>WNGL01000020.1_pt1 | contig 164864 bp, 147 predicted proteins | sample 5400591 | NCBI WGS metagenome assembly WNGL01 (sample SAMN13153377, study PRJNA577476) | soil metagenome | isolation source: 80 cm soil or saprolite under Garry oak tree replicate 1 | place: USA:California | collected 2016-06-15 | reverse complement strand
TGGACAAGTTTAACCGGCTCTCCCTTGGCAGGGATGACATAAAACCACCGTCGCGTGACCATCAGGCCAGCGGGAATTCCAAGAACGCGATATGCAATGGGATCGCGATGGTGATGATCATAGAAGAGCCACGCGTCCATATTGCGTTCACGCAGGACAGCTTGTATGGCTGGAAGGTTCATCGGCAAACAACCATTCTAAACAACTGCGCGGTTTTGAGCGAATCGTGCTGAGTTCTATGCGCGCAGCTAGGAAAGAATTTGCTGCTCCATCTAGCTTGCCGGAATGTTGCTGGTACGTACTTTTTTGTCATAAATCCAGAGCAGTGCCGCGGTAGCCACGCCCACCGCAGTGACAGCCCACCAGATCCGGCCGGGCTGGTGCTTGACCTCTCCGAAATGATGAATCAGCAGTCCACCGAACCAGCCCCCGATAAGAGATCCGATTCCAATGGGTAAAAAGGCAAATCCCATATATGTCCCCTGTTGACCCGGAGGCGCGAGGCGGGAAATGTATTCGTAGTAACGAGGCGATTGGGTGATCTCGCCGAGAGAAACCGCGAACAGTGTCACTACCACCATCCGCACTGAGGGATGCACGATCAGAATTACCCACGCGAGGGCTGAAATCAACGTGCCCAGCGTGATGGCGCGGAGAGCCGGTATCCGTTGCGTGAGAAAACTTACAACCATCTGTAGTGCTATCACGGTCAGTGGCCCGGTGACGAGCAGCAGTTCGGTGTTCGCGTTTGGATCGATGTAATCATGAACGTACAGAGGCAGGATGATGAATTCTTGCCAGTAGACAATCCAATATCCAGAAAAAATCAAAAGAAAAAGCATGAAGCGCGGGTTGGAGAGGACAGTTACGAAATTTTTTGCTGCCTGGCCCAGGCTGACGGTCTGCGTCTCACCCGAGCGCTGCGGCTCTTTAAAGAACAGCAACACGGCGAAGAACATTAAAAACACGCTCAATGCCGCCACACGAAATACATTTTCCACACTCATGTGCTGGTGGACCCAGGATGCGACGTAAGGCCCAGCAGCGCCGCCGATGTTCACTAACGTGTAATAAATGGAATAACCGATGGAACGAACGTTCTCCTTGGACGCGCGCGCTGTTGTCCCGACGACGCAAGGCTTGACCAGCGCGATGCCCAGAGCAGGGAGCATCAACACCAGAGCTACCAGCACGCCCAGCGGCATGGCATTGCGGATAGGAGCGAGCCAAGATGCCCCCAGGGATCCGAGTAAGAAGTACGAGCAACTGAGGATCAGGTAGGCTAGCGACAGTGACCGTCGAAAGCCGAGCCGGTCGGCGAGAGTTCCGCCGAATGCAGCTAGAAACCATACCAGTCCGCCGAATAATCCAGTCAGGCTGCTGGCTTGCTTGACGTCAAAATTCAAACTCTCGTGAAGATACCGCGCAAGCGAGGCGAAGGCGGCGTAATAGGAGAGTCTCTCGAAGAGTTCGCTGATGTTCGCGACCCAGAAGGGACGCTCGAAGCCGGTGCGAATCTCATGCAGGCGTTCGGAAAAGGTCATTGAGTTCTCTCTGAGCGTGTGGCGCGGGCGCCCTCGCCCGCGTCATTGCGACGTGAATAGAGCCTTCCTGACTTCCTCGGCAGCCGGTCCCGCCACACGGACGATCTTCCTGCGGGTGCTTCGGCCGGACGCAATGGTAACGGAGGAACGCGGAACCTTCAAAAGATTTGCCAGGAATTCGATGCATGCCTGGTTGGCCCGGCCTTCCGCCGCAGGCGCCGTGAGCGACAGCTTGAGCGCGTCGCCGAGTTCGCCGGTGATAGCATTTTTCTGGGCCTGAGGATGTACCTTGACGGCAAAAGTGGCGCCCGTCGCAGTGTTTTGTATAGGAATCATTCAACTTTCGGATGTAAGGAGTATGGATGCCGCGAAGGCATTTTTCTGTCCCCAAAGATCGCTGTGCCTAGCCGCACACACGTCGAACCTTCCTCAATGGCGATTTCAAAGTCGTAAGACATCCCCATAGAAAGGATAGCCATGGCGATGCCGGGCAACCGACGTGCGCCGATCTCATCTTGCAGTTCACGCAGTTTCCGAAAATACGGCCGCGCTTCTTGAGGATTGTCCGTGCGCGGAGGAATCGTCATCAAGCCGCGAATTTCCAGATGCTCAAACGAGGGTGCAGCCTGAAGAATTTTGTCCAACTCCTGTGATTTTGGCGCCACACCGGTCTTGGCGGCCTCACCTCCAACGTTGATCTCGACCAACACTCCTAGCTTCTTGCCGACTTGTTGTGCGGCGGAGTTGAGCTTCTGGGCAAGCCGCAGTGAGTCAATCGAGTCCACGGCGCCGAATAACTCAGCCGCCTTGGCAGCTTTGTTGGTCTGCAGATGACCGATCATGTGCCACTCGGCATCTGATAAATCCCGCAAAGCGTCGACTTTCCCGGCAAATTCCTGGACGCGGTTTTCGCCGAACACTCGCATTCCCGCCAAGTGAGCTGCCCGAATGAGCTCTGGCGGAACGGTCTTGCTCACTGCCATCAGCCTGACCGCATCCGGATCGCGTCCAGTTCGTTTGGCCGCAGCATTCATTCGTTCGCGGACCATGGCAATGTTGTCTGCGACCGGCATGGATAAAACAATAAACCACGAAGGACACGAAGTTACACGAAGGAAGGCTAAGAAACGTTTTTTGGTACGGCTAACTTCGGGTTGGAGCCTTGCCTGGGGACGCGGGCGAGGGCGCCCGTGCCACACGTTTCGATCACATCATGGCTACCGGCGGCGCCGGTTCGTTGGGGTCGCCGGCACTCGATAGCGGAAGTCGGATCATCAGAACGGCCAGAGCAATCATCACGGCGATTCCGGCAACATATGACTGATTGCTAAACACCTGAGGTCGGGCCCAGACGGGTGCGAATTGCAATCCGGCCCACACCAGTCCAAGGATAGCTTCGCCGGCGATGAGGCCGGAAGCGGTGAGCACGCCGGCATTCTCAACGCGGGCTTTCTGCGCCTGATTGAATCCGCGGCGTTGGGCCACCCAATCTCCGAGGGAGCGGAAAACTCCACCGAGGAATATGGCGAATGTGGTCTCAAACGGCAGATACATACCGACTGCCACCAGCATGGGGCTGCGCACCTGCATCATGATTAACCCAATGCCCATAAATATGCCGACCACCACCAGCGGCCATGGCATCTCGCCGCCCACGATTCCCATCGCTAGCGTGGCCATTAGTCCAGCTTGGGGAGCGGAGAGTTGGCGGTCTCCAAATCCGACTCCGCCGGCTTTGATGTTGGCTTCGTGCAGCAACATGAGGGGAAAGTACATCACCAGACTTGCCACTACGACCGCGATTAATTCCGCCATCTGGATCTTGCGAGGCGTGCCTCCCAGGATGTATCCGACTTTAAAGTCCTGAAGCAGTTCTCCTGCTACTGCCGAGGAAACGCAAACCACAGTAGCAACGCCGAGCACCGCGGCCACGCCGGCGTTTCCAGAAACTCCCAGCGCAACCATGAGCAAAGCCGCAATCAGCAAAGTCGAGAGAGTTAATCCTGAAATCGGATTGTTGGACGATCCGATGAATCCGACTAGATTGCCGGAAACAGTCGCGAAGAAGAAACCGACAAAAATCATCACCACGGCTGCCAAAATGGCCGGCCAAACCAAACCGGTAATATGAATATAAAGAAAGCACATGAGCACGAACATGAGGGCAATCAATCCGAAAACAACCTTCGAGCTCATATATTGTTCAGTGCGCGAAAGTTGGGCTCGCTGCGCGGCAGTCTGTCGCAGGTCAGCGAATGCTTTGCCCAGGCCGGCAGTCAGGCTCTTGCGCATTTTGAATAACGTATACGCGGCCCCTACAAGCATTCCGCCTACGGCGATGGGACGCACGATGAACCTCCATACCGCCGCCGCGATGGCAGCCCAGTTATCGGGCGTGTCGGATGGCAGGTATTGTTTGAGTTGAGGGCCGAGAAAGAAGATGAGCAGAGGAACCATCAGTCCCCAGGCCAGCACACCGCCGGCAAATTGGAGGGCGGCAAGACGCAGCCCGATAATGTATCCAACTCCTAAGTAAGCGGGACTCACGCTCGGCGCCGCGAACATGCTGGTTCCTCCTGCGGCCACCAGGTTCGTGCTTCCTGCCGTACCCAAACGAACTTGGCTATGACCGAGACTGCCTACCACAGGATGGAAATCTTTATCGGCGGCGAATAAACCGAAGCGTCCGAGCATATACACCACACCGCCGATGCCGATATTCCAGAAAAGATATTTCGCAGCTTGTGCGCCTCGCTGGCCGGCTTTATGAATTTCTGCGGCGGCCACGGATTCTGGGAACGGGAGTTCCGGGTCCTCCACCATCACCCGCCGCACTAGAGAAATGAAAAGCACCCCCAGTATGCTGCCCACCATAATCAACGCCGTGGATTTCCAGTAGGCGTCGGCGGGACGAAAAGAAGTCCAGGCCCGAGAAAGCAAGAAAGCAGGAATGGTGAAAATCGCGCCAGCGGCAACGGACTCTCCGATGGAGCCGGCGGTACGGGCAATGTTTTCTTCCAGCAGCGATCCCTTCCACGCCCGCAGGACGGCCATGGCAATTACCGCGGCAGGATAGGTTGCCGCAATCGTGATTCCCGCGCGCAAACCCAGATAAGCATTGGCCGAGCCCAGAACCACCGTCATAACCAGTCCCAGCAAAACCGCCCGGAGGGTAAATTCCTTCATTTCCACGGTTTCGGGCACAAATGGTTGGTGCTTCCTGGGGCTGTTCACCGTAATTTCGGTGCTCATGGGTAAGATCCTCGCAAGTATTTAAATCTGCTCCACATAGGGCAAGACCGCGCACGTTAGCACGCGTGCTGGCTCCATTACAAGTGCGTGGCCGAAGCCCCACTCCGAGAGGCTCCGGACATCCCTTGTGAGATGCATAACTTCTAATCAGGTGCTCTGCTTTGGTATGATTTTAGGACTGCATCGTCTTCTGGCCCCGTTTTGAGGAGGACAAGCCATGCTGTCAAAAGAATTTCAGTGTTCTGATTGTGGAAGTCTTGATGGTTTCCGCTCGCATCCCAGAAGTTTCACGGAAAAGTACATTCTGCCCGTGCTGTTCTTGCGTCCAGTGCGTTGTGCGGATTGCTACCGTCGCGATTACCACACCGTTTTTATGAACGTGCGAGAGCGCGAGGAATCCGAAGTAACTCATAAAGCTGCGGCGTGACTTCGGTGCGTTGCGTGCGGGATGTCTGCCCGTTATACTGAAGAATATCCGTCCCTGAAAGGCCTTGGCGGGACAGGAGGTTCGTCTTCAGCAGTAGCGGTGACCCAATTCGTACCGGGACCCAAGTTATAGCGAAGGATAATTCGCTGGTTTCTTTCCTGGTCTCTTCGGCGAGCGGTATCGCCGAAAGCCTGTTCGCTACCCTGTTTCCCTCCGATTGCCGCCTCTGTGGTACCCCTCTGGTCAATATTTCAAGATTGCCTGTATGTGATGAATGCCTCTCGGCCATGCGGCCAATCGCGGGTGGAACCTGTTCGATTTGTGGCGAGCGCCTGCTGAGCCCATACGCGTTCCTGGCAGAGGCTGAGGCTCGATGCGGACTATGTCGCAGGCTCGAACCCCCGTTCGTCAAGGCGGTAGCCTATGGCAGTTATGAAGGCGGATTACGCGAACTCATCCACATTCTGAAATATGGGCAGATACGGCCTGCAACCAACGTGCTGGGACGCATGCTGTCGGAAGTAATGGCCGGGCTGGAGTCCGCCTTTGGAACTGGCACAGTCGTGGTCGTGCCCGTGCCCTTGCATGTCCGGAGATTGCGTCAAAGAGGCTTCAATCATTCGGAATTGATCGCCCGAGCTGCGCTTAAGCTGGGACCAACCGGAGATCGACTGGTGCTCAACGCCAAGATATTGGAACGCCATCGCGACACTCAATCCCAAACCGGCCTGACCCGGCATCAACGTCGGGAAAACATTCGCGGTGCTTTTGTGGTGGCAAATCCTGAAGCACTAAGCGGGCGAGAAGTACTCGTTGTGGACGACGTATTCACGACCGGCACGACAGTCTCGGAGTGTGCCAGGGTATTGCTTCGGGCCGGCGCATCTAAAGTTTGGATAGCAACTCTGGCACGTACGTTGAAAGGCGATGCCCAGCATGCCGACGCGGAATTGGATGAGATCGGCATGACGATGGCGGCCCACGGATAAAAAACTCGTATGTCAGGGAAGTGGAACAATTCGATGAGTGGGTTGGGCAGGCCTCATACCCCTTCGCCCGCAGTCGTCGGAATGCAACCGGAGAGTAACGGCCATGTCCTGCACGCTCCAGTGCTGGTCCTGAACGCGTCGTACGAGCCGATTAATGTGTGCGCCGCGAGGCGAGCCATTGTGCTGGTGCTGAAAGGTGTAGCCATGACGGAAGAAGAGAACGGGCACTTCCTGCACGCTGCACGCTTGGCGCTTCGTGTACCTTCCGTAATCCGCTTACTGGAGTACCGGCGAATCCCCCATCAGAGCCGGGCGCTGTCCCGTAAGAATATTCTGCTGCGCGATCGCAATACTTGCCAATACTGTAGCGAAGTCCTGCCCTCGAGCGAATTGACGCTTGATCACGTGGTGCCGCGCTCGCGCGGTGGTGCTTCCACCTGGGAAAATCTTGTGGCCTGCTGCCATCTCTGCAATCGCCAGAAAGGAAATCAACTTCCTGTCGAGGCGGGCATGAGGCTAATGCGGGAGCCACGCGCATTCAATCTCCACACCAGCCGTCACATCATGCGCCTGATGGGTCGCTCGGACGATAAGTGGCGTAAATATCTTTTCTATTGAGCCCTACGGTTTTGGCGATTTTTCCTGCGCCTGAGTTGTAGCGGGTATTCGGTGGTAATTCGTAAACTTCAGGGTTTGCTTGATTCGCACATCACTTCGATTGAAGTGCAAAGTGTCGTCCGCTGAAGAAAAGGTTGGAAACCAATACTTCCCGTCAATCAATTCCCGCCACGTGGTAAAGCGTGGGAATAAGTTCTCTTCGAGACGCTTTTTCTTCATGATCTTGATATCAGGTTCTGATTTCCCGCTGTTCTTCACGATCTGAAAGTCTTGATCGTCCAGCCAGATTCGTCCCTTAAAGTAGCGTTTGCCGGGCTCGATCCGTTTGGGTGCAACATCAAACACGTAGCAATGCAATTCATCCATCTTCTGCTGGCCGATGTAAAGCACATCGTATTCCGGGAGTTCATCCTGACTGATGGTGAAAGATGAGCGCGTTTCGAGATCGTCCAGGTCCTCTTTCGACATGGGTGTGCTGGCCTGCGGCGAAAACACGACTTGCTTTACGCGCTTACCGTTCTGGTAACTGATGTCCGCTACTTGACGATATTCGCCGATTTCGCTTTCACCGTCGAGCGCCTGTGCTCTTATCGTTTGCCGGAAGGTGTACTGCTCGCGTGCCTTTTTCCATTCCTTTTCCTTGGCGGAGAAACGTTGGATAACTTGCTCCGGGGTCACACCTTTGGGCGGGGATTTATCGAGTTCTCCCTCCTGTGCGCGCGACCTGGGATGCAACCAAAGGAGCGCAAGTAGAAGAGCAAGGCTAGCTCGCTGAGCTTTGAGAGGCAGCTGGACGCTCATGACGGCCTAGTCTAATCAAACAGAGCCTCAATGTCAGCGGAAGATAATTTTCGGTTTCTGAAGGAAAGCCCGCCAGATCGTCCGGCGGGCTTTGGATTGTTGAGACGGACGGCTACTTCTGTGGTTTCGTTTCCTTGGGGATTTCCTTACCCTCATAGGTGATTTTCGACTTGGATCCGAAGCGCTGGTAGTTCTCATACTTCACAACTTCGCGAATGTGAACGTCGCCCGCCATGCCCGAGAAGTGAAGCACGTCATCAGCCTTCGTGTAGGTGGGAAACCAGTATTTGCCATCAATCTGCTCGCGCCAGGTAGTGAATTTGGGGAAGAGATTTTCATTATTCTTGGTGCGGATATCGGGTACAGTTTTGCCAAAAGTCTTAACAATCTGAAAGTCGCGGTCGTCGACCCATATGCGTCCCTGGAAATATCGTTTGCCCTTTTCTATCTGTTTGGGAGCAATGTCGAAGACATACGTATGCAGTTCATCTTCCTTCTGCTGGCCAACATATAGGATCTGGTACTCAGGAACTTCCTCGCTGGTCAGCACGAAGGGCAGCCGGTGCCGGATATCGCTAACGTCTTCCGGCGACATCGAGATTTTTTCCAAAGTAGACTGCGGCGCAAAAGTGACATTCTCCAGACGTCTTCCTTTGTCGTCGAAAACTACGTTGAAGACCTCCAGATATTCCCCGGTGACGGTATCGCCGTCAACGGTTTGCACCTTCACCGTCTGTTTGTAGGTGTACTGGTCACGGGCTTCTTTGAATTCCGTCTCCTTGGCTGCGAACCGTTGAATGATCTCTTCTGGAGTGGTCCCTTTGGGCTGACTGGGATCGAGTGGGCCTTCCTGCGCCGCTAGCCCGGGCAAGATGGATGCAAATAGGCAAACCGTGAGTGCTAGAAGTAAGAGAGAACGATTGATAAAGTTCATAGACGTAAATGAAGAACCTGAAGGAACGATTTGTTTGAAATGTCTGCTTCACCCGCTGCCCGATTAGACTGCCGAATGCTTTTCGGTCGGCGGCCCCGCGACACAGAGATTTGCAGCCCTACTTGTTTATTAGAGTCATTAAATGGAGGTAAAGTTGCCGCAAAAAGCACTCGTCAGCCTGCGATCCCGACCTGATGCCACACAGGTTGGTTTAAACTACCGATTCCCTGGGAGGATAGATCATGCGTCGTCTCGTAGTTATCGCAGCGGTACTGATGTGGGTTCTCCCGGTTTTAGGACAGACCAAGCGTCCATTCACTTTCCAAGACATGATGTCACTCAAGCGCGTGGCTGAGCCTGTCCCCTCGCCTGACGGAAAGTGGGTGTTATTCAGCGCCGTGGATGTGAGCCTGGAGGCGAACACTAAGACACCGCATGTGTGGGCAGTGCCGGCAGCGGGGGGAGAGGAGCGCGAGATCATCACTGCTCAGAATGCAGATCGTCCGCGCTGGGCGCCGGACGGCAAACGCTTTCTATTTCTCTCAACGAAGGAAGGCGGTTCGCAAATCTGGATCGCCGACTTTGATGGCTCTTCTGGTACCGTCACTGGGGTCCACAAGTTAACCTCGATTGCCACCGAAGCCGACGGCCCAATCTGGTCTCCGGACGGAAGGAATATTCTGTTTGCCTCCAATGTGTATCCCGAATGTACGGATGCAGCCTGCAATCAGAAGAAGCTTGCCGAATCCGCGCAGACAAAGATCAAGGCTCTCATCTTCACCCATTTGCTCTACCGCCATTGGAATGGCTACAAAGAGAGCAAGCGCAGTCATTTGCTGGTAATTCCCGCCGCGGGTGGCGCGAGCCGCGATCTCACCCCTGGCGATCACGATGTTCCGCCATTTAGTTTAGGCGGGCAAGACGATTACGCCTTTTCTCCCGATGGCCAGGAAGTCTGTTATACGGCGAACCTCGATGAGGAAGAAGCCACCAGCACGAACAACGACCTTTTTATCGTTTCGGTAAATGGCGGCTTGGCAAAGAAGATCACAGATAATCCTGCCAGTGATTCCACGCCGCTCTATTCCTCGGATGGGAAGTACATCGCGTATCGCGCGCAATTCAGGCCAGGGTATGAGAGCGATCGCTTCCGGCTGATGCTCTACGAACGCAAGACAGGCGAGAAGAAGAACCTGACGGAGAACTTCGATCGTTGGGTGGGGACGTTCACTTGGGCGCCGGACTCGAAAGCGATCTACTTCAGCTCTGAAGATAAAGGCGAAGCGCCTGTCTACCGTTTGAATTTGCCCAGCGGCGTTCCTGCAGAGCTCACTCGTGGTTACAACGATGACCTTGCCATCACCCGCGACGGAAAGACTCTACTGTTTACGCGGATGTCATTGCTGCATCCTAACGAGATATACGGTCAAGCAATCCAGGAGGCCGGTGTGGAGCGTAGCGCCAATGGTATGGGTTGGACAGCCGTTACCCATTTGAATGACTCCATTCTTTCCCACGCTTCCATGTCTCCAGCCGAACCTTTCTGGTTCACCGGCGCGGAGAACGTCAAAGTAGAAGGTTTCATCGTCAAACCGCCGAACTTTGATCCCAACAGAAAATATCCAGTCAAATTTCTCATCCACGGCGGGCCGCAAGGGGCCTGGGGCGATGATTGGAGCTATCGTTGGAACGTGGAACTTTTCGCGGCAAAGGGTTACGTCGTCGTCATGATCAATCCCCGAGGATCAACCGGCTACGGACAGAAGTTCGTTGACGACATCAATGGCGATTGGGGTGGCCGTGCCTTCGAGGATCTGATGAAAGGGCTTGACTACGCCGAAAGCACTTACCCATTTATTGACAAAGACCGGGAATGCGCGCTGGGCGCCAGCTATGGCGGCTACATGGCGAACTGGATTCTCGGCCATACCAACCGCTTCAAGTGCATCGTGTCGCACGATGGCATGTTCAACACGGAATCTGCCTGGGGCACGACGGAAGAGTTATGGTTCAACGAATGGGAGTTCAAGGGTACGCCATACAACAATCGCGAACTCTATCGCAAGTGGTCACCACATCTCTCGGCGACAAGCTTCGAGACGCCCACCCTTGTAATTCACGGCCAGCTCGATTACCGGCTGGATGTTTCAGAAGGATTTCAGCTTTTTACCACGGTGCAGCGGCTGAAAATTCCGTCGAAAATGCTTTATTTCCCCGATGAAGGCCACTGGATACTCAAGCCGCAAAACAGCCAGCTCTGGTACAAGACAGTGAACGATTGGGTAGACCAGTGGGTCGGGCAGAGTCACCGATAGCGCTCGAGTGTTCCAAATTTTGGCTGTCGCACGGATCGGAGTCTTCCTTTTCCAATCCCATCTCCTCGACGTGCACTGCCGATCGCAGGGTTAACCGGTCCCAGCGATTGCAATGCAAATTGGAGAGTACTAGTTCCTGCCTTTGACGTTCCCAATATCAAAGTAGATCCCTGAAGTCTTCCGGTCGCCTGCTCCCGCCCCCACAGGCCGCAAAAGATGCTGGTGGCGTGGCCGTGAAAAATACACTGGCGCCGGCCACTGGCGTAAGGCCGCCGGCTGTGAGCACCCACACTCGTATCGGATTCGGCGCCTCTCCCCCGACGGACGTTGCTGGATTCGAACCTGCGACCAGGCGAATAATGTCGTCAGAGGCGGCGCCGTAGGTCAGAGCTCCTGTCATTACGGAGGCCGCGCCAGTAGCAGGATCACTGAGCGTGACGTTCTGCAACCCATCCGCCATGGCAGGCGCAGTCGCAGTAACTTGATTCGCGGACACCGCCAAAAGCGGCGCATTCATGGCTGCGATTTTTACGGCCGTGTTCCCGCGCAAGCCCGGGCCTTGAATGGCGAGGGCTGTTCCACCGCCGACACTGGCGCGCGGGGGAATTACTCTGTCGCCATAGAAAACGCGGGCGCGATAGCGAAAATCAGGACGTCCGTCGCCGCGATAGTCGGCGATGCCAAGACGGAAATTGGCGGTCGCCAATAGAACAGCATCCAACCGGGTCATGCCGAAATTAAACGTGTTGAACGCCATCGGCGTGGCTGCTGGTGCAGAATTCCCTCCCGGATTAGAAAGCGCCCACATGCCTATCACGGGAAGGGATTTGCTCTGCGAGGCGACTCCTGACTCGTCGAGCGCAGTCATTTCCACGGAGAGCGTTCGGTTGTTCTGCCCAGAGAACCAGAAGTAGTCGGTGTTGCCGTACCCGCTGAGCCCTGCCAGCCACTCTCCTAGAGTCGGAAGCGGCGCAGGGTGACGTGTAATCGACCGGTTCGAACCAGTTGGGGGATGAACCGCACTGCCCTGCATGAGGATGTCTTGCTGGAGATTGCCACCCTTGCTCACGGTGACTACGATCGGCGGAGTCGAGCCTGAAGGCTGCACCTGCCACGGTCCGTATGGTCCCACGGTTTGCGACCATAACGGATCAATTGCCTCCACAGTGAGTTCGTATTGTGCGCTACCGCCGCTACCTGGGATCTCCAGCCCCGCAAGATCGAACGTTCCCTCGACGGCGGCATCGTCGGAGCCAAACCGGTCGAAGGGTTGTCCACTGCCATCATTAGGGCCGTTCACCGGATTTCCGGCATACCCGCGAAACATGAATCCAGAAACAGACGCTGCCGCATACGCCCGCGAGGCCAGACCAGTCGTAGGATCGACCCAGCGAGCCATGACGTTGACGCCCTGCATGGGTTGTGCCGGCTGGCCATTTGCATCCACGAAGTGCACCGTGCCATGAATACGAATTGTGTTTTCGAAGAAAAGCTGTTTGCCGGGAAAGTTGGACTGGTTTTGCAGAGTGACGGGATACAGCCTGGAAAGCGATGCTCGGTCGTCCATTTTCGGCTGATCAGGATTGGTGTAGCAGATGGAAATCGGGACGCAACTTATGCTGTCCGTGGCATGCATGATCGTGAACCCAGCATAATCAGCTGCAGTAGGAACGGGATTGCGCGTGATGACATTGAGGTTTACCTGCGACCAATCCAGTCCCAGGACGCGGCCAAAAGTCCGAACCATGCGATACTTCAGATCGGGCAATTGGGAGGATGTCTGGGCGCAATTGCCGTTTACGATGACCAGAGCGTGCAACAGGCGCGCGTTCGTACTCAGGCTGTCAGCTCCGCCGAACACCGAGTTGGTAAAACAATACAAAGTATTGCCGGCGCCAGAGCCAAGCAAAGCGCTGGTTACTGCCCCATCGCTGTCGTATACGATCGCCACAGGCTTATTTACCGCGGTCGGCAGAATATCGGAGGGCATGGTAAAGGTTCCATTACCGTTCGCGATCACATTCGTCCCGTTGACGTCCTCACCCAGCTGTCCCGCAAGCGTTGTGGCAACGGCCGCCGTAGGAATGGACGTCCAATCGCTGAAAGCATCGGCGACAAAGAGGTCTGCAGCAGCGTGCACTAGCAGGGGACTGAGGTCGCCCTGGTCTGTGTAATAGCTGATCGAGCCTTGCGCCCAGGTTAAGGGAGTGCCCTTTGTGCCAGCGTCAAAGTAGTTGACGCCCGCGATGTAGCGCGGTCCACCTGCACTTCCCATTTGCGGCAGAAGCAGCATTAGAAATACCGCTAAGAGCGTGTAGAGGGGTAGCCACAGAAGCCGGCGCAATCTCGTGGGCTGTTCTCTGATGCGGGTGACGACAGCGGCCATCGCTACTCCTCGACCAATCGCCGAATGGCACGGGCAAAGTCGCGACGGGTCACAAGTCGATTTTCCCGTTCCTATCAACTGTAAAACGACCCAAGGGCCCGCGACCGGGCTGGTCAATCCCAATTGGCTAGGACGATAAAGGAGAAGCAACACGCGCTCGCCGAGCCGATAGCGTTCGCCCTGCTCCCACAAACCAACCCATTCGCGTATCACCAGTGTCTGCCCAGTGCGGACTCCTCGAATGCCTTGTTCTACCTGGAATGTGATTCGCACCGTGGACACGTCGGCAGTTAGACTGTCGGCCACCCGCTCAATCCCCGTGACTTTGCCCGCGAAAATATAGCCGGAGTCGCGTGTCATCTGACGCAGGCTGGGCGTGGACCCAAAGCTCTGTGCAAACGCCGGCAGTGAGAACATGTACAGAAAAAAAAGGCAGAGTCGGGATTGGTAGCTTTTGAAAGTCAAAGAAGACATGGAAGGCCCCCAGTTAAAACTTGAGGCCAGTCCATAGCGGGGAATATTCATTCTAGGACAATCATTGCGGAATCGTACTCGTAGTCACTCGGGTGTGTGACAGTGTGGGAGATGATGAAAAATTTTTCATGAACCGCTTTTTCTCCCGTCATTTCAAAGACTTGCACTTTCTCAACTCCGGCTGGACGCTCCAGTTCCATAATGGTCACGGGAGGAAATCCAGGGCAGCGTGCTAAAACGTTTCAGTTGCCGCTTTTCTTCTCTTGCCAGATAGAGAGTTCCTGAATATTATCTTCTGCTCGCTGAGGCAGTTCGAGCGGTGAGCATCAATTTCAGGTTGATGTTTCGTGATTGGCAGTCGAAACTCGCGCCACGCAGAAAGGCTCCGGAGCTCTGGCCGTATTCTTTGCAGGCGGCGCAGAACTCAGGAGCCTTTCTCGTCGATACCGGGTCGGCGGTGCACGGAATTTTCACCTGATACGCTTCCGCGTCCTTTGAGGAGAAGGGTAAGTTGTGGGCTTCGCAAAGGGTGCGGAAGAATTTAAATCACAGCAGAGGCGAAAGGAGTTCTTTGTGAGAGAGAAGGGTACAGTAAAGTGGTTCAATGGGGCGAAGGGCTATGGTTTCATCCAGCGCTCTACGGGGGAGGATGTCTTCGTCCATTTCTCCGCAATCCAGGAAAACGGTTACCGCACTCTCAATGAGGGCGAAACAGTGGAATTCGATCTGCTGAAGGGCCCCAAAGGCTTCCAGGCGGGTAATGTGGTCCGCGTATAAAAACTCCCACCCCGATTCCTTACCCTCTTGGCTCGGGCTGAGAGGGTTTGTTGTTTATGGGTTCTACTGGATCTCGAGTGACACTAAATCTCCGTCGACTTTGCCGCCCGCCTTATAATTCGCCGACACTGGAAGATTTTTCCATTCGCACGAAAACTGATCGGCGCCAATAACCGTCATCGATTTGTAATTTTCGGTGCGCAACTTCATCATCTTTGTTCCGATCGCGACCGTTAGGACTGCGGCCGGCGGTGAGGTGCAATCCACACGAACCAATTTCCCCTTCAGGAATTTGACCGCGCGCTTGTCCGGGGCAGGTGGTTGGACCGGAACTGTTTGCTTTTCCGTGGCAGATTCATCTTCTTCCTCTTGCGCGTCTTTATTGGCCGGGGCGGATTTCGAAGGCGCGCCTGGCTTCGTTACAGCGGAGGGTGAGCTCTCCGCTTTGGCCGCACTTACAGTCTGCTGTGGCATCAGGCCGTATTTCTTCAAAGTAGGAAGATCTTCCAGGTTCTTTCTGGCTGCGTGGGCAATCTGCGGATCTTGACTGGCTTTCAGGCGATCGAGCAATGCCGTAGCAGCGTCCCACTTTTTGCCCGCCATGTAGATCTGCGCCATATTCAGCAAGTAGCCTTCGTTGCGGGGACTGAGTTGGATCGCCGCCCGCATGGCTTCCATCGCGGAGTTCACGCCTCCGCCTTCCACACGAGCCATAGCCAGCATGCTGTAAGCCTCAGCCAATTCCGGATTCCAATCGAGCACTGCCCGCAGATCCTGCATCATGTTCGAAAGGCCTTGAAATGGATGTCCGCTAGATTCGGCTGCATGATACTTCACCAAGGCCATGTAGTATCGTACCCAGGGATCCGCGCCATCGAGTTCGAGCGCGCTGGAAAGTTCTTCGTTAGCCGCATCGTATTCCTTGCTTTGCAGATGCATCCAGGCCAGAGCGCGATGTGCGATCGCGTTTTCGGTCTTCGGCTGACCGATTATCGTATTCAGTTCCTGCAAGGCTCGTTGCCGGTGTTCGGGAAGGCGCACCATCAGTTCCGCAATTAGAGATCGCGCATCTGTGTCTGGAACCTGCTTCGTACTGGTCCCAATGTTGTCCACCGGAAGTGGGAATTGGGATACGACCGAATTAGCCGCTGTGGACGATGACGGGGCAGCCTGATTTTGGAAAGATGCTTCGAGAGAATGAAAGTAGTCTTTCAATGCCTGGTCAAACTCTGCCGGAGTCATGCCGTAAGCCTGCTGGATCGCCCGTTCCACGGGGACTTTTTGGTTTTCCACGAGATCAAAATAGGTCCCGGTTTCCGAGAGCTTGTTTTTGTTGAGCAGGTAGTGCAGTGCAATCCAGGCTTGTGCGTAAAACAACGTGTGATGCGAGCCTTCCCCATAGTTCGACCTGCTATGTTTCGCGGTAAAGAGGTCCGAAGTGGAAAGCCAGACGGGCGTGTCCAGCAATTCGCTGAGCGGCTTTGGTGGGTTGCGAACCTGCACCTGATTTTCCAGTAGGTTTTGCTGCCGCGCTACGCTAATTTCAGGATCGCCGCCAATCTGTGCTTGCTTGTTGTCCAGTCGAACGCTGGAAAAATATTCCGCAAAACCTTCGTCGAACCAAGGCTGAGTTGGTGGATAGTTGTGGTCTAACAACAGATGAGCGAATTCGTGAGTAACAGCGCGCCAGGGATCGTCCTCGAAAAGATTAAGAACGATATAGTTGCGGTCCTCGCCAGGAAGAAAAAATGCAGGTTCGGATTTAGGCTGTCCGTCGTGGAGGGGAGCGATCTGGGCGTACTCTTTGTCCGTCTTGAAAGCGATAACGTCCAGAGGTTCGGGCAGGTTAACCCGGGTTTTCATTAACAATTGAGCGAATACCGTGCGCATCTGCTCCAGGCGCACAGCGACCTCGCGCCCTTTATTTTCGCCACCATCGGTGAGGACGGAAAAATGTGAGGAGCTCACCCGAATCCAATGCGGCTCCGCGTCACGAGAGGCTGCAACGCACCACAAAGCACAACCGTATACAAAAACAGGGAAAACTCCGCGCAGAAGTCGAAATACTCGAGACATGGCGAGCGACATTTTCAAAGCCATGAAATGCTACCACGCACTTTCGCCAATCGCAGGCATCAAGGTCCTGGACGAAAGAGCTTGTGGAATAAAAAAGACCTCCAGGCTCGACTCCTGGAGGCCACCTTGCCCTCTACCGCCACTAAATTATGGCGAGGCAATCACAGAGTTCACCCCATGCAGAATTGCTGATGCATGACTTCTATTCAGTTTAGAACTAGAGCAAGACGAGTTGGTTGCCTGCCTAGCCGAGGGAAAGTTTCTGCTGCGCCCAGCGCGCATGTTCTGCGACGATTGGGTCTTCATCTTCGGTTAAGCGATCGAGCACCGGTTTAAAGCGCGAATCTCCACTATTTCCCATTGCAATCGCCGCGTTGCGCCGAAGTCCCCTTCTTTTCGCCCGCCGCACTGGAGATCCGCGGAATGTCTGTTGAAATTCCTCGGCGCTCATTTCCGCCAACCAGTCGAGCGCAGGATTCACCAATCCTTCTCGCGGTTTAAATTCTGCTGCAGTCGTAGCGGGCGCCTTGCGATTCCAGGGACACACATCCTGACAGATGTCGCATCCAAAGACATGCCGACCCATTGTGCCCCGAATTTTTTCCGGAATCATGCCTCGCTTTTCAATGGTCAGATAAGAAATACATTTGTTGGAATCGAGTTGATACGGTGCAATCAGAGCGTCCGTAGGACAAGCATCAATGCAACGTGTGCAGCTTCCGCAGCGATCCGGCGCCGGGAGATCAGCTTCCAGTTCGAGCGAAGTCAGGATGACACCGAGGAACAACCACGATCCGATCTTCTGATTCAGAATGCACGTGTTCTTGCCGATCCAGCCAACTCCCGCATATTTTGCGTATACGCGTTCCACCACAGGGCCGGTATCCACATAGCAGCGGGTTTGAGGTTGGCCCGCCGAGAGTGGGCCGCGGACGGCGGAATCCTTCGCCGTAGTCTGCCGGCGGGGATCACTGCAATGTTGGTTCAGGGCGGTCTCGACCAGACGTAGTCGCTTCATCACTCCGTTGTGATAATCCTCTTGGCCCCAGGCATATCTTGAAATCCATCCTTGTCTCGAGTCGTTTACCTGGGTAGAGAGTGGCTGTGCCGTGTTGTAGTTGATTGCGCACACGATCACACTGCGGGCCCAGGGAATCGTGGAGCGAAGGGAAGCGCGTTTCAGTTGCCCGGTCTCGTGCCGCGCTTTCATGTATTCCATGTCACCCGCATGGCCGGCGTCGATCCAGTCCGCAAAACGATCCAGTTCAGGGAAATCCCGGACCGAGGCGATCCCAGCGAGCTCAAATCCCGCATCGCGAGCAGCCTGTTTGACGAACGCAGTGATGTCGGAGAGGGGAGGCATGGTTGAAGGAAGAATCTGAGATCTCGGGTCGCAGGTCTTAGGTCCTAGGTCGCGGGCTCAGCTCTTGATCGAGGTCGATAGCGACGCGGGAAATTAGGCATGAGGCGTTCTGAGACCTGACACCTGACCCCCGAGACCTGACACCCGAGGCCTACGGCGCTACACACCCAGTTTCTTCACTTCCTCGTTGTAATACTTGCGGTAGAGGATGTCCCATTCCTGGCTGCCTTCTAGAATTGTACGCTTCTGATTTTCGATCTTGTGTCTTGCCGCCTGGTCGATTTTCGCTTCCTGATTGAGCAGCTCTTCCAAAATCTTTCGCACTTCCAGCCGGAGAGTGTTTCGGTCTTCAAGAAACTCAACCTCGCCCATCTCTGCCAGAGCGTCGGTGACCACGTGCGCCACCTTATTTACTTTGTCGCGGCTAACTCTCACAGCACGGCCTTGTATTTACGTACTAATTCATTCTTCACTTTGCGAAACATCTCCTGATAATTTGCGCCGCTCTTGCGCATTTCTTCCGAATAGGCTTCCAGGATCACTCGCACTTCGTCATTGATTCGGTCCTCCAATGTCAATTCCTCAAGCATGGAGGCGTGCACTTTTTGGGTTAACGCGGAAGCGTCCTCGGTCTCAATGAACTCGCCAGCAAGCAATTTCTTGGTGAGTTCGCGGGCCAGATAGCCCACATATTCTTTCGAAAGAAGCATGATGCGGATCGAAGGTGTGTTGTGAAACAGGTAGTGTAGCACAGGGAGCAGTCAGCACTCAGCATTCAGCCGTTAGGGCATGGCTGAGGTTGCATACAAAAGCCAAAGCTAGGTGGGGGTTTTTGTCTATCTCCTATTACCGAGAAGGGCTGAATGCTGACTGCTGAGTGCTGAATGCTAAGTCCTGAATGCCGACTGCCGAATCGCTCCCTCCCCTAGTACCCATCCATCAAAAGTCATACAATGCTGACTTACCCAGAGTCTTTATGTCTCCCGCGCCTGACGATCTGTGCAGCCTCAAAGACGATATGATCGCCTTCATCGAAGGGCATGGTATGCGCCGCTTCCACGGCTATGTGGATTATGAAGAAGTGCCCAGCGTGATGTGGAAATCGGAGGACAACCCTGATAGCTGGAAAGACTTTGTGGAACTCGCCAAGGCGGCGAGCGCGCCTTTCCTCATCACCGATTCCTGGACATTGCGAAAGGAAGAACTGGAACAGCTTCTTCAGCGCCTGGCGAACACCGAATTTACTAACGACGAAGATATGGAAGATGCGCGCTGGCTGCGCACCTATGTAGGCAAGACCGGATTCGTGCAGTTGGCATTCGCTCATGAAGGCATCATGCTGGTTTATGAGTCTTCCACTCCCTGGTACGAGCACTATCAACGCTTGCTCGAGGTCGCCGAAGACTTCGGTGGCATTCCCATCGACGAACCTGATCAGGATGACGAAAGCTAGCCGTGCGCTGGGTTCTTCGAACCGCCGAGCTGGCCCGAGTCCAGGATCTTGCTGAAAATCTACGTTCAGATTCCGCGCTTCGTCTGAATAATTCCACCCTCGCCTCAACTCTGGCTCGGTTGCTGGTACTGCGTGGTATCACGGACATTGAATCCGCCCAACGTTATCTCGCACCGTCGCTTGTACATTTGCACTCACCTCACCTCATGACCGGCATGAAGGCCGCAATCGATCGATTGGAAGCGGCCATCGAACGCGAGGAAGGCATCCTGATTTACGGCGACTACGATGTTGACGGCACCACCGCGATTGTCATTCTCAAGACCGCCATCGAACTCTGTGGAGGCGCTGCTGACTTCCATGTTCCACACCGTATTCGCGAAGGCTACGGCATGAAAGATGATGTCATCGAGCGCGCCGCCGCTGCTGACATTCGCCTGATCATCAGTGTTGATACTGGAATCCGGGCTCTCGATGCGGCGCGAACAGCTCAGCGACTCGGCATTGACTTGATCGTCACCGACCACCACTTGGCGGGAAAAGATGGTGTGCCCAGTGCGCTTGCCGTGCTTAATCCCAATCGGCCGGGCTGCGATTATCCATGCAAAGACCTCTGCGGAGCGGGAGTTGCATTCAAGCTGGCGCAAGGATTGATGGAACGGCGGCTGGCACAGAATGATCAGTCACGCCTCTTGACGTCGTTCATGAAGATGGTAGCGATCGCGACCATCGCCGATGCTGTTCCTCTCACCGGAGAAAACCGCGTGTTTGCCAAACTTGGACTTGAAGCGCTGCGCTCTCCAGTAAACCTCGGCCTGCGCGCACTATTCGAAGTCGCGCAAGTCGGCGGACGGGCGCTCACTTCAGGAGAAGTGGCATTTCGCATTGCGCCCCGACTGAACGCGGCAGGACGCATGGACGTGGCTCGCGACGTTATCGAGCTTTTCAGTGTAAAAGATTCCGCGCGGGCGAAAGAGATCGCGAACCGGCTGGACCAGCTCAATGCTGAGCGTCAGCAAGAAGAGCGTCGCATTCTGGATGCGATCGACGCCCGCTTCATTGACGACCCGGCGCTGCACGATGCTTTCTGCATCGTAATTGACGGAGACGGCTGGCATCGCGGCGTGATTGGAATCACCGCCACGCGGATCGTCGAGCGTTATGGCCGGCCCGCACTGGTAATTTCGCGAGAAGGTGACGAATGCCACGGTTCTGGACGTTCCATCTCTGCATTCCACCTGCTCAATGCACTCGAATCATGCGCCGATATTTTTACCCGATATGGCGGACATGCCCACGCTGTCGGTTTTTCTCTCTCCAGCTCCCGCTTGGTCGAGTTGCGCACGCATTTGGACGAATATGCCCATGCGCGTCTGACTATGGCTGACTTCGAGCCGGTCCTTAATCTCGATGCTCCCCTTCCACTCGAGCACATCACGCCTGAGCTGTTTCAGGCTCTCTGCCGCCTTGAACCATTCGGCATGGGAAATCCGGAACCCGTCTTCAGCGCGTGTGCTGTTCGCACGACGGCTCCGCCGCGACTCATCAAAGATAAGCACGTGAAGCTGAAGCTGGCGCCATCACTGGACAATCAAGAAGCAGGTTCCTCTGAACCGAACTGGAGACGATCGCTTCAATTCGACGCATTAGGGTGGCACATGGCCGAGGCGGTGCAGAAGGCCCAACTCTTACCGGGCGATACTCTCGATATCGCCTTCAGCATCGATCAAAACGACCATCCTGAATTCGGCGGCTTAGAACTCTCGCTGCGGGACATCAAAGCCAAAACCGCGGATGTAGCGGAAAACAAGTTGATGCGCGCCATAGGGAACTGATCGTTCGCTGAATTTCGTGTCTGTTCATTTTCAAATCCTTGCTTTACACAAAACCCTTGCGAAGCTAATATTCACCCCTGCATGCCAGACCAAATCGTTTTCTGTAATCAATGCGGGAGTCAGAATACGGCGGGAGCAACCTTCTGCTCGAAATGTGGCGGTTCCCTTGGCGGCGTTGCTCAACCTCTCGCAGCTACTTCCGCTCATCCGTTGGCTGTGCCAGTCCGCTACGGCGGTTTTTGGATTCGGTTCGTGGCAGCTATCATCGATGGCATTCTCGTGCAAGTCGTTGTCGTTCCGGTTGGCGCCCTCTTGGGCGGGATGATTGGCGTCGCCGGTGTGGCTGCACGCATGCCTGGAGAGGGAACGCGACTGGTTGCTGTCATTGTTGGGGCCGCACTCGGCTTACTTGCTTCGTGGATCTACGAAGCCGCTATGGAAAGTTCATCTCTTCAAGCGACACTGGGCAAGATGATATTCGGGATGAAGGTCACAGACCTGAACCGCAACCGCATATCCTTCGCGCGCGCCACCGGGCGTCACTTTGCGAAATATCTTTCCAGCATGATTCTGTTCATCGGTTACATCATGGCTGGCTTTACCGAGCGCAAGCAGGCGCTGCACGACATAATCGCCAGTACAGTGGTGGTTCGCCGCTGAGGCCGCTGCCTGTGGGATTGCCGGCGGGACGCCGGCGCTACTCTTCTCTTCGACCTGATTCTCCACACGTGATCGCGACGGTAAGCTCGAGACCTGATACCGGGCACCTGACGCCACCCTGCATTACACTACTTCCACATGCCTCTTCGAATTCCTCGTCTTCGTCGATGGTTTGCTGGCGGCGCCATCCTCGTGGTCTTACTCGTTGCCGGCGCTTATTTCTATGCTAAGTGGCGGGTGAGTAATGCACTCCAGGAGGTACCGGAAAAAATCGGGATCAATATCGAACAGACTGCGCAAGGATTTACGGTATCGCGCTCCGCGGCAGGCCGCACGATTTTCAAAGTTCAAGCCAATCGAGCGGTGAAATTCAAGGAGGGTGCTCGCGCGGAGTTACACGATGTGATGATCACCCTCTACGGACATGATTCCACCCGCTTCGATCAGATATATGGCGCCGATTTTGAATACGATACCCAATCCGGGGATATCACCGCCAAGGGTGAAGTCAATATCGATCTCGAAGCCAATCCGGAAGGTTTGATCAAACCCGATCAGGCGCCTCCCAAGGAATTGAAGAATCCCATTCACTTGAAGACCACCGGCCTGATCTTCAATCAGAAAACCGGGAACGCTTATACAAAAGAACTAGTCCAGTTCAGCACTCCGCAGGCCAATGGGTCAGCGGTGGGGGTGAACTATGTGGGCAAGGACAACGTGCTCACGCTGCAATCGCAGGTGAACGTGATTTTCAACGGCCCAACCCCTTCAAAGTTGACAGCCGATCATGGAACTATCACCAAAAACCCAAAACAGGTTCTGCTCCAACACCCGCATCTGCAAAGCAGGGATAAACAACTGGATGCAGACAAGGCGACACTCTTTCTCCGTCCAGATAATGTGCTGGATCGTGTTCTCGCCAGCGGCAATGTCCTCGTGCAATCGGAGACCGATCCAATCACACGGATTCGCGCTGCCCAACTGGACGCCCTCATCGGTGCGAAGGGCGATACATTCCGCCAAGCTGTGCTTTCTGGCAACGTTCAACTGGATAGGGCAGGACCTCAGGCCATGCAGGGGACTGCAGGGCGTGTGGTCATGAATTTTCTGGCTAAGAACCTGTTAAACACTGTGCACACCGAAGGAAGTGTCAAGTTAGTGCAGCATCAAAAATCGACTACCCCGTCATCGCCCGCACAAGATCTCGAAGTCACAGCCTCGGCCATCGATTTTTTTCTGGCGGGCGGAAATCGTTTGGACCACGCTCACACTTTCGGCCCTGCACAAATAGCCTTGCGCACTACGGAGGGCGGTGCGCGACCGCAGACCGTAGTCACTGCGGGAAAATTTCAAGCACGCTTCAGCAAGCTGGGTCGCCTGGCATCGGTTCACGGCGCCCCGAATGCGCGCATCACCACCAGCAATCCTGGCCAACCTGATCGGATCAGCAGCAGCAATACGGTTGACGCAAGCTTTGGCGCCAGCGGCGCTCTTGATTCAATCGTGCAGCAAGGTGCCGTCGCTTATGTGGACGGCGGCCGCAAAGCTTGGGCTGAACGTGCTCGCTACACGCCTGCCGACCAGATGCTCGTACTTGTCGGAGCTCCGCGTGTGGTCGAACAAGGGATGACCACCACGGCCAACACCATGCGACTGAACCGATCCACAGGAGAGGCTCTTGCCGATGGCAACGTCAAGAGTACTTACAGCGAACTTAAGGCACAACCGAATGGAGCGCTGCTGGCCTCTTCATCTCCGATTCATGTGACTTCGCAATCCATGAGGGCTCAGCGCTCTCCGGCAATCGCGGTGTACACCGACAATGCTCGTCTTTGGCAGGACGCCAATGTGGTGCAAGCGCCCACCATTGAGTTTGATCGCGATAAGCGATCCGTTATCGCTCGCGGAACTGGTGCGCAAAAAGTCTCCACCGCGCTGGTGCGGACCGACAAGAACGGCAAGACGACTCCGGTGGCGATCACTTCAGCTCGCCTCACTTATGCCGATAATGAACGTAAGGCTCATTTCGATGGAGGAGTGCTTGCCAAAGGCGCCGACCTGACGATTAGCGCGAACCAGATGGATGTTTTCTTGCAAGCCAGAGGGCAAGCAACAGCCAATCAGTCGGTTACGACAGTGGGCAAAGTAGAACGGATCGTGGCCCAGGGCCAGATTGTGGTGACTCAGCCAGCTCGCCGGGCGACAGGGCAGCAGCTGATTTATACGGCTGCGGAGGATAAGGTCGTATTGACCGGCGGACCGCCTAGCATTTTTGATGCCGAACATGGCAAGATTACCGGGGTTTCGTTGACTTTCTACATACACGATGATAGGGTTTTGGTGGAAGGAAGCAATTCATCCCCCACCGTCACGCAGACGCGAGTGGCACGATAAATGCGTACTCTGGCCACGGACGAAATCGGCAAGTCTTATCGTGGTCGCCGGGTTGTAAATGGAGTCAGCCTCCGCGTCGAGCAGGGCGAAGTCGTTGGTTTACTTGGACCTAACGGCGCCGGCAAAACCACTACCTTCTACACCATAGTGGGCCTGATCCCCCCTGACACAGGCCGGGTGTTAATCGACGACGAAGATATCACGGACGTACCCATGTACTTGCGGGCGCGTCAGTTTGGAATCAGCTATCTCCCCCAAGAAGCTTCTGTGTTTCGCAAGCTGACCGTTGAGGAAAATATCCTCGCGGTGCTGGAAGCGCAGCCTATCTCCTGGCATGAGCGCCGGGAGAGGATGGAGAAGTTGATCGATCAGTTAGGACTGGAGCATATCCGGCTAAATCGCGGGTACGCGCTCTCCGGGGGCGAGCGGCGACGGGTGGAAATCGCGCGCGCCTTGTGCATCAATCCGACATTTATTTTGCTGGATGAGCCGTTTTCCGGGATCGACCCGATTGCTGTGCTCGATTTGCAGAAGATTATCAGTGACTTAAAGGCGAGCGGGATTGGAGTGTTGATCACCGATCACAATGTGCGGGAGACGCTTTCGGTCACCGATCGCGCCTACATTATTAATGTAGGACGAATCTTCCGCCAGGGAACGCCAGAGCAGTTGGGCGGCGATCCCGAAGTGCGGCGCGTATATCTGGGCGAGAGTTTCTCGCTAGTGTGAAAGCCGTCGTTAGCGCTTGGTCGTTGGTCGTTCGCACAATCAAGAACGACCCGCAATCAACAGCCAAGGGCGAATGACCAACTACGAAGACCAAGGACCAACGACCAGCCATGGTGTTGTTGCAGCCAAAGTTGCATCTGAAAGTCTCGCAGAGACAGATACTGACCCCTGGTCTGGTCCAGATGGTCAGCGTTCTCGCGCTCAACAAACTCGAGCTGCGAGACATGATTACCGCCGAAATGGTGGAGAATCCGGTGTTAGAGGAACTGGAAGATTCGGTTCCTCTGATTGACGAACTGGGACGCCGCCAGGAGGATCGCGATCGTCCAACTCCTGAAGAAAACACAGTAACTGCCGTCGAGAAAAAGGATCCTTTCGAAGAGATCGATTTCGGTTCGTTTTTCCAGGAGTACCTGGATCCTGGCTACCGCAGTCCCGGCGAGATGGAAGAAATCGAACGGCCATCATTCGAAAACTTTCTATCCAAGCCAGGAAATCTAACCGACCACCTCACATGGCAATTGGGCGCGATCCCGACTCGGCCTGCAGTCCGCGAGGCTGCTGAGCTGATAATTGGCAATCTCAGCGAGGATGGATACCTCATTGCCAGCGACGACGAGTTGATGGGGGTTGCCCCGCCGGCTCCGCCCGAAGTGGACGCCACCATTGCCGAGAACGTTGTCAAAGAAGCTGCAGCGTTGGGACTGGCCACGGCAATCGAGGAACCGGATAGTGACGCACATATCCCGTCGGAGTGGAACGAGAATGAGGCCCTGGATTTAGGACCCCAGGACTTAGAACCGCCGGATTCAAGAAACCAGACTCTAAATAAGCAGGAGTTCGAGAATGCCGGCAGCACTGCGGCAACTGGCATTGCGCCAGCTTTAGACACTACTCCTAAGGTCTCTGTTGCTCAGGTGCCCGAAGCGAATCCGGTTCCGAAACCAGTCTACCGTCCCAACTTCAGCCTTAGCGATCTGCATGAAGCGCTCGAACTGGTGCGCCAAATGGATCCTCCCGGAGTGGCTTGCCGAGGTTTGCGCGAGTGCCTGCTCTGTCAGTTGCATTACCACCAGCACCAGCTTGCGGTAAGTAAGAACGGCAACGGGGAAGCGACGGCCCAGGTGCTCTCGGATGCGATTCCGATTGTGGACCAGCATCTTCGCGCGTTGCAGAATAAGCAATACAAGGAAATAGCCAAGGCAATTGCCCGCCCCATCGAAGCCGTACAGCAAGCGCTGGAATACATCAGGACGCTCGATCCGCGACCGGGCCTGCGCTACAACAAGGTTCAACCTCGACTGATCGAGCCTGACGTAGCATTTGTGAAGCATGGGGACGAGTGGCTGGTGATGATGAACGACGATGACGTTCCCCAACTACGTCTGAATCCGGCTTACAAACGACTGCTGAGTCGCGACACCCAGGACAAAGACACGCGCAATTATGTGAAGGAGCGCTACAAGAGCGCCATCCAGCTCATAAAGAACATCGAGCAACGCAAGCAGACGATTTTGAAAGTGTGCTACGCGATCGTAACCCGTCAGCCCGACTTTCTGGAAAAAGGCATTGACCAGTTAAAACCCATGATGATCAAAGAGGTCGCCGAAGAAATTGGCGTACACCCTTCCACCGTCAGCCGGGCGGTGGCTAATAAATATGCTCACACTCCCCAAGGTGTATTTGAATTACGGTACTTCTTCAGCGAAAGCGTGAACGGTCCCCAGGGCGGCAACACTTCGTTGCTTATCCTGAAACGCCGGGTCAAAAAGCTCATTGAGGAAGAAGATCCCACCCGCCCGTTGACCGACGAGCAGATCACCCGCATCCTTCAGTCCCAGGGTATCCAGGTCACTCGCCGCACGGTTGCGAAATACCGGGAAGACATGCGCATCCCCAGCACTCACCAGCGCAGAGTGAAGAAATAAGGGAATGCAGGAGTTGGAAGTCAGCCTTCTGACTCAGTTATGACTTGTTCCAAATGTGGTGCCCAGCTATACGACGCAAGATTTCAGGAGGGGCGCTCATGAATGTGGAATACACCGGCAGGCACTATGAAATCACTCCCATCATCCGCAAGTCAGTCGAAACCGGCCTGGCAAAAATCCGCAAGATTCTAGGTGACCAATTCGAGACCAAGGTGGTTCTTGCCGTGGAGAAGCATCGCCACAAGGCGGAGATCACGATTAGTCCGCGAAATGGACCGTTGGTTGGCCTTGCTCAAGCCGGGGATATGATCGCCGCGGTGAACGAAGCGCTCGACCACCTGGAGAAACAAGCGGTCAAGTACAAGACGCGCTGGCGCACCCGGAAACGTCATAACCACAAGAACAGTAATCAAAAATGGAATGGCAACTCAACTCAGGAAAACGTGCAGGTAGCGGTTGGACTCTCCGAAACCACAGCCCTGCCCATGGTGGTGCACAAGTTTCCGTCTGTGGCCAAAAGTACGGAAGTACACCTTTCGCGCTCGAATGATGCTGTCGCCATGCGTCCCATGACACTGGAAGAAGCGATTAAGGAAGCGCATTTCCGCGACCGCGATGTATTTGTCTTTCGCGATCCCAAAGGTAAGCTGATGATCTTGCATCGCACCAGGGACGGGAAAATGGAATTGATCGAAGCGCCCTAGCCTCTCTGACTCATCTCTCGAGAGACCTAAACTGACATGACACGAGCTTTTTCCGCGCGTGCTGAGGCTAGCGCCTCAAGCGACGGAAAAGATGCCGGAACAGTTAACGTGCGCTCAGGCGGCATGGTTCCGGTGTTCACTGCATGTACCAGCATTTCCATGGCGCGTCCGACGTTCGGCGGAACGAAAACGCTGGCGGCTAGAAGGCCTCTTTTTACCCAGGCTTGTCCGGTCTTGGGCAGGCCGTCGCACCCGATGTAAGGAATGCTTAACCAGCGCTCCCGGGCGGCGTTGTCAGGTAAATCCTGGAAAGCTTTTCTCGCACCCAAGGCCATAGCATCGTCCTGGGCCGCAATCAGGTCAATACGAGTCTGCTGCGACGTAGACAGTCGCAACCAGGAACTGACGGCACGATAGGAGCTATCCTCAGTCCACTGTCCCTTCATGATTTTGACTTGTACCTCGGCGGGTTTTGTCTCGTACATTCCGGTAGTCCGTTGTTTGGCAGCGAGGCTTTCTGACGGACCTTGAATGTACAAAACCGATCCGCCCTTGGGCAGCAATGCGGCAAATTGACGGCCCTGGATGCGGCCGATCTCTTCGTGATCCGAAGTGACACCAAAGATGGGGACGCGATGTGTCCGGCGTAGTTCCGAAATGTATTCGACATCGCGGTTCAAAATTACCCATCCGATGCCCCCTGCGACAGCGGCACGGGCTACCTGAGGCAGCGCAGTCCCACCGACTGGTTCAAAAATGATGGCGTCAGGGTGTGAATCCGAACGCGACTGAATGACCTTTAGCAGTTGCTGACTTTGCGTGATGGCGTCGTTATCTGCGTAAATGACTTGCACGTCCACACCCAAGCGGCGAGCGGCGGCTTCGGTGTCCACTGCCTGTTCCATCTGGTAATCGTTGTCGTTGGTGGTTAGTGAAACCAGAAAATTCAGTTTTTTCATATCTGCCCCGTTTGCGCGATCATACCCTCACATTGGTGACAAAGCATGATGACGGGAGTAACTTGCTCGTCCCCACGTTCTGATTGCTGTTCAGATTCTACGGCGCCAGGGCAGAGTGCTAGAATGCGCCCTTCGGGAGAACATTTCATGCGCAAAGCATTGATCCTGCTTCAAATGCTGCTCTTATGCTCGGTCTGTTGGTCCCAGGCAAAGCTGTCCGTGCACTGGGAGGAATTGACCGCAGGCGACTTCCGCAACGCCATCCAGCAATCCCAGGGGACTTGCTTGTTGCCCTTTGGAATTCTGGAAAAGCACGGACCACACCTGCCATTGGGCACCGATCTGCTGAATGTACGATATGTAACACTGCAGGCTGCCCAGCAGGAATACGCCATAGTCTTTCCTCAATATTATTTTGGCCAGATCTTTGAGGCGCAACATGAGCCCGGGGCTGTGGCTTACAGCTCGCAATTGCAGTTGGCACTGTTACAGGAAACCACTGACGAGATGGCACGAAATGGCTGCAAAAGAGTCATCATTGTCAACGGCCATGGCGGCAACGAGCACCTGCTACCTTTTTTTGCTCAGAGTCAATTGCAGAAGCCTCATGACTATGTGGTCTACATCCTAGGATTCGTGGAGTCGCCGCCGGGAGGACCCGCCAAGAAAAGTTCGATCGACATGCACGCGGGCGAGCAAGAAACAGCCAATACCATGGTGTCTCATCCCCACCTCGTACACATGGACCGCGCCAAGAGCGAGTCCGGATCTGACCAGGCTCGGGTGAAGCTTCCTCCGTACCTCTACACCGGAATCTGGTGGTATGCGCGTTTCCCAAATCACTATGCTGGAGACGGGTCCGTAGCAACGCACGAATTAGGCGAGTTCAAAATGAAAGTGTGGCAGGACGCGATTGTGAATTCCATCCGTGCGGTCAAAGCTGATCAAGAGAGCCTGAAGATTCAGAATGAGTTTTTCGAGAAAGTTAAGCATCCGCTGGATACACGACCTTAAGAAGATTTCACCCGAATCCTATGCGACAAAAGTATTTCTGAAAATCTGACAATCGAATCTAGGGAACCCGTTTATCATCCAATAAGACCAGCACAATCAATAGTTTGCGGCGTAACTTGCGTAACGTTGGCGAGTCGCATACCCCGTGTTAGGCTGCGCACAAGTGGGGAATCGGCCTCTATCGGGGCTGCTCACCCGAATGGTTCGACCCTGATTCCACGATCGAGACCCTGGCAACCGTAGCGCGGAGAAACGCCCGTCAATGCCACGCATTCCCGTCTTCAAGCTCGGACAAACTTCCCATGAAACGGGGCGTCCCCGTTTAGCTCGCTATACACCCTCTCTTTCGCTCGAGGGACTTCAACTCGGCATCGACAATCTCCGCCATGATGTTCACTTGAGCCCCCGCTTTGTGGAGCAGGCCAGATTACACATTGCGCGTTTGATCATACGTTTTGGCAACGTCGAAGGATTCCTTGCGGTCGAAGCGCCTGATATCCCACAGCTGAATCGATTTATAGGATCGCTGCGAGCTCAGAACACACGGCCGAAGACTGGACCCTCAGAACTCAAACCGCTGCTCGCCGAAATCCACGTAGCGGCCCTAAACCGCGCCAAAGCCGCCGAGAACCTCGCATTAGACATGTTAGCTCGAGTGGCCATTATCAAGTTTCTCCGAATTGAACTGAACGGACAGTTTGCACAAGTGCTCGAGCGATGTCGCATGATGCTCAAGAACTCTGAAGGCGGGCGGCATGGCAAGGGCCTGGAATACAGGGAGCGGGTTGCCACATTCCAGGTGGCAAAAAAAATTGTCTTGCGCAAGACCGGCCAGGAATTATTCCGCACCATGCGCGAGATCGACAAAGAAACGCTGGCGAAAATGCGGCGCTCTCTTTTTGGAAATCGCGAAACGGGCTACAAACTGTTACTGAATCCGTTAATGTTCACCGAAGACGGCCGCGATATCTACCTCAACGCCGAGCATTACGTTCTTCTGGGAACCTTTGATCGTGACCGCGATCGCTTTTCCAATGTGCGCCGAATTGCCAGTCAGTTTCTGCAATCCTGCGCTACCGTTCCCAATACTGACCAGGAAGCCGTATTGGATAGCTGGCTTAACGTTCCCGAAAACGCGGAAGAACTGGTTGGGGCAGGCAGTCCCGAGGATTCCACGCAAAATATTCGTTCTCAGAAAGCACGATTGGGGATGTGGGTGGAACTGCTGCAGCACGAAAATATTATGGATGATGTCATAGCCGCCTATGAAGTCGTGCCGCTGCTTGCTGAATACTCGCCTCGTATCAATGCGCAACAACTAAAAAATAGCCTGATCTCCCGGGAGGAGCGTGAGCGCGTTGAAAAGTTGATTCAGGAACACGGAAAACTTTCAACCGACAACCTGAATACTGCGATGGCTCGGGTATCCAATTGTCGAGGCGCCGAACGTGCCAAGGTAGCAGGACGTTTCCTGCGAGACTTCATGCGCTATCATCGCGACCTGAGGCGTCTTGAAGCCCTCAATGGAGCATTGGACAGCGTCAATCTGATTGGCAACGACAAATTGCGGGAACTTTCCGCGATGAACGGCACGCTATATGAGTTTTTCCTGCCGGAAGAACAGAAACAAGCCGAGGAAAAGGTTCTCCGCCACGTGGTGCTCAAAGCCGACGTGCGAGATTCATCACGTCTGACGCGCTCTCTGCTCGAGCGTGGAATGAATCCAGCTTCCTATTTCAGCCTCAATTTTTACGATCCGGTAAACAAGTTGTTGGCCAAATATGGCGCCCGCAAAGTTTTCCTGGAAGGCGACGCAATCATTCTCGCATTGCTTGAGCGCGAAGGTGAAGCGGGTCTGAGTGTGAGCCGGGCGTGCGTGTTGGCGCGAGAAATTATTGAAATCGTGCGCGGCTATAACCAGCTGTTGAGCCGGGCCGGCCTTCCAACTCTGGAATTGGGATTAGGAATTTCATTCCAGGATTCTGCGCCTATGTACCTTATGGATGGCGAGCAGCGCATCATGATCTCCGACGCGCTGAATGAAAGTGACCGGCTCTCCTCCTGCAAGAAACGGGTCCGGATAGCGATCGAGCGCATGGAAAGCCCATTCAACGTCTATGCCTTTCAAACCGTCAGCGATGCCGAGGCCGCAGAGAACGTCGATGACTTCATTCTTCCCTACAACGTGAACGGTATTCGCATCAGTGAAGCCGCATTCCGCAGGCTTCAGCAGGAGATTTCTATCGAACCCTGCCGGCTCGATTTCCCCCAACTCTGGGGTACTGAAGATTATCTTCTCTACAGCGCCCTGGTGCCGGTGGGCAATGATATTTTTCGCAAAATTGTGGTGCGCGGAAGCCGAATCGCGGAGATAGATCTCACCAACTTCTCTTTGCAGCGATGGACCGATCGCTGGTATTACGAAGTCTGCGCCAATCCCGCGATTTACGCCGCCATCGAAGGAAAAGCGGCAGCCGGCAAGTAAGCTTCACCTCAATATCGAATGGTGCGGAAGGGAATCAGGACCACTGCTTCCAGGTCCACCGCGTACCCATTCTTCATCGCGGGATGGAAGTGCCAGTGGGAAAGCGCGATTCGGGCGTATTCGTCGAGACGCTCGTCTACACCGCGCAGTACCCGTACCTCACCCACAGATCCGTCGCTGCGGATCACAGCGTAAAGAGTCACTGTGCCCTGCACGTTGCGCCGCATGAGTTCCGCAGGATATCCAGGATCCACTTTCCGGGTCGCCAGTGGTGCAACCAGATCGCCATGGTCGCTACCTTCTTTCAGTTCGGCAAAACGGATGATCCAGCTCCCCCCGCCCGAGTTTAGGTTGGGCATATTGAGAGTCATGGAATAGAACTTGCGACCTCCAAAAACTTTTTTTTCCAGCTCGGTGGGGTAGTGGTCAGAAGTTCCCGAACCCACAGACTGTGGAACAGCGGAGACTCGCGGCGGCGTAGCTTTCGCCATTAACCGGGAGTCGTCAGACAATGTATGCGACGCCCCGCTCTTCGTAGTGCCACTCTGATCACGAGTGGGCATGGGAGAGTTCTTTGCTGAGTTTGGCGAGGGGCCGACCAATAATCCCGGGGGAATGTTGTTAGCGTCGACGCCGACCGTACCTCCAGTTCCAGTGGAGGAGGCACGGTCATTACTTGCAGGAATGTCCGGGGTCCCGGCCGCACCACTCTTTCCCTGAGGGGTCGCGGCGAAAATGCCAGTTCGATTGCCGGGCGGTACGGCTAACGGCGCGGTGGGAGTGGATGGATGAATCCCGAGGGCGATGAGACGTCCACCGTTTGTCGTCCCAGTTGCCTCAAGAGATGGTGGCGGCGGCACGACCGCTGGTCCAGAGGCACCGAGGGCGTCTGTATTCATTGCCGATGGCGTGCGTTGCTCCGTGAGGGGCAATCCCGGGGCGGGCGAGACTACTTGTGCTCGACCTATATTGATATCGCCCAATCTCTGGATCAACGCGGCTTGCACGACCGGTGGCGGGGCAATGACGTCCCGCGGTAATGCAGGGGACTGAGTCACCGTCGCGGTCATACCTGGCGCAGGAGCAACCACAGATGGGGGCAGAGCGGGCAGCCTCACTTCAGACGCGGAAGTTGCAGTCGCTGCCAGTGGTACTGTCGGTTGATTCCGTGGCCACGCCACGATATTGGGCATGGCTACTTCGCGCTCTAGTCTGAGCCCGGGAGGAACCACAATAGTCTGAATACGATTGTCCGGTTCTGATGGGACGGAAATAATTGCTTGCGGCGCATGTTCGGGCACCCCTCGTTCAGGAGGTGAAAGGCGGGCTCTGCCCGTGTTCAACGGTGGCAGATATTCGGAAGCCGAGTAATAAATCACATCCTGTCTGTTGAAGCTGGAGTGATCCTTGATCTGTGGTTGAGGCCAAAACTGTGTGGCTCCGGACAACGCTGCAATGATCGCAACATGATAGATAGCAGATTCCAGGAACCTGCGCCAAGGCACGTGAGGCGCAACGAAGACGTCTTCCCAAAAAGCTGCTGGCGGCGATGAGAGTTTTAATCCTGGCTCCGGTGCACGAAACGAATCTCCAAGATTGCGAAAGAACACTTCCGCCCAGGGCTCCAAATCGACCACAAACCGTGGTTCAGGCGGAACATTTACTGTCCTATCCACCACGGGTTCCACCAGCCCTGAGCCCTGTTTCATGCCACAACCAGCAACAAAGAACTTATTATAGCTGCGTCGTGCCGCGACAGGTTCATGAGTTCGTGGCAGGTGATCTTCCATGCTCTAATAGACTTTCGAGAATTGCCCACATGATTCGGAGCCGGGAAAATCTATGAGCGGGAACGTAATGAAGTATCTCGTCAGAGTGTCTGTAATGCTTTTGCTGATAAGTTCGTGCTTGACTGGTCAGGACAGCGCGCAGCAGCCTCCATCTCCTAAGAATCCCGTCGAAGATTACTCCGGCATGTACGCCTTCCTGCAGGATGGTGAATTCGTCCAGGTCACGGTTGAAGACGCGGGACGGGTGACCGGATTCGTGTCTCGCTATGGCGACTTGGAGAGCGATCGCGGAGCCTTCCTGGACCAGTTCTTCAAAACAGGCAAACTCGATGGCAAGAAACTCAGCTTCACAACTGACACTGTCCATGGCGTTTGGTATGACTTCAAGGGCGCGGTCGAGAGGGGAGAAGGAAAGAACGTGGGCGACGAAGCTTACTACGTCCTGAAAGGGACGCTCGTGCAATACAGCACCGACGCGAACAAGAAGACTCTGGCGAAGTCCCGTGAGGTGTCGTTCAAGTCGTTTCCGCAGGATTTCGGGACTGGTCCCGAGAAGCGAGATTAGATCGTAAATAGCCCGGCATTCAGATTGCATCCGCAAAGCGAAAGCACAATCGTTCTCCGAATCGTTGTCGCCAGAACTATGCAGCGTTAGGGAAGCTGCAGGTCGAAGCCATAAATCTCCTGCGTGCTGATGTCGCGGGGAAACAGGGGAACGTCGCCGGGGCCGAGCCCGGTCCAGGAACCAGGGCCGAACTGGCCGCGGAACAGGCGGGCGTTCTTCAGGTCGGCTATCTTCTCCATTTTCGAGTCGCTGACTCGCAGACGAAAATATCCGCTGTCTTTACTCAGGAAGGTGTCGAAGTACACATAGGCGCTGTCGCGCGACCATGCGAGGTAACCGAACGGCGGCTTGGTATCCAATGGTCGCCACTTTTCGGTCTTCACGTCATAGAGCATCAACTTGTCAAAGTCGGCAGAAATCGCAACGATAGAGCGGCCATCGGGAGACCACCGGGGAGCGAAGATTCTCTGGGAACCCGCGAGTTGCGAAGTCTGGCGGGTCTTCAGATCGAACATCTCGAGATAGGTCTTCGCCGGATCCTCCGGGTCGTGATGTCCGAAGGCGAGCAAATTTCCGTCGGACGACCACGTGGGATCAGTTTCCATTGCTTCGTCGGAAGTCAGCGGTTGGGGAACGCCTCCGTCCGCTGAAATCAGAAATACTTTCCACGGCTTTCCGGGTACAGTGCCAGAGAACGCGATCTGCTTCCCATCGGGGGACCAGTGGGCCAAGGCCGTCTGCATGGGAGGGTATGTGAGCTGTAAGCGAGCGCTACCGTCTAGCTTGCTGCGCCATAGGGCGCCATCCGGATAGCTGACATACGTAACCCACTGGCCGTCGCGGGAGAAGTCCACGTCTCCGGCGGAGATGCCGCCGAGATAGGGAATCAGTTCACCGGATCTGGCGTCGTAGCGGACCAATTCCGCGCGCGGCTGGATGCCAATCACGAACAACTTCTTACCGTCCTTGCTGGGAAGCGGTTGGTCAAACTGCAAGGGACCGGTGGTAAGCTGAACAGGCTGGGGAGATGCCTTCCGCCACCAATCGGACCGGTCGGGCATGATCCAGACATTGCTGGCGCCGTCGCGCACACTCGCAAAAACGTAATATTTGCCGTCGGGGGTCCACCTGCCGCAGCATTCGGCCGGAGAAGTATTCCAGCCGGGTAGCAGCGGATGTATGCCCGTGCCATCGGCGCGCACTTCCCAGAGAGAACTCGTGTTGTTGACCTGGTTTGAAACCGCAAATCGAATGCGGCTTCCGTCAGGTGAAAAACTCAGCGAGGACGGACGATCCGCAGCGGTAAGGAGCTTGTGCGGATTGGAGCCATCGTGATCGGCGAGATAAAGATCGTTCCCTTTTGCAAAGAGCAACGTACCGTCGGGCGCCCAGATGGCATAGTGCGCAAACACGTCGCCCAGTCGGCGTGGCGAGCCGGCTGGCATGGGCATCGACCAGTAGAAGGCGTTGTCTGGCGATCCTTGTGTAACCAGCAGTTCTGACCGTTCCGGCGAAACGTCAGCCACGACGGGACCGTCGAATGCCAAATTAATAGGAGCAGTTTCGCCTCCGCCTACCGACACCTGGGCGATGCCCTCACGGGTAGTGGTCACCTCGGTAAAGTAGAGTCGGTTGCCATCAGTCACCAGGGTGATCTTGGGCAGTCCATCGTTGGTGATCTGCTTTGATCCCATGATTCGCGGCGGCGGCAGCGGTGAACGCCAGAATGCGATCCCGGCCGCCAGCGCGACAAGCGCCGGGATCGCACTCCACTTCAGCAAACGCATCGTGGGCTTCGAGGCTGCCGTGGCAACCGCTACTACGCTGCTGGCCGCTGCCCTTCCCGATTCCGTCTCGCGCCGCAAGCGTTTGAGGTCGGTTTCAATATCGGCGGCCGAGCGGTAGCGGAGATCGCGATCTTTCTCCAGCGCCTTGTTGATGATTCGTTCAAGTTCGGCAGGCAGATCGGGATTCAGGCGCACTGGGGCAACGGGAGCGCGGTTCACGATCGCTTCGCAGATCATTGCCGAAGTTTCACCGCGGAACGGCAACGTGCCGGTTGCCATTTCGTACAACACGGCTCCGAAGGAATACAGATCCGTGCGGGCGTCCAAATCCCTGCCGCGTACCTGTTCGGGCGACATGTAGGCGACGGTTCCCACCATCGTTCCTGGGCTGGTCAAATACTCCTGCTTTACAGAACGGGTTTGGGTGTTGAGAGCAGCGACTTGGCTGGACGGGCTGTCGGGCGCGACCTTAGCCAGACCGAAGTCGAGGATCTTGGCGTGGCCGCGCTCGGTGACGAAAATGTTGGCGGGTTTAATGTCGCGGTGGACGATGCCTTTGCCATGCGCGGCATCCAGGCCATCGGCGATTTCGATGGCGAGTGAGATCAGGATCTCAAGGTCGAGCGATTGGCCTGCGATGTGGTGCTTCAGTGTCACACCTTCCAGATATTCCATGGCGATGAACGCAAGGCCGTTCTCCTCGCTAATGTCGTAAATGGTGCAGATGTTGGGATGATTCAAAGCAGAAGCGGCCTGTGCCTCACGCTGAAAGCGACTCAGAGCTTGGGGATCTCTAGCAACGTTATCGGGCAGGAATTTCAGAGCGACAAAGCGGTGTAGCCGTGTGTCCTCAGCCTTGTAAACCACACCCATCCCGCCACCGCCCAGTTTTTCGGTGATGCGATAGTGCGAAATGGTTTGGCCGATCATGCGCAAGCATGCTATGGCGGAAGTGCAGGCAAGTCAATGAAAGCCGCGGAGTTGGCGTTGTCTCAAAAAGGTTGCAGGCGAAAAATGGTCAACAAGAGGCGGCTAGTCTTTGAGAAGTAGAAGCGAGCGCGAACACGGCGCGCACTGCCGGACTTTGTGGAATTGCCCGTTCAGGCCAGCTTGGTGCCGCCCGAGGTTCGCCGGGCGTCAGCGAGTTTCTTCTCCAATCCGTCGCTGTGGCTGGCTTCGAAGGTCATCAACTCGCGGTAAAGTTCGCGCATCTCCGGCTCTTTTGTGGTTTCACTGAGCCGGGTGTAGTAGCGGGCCGCGTTTTGCTCGGCCGCAATCGCAATTTCAAGCGCCATTTCGCGCGGCGAGCGGCCAACCTTCAGTCGGCTGAAAGTAAATAGCTCTCCATTTTCCAGCCGCGGCAGTTCGATGAAATCATTCACGTCTTCTTCCGTCACGGCGCAAGGACGTGTGCCATAGCGATCGAAATATCGCTTTTGGAGCAGCGTGCCGTGTTGACGCTCCTCCGCCGCCATGTCCCAAAAAGTGGCCGCGATCTCGAGCGATTCGGCTTCGCCGAATCCGGCGAACATTTCCGCAAACTGATAATAGATTTCCGCGTTACGTTCCTCGATGAAGATCGCGACATGCAAAGCCTCTTGTGATGTCAGCGAGGCAAAGTCACGCTTCATGTGTTTTTCGTCGCGTCTCACAACAGCAAGCATAAATGGCGAGAGCTGATTTGAATAGCAGTAAAGGACAGGGTTTCAGGCGATGCGAAGCGCAATCAGGGCCAGGAGCCGTTGGAACTTAAGCCCCTTGCATTGTATGCTCGGGGCGTGTTGCGCTCGCTTGCGCCGGGTCGGTCTCCAACTCCAGGTCTGATCCTGGGGCTGATTATCACGCTCGCCGCCGTGGTCGCCTATTCCGGCTACATCGCCTTCCAGATCTCAGGCTTGCGAGAGCTGCAGAACAATCTGGTGGATCGCAATCGTAAAGACTCTCTCCAGCTGCTGCGTATCCAGAATGATCTTAATTCGGTGGGACTTGCGATGCGCGACATGCTGGACGCGGACGAGCCGTATCCCCTCACGGCCTGGTCGGCGCAATTCCAACGGGTTCGAGCTGACTTGAATGACGCGCTGCGTCTCGAGGAACAAGTCGCAGTCGCCACCCGAACGCCCGAGCAGAGACAATATCTGACCGACTCCGTAGCGCAGTTTTGGGATGCAGCCGATCGCACTTTTGCGCTCGCTCGTGACGGCAAGGACAAAGAAGCACGGTCTCAGATACGTCTTTCGTTGCAAGCCCGGCAGGCGGCATTGAGCACAGCGGTGGCGCGACTGCTTGTCCAGAACAACGAAAGCGAAGAGCAGGCGGCGCAGCGGGTCAGGCAGATTTATGATCGTGTCGGACGCCAGGTCTATTTATTTCTTGGCGCCACTCTGATCGCGATCGTGCTCACCAGCCTCTATCTGATTCGTTCCAACCGCCATTTGTTTGCGCAACTCGCCGCGCTATCCGAACAACGCAGCGAACTGGCTCAGAAGTTAATTTCCACGCAGGAATCTACCTTGCGTTACATTTCTCGGGAACTACACGATGAGTTCGGACAAATCCTGACCGCGGTGGGCGCAATGCTGGGCCGGGCGGGCAATCAAGCACCTGAGGGCTCGCCACTCCGCGCCGAATTGCGCGAAGTCTGCGAAATTGCCCAGACAACGCTGGATAATGTCCGCAGTCTCTCGCAGGCGTTGCATCCCGTAATGCTCGATGAGTCCGGGCTGGAGAGTACTCTTGACTGGTATATCCCCACGGTGGAAAGGCAAGCCGGTATTGACATATCCTATGAGAAATCGGGAACACCTTTTTTGGTGGATGGTCACGCTGCCATTCATATCTATCGTGTTTTGCAGGAAGCCCTGAATAATGTCACGCGGCATTCGGGAGCGCGCGAGGCCTGGGTTCGCCTGCAATTCTTGCCGGAGCGCCTGCAGCTCGAAGTGGAAGATCACGGTTCGGGATTCGAACCTCACGCGGTCAAGCAGGGAATAGGCCTGGTTGCAATGCGCGAGCGCGCAGAATTGCTGGGCGGTACCATCGAGTTTTTGAAATCGAACTCAGGTGGTTCGCTGGTGCGTCTAAAGGTTCCAAGAGAGAAATCGGACACACATGCCGAATAAAATTTCCGTGCTCTTAGTGGACGATCACAGCCTAGTGAGGCGGGGGTTTCGTCGCATGCTGGAAGATGAGCCCGACATCTCGGTCGCCGGAGAGGCAGGCGATGGCGAAGAGGCCATTCGTCTATCCGAGAAGCTGCGACCGCGTGTCATCTTGATGGATTGTGCGCTGCCTGGCATGAGTGGCCTCGACACCACGCGCCGGATTCTCGAGAAATTACCGGACACCATTGTTCTAATGCTCAGCATGCATACGGAAGAAACCTTGGTACGTCAGGCGCTCGAGTCCGGCGCACGAGGATACATGCTGAAAAATGCCATTGACTTGGAGTTGGGAACAGCGATCCGCAAAGTTGTGGCCGGGGAGATTGTGCTCGATCCTCAGCTCTCGCACCCCACTGCGTTGAAAGGTGAGCGCGATTACGGACTCACCACCCGCGAACTGGAAATCCTGCAACTAATCGTAGACGGAAAATCTAATAAAGAAATTGCCGCACAGCTCAAACTCAGCGCCAATACCGTTGCGGTCCATCGCGCCAACATGATGGACGCTCTCGGAATTCACAAGACCGCAGAACTGGTGGTTTATGCGATCCGCAACGGGCTGGTAAACCTTCCGTGAACCGCCGGTCTTTTCTCCAGGGAGTTGCAGGACTAGCGGGCGCCTGCAGTCTGGGTTCCCTCAATGCTTTTTCACAAACTTCCAATCCCGGGTTCAAGCTGGTAGACGTCACTGCTCGTGCCGGTTTGCAATTCCGTCACAACAGCGGCGCCTACGGCGGCAAGCTTCTGCCCGAGACGCTGGGCGCAGGCTGTGCCTTCCTTGACTATGACCGTGACGGCTGGCAGGACATTCTGTTGCTCAACGGAATGGACTGGCCCGGACACAAGCGGCAGCGCAGCACAATCCGCCTGTACCGCAACAATCGCAATGGCACATTCTCGGATGTAACCCGCAGCGCAGGTCTCGATATCGAGATGTACGGAATGGGTATTGCGGTTGGGGACTACAACAATGATGGTTATCCCGACATTCTGATTACATGTGTCGGACAGAACCGATTGTTTAGAAATACGGGCAAGGGGACTTTTGTGGACGTCACCAAAGCCACTGGCCTGGGCGGACGGTCCGGCTTCAGTACTTCAGCGCTGTGGTTCGATTTCGATCGCGATGGACTGCTCGATCTTTTCATCTGCAACTATGTTAAGTGGTCTGCGGAACACGACGTGTTCTGTAGTCTCGATGGGAAGCATAAATCCTATTGCACGCCCGAGGCCTACCGCGGCGAAACCTGCTGGCTTTTTCACAATCGCGGAAATGGGACATTCGAAGACGTCACTGCGACCAGCGGAATTTTTGACAGCAGTTCAAAGTCGCTGGGCGTGGCCATGCTCGACTACGATCAGGACGGCTGGCCTGACCTACTGGTCGCCAATGACACGCAGCCGAACAAGCTCTATCGGAACCTGCGTAACGGAACGTTTAAAGATGTTGCCGTCGATGCCGGCATCGCCTTCAGCGCCGAGGGAAAAGCGCGAGCCGGAATGGGTGTAGATGTAGCCGACTTCGATAACTCGGGCGCGGCAGGTGTGGCAATTACCAATTTTGATAACGAAATGATCGGCCTCTATCGACCTTCTGCGAACGGAACTTATGCAGATGTGGCGGCGCAGAGCGGAGTGGGACTACCGTCAAAAGATAAGTTAGGTTTCGGCTGCATATTTCTGGATGCCGATCTGGACGGCTCGCTTGACTTGGTCTCGGTGAACGGACACATCGATGACACCGTGCGGAATGTCCGTAACGTCGGTTACGCGCAGCCCCCGCAGCTGTTTCTAAACAACGGTAAGGGAGTGTTTCGTGACATTGCTTCAGAAATCGGCCCTGAATTCGTCCAGCCCAAGGTGGGACGCGGTCTGGCTTATGGCGATTTCGACGGCGACGGAGATCTCGATATCCTGATGACCACTAACAACGGCCCTGCATTCCTGTTTCGTAATGACCAGCTTGCCCGCAACCGCAGCATAAGAGTTCGTTTAGTGGGGACAAAGTCAAATCGCGATGCAATCGGCGCTTCAGTGCGAATCTTTCATGGAGGCACGAGTCAATTACGTCTGGTCAAAGGCGGATCCAGTTACTTGTCACAATCGGAACTTCCCGTTACTTTCGGTGTGGGTAAACGCGATCGCGTCGATCGCCTGGTGATTCAGTGGCCCAATGGTCGGACTGAGGAATACAAAGATCTCGCAACTGGCCGGGGCTATGAATGCGTCGAAGAAAAAGGAATTAAGCCGCTCACTACCTTCTAGTATTTTTCTAGTATTGCGCCCCTCGAGTAGCCGGACTAAGGTGTGGACAATTTTCATGTCCTCATCCGCGGCGCCCTCCGGCCCGCAGCCTTGAGGCGTTAAACCCACAGCTAAGTTAGGCCGCCAAAATGGCGGCCTCTCTTATATCTAAATGTTGTAGAAGCTTTTTTCGACTCTATCTCGACCAAGATTGTCTGGAGGCTTCACATGAAATCTCGCAATGCGATCATCGGACTCACATTGCCGTGCCTATTGCTTGTTGCTGTTCTGGCGCTCGCTAAGAGCGACGGCAAACCGGTAACGGTGAAGGGCTATGTTCTCGACTCGGCCTGTGCATTTACCAAGGGTCTCAGCAAACCGATAAGCAAAGACTGCGCGGAGGCCTGCGCGAAAGCAGGCTCTCCGTTGGTGATTCTGTCGGATGACGGGACCATCTATTGGCCCATTGCCGAGACCACGCCTTCCAGCGGGCAGAATGAAAAACTGCTGCCATACGCCGGTCAGAAAGTTACAGCTAGCGGGAAGGTGTTTCAAAGAGGCGGTTCGAGCGCCATGGTTATCGAAAAACTGGAACCGCTTTACGGCAAATAATTACGAGTCACGATTCTATCCAGCTTTTTGCGGCTTAGTGTTGTCAGCGGTGCGCAGGAATTGGGAACTGCGGTGCTGAACGGCGACGTCACGGACCCCACAAGGCGCGGTCGTGATTGGCGCTCACGTAATTGCGCGAAGCCTGGCCACGGGCGTTCAGCGTACCAGTGTGACCAACCACGTCGGGCTCTTCGCGTTTAACAACCTCGCACCTGGCCAATATGAAGTACGAGTCGAGGCCAATGGATTCGCTCCGGCGCAAGAAACCATCCGTTTAGAAGTTGGACAGCAGGCCAGCTTGAAGTTTCCGTTAACCATCGAGCAAGAGAAGACCACGATTGTGATCGACGACCGCGACTCAATCCCACTCATCAATACTGTGATGTCTGTGGTGGATGGCGTGATAAACGCACAGCAGATCGACAATCTGCCACTGAGTGGCCGCAATTTCCTGGAACTGGCGCTGCTCATTCCGGGTAATACGATTGCGCCCAATTTCGATCCCACCAAGTCGAGCACTGTCATCATTTCTTCGGCCGGGCAGTTGGGACGCGGCGGTAACGTAAGCATCGACGGCATGGACAACAACGACGATGTCGTGGGCGGCATGCTCGTCAATATTCCGGAAGATGGAGTGCAGGAATTTCAGGATTGCCACCAACCGTTTTTCCGCCGAGGTCGGGCGTTCGGGATCCTCCGTAGTAAATGTGGTGACCAAGTCCGGGAGCAATATATTGCACGGTTCGGCGTCACTCTATGAGCGGGACAAGGTTCTCCAAGCTCTTCCTGCCACGTTTAACACCTCAGCCGCAGCTGGCGAAACCCCGCCGTTCCGCCGGCAGCAGTATGCCGGAACCCTGGGAGGCCCGCTGGTCAAAGACAAAGCCTGGTGGTTCGGAGCCTTTAAGTATCGCGACGAATTGGGCGGAGTCCTGGTGGGAAGGCGCGACCCCGCGAACCAAACCATCACGAATAGTTTTGCTTCCACTCCTTTGACCGATCCCATGGGAACTGTTCGTGGAGATTGGCAGATCACGAACAACGATCTGCTTGCAATGCACTATTCGATTGAACGCCAGAGCGTCACGGGTGGGGCGAGTTTCCTGTCAGGCGCTCCCATCGGTTCAGCCTCCGAACGGCAGGATGCGCGCAACAATTTCCAAACCTTTCAAACTTCGTGGACGCGCGTGCTGAGTCCCACGTTACTCAACCGGGCCAGCTTCAGTTTCAACAACTTTATCAATAGCACCAATCCAGTCGCGCCCGGAATTGAGCTCGACTTTCCGAGCATCGCAGATGGAGCTTCCCACCGCTTCCCACAGCAGACACGCCAGAAGCGGCTCCAGTAGGACGACGGCGTGGATTGGACTCATGGTCAGCATAACCTTCGCTTCGGAGGACAGGTGCAGCACATTGGCGCTGATTTCAACCTGGGAGTATTTCAGGGCGGCGCGATTGAGTTCATTCAGGACTTCGCAGACTTCGATCACAACAATGAGGGGTCACCAACGACCAGGATTTGCTCTTTGCGGTGACTATCCGCAGCGGCAAGCCTTCAGTGCCGCTGCTTATCCCGGATGCCAACAATAATCATTTCGCCACATACGTGCAGGACGACTGGCGCGTGCATCCGCAGTTCACTTTAAATCTGGGTCTACGCTACGAGCTCGACACCGACGTAAATAATGTCGGACATTACAATCAGATTAATCCCATCCTGCTCCCGCTCCTCCACGGCAACCGTCACAAGGACACCAACAACTTCGGCCCACGCGTCGGCTTCAACTTGGCCACCAAGGGCGGGCAACTCAGTCTGCATAGTGGCTACGGCATTTATTACGATCGGCTCACGCTCGAGATTGTCTCCCTAGAGCGCGGACTCGATGGCCGGGCTCTGCCCATCGATGTACGCCTGGGCAGCGTCAACTATCTGGATTCGAATGGGCATTTCGTTCCCGGAGCCCCAACTTTTTCTTATCCCTTCACTGGTTTCATCATTCCAGGGGCGGGCGGCGCGTCCGAGGGCATCAACATCATCGATAACAACATGCAGAATCCCATCGTGCAGCAGTTCAACCTGGGTGTTCAATATCAGTTTGCCAAGAACTGGGTTGTGCGCGCGGACGGGATTCATAACCTGGGAACGCACTTCATTATCGGCGTTCCGCAAGGTGCCGTGTTCAATCCGGACTCCGGCGGCCCCGTGACGGTCACTTCGTTGCAATCGAGCGCCAACACTCACTACGACGCGCTCTGGTTGACCGTGGATCATCGCTTCGCACAACGCATGCAGTTCCACGGCGCTTATACTCTTTCCAAGGCGTTGAATTACGCTAATTACGATCAGATCCCGTTTGGTTATCCGCCTGTGGATCCCAACGACCTCCACCGCGAATATGGCCCCACGCCTAAGGATCAGCGACATCGCCTCGTGCTTCAGGGAGTGCTTGATCTGCCTTTCGGATTGCGAATGTCTCCGCTCTGGACTTATGGCTCAGGAGTTCCCATGGACATCCTGTTTCCCGGTCCAAATGGAAATGCGCGCGTCCCTGAATTGGCACGCAATGCGGGTGGCAGGCAGTTTCATACCGGAGCCGAGTTGAATGCGGCTATTGCAAATATCAATGCGAATGGTGGAACAGCGAATGGGGTTCAACTGCCGCTGGTTTCTTCCAACGCACGATTCAACGACACTTTCAATTCGTTGGACCTGCGTTTCTCCAAAGAGTTCCACTTGACTGAGCGCTATACCCTACAAGCCTTGGCCGAAGCATTCAATTTATTTAGCAAAGCCAACATACTTGGCGTGAACAATGCTGACTATTCAGGATTTTTCAACGTCCTGGTACCTGATAAAACTGACCCAACCCACTCCGCGAGATTCGGCACACCAGTCTCGACCGCCGGTGGAGTATTTGGATCTGGCGGCCCTCGCGCGTTCCAACTGGGGGCAAAGCTGACATTTTAGAGAATGTGCTCCGGACACTGCGACCAAGGGGACAGCAAGATCCCCATCGTGGCCAAATGCTAAGTGCTAAATGCCAAGTGCCGATCCAATCAGCGTAGCGTCATTTGGCAAATTAAAATATTCGGTCCGAAATTCCGTGGCTCATGACAACCGTACTGCTTTAGTTCGGCGATCCACTTATCTTCGTTTTCATTAATCCATCCAGCCTGAAACAACCAGACCGTCGCATCGGAACCCAAGCCATATGTTTGCTGCATCTCGCGTAGTGTGTTAGGAAAAATTGCTGGTTCGAAACTCCAAATTGTCTCAGTAAAGGTGACGACTTGATAGGTGCCGCAGTCGGATTTGAGGAATGATCGTTGTGGCTGCTCGAATGGGACTAGCCTGGCCGGGCAGAAGTAATAGCTGAGCACGAGAGCTCCCTGATAATCCGTGAAGAACACCGATCCCGGGGGCGCGGACCGGCGGAGAAAATCAGTAGCCTCATTCATCAGCTTCCGATTCTGATTCTTTGGCAGAATGAAGGGCGGAGTTGGAGACGGAAAGAGATTGCAAATCAGGAGTGCGCCCGAGACCGCGGTTGGCGTTAACCACTTCTTCCAAACCTCCAGACGTGTCAGTCCAATGCTCACGCCTGCCATCGCAAATCCGGCGAGCAAAGCGTCATGGCGCGTTCCTCCGTAGGGATAAAGTCCGGCGAGCGCTGCGCTCAACGTGATCAAGAAGGGCAATCCCAGCAACAGCGCCAACTGCCGCGAAGTAGGATTCCCGAGGTACTGAGGCGATGTCTTATCCCGCAACAGTGAAACGATGCCCAGTAGGAAAAGCACCAGAGCCATAACTCCGATGGTGCCGTGGCTGAAAAAGTATCGGAAAAGGCGAACAGTATTCCGCAGACAGAAAGCCGCGACATGGTCCTGGCCGGAGTGGAAAATAGAAGCGCGTAACCAGGTATTCGCAATTTCACTGGGAAGTCCGCTACTTTTCAGCCTGGATATGTGAGCGACATATAAGAACGCGCACAGTCCGAAGGCTCCGAGTTGGCCGACGATCCATGCCACGGCTACGCTGGTTTGCGGCTTGCTTGTCCGCTGGCGCACGAGGGCGTAAATCCCAAGCGTGAGCGCGAAAATGAAGGAAGAATAATGGGTCAGCAGTGCCAGATAGAGTGACATGGAAGACAGCAGCATCATGCCTGCAGAATTTTCTTTGATTGCACGTTCCAGAAGATACAGACTGAATGCGCAGAAAAACATCAACAACGAATACTGCCGGTTCTCTGCCGAAAGCGAGATTAGGGAAGGAGAGAACGAAAGAAGAGCAAGGCCGATTAAAGCAGTTGTCCTGTCGGTCACTCTTCGTAACCACAGGAACATCATCCAGTAGAATGCGGCTCCCGCCAGCACCGAAGGAAGACGCAAAACAAATTCGGAGTTGCCCAACAAACGCCAGCAGCGCAGAAGCACGATCAATAGAGGAGGATGCGCCGCAGTGAGACTGGCCTTGTAAGCCAGAGCGAGCGAAGGCTCCGCAGATAACAAATAATGTAAGACTTCGTCTGGATTCATGAAGGTGAGGTGTGCGAGAACCAGACGTGCGGTCAAGCCGCCAGCTAGGAGAAAAAGTGGAAGCGCTGCCGAATCAGACACTCTCCGCGTTTGCGGCTTCGTGGATGCTCTGGAAAATGTCATGTATCCGTTTGGAGAATCTATCCTATCTGGGTTGGCTGCAAACACAACCGCCAACGCTCCGGTGAGACCAATAAGAACGGTGCTTAATTGAAGTCCCGGAATCAGAGCATGTTAGATTTGTGCGGGCACACCGAATGATCGACCGTCATTCCGCTCTGCGATCCCAATTCCACAGCGGATCGTCCGTGTCCATCGAGACACTCGTATTAGTCGCCACGTGGTTCGGCATTTTTGCCGGGATGACGGAAGGCGGCGGACTGCTGCTTTTCCAGAGAATCAATTGGACGCAGTGGGGGCGGCTCATGCATGTGTCCAAGGAAGTCCTTTGGATCTCCCCTCTGGTGGATCTGAGCTTTTTTCTGATTGTCTCCCTCTTGGTCTGGCTGATATCGCGTTTGTCACAGCGTATTCCCTCCATTCAAGTGCTTGTATTTCTGCTGACGTTCTTGACCATTTATGACTGGCTAGCCCTCACCAACCGTCTCTACCATCGGGCATGCTTGATTATGGCATTGGGAGTCGCGGTAGCATTCACGCGCTGGATAGCAAAGAGGGAAGCGTCAAGCGTTACATTCTGGAAGAAGTCGACACCATGGTTGGCGGCAGTTTTCCTGCTGACATTGTTGGCAATTCAGGGCGGCAAATGGGCGCATGAAAAAATCGCAGTTGCCAGACTGCCCGCCGCGCCCCAGTCCGCGCCCAACGTGTTGGTGATTGTGTTGGACACGTTGCGCGCCGACCATCTTTCCTCGTACGGTTATTCCCGCCCCACCAGTCCCGAAATTGACCGGATCGCCAGCCAGGGCGTGCTGTTTGAAAATGCGATTGCACCTTGCTCCTGGAGTCTGCCTTCTCATGCTTCTCTATTGACTGGACGTGCTCCATCCGAACATGGAATGCAAAATGTCCAAGCCATGCCCTGGCCAGGCTGGGGAGAAAAAAGTCTTGGCGGCTATCCCAGGTTGGGAGAAGTGCTGAGACATAGGGGATATAGGACTGGCGCTTTTTCCGCGAACCGGATTTATTTCACCCGCAATGTGGGATTAGGGCGAGGCTTCATTCACTTCGAAGACTACTTCGATTCCGTCGGCGATTCATTCGTCCGGACGCTATACGGCAGGGAATTCGCGCGCCTTTACCTCAACCGTAGTGAGAACAGTAAGGTGCCGCGAGCGCTTCGCTACCTCGGGCTAGAGTCTTGGCTGGATAAGGACTCCGAAGGCTCCGGCGATGTTGGCGGCGCCTATGGTGTGCGAAAGCGTGCGAGTGCGGTGAATCAGGAACTGATGCAATGGATTGACCGTGACCGCCAACATCCTTTTTTTGCCTTCCTCAATTATTTGGATGTGCATTATTCCTATGGCGGCCCCCCAGGTTATCCCAAGCCTGACTGGGATCGCGGAAGTACCGTTGATGAATACGATGCTGGCCTCAAATATGTTGACGACTACATTGGGCGGCTTTTGCGGGACTTGGAACGGCGGGAAGCAAGAAATACGATTGTCGTTATTACCTCGGATCACGGGGAATCACTCGGTGCACATGGTCTGAGCTATCACGGCGCTGCCTTGTACCGCGAGTTGATCCAGGTGCCGCTAATAATTTCATATCCTCAGCAGATTCCGAAAGGTCTGAGGGTGGCAGTGCCAGTTAGCATCACTGGGATACCTGGCACCGTCATGGATCTTCTGGCGGATCGTGAACCAGGAGTGTTTCCGGGGCCTTCCCTGAGTGCATTATGGAAATCGCAGAACCAGCAAACCAACTGGCCGTATCCGATTTCCGAGCTGGCGCAGACTGACATCATCGTACCGGCAGATCGGGTAGTGGAAGGGAAGATACCTATCGCTACCAACGGTTGGATGAAATCGCTGGTCGCGCCTAGATGGCACCTGATCACGCACGAAAAGTTCGGCCACCAGCTCTATGACTGGACGAATGATCCAAAGGAATCAAATAACCTGATCGATTCACCCGAAGGCCGCGCGACAGCTCTGCGCCTTGCTTCGCATTTCAATCCCCAGGCGAAGATCCGATGAGCGGAGGGCCAGCGAGTTTGCTTATCAAACGTCGCGCACTCCTGATATCCGCCGTGGCATTCATTTCCTACGCCTACTTTTACCAAGGTGGCGGCTGGAATCAAAACTCGCGCTTCGATCTAGTGCGCGCCATCGTGGAACAGCAAACCCTGCGCATCGATGCCTATCATGACAACACGTACGACAAGGCGTACTACCAGGGCCATTACTATTCTGATAAGGCGCCAGGACTGGCGCTGCTCGCGGTGCCGGCAGCGGCGCTAGAGCGACCTTTGCTGCGCGCAGTAGGAATCGATCCCGCGTCGCCCCGCGCCTGGGTTGGTACATCCTATTTTGTGACTTTATTTGCGGTTGCTCTTCCGGCTGCTTTCGCTTGTGCATGTTTGTTTTTGATCGCCTTTAAACTCGGCAGCAGCGAAGGTGGTGCTGCATTTGCCGCGCTATCCATGGCATTCGCAACACCAATCTGGGCATACGCAACACTTTTCTGGGGGCATGCACTTGCGGCTGCGTGCCTCCTGTTCGCGTTCGCGGCAGGAATCATGCTACGCAGCAGTGAGCGTGCCCGGAGTGACTTCCTCTGGGGGGTTGCACTCGGCTTGAGCGCAGGGTGGGCGACCGTGTCGGAGTATCCCGCCGCGCCGGCGTCGATGATTCTTGCTGTGTTTGCGCTGGCGCAAGTTTGGCCGGAAGGATGGTCACGCCGGATGCGCTCTGCTGGCGGAATATCGCTTGGCGCGATTGCGTGCATTGCCGTGCTGATGGTCTATCAGGATCGCGCCTTCGGCTCGGCTTTCCATCCCAGCTATGCGTATTACCAGGAGGGAGCCTTCCCTTGGATGAAACACGGTTACATGGGGCTGACTTATCCGCATGTCGAAGTCATGTTGAAGCTGTTGTTCGGCTGCCGCCGCGGACTTTTTATAGTTTCTCCCATCTTAGTTGCGACTCCTTTCGGATTGAGAGTGCTATGGAAAAATCGCGCAACTCATGCTGCTGCCGTGGCCGCGTCGGCCGTCGCCGGTTATTACCTCCTCTTTAATGCTTCGTTCTCGGCTTGGGATGGAGGCTGGTCGTACGGGCCGCGTTACATGGGCGCGGGCCTGCCGCTGCTGTGTTTGGGATTGGCTCCAGTCTGGGACCGCGCAAATCGAATCTGGCGCCGACTAGTGGTTGCCCTAGCTGTTTGCAGCGGTTTGTTTTCGTTGATGGCAGTCTCTATCACTGCACAGCCGCCGGATCGGTTCCGTTGCGCTCTTACCCAGTTGCTGGCGCCTTCCTTTTGGGCCGGCAAACTGTCCCTCAACCAGGCGTCCATGCTCACACTTTCAGAGAATGCTGGTGGACAAGCTCACGGTGCATTCAACCTTGGAGAACTTATAGGAATGCATGGTTTGCCTAGTTTAATTCCGCTATTCGTGATCTGGGGCGTAGCTGCATTTCTGTGGAGAAGACTGAATCAAGTTGAACAGCGAGCGGCGACAAATTATTAGATCTAACTGGAATAAGTTTCCTTACTGACCACTGGATTACTGGCCAGCGCGTAATGGCGAAATCAGCAATCGGCCGGCAGCTTTTTTCTTGCCATCGGCCTTGTCATGCCGGTAGGTCAGGTCCAGCGAACCTTCGGCCGTGGCTGAAGCATCGGCCAAGGTAGCCGCCAGAGAGCGGAATGAACGGCCAATATCGTGGTGATCGTGTAATGCCACAGGAGCGCCCTTGTCGATGGCGGGCGCTATCGATTGATAATTGTTGGGCAGCTTCCAAAGTAGCGCGCAATTGGTGGCCTTGGCTACATCCTCATCGCTGAATCCAGGAATTTTCTTGTAGCGATTGAGTACCAGACGCACTCGGTCGCGGCCCGATCCCTCTTCCAAGAAACCACGTATTTTGCTAGCGCTCCACAGCGAAACCACATCGGTCTGAGCCACCAGCAAGACGGCATTGGATAAGTCACAAAGCATCCGCGAGGTCTGGTCAAGCCGGCCCGAGCAATCCACAATCACGTATCGGAAGTGCGCCACCAGGAGGTCGAAGAGCCGTGCCATTTCCGCCACAGTCGGCACCAGCGAGTGGGGCTGCTGCGGGCCGGCCAACAGCTGTAAGCCGCCTTTGCAGTGAGTCATCAACCCTTCAAGCAGAGAAGAATCCATGCGGTGCAGGTTCTGCAATGCGTCAACGATCCCGAAAGTGGGCCGTGCGTTAAGGTGAAGAGCTGCATGGCCCAGCGGTGCAAAATCGACCAGCAGCACACCACCATGAGATTCCTGAAGGGCAATGGCCGTATTGACCGCAACCGTGGTTGCACCCGCTCCGCCCTTAGCGTTGGTGACAGTGAATACCCGCGCCCGACCGGAAGAAGTACGCGTCTTGCCTCGCGCCGACGCGAAGCGCGTGAAAGCCTCGACCAGAGCTTCGGAGCCGGCATGCAGTTCAAGATATTCACGAGCCCCCGCACGCATGGTGGAGACAATCGTAGACGGGTCATTCATGGGGCCGATCGCGAAAATCGCGATGTCGCTGGTAGTCGAATGGATCAGCTCGATAGCGCTGATCGCACGTTGCACGTTGTAGGAATCAATATCGACCAGCACGACTTCGGTTCGGACATCCTGGATCTGGCGCACCACAGGATCGATGGCGCTGGCGGGAAAGCCGACATGGGTGAAAACGTTTCGCCCTATGTGGGTCGCCTCCAGACGATGCTGGAGCACCGAAACTCGCTCTTTGTCCTCGGTTAGAAGGGTGACTGCTATGCCGTGCATCGCTGGGGCCTCACGCGTACCACTAATATCAGCATGTTATGAATGGACGAAGGCAGCGCCAAGTGACTTAAGTAATACCGCGTGACCGCCAACGAAAGTCCCTCTCCGTCAATTCTCAAAGCAACTGGAATCAAGAACAAATTCAGGAGCGGGAAGACTCAAGCGAAAGAGTATCCCCTTTGGACACGTATTCTATGCGAAACCGGCTCGCTTGGGAAGGACCAAAGCGAGCCAAAATCCGCGCCCACCAAGCTCACTGACTTCCAATGTAGTGGGTAAATATTGGGCAAATATTTGGTTGTTTTGGCAGGGAATGCCAGCGCTATTTTTGGGCTAATGATCGTGCAGCCCTGAGATGCGATCGTAACCCCGGGAAGCTCCCGTCACAGTCTCGGCCTCGGGCAGGAATTCATATCCCTGCAAGTGGACGGCAACCTCAAACCTCGTCCCACTTAAGGGCGGGACCACCCGCATGACTTTACCCCGGCATCGGACTCGCATGTTTTCGGCGAGCGTAATTTCGGACGGCATCACTAGGGTCAACTCTATGGCATCTCCTTCAGTCAAAGAAAAATCAGTACAGAAGAATGCTCCCCTCGCGCTCAAATTCTGGGTGACTCCTTGTCCTTCACCCTGTGGAATGACCGATCGGACGGCCACGGGAAGTGAGAAGCCAAACCGCTGTGCCGCTCGCCGCTCGAGATGACCTTGGAGAGTACTCATAGCTCTGCAAGCTGAGAAATCGTTTACGATTACTATACTGAACGACCCTGCCCGTAACCCGCCTTCACCGCGGGTTAGGGCGCAGGCAAACTTTACCGCAGCTTGGGACAGGAAGGAAGCGCTAAATCAAAAAACGTGAAATTCCGGCACCAGCAAGCGGCCAGGCAGCATCCATAAAGAGCGCATTGAACGTGGCGGATTCGTCTATTTCGAACTCACTCACAAATCAATTACCCCGCGATTCCACCCCTTTGCAGCCGAAACAGGGCCGGGTGCAAGTGACCTTGCGTGCCCTGCGGCATCGTAATTTCCAGCTCTTCATCAGCGGACAACTCATCTCCCTGATCGGCACGTGGATGCAGACTGTAGCCCAGTCATGGCTGGTCTACCGTCTGACCGGTTCATCTCTATTGCTTGGGTTAGTGGGATTTGCCAGCCAGATCCCAGTGTTCCTGGTAGCCCCCGTGGGCGGCATTATGGCGGACCGGCACAATCGCCACCGCGTGATTATCGCGACCCAGACCTCAGCCATGATGCTGGCCGGTATTCTAGCGGCCTTAACCCTGCTGGGAGTGGTGCAGGTGTGGCACGTTTTTGTGCTGGCGAGTTTGCTGGGCGTGGTGAATGCGTTTGATATCCCCGCACGCCAGGCTTTCCTGGTGGACATGGTGGGCAAGGAAGACCTGATGAACGCCATTGCCTTGAACTCGTCCATGTTCAACGGCGCGCGGATTATCGGCCCAGCCATCGCCGGTGTGCTGGTCGCAAAGATTGGCGAAGGCTGGTGTTTCTTCGCCAATGCCGTCAGCTACATCGCAGTAATTATCGGCCTGTTCATGATGAAATTGCCGCCTCGGATTTATCAGAGGCATTCTGCTTCCCCAATGGCGCACATCATTGAAGGCTTTCGCTTCGCCCGGGAAACCGGTCCGATCCGCGCAATATTGCTGTTGTTGGGACTCGTCAGTCTGGTCGGGATGCCTTACACCGTGCTGATGCCCGTATTCGCAGACAAGATCCTGCATGGCGGAGCCCGCGGATTGGGAATTCTGATGGGTGCTACTGGAGTAGGAGCGTTACTGGGTGCGCTGACGCTGGCTTCAAGAACCGGCGTCCGCGGACTCGGGCGTTGGGTGGCGCTTTCTTGTGCCGGGTTTGGCGTCAGCTTATTTCTGTTCTCCTGGTCCCGACATTTCTGGCTCTCGGTGGCATTGTTGCTGCCGGTGGGATTCTGCATGATGTTGGAAATGTCCTCGTCTAACACGCTGATTCAAGCCATGGTCCCCGATCACCTGCGAGGACGAGTGATGGCGATGTACTCCATGATGTTCATGGGCATGGCGCCATTTGGAGCGCTGATCGGGGGCGCACTTGCAGATCGGCTGGGTGCGCCCGTTACGGTTTCAATCGGAGCTGTAGCTTGTATCGGCGGCGCTATCTGGTTCGGTATGTACTTGCCAAAGATACGTGTGGAGGCGCGCCAGTTGATCGTCCAACAGACAGTGGACGGTACTGAACCTTCATGAGAGATTTGACTGGGATGTTGGATTGCGAGCTTGAGAAAGATATTAACGCTATTGTCCTGATCTCATCTCGCGCACGACATCGAGCAATGAGCTGTGCGCGAACGGCGCTGGCGTCAACGTCAGGATTAGCATTACCAAACCAAACAGGGCGATCCATCGCCTTGCCCCCGTCACGCCTGGCCACTCCGGAACTACAGGATGGCGCATTCCGCTGATGCGCAGCAGAATCGCCCAGATTATCCAGCCAACCCAGAAATAAATCGCAAGCGGAATCAGCGCGAGAATTGTGACCCGAGAAACAATCTTATGAGCCCGCGGAGCCAAAGCAAAAACTATGTGTCCGCCGTCGAGTTGGCCCCCGGGGAGAAGATTCAACGCCGTGGCAAACATTCCCACCCAGGCCGCAATTGCCGTGGGATGCAAATAAATCCCATGTAACGAAATGCCACGCACGTTCGCCAGTGGAATTACCGCCCAGGCCAAGTGAAAAATCACTGGAAAGCCAAGCTGGATCTCGGAAGCAACAGCGGCAGGCGCCATTATCTTCGAATGGGGCAAGGCAAAGACCAAAACCGTAAGCGCGACTAAGAACCCCGCGACCGGCCCCGCGATTCCGATATCAAACAACGCGATGCGGGAGCGGATTGGAGAACGAATCCGAATGAAAGCTCCCAGTGTGCCAATCAATGTCGGCGCGGGAATGAAAAATGGCAGGGTTGCGTACACCCCGTAATAGCGGCAATAAAGATAGTGCCCCATCTCGTGCGCCAGCAGGATCAGCATCAGCGTGGAGGCGAATGGCAATCCCAGCAGCAGGCGCGATGGCTCGGCCAGCGCCCAACGCGCGGGGAAGAACGGCAGCGCGTCGTCATTCATCGAAAACGCCGGCTGGTTATTCCGAAAATTGAACTCCATGCGCGCCCCGACTACCAGCGTAGTGAACACAGTCGCTAGAAACAGCAAGATGTGCAGCCAGTAACGCCGTTTTTGGCGACGTGGCAGATACATTTCTGACGGACGGTAATAATCAATGGTGGGAGGCAATGCGGGAGTGGGGTCAGACATGAAAATTCCAGGATAGGAGTCAATCAACCTTCGGGACGCCATGCAGGCGCGAACTCTGCGGTCGGAAAGACGACGTCCTCAGCCAGGGTCAGTCAATAGACTGCAACTCCTTTCCTGGTTTGAACCGTACGGCTTTGCCGGGAGGGATAGAAACTTCCGCGCCGGTGCGCGGGTTCCGTCCGATACCGGTCTTTCGTGGCCGGACATTGAACACGCCAAAGCCCCGCAGCTCAATGCGATCACCTTTGGCAAGGGCTCGCTTCATGCTTTCGAAAACAGTTTCCACGGCCGTCTCGGCCTTGGTCTTGGTGATGCCGGTCTTGTTGACCACTTCGTTGATGATGTCCAGCTTAATCACAGGCGGCTCCCGGCGGCGGGCTCACTACGATCTACCAAGTGGTTGATGCTAAGGGACATAACCGAGATTGTCAAACAGCAGAGAAAAGAAGAAGTGGCTAGTGATTAGTGGCTAGTGGCGAGAGATCCGTACTAGCCACTAATCACTCGCCACTAACCACTGAAACTATCCCTTCCGCTCTGCTTCCTTGTACATGTATTTAATCGAGGGCTTGTAAATCATCAGATTAGGCTGGCCGTTGCGATTCACCTTGATGCAAGACTTGTCATACCACTCGATAATGCCGTGAATCTCTTCGCCGTCCTTGAGAACAACCACCATTGGCGTCCTGGATTGCATTTGTTTCTGGTAGTAAAAATTTTCGGCGTTGGTCTGTTCCGGAGGCGCCGTCTTTCTGCCACCGCCGCTGCTTCCACTGCTGCTACCGCGATCGTTCCGGTCGCGGTCATTGCGATCGGTACGCTCCACGCGCTCCGGCCGGTCACGGCGATCGCTGATCGAGAGCTGCGCATGGTTGTGCTCGGCGCGGTTCAAGGAAGGCCGGATGAGCTTACGGTTGGCAAAACCCTCTTGTTCAAGTGGCCGCGCGGCTGGCAAGGCATCAATAGCATCTTTCATGGCATCACCATTCGACATGTTTTTTAGCGGGCCACAATACGTCGCTGCTGTGATTGTGGGTGCTGAAGGTGTGAAACGTTGCAATACCGTAGCACAGGAATCGAGCTGTGACAATCCTCAACTAGTAGGGAGGGAAGGATTTAGCAAAGTAGCTGTTTCTGGGGAGTTCTCGCATGCAGCTTAACTGTTCCAAGGTGCTGAATGCTGACTGCTGATTGCTGAATGCTATTCGATTCGGAAGATAGCCCCTCAACCCCGCTCCACCGCCGTAGCAAACGCGTCCAAAGAGAGCGAACGTAAGAGATTGCGGCGCATGCCGCGCTCCACCTCAGCCAGGCGATCGGACGCAAAACTAATCCAGTTAAAATCCGAAGATTCTGCAAATTTCTTCAAATCAGCTTGGATATCGGTATTGCGAACCAGGTCCGGAGTGCCGCTATGCAAAAACGTCAGATCCTGCAGTAGAGAATAAAGGGTGCGCAGCAGTTTCTCCGTCTTTTCGCGCCCTTCGGCTCCGGCACGATACGTCTCGGTCACTTTAAACAGTTCGCTGTGATCGGTGGTGCGCAACGCGGAGCCAAGAATCGTTAGAGCATGAGCCCGGGCCGCAGTGTAGGCAGCGAGGTCAAAACTACGCGCGCGTCCGATGGCCCCCTCGCAGAGACGCGCTACCAGGGCGCGTTGTTTCGAGTTCCAATCAGGACGATGTTGGGCCAAATACTCCTCGACCTCTTGCGCGGGAAGAGCAGCCAGCGAGCAGATCATCGAACGCGAGCGGATTGTCGGTAGCAGTTCACCGGGGTTATCCGCCAACAGAAAAATGGTGGCGAATTCGGGCGGCTCTTCCAGTACTTTGAGTAGCGAGTTCGCCGCTTCTTTCATGAACGCAGAATCGGCAAAGATATAAACCCGTTCTTTCGCCTCTCCAGGACGAAAATAAATGGTCTCAATCACACGGCGCACTTGGTCCACTTTAATCATCATCTGGGGCGGATCGGGCGGAATCACCAGTACGTCGGGATGAGTCTGCACAAAGAGGCGCGTTTCTTTCTTGTCGCTTTCACGCAGCCCTTCGCGTGCTTCAACGGCTTCAGTAAATCGAGTTTCAAGATCCTCTGCCTGGGCGATGCGAACACAATTCGAACACTTGCCGCAGAAATCCGGCAGGTTGTCGGTAAAGATCGGCGCCAGGCAATTCATCGCCCTTGCCAGCATCAGCGAAAGCGTATATTTCCCGGAACCCGCCGGGCCCGCCAGGATCACCGCGTGGGGAAAGCGATTCCGCGCCAACATATCGCGCAGGCGATGAATGACGTCGGAGTTACCGTAGAAGTCGGAGAAGCCCATAAAGTCGGAGCACTCAGCAATCTGCGTCAGCATTCAGCACGCAGCAACAACACATTTGATCAGCTCTGGAGTATCAACTCAGCATACGAGTGCTGGGTTTTCATGCCGTCTTCGCGGCCAGCTTCAACTTGCGTCTGACCACCTTCACGATTTGTGCGTGAGTCTCGTCTGCGCTACCGCGTGCGTCTACTAAAACAACACGCCCCGGTTCCCGGGCGGCAATCGCCAGATATGTGTTTCGCACACGGCCGAAGAAGGCGCGGCTTTCTTGCTCGAAGCGATTTTCATTTTCTCCGCGCCCAGTCGGGTCACGCCTCCGATTGCGCCGACGGGCGCGTTCAACGCTGGCGGTGACGTCGGAATCCATCAGGATCGTGAGCTCGGGTTTCAGATCGCCGCACAAAATACGATGAAGCGCCAGAACCGGTTCGCTGCCCAACTTGCGTCCGCCGCCTTGGTATGCCTCCGTGGAATCAGTGAAGCGATCACAGAGCACTACCTGACCTTGAGCGAGAGCCGGTTGGATCACTTCCTCAATGTGCTGCGCCCGTGAAGCGAACATCAGCGCCAGTTCGGCAAATAGCGAAAGCCCCGCAGTTGAAGTATCCAGCAGCAAGTGGCGGATTTTCTCTCCAGTCGCGGTACCTCCCGGCTCACGCGTTACCAGCACCTGGAACCCCTGTTCGCGCAACACTGCTGCAAGTTTCTCCGCTTGCGTGCTCTTGCCGCAACCATCCAGCCCCTCAAAGGTGATGAATTTTCCGCGATGGAGATGGGCAGGCATCGAGAAATGATAGCACTGGCAAAGACAGCACTTGGAACTTAGCAATTAGCCCCTTGGCGTCTGGGGAAGTTGCTAAGTGCAAATTGCTAAGTGCCAAGTGAAGCTTTTTCTCCCGCGTGACTGCAATCGCTTGCTGCTGATATATTCGTGAGCCTTGCTTGCATCTTGTGCGATGAATCTCTGCAGGAGCGTCTTCGATGACTACTTCCCGGTATCGTGTGCTGTCCTGCCTTCTGTTTTTGCTCACACTAACAGTTCCTATCGTCGCGGCCGGACCAGCTCCGCACATCACAATCGCGCTAGACGCCACGGAGGCGCCTCGCAAGATCTTTCACGCACGCATGACAATTCCTGTGACAGGTGGCGCGCTCACTCTCTATTATCCGAAATGGATTCCCGGCGAGCATGGGCCAACCGGGCCCATCCAGGATCTTGCGGGACTGAAGTTCACTGCCAACGGTCAGATTCTGAAGTGGCGGCGTGACCTGCTCGATGGTTGGACGATCCACGTAGAAGCGCCGACTGGAGCTGCCAGTGTGGATGCATCGCTGGAGTTCCTTTCCCCCGCGGGCGCAGAAGGCCTCTACACCGGTGGGCGGTCGGCTACGGACAAAATGTCCGTAATAAGTTGGAACACCATGCTGCTTTATCCCGCGGGATGGACTTCGGACGAGCTCACCTACGAAGCAACTCTCCGTCTTCCGGCAGGATGGAAATTCGGCACCCCGTTGCCGGTTGCGTCGCAAGCGGCAGGCGAGATCAAATTCAAGCCTGTGTCACTGACCACGCTGGTGGATTCGCCAGTAATCACCGGCGAATTCATGCGAGTAGTGCCGCTGGCACAGAATCCGCTTCGCGAGATGGATATCGCTGCGGACAGCGCCGCTGCTCTCGACGCGCCGCAAGAAGTCCTCGATCACTATAAGAACCTGATCGACCAGGCTGAAAAGTTATTTGGCGCTCATCATTATCGTGAATATCACTTTGTATACAGCCTGAGCGACCATGTTGCTCATTTCGGCCTCGAACATCACGAATCGAATGACAGCCGGGTGGACGAGCGCGGCATGGTGAACCCAGGCAAACGGCTTCTTTCGGCTGGGCTTCTACCCCATGAATATGTGCATTCGTGGAACGGAAAATATCGCCGGCCGGCAGACCTCACCACGCCGGATTACGAGAAGCCGATGCAGACCGATTTGCTCTGGGTGTACGAAGGATTGACTTCCTATCTGGGTGATGTGCTGACTGCGCGTAGTGGACTGCGCACGCCGGAAGAAGCTCGGGACGAGTTGGCATCGATTGCAGCCGATTTGGATCACCGGCCAGGCCGCGTCTGGCGCAATTTGCAGGACACGGCCGACGGCGTGCCCGCAATGCAGGGAGCCCCTCAGCAATGGGCATCATGGCGCCGTCCTTTGGATTATTACGACGAAGATGTCCTGAACTGGCTATGGGTGGATACGATCATTCGTCAGCAGACTCAAGGCAAGAAATCGGTGGACGACTTTTGTCACCTCTTTCACGGCGGACAGAGTGGACCTCCCGAGGTCAAAACCTACACCTTTGATGATGTCGTAAATGCGCTTAACCAGGTCGCCGCCTATGACTGGCGCGGCTTTTGGACCGAGCGCCTGACCAACCACGGCCCGGGAGCCCCATTGGGAGGAGTCGCGAACAGCGGCTGGAAGGTCGTCTATGACGATACCCGTTCAAACGTTGTGAAGACCAGCGAAGAAGAACACAATCACATTGATGCTTCCTACTCGATCGGGCTGTTGTTGCGTGACGATGGTTCCATCATTGACACCATTGAAGGCATGCTCGCAGCCACGGCGGGTATCGGCCCGGGAATGAAAGTCGTCGCAGTAAATGGACGACGGCTCACTACGGAAGTTTTGCGGGATGCGATGAAGGCGGGAAAAACCAGCTCTCAGCCCCTGGAACTGATCGTGGAAAACACAGATTATTACAAAACTTACAAGCTCGACTATCACGGTGGGGAGAAGTATCCACACTTGGTCCGTGATGATTCAAAGCCCGACAGGCTGAGCGAGATCATCAAGCCACGTTGAGAGCGGTCGCACTAGTTTTCGCTAACGCCCGCAAACAGATCTGTCTCCTGCGCACTTGACCTGGAACTCGAGACCGCCAGGTGAAACATTTCCTGCCGCGCCCCCTTGCGTATATTCTCTTCAAAACGCGGCCAGAGAGGCGACTGGCTGGCATGGGCCTTGAATGCCGCAATCTTGGCCTCCAGGAAATCCCCAATATCGATGCTGGCGGTGGGAAAAGAGAGCAGGATTGGCTGCCTGTCAGACAGAGTGAAGTTGGCGGTAGCGTAATACAATTTCTGAGCGTGGTGCGGCGTGATCCCGCCTTGCAATTGGTCAGGATAACGATTCGCGCGGCCTGCCCAATGAAAAGCAAGTGTCGCGAATACTGAAACCATGGAATGGTCGGTGTGACCCGTAAGGCCTCCTTCCGGTCCAAAGGTGAGTAGTACTTGAGGACGAAATTCGCGCAAGTGCCGGCTCAGATCGCAAACCACCTTATAGGAATCCTGGCGATAAAGCTGGCCGTCGGGATAGTCAAGCACAATTCCGCGATTGACTTTCAAAATCTCGCACGCCGCAGCAAATTCTTTTCGGCGAATGGCCGCTAGTTCCTGATCGCTCTTTGCCCCGCCACGATTGCTGGCTGCCTGTCCCGGCGTGAGACATACGACGCAAGTCTCCACCTGGCGCTCACGATACAGATGCAGCACGCCGCCGAAGCCGCCCGCTTCGTCGTCAGGATGTGCCGTGATGACCATCAACCGCAGAGGCATGCAGCGATTGTAATGGAGAGACGACGACAGCTCTAAACTGCCTGCTCCTCAAGTTCGCGGGCAGACTCTTCCGGATCCTCCCCCAGCATAAATGCCAGCACCTCCTGCGGCACGAGAGCATTCCAAACCGGAGCAAACGATTGGCGATGCAAAGGAGAAGGCCCATGCTGGCGCAGAGCGGCGAGATGGTAAGGAGTGCTGTATCCCTTATTCGAAGCTAGCCGGTAAACCGGAAATACAGGATCCCATTCCCTGACCATGCGATCACGCTCAACTTTAGCCAGGATGGAAGCGGCAGCGATAGAAGCGGAAAGCGCGTCACCATGAATAATGGCCCTTTGCGGCAGATCGCAGTCCAGCCGCAAGGCATCGATCAGCAGATGGTCCGCCCTGGGCTGGAGCCGAGTCACTGCCTCCAGCATGGCCACTCGTGAGGCCTGATAAATATTGATCTGATCAATGCGGGCTGCATCCACCGCAGCAACGGCCCACGCAATAGCGTGCTGGCGAATACGCTCAGCTAATATCTCCCGCCGCGCCGGCAGCAGCAGCTTCGAATCACGCAGTCCGCGGACTCTATATGCTGGATCGAGAATCACGGCAGCCGCGACGACTGGCCCAAACAGAGAGCCACGTCCTACTTCATCTACTCCTGCGACCAAACGAGCTCCGCACTCCCATGCTTTATTTTCGTATCGGAGCGTACATCGCAGCCTTTTGAGCAGACGAAATTTTGCTGCGGATGCAGAAAGTTTCTTTTCGGGTGCGAGTTTCGCTTTAGTGGCCATGAACTGGAGATAAGTGCATCTTCGCCCAGTCCAGTTTGCGATGCAACTGTGGAAAATGGCGAAATCTTACTGAAAATGTGTTCTGGCACCGTCAGCTTGGAAGCCTCCGCACAAGGTAACAACGGGTGCGGTTACCACCGTACTTTGACCCCAATTCGGTCACTTGTTATTTTCACCCAAGGATTTGTCCGTCCGCGAACGTGCATAGTGCCAGAAGATCTCTCCAACAAACCGCCGGATCGCAGTAGCAAGCGCATCCACGTCGCTCTACCCATTCGTGTCACTTATTGGGACAGCGAGAACAAACCATCCCTGGAAATGGCCTGCACCTATGACATATCCTCGCGTGGCGCCAGGATCACCGGGTTGCGCTGCGTCAAGGCGACCGGAGAAGTCATCGCTGTCGAGCGCGGACGCAACCGCGCTTTCTGTCGTGTTATCTGGGTAGGCGAAGCGAACTCCGAATTGCACGGTCAGGTTGGAATCCAGTGCGTTGAATCCGAACGTCTGATGTGGGAAACCGAACTGCGTGATATGGAAGAAGTCTACGACCCGCTTCAAAGGGATAACGGAATTTTGCGTATGAATTACAGTTCGCCGGTGGGAAGCGGCAACCGCAGGCGTCAGCAACGCTTTTCAGCCGAAGGCGTGGCGGAGTTGCTGAAGCGTGGCCCAGACACGACCCATACCGAGGCGGACTTGAAGAATTTGTCTGAGGGCGGCTGCCTCATTAAGACCAAGCAAGCTGTGCTGCCAGGCACGGATCTGAAACTAGTGTTGAATGTCTCCAACTACGATCTCAGCGTGAAAGGACAAGTCCGGCACGCCGCAGAGGTGGGATTGGGGGTCGAGTTTCGCGAAATTCGCAAAGGCGACCGGGAGGTCCTGCAATATCTATTGCGCAAGCTGTCCGAACAGAGAGAAGAAGAGAAACCTAAAGCCAAGTCTGCCGTCATCTCGTTCTAAAATTCTAAGACTTCCCAACAGCCTCCGCCGCAGCATGCTCTCGCTCCACGTCTTTGAGGCGAGCCGCTTTGCCCCTCAGAGTACGCAAATAATATAGTTTTGCGCGGCGAACCTTCGACGAACGCAGCAAATCGATCCGATCAATCACTTTGGAGTTGATGGGAAATATGCGCTCCACACCATGGCCAAAGCTTATCTTTCTTACCGTAAAGCTGGCTTGCGGACCACGCGTGCGCGCAATCACGACGCCTTCAAATGCTTGCAATCGTTCCTTGTCACCTTCTTTGATCTTCACATGCACGCGAACGCTATCGCCCGGAACAAAGTTGGGGAGATCGGTGCGCAATGTCTTAGCCAGGAGTTTTTCGATAATCAGATTCGACATGATGATTTCCCTTCGTTTCTATATGTCTTTGCCCGTAATCTGGGCCAACAATTCTTTATCTTCGTCGCTCAGCACGATCTGCTGCAGAAGATCGGGGCGGTTCCGCACAGTTTTTTCAAGCGCCGTGCGCCGCCGCCAGCGCCGGATATCTTCGTGATTGCCTGAAACCAGCACTTCCGGCACTGTCATGCCCCGAAAATCCGCAGGTCGCGTGTAGTGCGGGTAATCTAGCAATCCGCCTGAAGCGCAAGTGGAAGTCGGTCCATCCGCAGCCTGGAAATCAACCTGCGCAGTAAATGATTCCTGTTGCGACGAGGCTTCATTTCCGAGCGCTCCTGGAATCAGCCGCGTCATTGTGTCCAGAATCACCGCTGCCCCCAGTTCGCCGCCACTGAGCACGTAGTCTCCGATGGACAACTCACGGTCCGCCAGATATTCTCCGACTCGCTCATCGACCCCTTCGTAGCGTCCGCAAATCAGAACGATCCGTTGCAGCCCCGCAAGTTGCTTGGCCGCGGCCTGGTCGAAGCGTTTACCTTGCGCCGAGAGCAGCACCACGCTTTGCTCCGTTCCGCCGGCGATGCGATCTTCCCACGACCGCACCTTGAGCGCTTCCAAACATTCAAAGATCGGTTCCGGCTTCAGGACCATGCCCTCGCCGCCGCCAAATGGGCGGTCATCCACAGTGCGGTGCCGGTCGTGCGCAAACGCCCGCAAATCGTGGATTTCGACATCTACCAATCCAACTTCCCGAGCCCGTCGGACAATGCCGAAATCCAGAGGTCCGCGAAAGAAATCGGGAAAGATCGTTAAGATATCGACCTTCATCGCGGATCTAAAAATTCTCTAACCTAAAAAGGACCGGAGATCGATGAGATTTTCTTCCTCCGTGTCCCTCTGCGTCCTCTGTGGTTAGCGTTTTCGCCCTTCTTGCTCCCGCTTTTCCTCCGCTGTCAGAGGTGAATTCACTTCCAACATCCCCTCAGGCAAGAGCATCTGAATCCGTCGATTCTTGAGATCCACACTTTGAAGATAAGCTTCAGCGTAGGGAATCTCATATTCTTTCGGTGGCGCGCTTACGATCAGCAGCGGCGCTTCGCCGGCCCCGAACTGCACATTCCGAATCGTGCCCACCTCACGATCCCCGGAAACAACAATGCATCCGATCAGATCGCTGACATAGTTCCAACCCGGCTCAAGTGCGGCACGTTCAGTCGCTGGAACTTGTAATTCACAACCCACAAGGGTTTCCGCGTCTGAAATCGAGCCCACCCCCGCGAACTTCAGAACCAGGTGCCCTTTGTGCGGCCAGAGTTCTTCAATCTGCAACTCGCGCCGGCTGCCACCTTCTTCGAGGGCCCAAAGTTTCATGCCTTGGGAAAAACGATCCGGCACGTCACTATGCACTTCGATGGCAACTTCACCGCGGCGACCTTGTGTCTTGAGCGCGCGGGCGAGAGTAATGAACTCGTCGGCTATTCCAGAATCTCCAGCGTGAACCGCTTATTAAACTTCATCCCCGTCGCGCCTAACAAATTGCGCATGGCGCGGGCCGTGCGTCCCTGCTTGCCGATGACCTTGCCTAAGTCGTTTGGCGCCACCTTCAGTTCGAGTACGCTGCCCTGGCTGGCGTCAATTTGATTGACCGAGACTTGGTCCGGTTCATCGACCAGTGCTTTTGCAATCTGCTCAATCAAAGCGCGCATGTCCCCAGCTTGCTCGTTCATAGCGGATTCCCGACGGGATAAGATTGCGATCTGCGGATCAGGCGGCGGGCTGGGCACTCGGCGAGGCCGGCTTGGAGTAAATTTTGCTGACCCGGTCCGACATCCTGGCGCCCTTCGATACCCAATAATCAATGCGCTCGCGTTTAAGATCGATGCTGGCAGGATTGGTGCGTGGATTGTACGTTCCTACCACCTCGACCGGCCGGCCATTGCGCGCCCGCTCCTTCTCGATGACCACCACCCGATACTGCGGCTGTTTTCGCGCACCCGTGCGCGATAGACGAATCATTAACACTGAGCTTAAATTCCTTTCCTAATTCCTTCTGGAGGGATAAGGCAAACTGTTATTTTTGCAGAATTTACGGGGATTGGCAAGTTGAGGCGCCTAGCGGGCGTGAGCCAAGCGGGAGCCCGCTGCCGAAATCCTGAGCGAAGCCGAAGGATCGCACGTTAAGCGGACACCTCCCCTTCGGTCGGTTGCTCAGGCACGCTAAGAACCGAGCCCGCTGCCAAAATCCTGAGCAAAGCGAAGGATCTTAAGGATTGCGAAATGCCCTCGGACAGCCTGTGCTATGTTTTAACTTTCTCCCCTAAACCAGCGAGGCCGCTATGCCCCGATACGAATATCGCCCTCTGACTCCGACGGCAGAAGCAGAGCAGACCTTCCTGTCGTGGATCGACCGCCTGGATCAGGAGTTCATGAATCGCGATCCGGAGCACCGCTGCCTGGTGGTGCGAGACGCGTTGCACCAACTCTATCTTGGACGCCCTTATTCACCTCCGGATGCCGCTGGCCCTTTGGCAGCACAGGCGCTGGTTCACACTTTTGACCCGCGCAACGCCACCCTTGAGCCGGAATACTACGGTGACGTGGATGCTTCGAAATACGCCGAGCGCAAACCGCTCATCTGGTTCTGGATGATGTACGACCGCTCCCCGGTTGGCCTCAACCATTGGCTGGGATTTCGCATGCGCGCCACTCTCGCCCGCCACGTCTTCAAGTTTTGCGGCAAGAACGTGAAGATTTTCCACGGCGTCGAGTTTTCCTTCGGCTACAACTTGATCGTAGAAGACAATTGCACCATTCACAAGTACGTGCTACTCGACGACCGCGGCGAAATCATCATTCATGAAGGCAGTTCCGTCTCTGACTATGCCAACATATATTCGCACGCCCACGATCTCAATGACGGTATGATCGTCAGCAATCACAAGACGGAGATTGGCCCTAAGGCTCGCATCACTTATCACGCTACGGTGCTGAGCGGCGTAAAAGTCGGAGAACATGGCATGCTCGGATCGATGGGCGTCGCATCCAAAAATGTCGATCCCTTCACGGTAGCTGCTGGTATCCCCGCCAAACCTGTGAAGGTAAAAACCATCGCGCCCGAGGAAGTGCGTAAGGCCATGCAAAAGCAATAACGCCTGAGTCGGTGCGCCTCATCGCCGTCTCCGCACCCGGGTGCCCGCCCTGCATGGTAGTATCGGAGCCAAATTGGCATGACCCTGCAACATGTAGACATTCTGTTCAAGCTGATCGTGTTTTTGTTTGCGATCAGCTTTCACGAATCCGCGCATGCTTGGATGGCCAACCGTTGCGGCGATCCGACCGCGCGCATGCTCGGCCGCATTAGTCTGAATCCGATAAAGCACATTGATCCTCTGGGAACGATTCTGCTGCCGCTGGTCGCGATGTTTACCCACATCCCCGTATTGGGATGGGCTAAGCCGACACCGGTCGATCCGCGCAACTTTCGCCGACCGGTGCTGGATGACATCCTCACCTCTGTGGTCGGACCAATCAGCAACTTTATAGTAGCCAGCGGCGCGGTTCTGATTCTGGCTGCTATTTCATTTACCTCACAAATCGGGCACGGCATCGTGCAAAACATGCCTTGGGCATATCTGACCAATAACCTGGATGTGCTCGCCGCGCAAACCAACTCGGTGCTCATGCCTATCAGTCTGCTCGCATATGAGTTGATGGTGATCAACATAGTCTTGGGCGTTTTTAATCTGATTCCGGTTCCCCCCCTCGACGGCAGCCACGTGCTGCGGCATTTGCTGCCCGAGCCAATTCGCCGCGTCTATGACACGATGGGCTGGTTTGCACTGCTGGCGCTGGTCTACTTCGGTGGGAACTTCCTGGGGCGGTTGATCTTCCCCGTCCTGGGGTTATTCAATTCTCTGTTGATGAGAATGTGATGTCTTCTCGTTCCAATCATCGCAAACGCGTGCTCAGCGGTATGCGCTCTACGGGCAAACTGCATCTGGGGAATTTTGTCGGCGCCCTGGACAACTGGGTACGCATGCAGGAACAGTATGAATGCTTCTTCTTCGTGGCCGACTGGCACGCACTGACCACGGACTACGCCGATACTTCGCGGATCAAACAAAATTCGCTCGAGGTTCTACTCGACTGGCTAGCAGCCGGACTCGATCCCGACCACTGCACCATGTTTATCCAGTCGCATGTGCCACAGCATGCCGAATTGCATCTTCTGCTTTCCATGATCACTCCGCTGGGCTGGCTTGAGCGTGTCCCTACGTATAAGGAGCAGCGGGAAAACATCAGCGAAAAAGATCTCGGCACCTATGGCTTCCTCGGATACCCGGTGCTGCAAGCTGCCGACATTCTGATTTATAAAGGCGACTTCGTTCCCGTGGGTGAAGATCAAGTGCCCCACGTCGAATTGACTCGCGAAATTGCGCGCCGCTTCAACATGTTTTTCAGCGGCAAGCGTTCTTACGTTTTCCCTGAACCGCAGCCGCTGCTGACTCCAGCGGCGAAACTGCCCGGAACCGATGGGCGCAAGATGTCGAAATCCTACGGAAACACCATCCTGCTAACCGATCCGGAGCCGGTGGTGCGGCAGAAATTGAAGACCATGGTCACCGACCCCGCCCGTGTGCGCAGGACCGATCCGGGCAATCCCGATATCTGCCCCGTTGGGGACCTGCACAAGATTTTCAGCGACCGTGCCACCATTGCCAAAGTTGATGTGGGCTGCCGTTCGGCGGCCATCGGATGCATTGAGTGCAAAAGTTGGGCCGCTGATGCCCTAGTTAGCATTCTGAATCCCATGCAGGAGCGTCGGAGAAAATATGAGGAAAATCCACGCCTCGCCTGGGATATTCTGGAAGCAGGCTCCGCCCGCGCTCGTAAGCTCGCTACCGCTACCATGGATGAGGTTCGGGCCGCGATGAATATGTCTTTGGAATACGAAGCTCTAGGGTGATTCGAGGCGATAACGAATCGGAAGCAGTGAACATGGCTGAAAATCTGAAGCTCGTATCGGACGACCCGCCGTCTGTGCCGACCCCTGCGCCGCCTGCCGCGCAGCAATCGAATGCACGGGAAAGCGATTCTCCTTTCGCGGTCACCGTCGGCGATGTTTACGAGGGTCCACTCGATTTGCTGCTTGACTTGATCCGCAAGCAGGACATCGATATCTACGACATCCCGATCGCCAGAATCACCGCGCAGTATCTTGCCTACGTCGAAAAATTGCGCGAACTGGATGTGAACATTGCGGCAGACTTTATTTACATGGCTGCGGTGTTGATCCACATCAAGTCGAAGATGCTTCTGCCGCGAGATCCAGATGCCGCTGCCGAGGCCGAAGACGATCCCCGCGCCGAACTAGTCAACCGGCTGCTAGAACATGAAAAATTCAAGTCCGCGGCGCAAATGCTGATGCAGAAGCAGCAAATCGAAGACGCCGTGTGGTCCAACCCAGCTCTCAAGGATTTCAAAGACGCCGAAGGCACGGATCCCGAAATCGCCGCCGACGTGATTGACCTGGTAAAAACCTTTCAGCAGATCATGGAACGCGCCCGCTCGCGTCCCATGCTTCAGGTTGACGAGGAAACCGTTAACGTCGGCCAGATGATTGAGTATTTGCAGCGGCGACTGTCCCTGGAAGACCGCCCGATTCGTCTGAAGCAGTTGCTGCGCAACGTGAATTCGCGGCAAGCACTGGTTTGCATGTTCCTTGCATTGCTGGAATTAGTGCGCCTGCAAGCCATCCAATTGCGCCAAGACCGCCTGTTTGGTGAAATCCTGGTCCGCAAACACACCGGCTTCGAAGCCATCATGGCCGAGCAGGTGGCAGTTCACGACGACTGGAGATAGGAAATCAGTGGCCGGTGACTGGTAGCCAGTGGCCGTAGCCGGGGCCAATTAGAGCAGCTTCGAAGGCGCGAAACAACTTAGCCCAGCGCTTCAGTGCTGGGACATCGAAACGCAGGACGAGTCCTAATCACAGCATGAGTCTAAAAGCCAAACTCGAAGCCATCATCTACGCGGCGGAAACGCCGATCACGCTCGACCATATTTTCCAACTGGTAAAAGAATCGGTCATCAACGACGGTGCAAGCGACGAGGCCGAGGCCAAATCCCGTGTCCGAGCAACTCTGGACGATCTGGTTGCGGATTACAGCGCCGCCGATCACGGCGTCGAAATCCGTCAAGTCGCGGGCGGATATCGCATGTCCACCAAGCCTGAGCACCACGATGTGGTGCGCATGTTCGCTAAGAGTCTGAAGCCCCCAATCCGCCTCTCGCTGCCCGCACTGGAAACTCTGGCCGTTATTGCCTACAAACAGCCTGTCACGGTCCCTGAGATCAACGAAATTCGAGGCGTGGATTCCAGCGGCGTCATTGGCACTCTCCTCGACCGCAAGCTAATCACGACCGCAGGCCGAAAAGCAGTCGTCGGACGTCCCATCCTTTACCGGAGCACAAAAGAATTCCTGCTGCGCTTTGGCCTCAAAGACGTCACCGAACTACCAAGTATGGAGGAATTTGAAAAGCTGGTGGCCGAATCTTTTCAGAGCGATCTGCTCCCTGTGGGCGATCAACGCTCCGATTCGCCTGCGGACGATTCCACTCCGCCCGACTCTACGCTCAGCGAAGCCGACGAGCAGTCAAATATCCAGCCTCCAAAAGCCGGCGAAGACGAGATGGCCGAAGCCGCCCGACGCAATCGCGGTGAAAATGATCCCGCTGCCTGAATCGCGTGCGGCACAATACCTGTCCGAAGGTTCATAACCCATGCCCGCCGAACGTCTGCAGAAAATCATTGCCGCCGCCGGAATTGCTTCGCGCCGCAAGGCCGAGCAGCTAATTACCGGCGGACTCGTCTCCGTAAATGGGAAGGTTGTAACCGAACTGGGGAGCAAGGCCGATGCCGAGCATGATCACATCCGGGTAAACGGTAAGCTTCTGCATGGCGCCGAGCGGCACGTTTATCTAGTCATGAATAAACCCAAGGGATATGTCACCACTCTCAGCGATCCCGAGCGCCGCCCCACAGTGATGGATCTTTTACGAGGCGTGGGCGCGCGCGTCTATCCCGTCGGACGCCTCGATTATGCAAGTGAAGGCCTGCTGCTGCTCACCAACGACGGTGAATTCGCCAACCGCCTGATGAAAGCCGCTTCGCATGTGCCAAAGACCTACATGGTGAAACTTGCCGGCACGCCTTCCGTCGAAGGTCTTTCGCGCCTGCGTTCCGGTCTCTTCATCGCTGTTCCCGGCGGTAGGAGAGTAAAGACCGCGCCCGCCAAGGTTCGTCTGATTCGCGAAGCCAACAATCCCTGGTATGAGGTCACGTTGATTGAGGGACGGAATCGCCAGATCCGCAAAATGTTTGAAGAAATCGGACATCACGTGGAAAAAATCAAACGTGTCCGCTACGGACCGCTGGAGTTGGATGTCCACCCAGGAGAATTTCGCCGTCTGACGCCTCAGGAAGTCACACGCTTGAAGTCCGCCGCTAAATAATTTTTCTCATCGTCGCGCCGGCTGGATGGATATCAGAAATCATCCCGGCCGCGATCATCGGCAACCTCGCCGCGCCATACAATCCCGCATCGCTACCCAGCAGCGCCCGAGTGACGATCGTCCTCGTCGGCCCGCCCGGCTCCACTTGGGCCGACGCTCCTTGCTCCTCGCCAGCAACTGAAGGCGGAGCGGTCGCCGCGTACACCATCGACCGCTTCTTCAACTCATCAAAGATGGCGGGTGAAAACCCTTCCCAGGCGCTCGACACCCCGCCGCCAACCACATACATCGGAAGATTGAGAGCGTTCACCAGATCTGCAATCACGATTCCCAACGCGCGCCCCACGCGGCGAAAGATTTTCTTGGCTTCCTCATCTCCCTGGATGGCCAGGTTGTACACCGCCTTAGCGCTGAACTCCGGATTCGCACTGGCAGCATGCGAAAGTCCTGGCGCGATATGCTGCTCGATTGCCTCGCGCGCCATGCGCACCACTGCCGTGGCGGAAGCGTACTGCTCCAAGCATCCCCGATTTCCGCACCCGCACTGCACACCCTCGGGCTCCACGGTGATATGTCCAAACTCGCCCGCCATGCCGGTCATCCCATGCCATATCGCGCGCCCCAGCACGATGCCTCCACCCACCCCGGTGCCGAGTGTCAACATGGCCATGTCTTCCACGTTGCGGGCCGCCCCCAACCAATTCTCGCCAAACGCCGCGGCGTTGGCATCGTTTTCCAGAATCACTCGTGCGCCCAGCATTTGCTCGATTTGTGCTCGCACCGGAGATTCCGCCCATCCCGGCAAATTAGGCGACTCGCGCAACGTACCCGTCTTCATGTCGATGATTCCGGGCACGCCGATGCCGATACCTTGCAGCGCCCCTGAACCCTCATACTTGTGCGCGAGACGCCGGATCGCTTCACACATGTCGTGGATCACACGATCCCGGCCCAAAGCCACTTGCGTGCCCAATGTCACTTTCTCCAGCAGGACTCCGTGCTCATCCACCGCAGCAATGCGAAGGTTGGTTCCGCCGAGATCAACGCCAATCGAGAAGTCAGACATAGGTAAAACTGATTTCCGATTTGAAATCCAAACCTGTCTAAACGTCAAGGTAGCGCCGGCGTCCCGCCGGCAACGTCAGGAAATAGGTAAGCGAAATCGGAAGTGTCACTTCTGGCACTTCGGACAATAATGACTGCTGCGTCCCGCGATGACGATCCGCTTGATGGCAGCCTTACAACTAAGACACCGCTCGCCCTCGCGTCCGTAAACCCGGTGTTCCAATTGGAACGAACCTTCCTGCCCATCGGAATCAACGTAGTGAGACACTGACGAACCGCCCAGCGCGATGGCTTCCTTGAGCACCTCCTGCACCGACTTGTAGAGACGGCGGAGGTTCTCTCTGGTCAGCGATGCCGCACGCCGCCGGGGACGAATACCTGCCCGGAACAGGGATTCATCAGCGTAGATATTTCCCACTCCACGCAACAATTTTTGGTTCAGTAGCGCACTCTTGATAGGTGTCTTGCGTCCATGAAACAGCGTGATAAAGCGATCGAGCTTAACGTCCAGAGGTTCGCAGCCGACGGCATCAAAATCGCTCGCCACGCTCAACCGTCCAAACCGGCGAGGGTCCACGAACCGCAGTTCGCGCCCAGATGCCAGTTTCACTACTGCATGCGTGTGCTTTGCGATTTCCAGTTCGGGCTTGCAAACCAGCATGCTGCCCGTCATCCCCAGATGCACGATCCACTGAGCCTTAGCACCCGCCCGTTCTGACGGCCGTTCGCGCGCACTCACCAACTCGAACACAATATGTTTTCCCATGCGACGCACATCCGCAATCCGTCTGGATTGAAGAGTGGCCGCAATCTCAGCCGCGGATGACTTCAATGGCTCAGGTTTCGACCCCAGCCAAACGGACTCGATAAAATCGCCGGTCAGGCGACTCGCCAGCCCGCGTGCGATGGTTTCGACTTCCGGTAATTCAGGCATTTGAATTCAGTCTACAACGTGTCTGAGACCTGAGACCTGTCACCCGCGACCTGAGACCTGGCCCACAAACCGCATTGCCATCCACCATCCCGCAGGTTATCATTTCCGGTACACACCTGCTCTTACATCCCAGCCATTCAGCAACTGCGCAGTTTTTATTGCGGGCAACCAGTGTGTGCGACCCGGGAAATGCGGCTAGGCCTGTTTTAAAGCGACGCCGAAGCCGCGCCAGTCTGTAAATGGAGTGAACTTTTGAGCAAAGTGAGAACCGCGGTCATCGTCGGCGCGCAATGGGGCGACGAAGGCAAGGGCAAGATTGTCGACGTGCTCTCCGACAACTTTTCCATCGTGGCCCGCTATGCCGGAGGCCACAATGCCGGCCACACGGTCATCATCAAGGGCAAGAAATTCATCCTGCAACTGGTTCCTTGCGGCGTGCTGCGTTCCGGTTGCCGCAGTGTGATCGGCAACGGTGTCGTGCTCGATCCCATGGCTTTCCTCAAGGAAGTTGCGGCACTTCGTGAAAACGGAGTGAAGGTGGACGGCAATCTGTTCGTCAGTAACCGCGCTCAGGTGATTCTGCCTTATCACCGCATGATTGAGTTGGCCTCGGAGAACGCGCCCGGACGAGTAAAAATTGGTACCACTTCTCGCGGCATTGGGCCTGCCTACGAAGACAAAATGGGCCGTCGCGGCTTGCGCGTTGCTGATCTCCTTGACCTCGGATTATTGAAAACGCATATCGAAAATGCCTGCCGCGAGAAAAACATGATCGCGCATGCGTTATTCAATTCGGAACCGCTGGATTCCGACAAGATGTATCAAGAGTATGCTCAGGCCTCGGCCCAAATTGCTCCCTTCGTGAGTGACACGGCCGCACTCCTGAACCAGGCTCTGGCGGAAGGCGAATCCGTTATGTTCGAAGGGGCGCAAGGCACCATGCTCGACATCGATCATGGAACTTATCCCTTCGTCACTTCTTCCAGCGCCACTTCCGGCGGCGCCGCGATCGGCACCGGTGTTGCCCCTAACGCAATCGATAGCGTCATTGGCGTCACCAAGGCGTACTGCACGCGTGTAGGCGGCGGACCTTTCCCCACCGAAGCGCTGGATGCCACCGGCGACTTGTTGCGTGCGCGCGGCAATGAATATGGTGCAGTGACGGGACGTCCCCGGCGGTGCGGATGGATCGATTTGCCACTGTTGCGCTACGCTGCCATGATTAACGGTATCTCGTGGCTGGTCGTGACCAAACTCGATGTGCTCGATGAACTCGATCAGATTCCGGTTTGCATGGCTTACACCATCAATGGCCGCAGCACCACCGAAATTCCGGCGCAATCCAGTGTCTATGATCAGATCAAATGTATCTATGCGAAAATGCCTGGCTGGCGTACTCCCACTCTGGGGATCACAAAGCTTGAGAAGCTGCCAAAAGCAGCCCGTGAGTATCTGGCTTTCCTCGAGAAAGAAAGTGGAGCTCGCATCGGCATGATCTCCACTGGTCCCGGACGAGAGCATACTATTTTCGTGGATGAGTTTGCCGATGAGTTAAAAACTTTGGCGGAACGAAAAGTAAGGACAACTAAAAATCTAAAACGGAGCAGCAGGTAATGGTCGTACTGGCGGTGACGTGGATTGCAAAGGCAGGTCAAGAAGCGGAAGTAACTAGTATCTTTTCCAAGCTGACCGAAGCGTCACGACAGGAACCCGGCTGTGTGGCTTTCCAGGTACATCGCCACAAAACTGAGGCTCGCCGCTTTTTTATTTACGAGCAATATAAGGACGACGCAGCCCTCGAAGCTCACCGCGCCACTGCTCACTTTCTTCAATACGCTCGCAAGGAATTGCCCCGCGTCGCTGATCGCGTCGAGGGCGTCGTCTATGAGCCGCTAGGCTGAACGTGTGACAATCTATTTCCCCTTATCCGCCATCAATACTCCGCCGGAAGCGTAACTCTCGCGCTCAACTTCGAGGAATGTAATTACAACCGCTTCACGCCTGGCCCCGGCTTCTTCGACCATCGCATCGGTAATACGCGTTGCCAGCTTGCGTTTCTGATCGGCCGTGCGGCCGGTCAACATTGTGATTTGAACCAAGGGCATGAAAGCTCCTAGTAAAGCTACGGTCTCGACACGACCTAGCCGTAGCTATTTCGCCAGCTCGAAGCCGGCGAAGAAAAAACTCAACTCAAACCTTGCCGTATCTTCGGCATCGGACCCGTGGATGGCATTAAATTCGATGGTCGAAGCCCATTTCTTTCGGATCGTGCCCGCCTCCGCATTGGCGGGATTGGTCGCGCCCATCAGCTTGCGCAGATCGGCGATGGCATTCTCCTTCTCCAACGCCAGCACTACGATCGGTCCGCTGGACATGAAGTTGGTGAGCGAGTTGAAGAAAGATTTGCTCGCATGCACGGCGTAAAACTGCTCTGCCTGATGCTTCGAAATCTCCAGCATCTTCATGGAGAGGATGCGGAAATCGTTTTTTTCGAACTGCTCAATGATGTCGCCGATCGCGTTTTTGCGCACCGCGTCCGGCTTGATGATGGTAAGAGTACGTTGTAGGGTTTTCATTATTTGGATTTCGTGATTTTCGATCTCAACTTCGCCACTTATAAATTAAGCTCTCGCAGTCACACCCAGAGCTGCAATCACAGTCTCACCGATGTCGGCTGGAGACCTGGCGATATGAATGCCCGCAGCTTCCATCGCCTTGATTTTCTCCGCCGCAGTTCCTTTTCCGCCGGAAATAATCGCTCCCGCATGGCCCATGCGGCGTCCTGGAGGCGCCGTCTGCCCGGCGATGAATCCGATCACCGGTTTCCGCATGTGAGTCTTCACGTACTGGGCCGCGGCTTCTTCCGCACTTCCGCCGATTTCGCCGATCATCACAACCGCCTCGGTCATCGGATCCCGATTGAACAGGTCGATCGCGTCCGCGAAATTAGTGCCGATGATCGGGTCGCCGCCAATGCCGATCGCTGTCGACTGCCCAATGCCACGAGTGGTGAGCTGATAAACCGCTTCATAAGTAAGCGTGCCGGAGCGCGAAACAATTCCCACCGGGCCCTCGCGGTGAATGTGACCCGGCATGATTCCGATTTTGCAATGTCCCGGCGAAATGATTCCAGGACAATTTGGTCCGATCAGCCGTGAGCGCCGGTTCTGCAAGAACTCCCATGCGCGTACCATGTCCAGCGTGGGAATACCTTCGGTGATGCAGACAATCAACTCTACCTCGGCATCGGCGGCCTCCATGATGGCGTCAGCCGCATACGGAGGGGGAACAAAAATGACGGAGGCATCCGCCCCAGTCTTGTCTACGGCTTCCTGCATGCTGTTGAAGATGGGCCAGCCTTCATGCGTGGTTCCACCTTTTCCAGGTGTGACCCCACCCACAATCCTGGTCCCGTACACCGCGCAAGTCTTAGCGTGAAATGTTCCTTCCCGCCCCGTCAGTCCCTGCACGATTACCCGTGTCGATTTATCTACAAGAATGCTCATGACGCTCGCGCCGCCGCGACTACTTTCTCAGCCGCGTCCTTCATCGTGTCCGCCACAATAAAATTCAAACCCGATTGCTTCAAAATCTCGCGTCCCGCCTCGACATTCGTACCTTCCAGCCGCAACACAACCGGCAACTGAATATGTGTCTTGCTCGCGGCTTCGACTACGCCTTTCGCCAGCGTATCCACGCGCAGAATGCCGCCAAAAATATTAATCAGCACGGCCTTCACATTCTTGTCGCTAAGCAGGATTTCGAATGCATGCGTCACCTGTTCTGCATTCGCCCCACCGCCAACATCCAAAAAATTCGCCGGCATCCCGCCCGCGTACTTGATGATATCCATGGTCGCCATCGCAAGTCCGGCGCCATTCACCATGCAGCCCACGTTTCCATCGAGCTTGATGTAGTTGAGGTTGTACTTCGAAGCTTCCACCTCGAGCGGATCTTCTTCGCTGATATCCCGCAGCTCGCGAATCTCCGGATGGCGGAAGAGCGCGTTGTCATCAAAGTTAATCTTCGTATCCAGTGCGAACAGCCGCCCATCCGTGCAGGTAACGAATGGATTGATCTCCATCAGCGAACTATCGGTCTCCGCAAACGCCTTGTACAAGCTGGTCATGAATTGCACCGCGGAATTGATCTGCTGCGCCTTCAGACCCAGCGCGAAGGCCAGCTTGCGCGCCTGGAAAGCTTCCAGGCCTAAGCCCGGATCAATGTATTCCTTGAGAATCGCAGCAGGATTCTCCGCCGCCACCTGCTCGATTTCCATGCCACCCGCCGCCGACGCCATAAAGACCGGCCTGGCTTCGGTTCGATCAATCACGATTCCCAGGTAGAGCTCTTTTTCAATGGGCAAAGTTTCTTCGATCAGCAACCGTCGCACCATGCGGCCTTCGGGCCCGGTCTGATGGGTGACCAGTCTCATCCCCAACATGTTCGTGGCGATCTCGACTGCCTCCTTCACTGACTTTGCAATCTTTACCCCGCCGCCCTTTCCTCGCCCACCCGCATGAATCTGTGCCTTTACGACTACTGCCGAAGCTCCGGCGCCAAAGAGATGCTGCGCGGCGGCTTCGGCTTGATCGGCCGTCTCGGCTACCTCGCCGCGAGGCACAGCCACACCATACTTTTTCAGGATGCCTTTGGCTTGGTACTCATGAATCTTCATAATGATTCGATTCCGGATCGGCAGGACCATGCTTGCGGCGTACTACTGCGGCAGCAAACCTTAGATTTTATCTCAAAACCCGGCGACGGCGCCCCCGCGCTCCGCCTTTTTCGAAGCAGCGGATGATATCTGCGAGAGGGTCCTTGTTTGCGCTGTGAACTGGGAACTGAGAGCTAGACACTGCCTTGGAAACACCGTCTGAATGAAGGCTACTCTCCAATTCATATTTTGTACGTACATCCTCGTAACCACAAATGTTCCACGTGGAACGTTTCGACATTTTGGCAGATGTCTGGGATAGGGAATTGTCCCGCAATGCTACCCTTATACCCACACCATGATCCTCGACGCTCTCCACCGCATCGCCAACCATCGCGAATCACTCTCGCGTGAAGAGTCCCGTCAGGTCATGTCCCAGATTCTTGCCGGCGAATGTACGGATGCGCAAATCGCAGCCTTGCTTGTCGCACTGCACATGAAAGGTGAAAGCGTGGAAGAGATCGTCGGTTTCGCCGAGGCGATCCGCGCGGCTGCAACGCCTTTGACCACTCTTCAGAATTCTACGGTGGATGTCAGTGGCACGGGCCGCGATGCGCTGGTGGATACTTGCGGCACCGGCGGCGATGCCAGCGGAACCTTCAACATTTCTACGGCAACGGCGTTCGTAGTCGCTGGCGCCGGCGTACGCGTCGCCAAGCACGGCAACCGCACCGTGACGTCAAAATGCGGCTCTGCGGATGTGATGGAATCTCTGGGCGTGAAGATCGAGTTGCCTGCGGCGCGGATTGCCGCCTGTTTGAAAGAAGTTGGAATCGCATTTCTTTTTGCCCCCGCCTTGCACTCGGCGATGAAACATGTACAGAGCACCCGCCGCGAGCTTCGGCTGCGCACCGTCTTCAATCTTCTGGGTCCGCTCACAAATCCGGCTCACGCCTCCGCGCAAGTAGTCGGAGTTTATTCCGCCGAACTGGTGGAGAAACTTGCAGAAGCCCTCAGCATGTTGGGTCTGCACCGTGCGCTGGTGGTGCATGGAAGCGATGGTCTGGATGAAATCACCGTGACTGGTCCTACACGCATTGCGGAAGTCCGCGAAGGAACAGTCCGAACCTATGAAGTGACTCCAGAAGAATTCGGAATAAAACGAGCACGAATCGAAGACCTGGCGGGAGGAGGCGCTGCCGCTAATGCCGCCATCATTCGCGAAATCCTGACTGGAAAGAAATCACCCCGGCGGGATGTCGTCCTCTTGAATGCGGCGGCCGCATTGGTGGCGGCGGGCAAGGCTGATCATCTAGTCGATGCGGTGGCTCTCGCGGCGCAGTCCATCGACTCCGGTGCCGCGGCGGGCAAACTAGATGCCCTAGTACGTTTCACGAACGCATGACCGTCGAGCAAACGTAGTGGATTATTTTCCCGCCGATTCTTTTTTCAGCCGTTCGATTTGCTGGAGATGACCGGTGCCATGTCCAGACATCTTTTCGATCATCTCTGCCACAGTCACTTCTCGTTGCAATTCGGGATGGAATGCCGCCTTTCCAAAATCTGCAGACTTCAGGCGGCGGAGTAACCGCAGGTTGGCATGCCGGTTCAATCCATAGAGCGCCACGAGTTCTGCGGGCGGAGTTTCAGTGTAGCCAAGATTGCGCGCCCAATCGTCGCCGTCCATGGGAGCGATCACAGGCTTCTTGTCGGCAAGCATCTGACGAATGCGATATGCATATACAACTTCAATATCGGCAAGGTGGCCCAGTACTTCCAGGATGCACCACTTGTCCGGAGCTGGTTTGTAGCGCAGAGTCTTGTCGGGCAATCCAGATACGGCTGCTGCGATCTGCTTTGGACTTTTTTCCGCGGCTTCGAGGTGTTGTTTCAGTTCGGCTTCGTTCACGATGCTCTCACTTGATTTCGACTTTTTGCATCCACTGCACGACCTCCACGTCCCAGCCCAACTCCTTCTTCATGGTATCGCGCAATTGCGTTGACGCGGCGGGTTCCCCATGCACGAGATACGTGACCGCGGGCTTGCGCGGAAAAGTGCGCAACCATTGCAGCAATTCCGGCGGATCGGCGTGGTCGCTGAATTGTTCGAACGCGGCCACTTGCGCCCGGATGGGAACTATCTGGCCGAATATCTTCACTTCAGGCGCGCCGCTTTTTATCGTGGCGCCGCGCGTTCCCGGCGCCTGGAATCCGATGAAGATGACCGTATTCTTTGGATCAGGGAGTCGTTGCGCGAGGTGATGCTGGATGCGTCCGCCAGTCACCATGCCGCTGGAGGAAATAATAATCAACGGGAACCTATTCTCATTGATCTTCTTTGACTGCTCCGGAGTTGAAGCGAAGGTGACTCCAGGCCAATTAAGGGGTGAGCCATATTGCTTGATAAGCTGACGAGTCTCCTCGCTGTACTCTTCGATGTGTTTGAGAAAAATCTGCACCGCCTTGATGGCCATTGGGCTGTCGCAATAGATAGGAATGCGTGGGATTTGCCCAGCCTCCATCAACTGCTTAAGGATGAACAAGAACTTCTGGGTTCGCTCCACCGCAAAAGCCGGCACGATGACGCTGCCGCCGCGCTCGACCGTTTTACGAATCAGCGCCGCCAGTTCCGGACGTGGATCGTTCGTGGGATGTTGCCGGTTGCCATAAGTGGATTCCATCACTAGCACATCCGCGATCTCACCTTCGGTTGGGCCAGAGCGAAGCACTTTTCCTGGATCAGGATCACGCACTCGTCCAATGTCTCCGGTGAAAAGCAATTGCCGTGACTGCCCATTGGTGGTGAGTTTCAGCTCTACCATGGAGGAACCGAGAATGTGGGCAGAGCGCACGAAGCGGAACGAAATCTCCGGGGAGAGTTGTTTGCTCTCCTCGAATCCCAACGGGCGGAAATATTGCAAACACTCTTGTGCCTCTTCGAACGTGTAAAGCGGCAGCGCTGGGTGGTGCTTCGAGCTTTTGGTTTTGTTGTAGAACGCCGCGTCTTCTTCCTGCAGGTGACCGGAATCAGGAAGAATAATTCCGCAAAGATCGATGGTGGACGACGTCGCGTAAATTGGGCCCCTAAATCCTTGCTTCACCAGTCGCGGAATCCAGCCGCAGTGATCGAGATGGGCGTGGGTGAGCACGACTGCATCAATTTCACGCGCGGGCACCGGAGAATCCTGCCAGTTGCGATCGCGCCATTCCTTTGGGCCCTGAAACATTCCACAATCAATTAGAGTTTGAAGGCCATTTTTCCCACTATCGTCCGGTGAGGTGTTGATGAGATGCTTGGATCCGGTAACTGTTCCAGCTGCGCCGAGGAACTGAATGTAGGCCAATGAAGCCTCCGGTAAGATGGCATCGATTTCAAATTAATATCGCTCGCCATTTCAATTTTAATATTCAGAATCAGTTCGCGTTGGGTTTGATCTTAAATATATTGTTTGTCATGTCGCTCTCCGGCACACTGCCGTCATTGACGACAATTTCCTGAGGCGTACCCGCGGCCTCGATTCGCATTACGCTCTTCGATTTCGAGTGCACTTCAACAAGACGTGTAACTTGGCCGCCCTCCATAAGTAGAGTTACAGGTACCTGGGCGCCAGCTTCGCCAAGATTTTCAATGGTGATGGTTACGACGTCGCCGCCGCCCAGCAGTTGACGTGGATACGCCGATTCCACACGAAAGTCGGGTAGTCCGCGGTCGCGATATACCCAGTCGTCGAAGAACCATTCGAGATCTCGCGTGGATTGCGCTTCGATCAGACGCTGCACGTACGATGCCTCTTTGTCCTGGTCTGGACGATAGAGCGCCAGCGCCTTCTTTAATGTTTCTTCGCCAATCATGTCGCGCAGCATCCACCAGACATACATTGCCTTACTTCGGTAGAACTCCTCGCGAGAGGTGCTGACCAGCGACTCGTTCGCGGACGCGCTCGAGCTGCGCTCCGCGGCAAATGCTTTCTCGGCGTCTAGGAGCGCGGTGCGATGCTGGGCCATGAAATCGAGCGCTGTCCGCCTTCCGCTCTGTTGCTCAAGGTAAGCCGCCTGAGCAAAGTGGGCGAGGCCTTCGTAAATCCAGAGACGCGGAGACTGAAACGCAGAGTGCGTCAATTGGTGAACGACGGTTAGGGCTGCGATCCGCGAGTCACGGTTAAGCGGTGTGAGCAACATGCTGCCGCTTTCAAATGGCGATGCTTTGGCGTCAGCAAGTTCTACGATCTTTAGTTTTCGTCGAGAGACGCCGAACCATTCTTTAACGAAGGGCATAGCTAACTGCGTCGCGAGTTCATAGCTTTCTGCTGCCGGTTTGTGCTCAGGAAAATAGTGAACGTCGAGCGTCGATGGATTCAGGACAGAGTAGGTTGCGATAGCAAATGCCGGGACCGTCGCGCCGAGTGGTTCGAATGAACAATCGATAAGAGTGTTCTGCCCGTGTCCATTGTCAGCAGAAGCTGGCTTGCATGCTTCAGCGTTTACGATGAGTTCCGATGAAGAGCCCGCGCTGTCACCTACCACGCCGAAATGAATCTGCATTGTTGAGGCCGCCTCACGCGTCTTCCACCGGCCCAGGGTTTCGAACAAATTATTACCTTCCGACAAATTTGCAGATAGCAGGCCCACCGGATACCAGGCTACATATCCAATTCCGCGAATTGCGGTAGACGATGCGCCGATCTGATCCCAATCATTGTGCCTGGCTAACTCCTCGGGCACACCGATTCGAGTCAAGCGTGTGGCATCAAGCGGAATGACGCCTTCGTAGCCAATGTCCAGCTCTACTTTTCCTTTCGGAGGAATTTCCTGAGGGAGAGTGATGATCGCTTCGGAGAGTACACCGGTGTGATCGATGTCCGAGGTGTAGGGCTGAGAAACGAACTGCACGGCTTTGCCACCGAGTTTGATGGACCTCCAGTCCAGGGTTGAGGAAATCTGGAGGGACACGTTTTTCTGGGGACCGTTGGAATCATTGCGCAATGTAATCTGCCCGCGCACCGCGAGCCGCTGCTGTGCGGGCTCAATGCGAACATTCAAGTCGTATTTGGTGAAAGTGAAGGCTTCGCGGTCGAGGGCAGACGCCGGAGCCAGTAAACCACACAGGACACAGAGGACGTGAAGCAACTTCATTCCGAATCCGTGGTTGCTTTCTCGCGGCGCTGGCGCACGATTTCATAGAGCATGACTCCCGCGGCCACCGATACGTTCAGCGATGACACCTTTCCCAGCATGGGGATCGAGATCAGAAAATCACATTTCTTGCGGACCAATTCGTGCACGCCTTTACCTTCAGCGCCCAGCACGATGGCGCAATCCATTTTGTAATCGAGCGAATCATAGTTTTGGGGCGCACGTTCATCGAGCCCAACAATCCACAAATTCTTGGACTTTAATTCTTCCAACGTGCGCCCGATGTTCGTCACCTTTGCGATAGGCAAATGCTCACTGGCGCCGGCGGAGGCTTTGGTCACAGTGGGAGTCACTCCCGCGGCCCTCCGCTCGGGAATCACGACGCCGTCGGCGCCCGCAGCATCCGCGGTGCGAAGAATCGCGCCCAGATTGTGCGGATCTTCCACGCCGTCGAGCACGACCACCAACGAAAATTGGCCTCGCTTGGCTGCGACTACGTCGTCGAGATCGTTATATTGTTTGGCCGAGGTGACGGCGACCACGCCTTGATGGGCGTTGTTTCCGGCCATGCGATCGAGTTCCGGACGCGAGACAAAGCGCACAGCGACTCCTTGCCGCCGGCACTCATCCACGACACGCTGTAAGCGTAGGTCGTGGCGTTCTTTGGCGACCCCTACCCATGCAAAAGAGCGTCCACGAGCTTTCAGTGATTCGGTGACGGCATTGATGCCGTAGATGAAATTCATCGCTCATTAGTTTACTGCGTTGACTCGTTTTCGCGAGGGTGCGCGGCCAATTCGTCCCCTGCGCACCCAGCGCTGGAAGCGCTGGGCTAAATTGTTTCGTCCTCCGGACTGGGCCGTTGGTTGCTCGACGCGCTCGAGAAACAAGGCACTTGGGGAATGCTAGACTGAAGACTCGGCGCATTGAATGCAAGACGTCTACATTCTCTCAGCGGTACGCACGCCTATCGGCAAGTTTGGAGGCTCGCTGGCCTCGGTGACTGCAGCTGACATGGGCGTGGCGGCGGCTAAGAGCGCGATTGAGCGTGCCAGGATTCGTCCGGAACGGGTCGAGGAGACCATCATCGGCAATGCTCGGCAGGCGGGAGGCGGTCCTAATCCCGCACGACAGATTTCCATTCGCTGCGGGGTTCCACAGGAGGTCCCCGCGTATACGGTGAACGAGGCTTGTGCCTCAGGGATGAAATCCATCGCTCTCGGATATCGGGAGATAGCAACTGGCAATCTGGATTGCGTGCTGGCGGGTGGGACTGAGTCCATGTCCCGAGTTCCGTATTATCTGGATGGCGCACGCTGGGGATATCGGCTGGGCCATCAGGAACTGGTGGATGGAATGTATCGTGACGGATTTTTCTGTCCCATGGCGAAGATGGTGATGGGCGAAACGGCTGAGGTGTTGGCTGATCAATACAAAATTTCACGCGAGGAGCAGGATCAGTATGCGCTCTGCTCCCAGAGTCGCGCTGCGACGGCCAGTCAGTCAGGACGTTTTGAGGATGAATTGGTTCCGGTCATGCTGGAAAGTAAGAAAGGTACACAGACTTTCAATCGGGACGAACATCTTTTCGCGGGGGCTAGCCTGGAGAAGCTAGCTAAATTGTCCCCGGTTTTTTCCAAGTCCGGCACGATTACAGCGGGCAACTCTTCCGGAATTACGGATGGCGCTGCGGCAGTAGTAATCGCTGGCGAATCGTTTGTGGCGAAAAATAATCTCAAACCGCTGGCTCGAATAATGGCCGTGACTTCAGCGGGAGTCGATCCGCGAATCATGGGAATCGGTCCGGTGCCGGCGCTGCGCAAAATGGAGCAGAAGCACCGGCTTCGTCTGGACGATTTCGACCTTGTGGAACTGAACGAAGCTTTTGCCGCCCAGGTGCTGGCTTGTGACCGCGAACTCCGTTTCGATCACGAGAAGCTGAATGTGAATGGCGGCGCGATTGCGTTGGGACATCCCATCGGCTGTACTGGCGCACGCATCACGGTGACGCTGCTGCATGAAATGCGCAGGCGCAAGGCGAAGCGCGGGGTGGCAACGCTGTGCGTGAGCGGTGGCATAGGTATGGCGTTGGCGCTGGAGAACGTCGCCTAAGGCCGATATACTTTTGTTGACTGGAGTAACGATGCCTCTGTCGGCCGTCATTGTGGATGATGAGCAGTTGGCGCGAGACGAACTCGCATTTCTGCTGAAGAGTGTGGACGATGTGAATGTTGTGGCGCAGGGGAAAAATGGCGTGGACGCGATCAACCTTATCCGCGAATTTAATCCTGACCTGGTTTTTCTCGATGTGCAGATGCCGGGGCTGGACGGCTTTGGAGTCATCAAGAAGCTGCTCGATAAGAAGATTCCGCTGCCGAAGATTGTTTTTGCTACTGCCTTCGATCAGTATGCGGTGAAGGCATTTGAAGTGAATGCAGTCGACTACCTGCTCAAGCCTTTTGATAAGAAGCGAGTGGCGCAGTCGGTGCAGAAGGCACGGGCCAAGATTGAGACCAGCGGCACCTCGTCGGAAAAATTAGAGACGCTGGTGCGCATGCTGGAGTCGCAGAAGCCGCAAGCGTCCAAAGTTCTGTTGAAGTCCGCGGGGCGGCTTTTCCTGATCAGCCAGAAAGATATTTGCTACGCTTCCATCGAGGATGGCGTTATCAGCGTGATGACTACTGGTCCCAACGGCATGGAAGGTCAGTCGAACTGCCGTACCTTGGAAGAGCTATTGGACAGTCTGGATCCCAATCTTTTTTGGCGAGCGCATCGCTCCTATCTGGTGAATATCAATCGCATCAAGGAAGTTGTTCCCTGGTTCAAGAGTTCGTATCAACTGCGCATGGATGATAAGAAACAGACTGAAATTCCGGTAAGTCGCGCCCAGACCAAGCGGCTGCGGGAATTGTTCGGACTATAGAATCCAGCCCAAGTTTCTTAGTGCCTGCGATGCATTGTTCCCACAACAGGCCAAGCCGGCACCAAAGAGTTTCCGAACCAGGTACTCTCGTTGCATTCACTTCTGGTTGCGTGTAGATTCAATAGAAGTAGCCTGATGCGGTTAACCTGGAAACGGATAGCGTGTTTGTGCCTATTGCTGACGCTATGGTCGGCAGTAGCGGTGGTCGCGCATCACCATTCGAGTGCGACTGACGCGTTGAAATGCTCGGTCTGCATGACCGCGCATGCCGCAGGTCCCAAGGCTACTTCCAACCTGCCGAAGGCAAGTTCTGTTTGCTTATCCACGTTTCGGCAAGAACCCGTCTCAGCCAAGCAGCTGGATCCCAATGGGAACGTCGTTGGTCCGGCAGATCAACGGTCGCAAATCAAGACCTTCAACATCGCTCCGTCGTGGACCCGGCTGCTCAATGCCAATACCGTGTTCACGCTGGGGGCTTTCGTTCGACGGGACCAGTTCAATTATTACCCAAGCGGGAACCCGTTCGCCGACCTCGCGCCGGACCTCCAACAAGAGACACTCAGTCAAGATCGCAGCAATGATAAGTTGCCATCGTAATAAAATCCAGGCTGTAACTCCCGAAGTTGAAACAAAACTTTACACTAGTCAGCAGCATATTAGACCAGCTTTCGTCACCGACACAAGCTATGGAAGAATGCTCTTTCAGGTAGTCAGTGCCGACATTTCGGCACATGATGTGACGAGCAGGACTGGCTATAATTTATGCATGGCACGAGGGTGGGAGAGCAAGGCAGTTGAGGAGCAACAAGCCGAGGCAAGGACGAAGCCGGATCCGAACAAAGTGCGGCTCGAACCGAACCTAAACAGGTGGCCAAGCAAAAGGAACGGCAAGGGCTGTTATTGTCTCGGCAACGTGTGCTGCAGCAACTTCAGACTGCGCAGAACCCCTTTCATCGCAAGATGTTGGAAGCGGCTTTGGGGGATTTGGAGGCACAACTCGCACGCCTGGGCTAGGTCTGAGGTTTAATTAAAAGAGGGCGGCGCTGAAGTATAATAATATTCATCATCCCCCATGAAAGCATACGTGTACGTTTCGCTTAAGAAGAGCGTACTGGACCCCCAGGGCAAGACTATCCAAAGCGCTCTAAAAAAGATGGGTTACAAGGGTTTAGAGGACGTTCGACAGGGCAAGTATTTCGAGCTCACCCTGGATGGTGGGCTGACCCGAATTGAAGCTGAGACTGAGATCGCACGCATTGCCCGCGAGGTTCTCACGAATCCGGTCATGGAAGAATTCCGGTTCTCGTTAGAGGACTAACCGAACCTCCCCGATTCGGTGAGAAAAATTATCCTGCTCAGGCAGGCTGTAGTGACGGAATTCGCGTGCTTGCCTTGCGCGGCGCAGCGTCTTCCTACTTTCATTGCGAACCTTCGGTCCCCTGCCGAAATAAGGAGCATACAAGATGTGCGGGATTGTCGGATACGTAGGTAAGAAGCGGGTGGTGCCGGTCATCATTGACGGGCTGAAGCGACTGGAGTATCGGGGCTACGACTCAGCGGGAATTGCGGTGTGCGGGAACGGCGAAGGTTTGCAGATTCGGCGCGCCGAGGGCAAGTTGCGCAATCTGGAAGAAGTCATTCGTCTCAAGCCGCTCGATGGCACATACGGCATCGGCCATACCCGCTGGGCCACGCACGGGCGTCCCACGGAAGAAAACGCGCATCCCCACCGTGATTGCACCGGGCGGGTTGTGGTCGTACACAACGGGATTATCGAGAACTACATCCTGCTGAAAAAGCAGCTGATCGAAGAAGGTCACAAATTCTCCACCGAAACTGACACAGAAGTGATTGCGCATTTGGTGGAGAAATATTACTTAAAACGCAGTAATGGAAGCCGACCGTCGCTGGAAGAAGCGGTGCGTAAATCCGTAGGACAGCTAAGCGGTGTTTTCGCGCTGGCCGTGATTGCGGTGGATGAACCCAACAAGATTGTCGCTGCTCGAAATGGTCCCCCAGCAGTTATCGGCCTCGGAAAAGATGAGTATTTTGTAGCGTCAGATGTGCCCGCAATTCTCTACCACACTCGCGATCTTTTCTTTCTTGCCGACGGCGATCTGGCGGTCATTACGCCGGACGGCGTACAACTCACGGATTTCAACGGGCAGCCGATCGTAAGACAAGTTCAGCACGTCACTTGGGACCCGATCATGGCGGAAAAGGGCGGGTTCAAGCATTTCATGCTGAAGGAAATCTACGAGCAGCCGCGCTCGGTACGCGACACGACGCTGGGGCGCGTCTCACAGGAGACGGGGCACGTTTTCCTGGACGAGATGGAGATCACGGAAGCGGAATTTCGCGCCGCAAAAAAGATCAACATTGCAGCTTGCGGGACAAGTTGGCACGCCGCCCAGGCAGGCAAATTCATGATTGAGCGCCTGGCGCGTGTGCCGGTTGAAGTGGACTATGCCAGCGAGTGGCGGTATCGCGATCCGATTCTCGGGCCCGACGCTATTACGATGTTGATTTCTCAATCGGGCGAGACTGCGGATACCATCGCCGCCCAGAGAGAAGCCAAAGCTAAAGGCTCCAAGACGGTGGCGATTTGCAATGTGGTGGGCTCGATGATTACGCGCGAGGCCGGGGGGACTATATACACCCATGCCGGTCCCGAGATCGGGGTTGCCTCCACCAAAGCTTTTACCGCCCAGCTCACCGCTCTCTACCTTTTTGCGCTCTATCTGGGCCAACTGCGTGGCACACTCAGTGCCGAACAGGCCAAGGATGCGATTCAGGAATTGACACGTATTCCGGGCAAGCTCGAACATTTGCTAACCCATGAAGAGGATTGCGAAGACCTGGCCAAGGAGTACGTACGCTCGCAGGATTTCCTCTTCTTAGGACGAGGCATTCACTATCCCATTGCGCTCGAAGGCGCGTTGAAACTGAAGGAAATTTCCTACATTCACGCCGAAGGCTATCCGGCGGGAGAAATGAAGCATGGGCCGAACGCGCTGATTGATGAGAATCTGCCGGTAGTAATTATCGCGACTCGCGATCCGAAAGACCCCCTCTCGATGGTGCGTTATGAGAAGACGATGTCTAACCTGAAGGAAGTTAAGGCGCGCTCCGGAAAGGTCATCGCACTGGCTACCGAAGGGGACGACGAAATCAAAGAGGCCGCGGACCAAGTGCTGTACATTCCTCCAGCTCCGGAAGAATTGCTGCCGATACTGGAAATAGTTCCACTCCAATTGCTGGCGTATCACATTGCCGTGCGGCGTGGCTGCGATGTCGATCAACCCAGGAATTTGGCCAAATCAGTGACTGTGGAGTAGGAGTTCCTGATCTGCGGGATCGTTGCTCAATGTGATCCAGCTTCGCCGTGTCACTTAAACTCATCTAAAGAGATACATGCCCGTATTCCAGACTCACACCGCGCGACTGCTGCGGTCCGTCCCATTGTCAGAGCCGACTAAGCACCTGGAATTCGAAATGGCGGGAGTCCTGCGCTTCGGCTTTGTGGCCGGCCAGTGGCTCTCGCTGAAACAGGCAAGGCCCGATGGCGAAGAACTGACTCGCGCTTACTCCATCGCTTCACCGCCCGCGGACGATAACCATTTCGCTCTCTGCCTCAATCGAGTACAGGACGGCTTTATGTCGAACTTTCTCTGTGAGATGAAAGAGGGCGACGAAATCAGTTGTCAGGGGCCGTTTGGCGATTTCATCCTGCGTCCGCCATTACGCGACACCATCTTCATTGCAACCGGGACGGGTATCGCGCCCTTTCGTTCCATGCTGCACTGGCTCCTGGCCGATCCCTCCCGCCATCAGGGCCGGAGTTTCTTTCTGCTTTTCGGAAGCCGCACCGAGAAAGGTATTTATTATCACCAGGAATTTCTGCAACTCGCTGACGAACATGCGAACTTCGATTATCTGCCAACGCTCAGCCGAGGCGGTCCGGAATGGAAGGGCTTGCGCGGTTACGTTCAGGAACACGTTCCTGCTATTGTTCAAGGTCGAGCCGAAATGATCGCGTATATCTGCGGCCTGGACAAAATGATCAAGGCCAATCGCGACTTGCTGAAGGGGCTGGGGTGGGATAGGAAATCGATTCGATATGAGAAATATGATTGAAGGCAGCTTTCAGCTATCAAGCCTCAGTGGGCTGGCGTTCGGAAACGAACTATCTTTTCCGTATCGGCTGCACTGGTGGGGTTATGCTGCGTCGAACCGGAACTATGGCGCCTCGGGAAGGATCAGCGGCGACGCTGGCACGTGACAAAACTTCTTCCTGGATATATTTCACGAAATCCTGAATCTGGCGCTGCATTTCTTCCATACGCTCGCGCATTTGTAGAATGATCGCAATGCCGGAGATATTTACTCCCAGGTCGCGAGCGAGGGAAAGAATGAATTCGAGGCGCTGAAGATCCTCGTCGGTATAAAGACGGGTGTTGCCTTCGGTGCGGGAGGGTTTGAGAAGACCTTCGCGTTCATAAAGACGCAACGTCTGAGGATGAATGCCATACATCTCGGCCACCGCCGAGATCATGTATGCGCCTTTGGATCTTCTCTTGGTCATGGATCTTCCCGCTCAGAAGTTTTCAAACGTTCTTCCAGAGGTCCCCGCGGGGATCTTCGGGATTCAGGCGGGCAAGTTCGCGCAGAATTTCTTTGGAGCGCTCATCCCGCGGCATGGGGACATTCACTTGTATCTCAACGATCTCATCGCCGCGTGTACCCTCTTTGGTTGCGGATGGGACACCTTTTTCCCGCAAGCGGAGCTTCTGACCGGATTGTGTCCCCGGCGGGATTTTAAGCAGAGTGCGACCATCGATGGTTGGCACTTCAATCTTGCTCCCCAGTGCGGCCTCTGTAGCAGTCACCGGGACCGTTAAATAAATATCGTCGCCCTCGCGGCGGAAGACGGGATGATCGCCGGTGCGGATGATCACGTACAGATCGCCAGGGGGACCTCCCCGCACACCCGCATTTCCCTTGCCCGGGATACGAATGCGCTGGCCGTCGCGAGTTCCTGGCTTGATGCGGACTTCGAGCGGTTCGGTACGCTCGACCGTTCCCTCACCGTGACAGACATTGCAAGTGGTTATATTGCGGCCCGTGCCGTTACACCGCGGGCAGGTGACGTTGAACTTCATGCGTCCGCCGGTCTGCTCGATCGTTCCCTTGCCTTTGCATTCCGGACATACACCGGCCGCTTCGATATAGCCCTTACCCGAACAGTTGGAGCAGACATCGCGCCGGGTGATATTGAGGCGCATTACGCCGCCACGAACAGCAGTCCAAAAAGGTACGTTGACTTGATATTCAAGATCGTCGCCAGGTTCAGGACCTTCCTGCGCCTGCGCGCCGCGCCCGCCAAACATGCTGGAAAAAACGTCGCGGAAGCCGCCGCTTGAATTCTTTTTTCCTCGCCCGCCGCCTTCGAACATGTCGGAGAAATCGAAGCCTCCGAAATCGAAGTGCACCCCCTGGCCTCCGGCGTTTCCACCCGGCTGGCCACCAGGGAAACCACCCGGAAAGCCACCGCCGCTACTGCCGGCGCGGGCGTAGGCATCGGCCGTTTCAGGACTGATATTGTCGGAATAATAGCCGAGCTGGTCGTAAATCTTCCGCTTCTTGGGATCGCTCAGGACATCGTTGGCTTCGGAGATGGCCTTGAATTTCTCCTCTGCTGTCTTGTCCCCGGGATTAACATCAGGATGATATTTGCGCGCAAGTTTACGAAAGGCTTTCCGGATTTCTTCCGCCGAGGCAGACTTCTTGACTCCAAGTAAGTCGTAATAATCTTTTTTAGCAGCGGTCGCCATGAGTTGCCAAACTTTATTCTGTCATCCTGAGCGAAGTTGTCGTTTTCGACGGCGAATGACAACGCAGCCGAAGGACCCCATGCCTCTCAACTCGGGCAAGAACGCTTCAAGGCGTTCTCTCATCGGTCCTTGATCGGCTCTGCTGCAAACGCCATCGGCGCTCCCCATTTCTCTGCGAGGTCCTGCCATGTGGGGTTGATCGATGTAATCAGAGCGATCTTCTTCTTCTTCGCCCGAATCCAGCCTTTCAATTGTTTCTCGCGATCAATTGCGTTTTGAACGTCGTCAAAGCTTTCGTAATACACCAAGCGATCGCAGTGATATTTAAGGGCGAATCCTTCGAACTCCCTGCTTTTGTGTTCTGCTATGCGTCGGTCGATGTTATTGGTCATGCCGATGTAGAGTGTGCCGGTGAGGCTTCCGACAATGTAAACCCAATACTTTTTCGGGTTCATATCAATTCGTGTCGTGGTCGGTAAGAAGCCTGCAGCGTTTGGGGCATCTTGGGAATTCCTTCTTGCGCTTCTGGTGGCGCACGCGGGTATGGGGTCCTTCGACTTCGTAGCTGCTTCGCTTTGCGAAGCAGCTACTCCGCTCAGGATGACAATAGTTTTTTTACTTCTTGTCTTCCACGTCCACGTACTCCGCGTCGATTACTCCTTCGTCTTTCTTTTGCGCTTCGCCGTTGCTTCCTGGAGTCGGACCTGCCGTCGGTCCTGCTCCGGGCGCGCCTTGGGGTTGAGCTGCTTTGTACATCTGTTCAGCCAGCTTGTGCGACGCTTGAGTCAAACGCTCACGGGCTTGGTCCATGCTGCTCTTGTCATTTGATTCCAGGGCTTTCTTGGCGTCGGCTATTGCGTTCTCGACATCGCCGCGCTCGGAACCCGAGATCTTGTCGCCCTGTTCACGAAGCATCTTCTCGACGCTGTAAACCAAGGTGTCGAGCTGATTGCGCGATTCGATCTCTTCGCGTTTGGCCTTATCCTCGGCTGAGTGAGCATCGGCTTCTTTGGCCATACGCTCGACCTCTTCTTTGCTGAGGCCGGAAGAAGACGTAATCGTGATCTTCTGGTCCTTGCCCGTGGCATTGTCTTTCGCGGTCACGTTCAGGATGCCATTAGCGTCGATATCAAACGTAACCTCGATCTGCGGCACTCCGCGTGGAGCGGGCGGAATACCGGTCAAGTGGAACTTGCCGAGCGTACGATTGTCTCGAGCCAGCGGACGCTCGCCCTGCAACACGTGGACTTCAACGGAAGTCTGACTGTCCGCCGCGGTGGAGAAAGTCTCCGTCTTGCGGGTGGGGATAGTCGTGTTGCGCGGAATCATCGGCGTGGCGACGCCTCCCAGGGTTTCGATTGAGAGCGTGAGCGGAGTGACGTCGAGGAGAAGAAGATCCTTCACCTCGCCTCCAAGCACGCCGCCCTGAATCGCTGCGCCGATCGCGACTACTTCGTCGGGATTGACGCCGCGGTGCGGTTCCTTGCCAAACAACTCCTTGACCAGAGCTTGAATGCGAGGCATGCGGGTCTGTCCACCGACCAGGACGACTTCATTGATCTTGCTGGCGTCCACTCCCGCGTCCTTCATGCATTGTTTGCAGGGCCCGACGGAGCGCTGGATCAGGTCTTCCACCATCGACTCCAGCTTGGCCCGAGTCATCTTCTTGACCAAATGCTTGGGACCATTGGCATCGGCGGTGATAAAAGGCAGGTTGATCTCGGTCTCCATGGTGGTGGAGAGTTCGATCTTGGCGCGCTCGGCCGCGTCACGCAGACGCTGCAGCGCCATTTCATTGCCTTTGCCGCGAAGGTCGAGGCCTTCGTCCTTTTTGAACTCGTCGATTAGCCAATCCACGATGCGCTGATCGAGGTTGTCGCCGCCCAAATGGGTGTCGCCGTTGGTGGCCTTGACTTCGATGACGCCTTCGCCCACCTCGAGGATCGAGATATCGAAGGTACCGCCGCCGAAGTCGTAGACCGCAATGGTTTCGTCTTTCTTTTTGTCCAGACCATAAGCCAGCGCGGCCGCAGTCGGCTCGTTAATGATGCGTTTCACATCCAGCCCGGCGATTTTGCCTGCGTCCTTGGTGGCCTGACGCTGCGCGTCGTTGAAATATGCCGGAACGGTGATAACGGCTTCGGATACCTTCTCGCCGAGGTAGTCTTCCGCAGCTTTCTTCAGTTTCTGAAGAATCATTGCGGAGACCTGAGGCGGGGTGTACTCCTTGCCCTGGGCAACGATGGCCACGTTGTCGCCTGACTTCACGACCTTGAAGGGCACCATCTTCATTTCTTCGCTGACTTCGTCGTAGCGCCGCCCCATAAAACGCTTAATCGAGAAAATCGTGTTTTCCGGATTGGTGATGGCTTGACGCTTGGCCACCTGTCCAACAAGGCGTTCTCCGGTCTTGGTAAAGCCGACCACGGAAGGGGTGGTCCGACCACCCTCCTCGTTGGGAATGACCTTGGGTTCTCCACCCTCCATGACCGCTACCACAGAGTTGGTCGTGCCCAAGTCAATTCCTATGATCTTTGCCATAAGTCTCTCCCTCCCTCAATTATAAGTGCTTATAAATTAACGAGTTATACGGACAGCTCGCTTTCCAGCAGCCACATGATAGAACTTGAGTGACTTTGTGTCAACTTTTAGATGCTCTACAAACCACACAGGATGCAGGGATTAAGCCCGGGATGGGACAGCTGGCAGGCGAGTATTATGAGGCGTTTGAGCCATGCTTCCTTTTAAATTGGTCTACAGCAATGACTACTACCTTCCCATCGGGGCCCACGTCTTCCCGGCCCAGAAATATCGCTACATTCACCAGCGGCTGCTGGAAACCGGGGTCGCGGAGCCGTCGGATTTCCTGGAGCCATCGTTAGCGTCCGACGAGGACGTCCTGCTGGTACATACGCCCGAGTACGTTCACAAGCTGAAGACCGGAACTCTCTCTGCACGCGAGGAGCTCCAGATGGAGGTTCCCTATTCTCCGGAATTGGTACGAGCTTTTTATCTGGCAGCGGGGGGCTCGATCCTCGCCGGCCAAAGCGCGCTGAGGGACAAGGTTGCGTTTAACATCGGCGGTGGGTTTCATCACGCATTCCCCGATCACGGTGAGGGTTTCTGCGTGATTCATGACGTGGCGGTCGCTATCCGCCGGTTGCAGCGCGACAAGAAAATCGTGCGAGCAATGACCGTAGACTGTGACGTACACCAGGGAAACGGTACCGCCGCCATTTTTGGTGCGATGCGTGAAGTCAACGATCCACTTCCGTCAAAAGCTTCCTTTACGCCGAGCCCTGCAGATCTACGCGGTGCCACTACCGGCGACGTGTTCACGATTTCGCTTCATCAGGAAAACAATTATCCGATGTGGAAGCCGCCATCGTCGATTGATGTGAATCTGCCGGACGGTACGGCTGACGACGATTATCTTGCCTGGCTGGACAACGCGCTCAGCTCCGGCCTGCGTCAGTTCGAGCCAGAACTAATTTGTTACATTGCGGGCGCCGACCCTTATCGCGAAGATCAGCTTGGCGGACTGGCACTCACCATCGAGGGACTCAAGCGGCGCGATGAACTGATGTTCCGGGTAGCACGGACGCGTGACATTCCGGTGATGGTGACGTTCGCTGGGGGCTACGCACGTCGCGTGGAAGATACGGTAACGATTCACTGCAACACGGTGATTGCTGCGAAAGAAGTTTTCGGTACCTGATTCGTGGGGCGGAGCACTCGTCGCCGCTGCTGCTAAAATAACTGCTGACACCTATGTTTGAGAATCTTTCAGAAAAACTCCAGCGCGCGTTTAAATCCCTGCGCGGACAAGCCGTCCTCAGCCCCGAAAACATGGAGGAGGCGCTGCGGGAAATCCGTCTGGCGCTACTTGAAGCCGACGTCAACTTCAAAGTAGTCAAGCAGTTGATCGATCACATCCAGGAGAAAGCGATCGGCCAGGAAGTGGCGACCGCACTGTCGCCGGGCGACCAGGTGATCAAGATTTTGCGTGATGAGTTGGTCGAAACCCTGGGCCGCGACACCGCGAAACTGAAATTCGCCTCCCAACCGCCAACTGTGGTGCTCATGGCGGGATTGCAAGGATCCGGCAAAACCACCACCTCGGGCAAGTTGGCAAACTGGCTGAAGAATGGCGGCCACCGTCCCTTGCTGGTTTCTGTTGACGTATATCGGCCCGCTGCCCGCGAGCAGCTCAAAGTGGTTGCCCAAGCGATCAAGGCCAACATCTACGAAGGTCAGGTTGGCGAGGCGAATACGGCAACCGTGGAGCGTCTCGCGAAGGAAGCGCGTCGCGAAGCGATCAACACCGGTTCCGACGTTCTCATCGTGGACACTGCCGGTCGTCTACACATCGACGATCAATTGATGGAGGAGATGCAGTCGCTCAAACGTCTGCTGAATCCTCAGGAAATTCTGTTTGTGGCTGATGCCATGACCGGTCAAGATGCGGTGCGCTCGGCGGACGAATTTCACAAAAAACTTTCGCTGACCGGCGTTGTGCTCACAAAAATGGACGGCGATGCGCGCGGTGGCGCGGCACTTTCTATCCGCCAGGTCACAGGTCAACCGATTAAGTTCATCGGCGTAGGCGAGAAATACGACGCGCTCGAACCTTTCCATCCTGATCGAATTGTGTCGCGGATCCTCGGAATGGGCGACATTCTCTCGCTGATCGAAAAAGCGGAACAGCAGATAGATAAGAAGAAGGCCGAGGAGATGGCCGCCAAGGCCATGACTGGGGATGGCTTCTCCCTGGAAGATTTTCGCGATCAGCTGCGCCAAGTCAAGAAAATGGGATCGCTGCAGAGTCTGATGGGAATGCTGCCCAGCATTGGGCCATTTGCAGGATTGCAGAAGGCTGCGGACAAGGTTGACGAAAAACAGCTCGGGCACGTCGAGGCCATCATCAACTCGATGACGGTTCACGAACGCCTGCATCACGAAGTCATCAATGGCAGCCGGCGCAAGCGCATCGCCCGTGGTTCCGGCAGAACCGTGCAAGAGGTCAATAATCTGCTGCGCCAGTACGCCCAGATGCGAAAAATGTTCAAGCAGATGGGCAAACCGAGCTTCGCCAGGAAACTTGCAGGGATGAAACTACCCGGAATGTAGAAACCAGTGGCTAGTGGCTAGTGGTCAGTGTCCAGCTTCGAACTGCCTCGGCTTACACGCTAGCCACAATCTCACTTCTGTATCCAATAACTTGATCACCCTGGCGCGCAAACTCCGCGTGGTCGACTACTTCACCCTGGGCTGGGGCACGATGGTTGGTGTCGGGTGGCTGGTGGTGATGTGGGACTGGCTGCTGCGCGGGGGAGTGCTGGGCGGTGTTCTAGGATTTGCTATCGGCGGCGCGCTGCTATTGCCCATCGGCTATGTGTATGGACGACTGGTGATGGCCATGCCGGATGCCGCCGGCGAAGTTGCTTACACTGCAAAAGTCTTTCCGCCCGCCATAAGTTTCGCCACCGGTTGGATGATGGTTCTCGCGTACTTTATCGTGTGTCCGTGGGAAGCAGTGGCCGTGGGCAAGATTGCGGGCTACATCTTTCCCGCACTGGATTCAATCGAGCTCTACCGTATTGGCGGACAGCCGGTCTATTTGCCGCGAGTCATTATCGGGCTGGGATTAACGGGGCTGCTGACTCGGCTAAATTATCGCGGCATCCGCTTGAGTGCGACCTTCCAGAATTGGACAGCTTTTGGAACGCTCGCGCTATTCGTTGTATTTGTTGCCTGCGGAGTGAGCAAGGGTTCGCCACGAAACTTTCCGCCTCTATTCACACACGGTGCATTCGTATCCATCCTACTGGTGATGCAAATCGTCCCCTATTATATGACGGGGTTCGAGTCGGTGGCCAAGGCCGCGGAAGAATGCAGCCCGCAGTTTCGGGCGCGCGGATTCTCGAAGGCAATTTTAATGTCGATCATTGTAGGGATTCTTTTCTATACCATCGTCATCGCGGCTGTGGGCTACGTTGCTCCGTGGAGAGAACTTACTAACGAAAAATTCATGACTGCCGTCGTCTTTGAGAGAGCAATGGGGTCGCGCTGGATTGTCAGCGTAATTCTGGCGGCGGCGCTGCTTTCGCTATTGAAAGTGTTCAATGGAAATTTCATCGCCTCCAGCCGCTTGCTGTTCGCTATGGGACGTCGCGGGCTACTGGATCGTCGTGTGGCAGAGATCCATCCGCGCAATCAGACGCCGGCCGTCGCCGTGGTGTGCATCGGGCTTGCTACCGCGGTGTGCATGTTCCTCGGGGATGCCATCCTGGTGCCGATTTCTGAAGTGGGGTCAGTCGCCTCGGCGGCGGGTTGGATGGCAGCCTGTGCTGCCTACTTCCGAATGCGGCCAGCGCCGCGCGAGCGTATGGTTGCCGCTGTAGGAGTCACGGTTGGGCTGCTTATGATTCTGATGAAGGTCGTGCCAGGCATTCCCGGTCATTTCAGCGGATACGAATGGTTGGCCCTGGGAGTGTGGAGCGCGCTTGGATTAGGTCTGGGCTGGCGGCAGCGGATGGTTCGCGCCGCGGTTATTGCAAAATAAATTAATCACCATGAAATTTAAAAAATGTCTCCTGTTGGTTTGCCTTCTGTCACTAGGGTCGTTGCTTGCGGTTTATCTTTGGGCAGCGCCGCAGGCGTCCCCCTTCGATCTCGTGATAGTCAACGGTCACGTTATCGACGGAACCGGGTCTCCCTGGTATTCGGGAGATGTCGGAATTCGCGGCGGCAAGATCGTTGCGATCGGGATCTTGAAAGATGCGCCGCGAACCCGAACCATCGATGCACATGGCATGGTGGTGGCGCCGGGCTTTATTGACATGCTGGGGCAATCAGAGTTGACTATTCTTGTCGATCCGCGTCTCCCGTCGAAAATTTATCAGGGCATTACGACCGAAATTACGGGCGAAGGTGGTTCGGCAGCGCCGTTGAGTGACGCCGTCATTCAGGCAGACGGCGCCGCCTATGCCCACTACCACATCACCCCGGACTGGAGAACGCTTCAGCAGTATTTCGCCCGTCTGGAAAAACAAGGCATGGGAATTAATCTCGCCACCTACGTAGGTGCCACGCAGGTGCGCCGCATGGTCCTCGGCGATGACGATAAGCAGCCCACTGCGGCACAGCTTGAGCAAATGAAACAACTGGTGCGCCAGGCAATGCAGGAAGGAGCGGTTGGGGTTTCGACTTCCCTGGAATACGCCCCGGCTCCTTATGCTAGGACAGAAGAATTGATTGCACTCGCCAGCGAAGCGGGAAAGTTTGGCGGGATTTACGCCACTCACATGCGCAATGAAAGCAATGCCGTGCTGCCGGCCATCGATGAAGCGATTCGCATCGGACAGGAAGGCCATCTTCCGGTGGAAATCTGGCACATCAAGGTTGCAGGAAAACAAAACTGGGGACGGATGCCCGAGGTTGTGGCGAAAATTAACGCCGCCCGCGCTGAAGGCATGGATATCAGCGCCAATACCTACGCCTATCCCGCGTGGTTCAACAGTATGTCGGCATTCATTCCGCCCTGGGCTCATGACGGCGGTGATGCCAAGCTGGTCCAACGCCTGAAAGATCCTGCGACGCGGGCGCGTATCCGTAAAGATCTGATGACGCCATCCAATGACTGGGATAACGAATGGCACGAAATCCCAGGACCTGAGGCTGTTCTGATCGGAGTAGTACAGAATCCGAAGCTGCTGCCGTTGCAAGGCAAACGACTTTCTGAGATTGCCAAGCTCTGGGGCAAGGATCCGATAGATGCATTGTTCGATCTCCTGATTGAGGACAATGCGTTCACCGAGGTCGCTGTCTTTGGCATGTCGGAACCTGATGTTGCGCTCGCGCTTCAGCAGTCTTGGGTTTCCGTGGACAACGACTCTTCGGGCACATCGCCCGAGGGAATTCTGGGGCAGGAGCATCCGCATCCGCGAGCCTATGGCACGTTCCCGCGCATTCTTCGGAAGTATGTTCGAGAGGAGAAGAAACTTACGCTCGAAGAAGCCATTCGGAAGTTCTCGGCGTTACCGGCGCAGCGCATGCGGCTGACCGATCGTGGAGTGCTGAAGGCCGGAATGTGGGCCGACATTCTAGTCTTCGATCCGGCAACCGTACGCGATGTGGCGACTTTCGAAAACCCGAATCAGCTATCTCAGGGCATGCAGTATGTACTGGTGAATGGAGTGCCGGTGATTGACGAAGGAAAGATGACGGGAGCATTGCCCGGGAAAGTATTGCGAGGAGCGGGGTACGTTGGGAAAAGTGACTAGTGGCTAGTACTCACGAATTACTGGCTACTAGCCACTAATCGCTATTTTTGCGTGATCGTGAGCTTGTGCAATCCGACTGTTGCGGTGTCGATGCGGTCGGGCAATGCAAACTTCGAATCTAGTCCAACGCCGGGATACTTTGGTTGAAGATATTTTTCGACAAACATCTGCAGAGCGAAACGGGGTATTTCCACGCCATCCAGTGAGACCGTATCCACATTCACGTATCCCTGCCCACCGGCGCCGCGGACATGCGCGGCAACCACGACATCATGAATCCCGCTAAACATTGACAACAGCGGATTAGAAGAACGGCGTCCGGCTTTGAGTTGGTCAAAATCAACCCGTGCGGTTGCGGTCACGACTTCGGGTTGACCTTGGAACATTACCGACTGTACGCCGGCGGGAAGCTTGACCGCTCCTGAGGCGAAGTAAGCGTTGACTTCCTGCTCAGTAAATTCGGTTGGCGTCTGATCCGGCTGCGATACCTTGGCATTGCTTTGAATGTGCTGTAACTTGCGCTCCATGCTGGCGACTGCGGCGCTCGACTTCGATGAAGAAGAAACCTGCGCTAACGGATCGTTAGTCAACGTCAAAACGGTGATGGCGGCGAGCACAAGGATTAGGAAAAGCCTCATGGTTTGAGCGCGGCCTGAGTTTCCTGAGCCTTTACCGGCGCCACACGAGGTTCAGTCAGTGGGCCGATAATGTTGAACCCGGGCGCGCCAGCGCGTACTAGTTTCAGGTCCAATGTGCGTGTCAGTGAGGCAGTGCCGCTTAATTGATAGATGCCGCCGGGAGTCTCTAGTTTGCCTTGTTGGATCTCGAACCTGCCGTCGCGCAAGACAAGATTTCCAACCAGCCGATGGATGTGCAACGGTTCATTTCGCTCTGCAAGTACGATGTGAGGGAATAATCCGTCGCGTACTTCTACCTTCAAGCTTGCTTTCGCGGATGAAATTAATTGGGCTGCGTCTACTCCGGAAGCGCTGGCGCGATAAGTTGCCGTGGCGGTACCTGTAACCCATCCGTCACGCATTGCTTGAGCGAGTTGTTGCAGGTCGATCCCTTGCAGAGTTCCGCTACCGCTGTATTCCGGAGGTTTCACGGAGAAATCGGCTTGCCAATCCCCCAAGTGCTTGCCGCTCAGCAGATCTCCGCGCAAGTCGGACAGCCGAACTATCCCACTCTCCAATTCAACGTGGGCGGAGACCCGGGTTGCGACCAGATTCTGTATCGCGAGTCGATCGACGTTAAGTTTCCCTGTGGCATGAAGCGTGAGCAGGTAAGGAGTCGCCGTTTGCGGAGACGTTGATAAGAAACGATACCAAGGCTGTTTCCTAGGATGGGGATTTAGCGATTGATTCAATTCATCGATGTCGATCTGACTGGCATGAAGATCAAAACTCACGGGGCAGCGGTCGGGCAGAGCACAATTGCGCGGCAGTAGCAGGGAACCGCGCCATGCGCTGCTACTTAGGGAAGCGTTTATGTTTTGTACTTGAACATTCTCCGGCGTGAGCAAGAGGTTTGCAGAAGCAATTTCTACCGGCGCGTTGAGGCCTCTCACTTCGGCGCGGACTGACTGCAGTTGCACTTTCCCTGTCACCTGAGGAGCAATGAATCCGGACCAACCGCCGGCGATCTGCAGATCGACTCTGGCTACTCCATCCGCGGTGAGTTGAGGAGCGCGGAAGCCTGCCGTCCTTGCCGTCTGAAGCAGTCTCTGCACTTGAGCGTCGCCGGTGACTAGAAGACTGTATCCCGAGCGTGAAATCGAACCACGCACCACCGCTGGGGATGGTCTCCCGAGCGCCAGATTGAATGGACCAATCTCCACTTGGGGTTCGGCCGGTGCGAATAACCTGCGCCCATTTCTCCTGCTCTGCTCTATGTTTTGCGGGACCTGGAAAGGGATCCGATCCACCACCATTTCTGTCTTGTTGACTTTGGAGCCAATGCGAACGCCCAGGCTTTCTCCGCTGCCGTTCCACTCTGCATAACCGGCATCCTTTCGTTGTACCTTGACACTGCCATTCAACTTGCCGCTAGCCACGAGATCATCGGGAATGTCTTTCTTGGCGTGCCGTGCCAATGTGATCAGCGATTGGAGGGGGAGCTCGTTGGCGACCAGTGCCAAATCGTATGTACGAGCACCAAAGACGCCGGCGACAGTGCCATTCACCGAGAGAGTGCCGTCACCCACCGGCGCATGGCACGCGAGGTTTGACAGAGAGTGATCAACCGAACTGTAGTGACTGCTGCACTGGGCGGCTAAACGCAACGCGCCGCCTCCCAGAATGTCATACCGGCGGAAGTCCTGAACCGAAGTATCGGTTTCAACTTCGAGATCCGCAGGAGTGCCGGAAAGTGTGGCCGACAACTTGAGGGTTCCACGCCAGCCTTTGTCTTTACCTGAAACTAATTTACTTACCTGCCCCAGTTGCGCTCCCGTCCATTCCATGACGAATTTAAGAGGAGTCTGGCGCAGAGTCACTGCCCTCTGCCATGAACCGTCGACGTTGACGGTGCCGGTGTCGCTCAAGTTGAAATCCATGCGTACCGGTTGTGCTTTCAGCCTCATACCCCAGACATTTTCCGACTCCTGCCAGAGAGCGAAGTCCGCATCCATCAGTGCATAAAGTTTTTTTTCCTGCTCTAATTTCAGATTGATGCGGCCGCGATCGGCCTCAATGTAGGGGAATCCCGGACGCGCTTCGGTGTTGGCTTTTTTCGTAGGTGCGACCGGGATCTGTGCCGCGCGTTCGAGAAGATTTTCGAGATTCCAGCGTCCTTCACGGTCACGAACCAGATTGAGGCTGGGCTCGGACAGGCTCAAGCGGGCGATCTCCAGGTGTCCCCGCAAGAGCGAACTGATTCTCAGTTCAGCCGTGACTTGTTGAGATCGAATGACCGGTTCGGCGCTGAATGCCGGATCATCATGAACCACAAAGTTCTCGAGATCGAAACCGGGATGAGGCAACAGTCGGATATGAACCGAGGAAACGTCCACCTGCCTTCCCAGAGCCATGCCAATGGCCGTAACAATCCGCGACCGCAATCGCCCCGCCCCGGGCCGAATCAAAAACAGAGCCAGAAGCAGGGCAAGAATCAAAGTAACGATTCCTACCCTCGATCGCACGAAACTTGTTTGTTTGCGACTCACTGAACTATCCGGAACGTACGCCGCCATCGCGTGCCATCGAAGAAATGGATCACGACGTGGGCCAGGAACTTAAGCCGCTCGCTGACTTCTTTCTGTAAATATTGGTTAGGCGGCGTCTCGAATGACCAATAAACAAACATGGGTCGCCCGATCACATTTTCCTTGGGAATGAATCCCCAATAGCGGCTGTCGTAGCTTACGTCGCGGTTGTCGCCCATGCCGAAATAACTGTCCGGAGGTACTACCAGATCGTCGCCCTGGATGTGCTGCTTCATCAGCAGTTGCCATTCCGGCGTGACGCTATTGAAATCCGCTGGTGGCACGGCAGGAAAATTGTCGCGATAGGGATTGTAACCATCTTTAGTTTTGTGGATGACATAAGGCTCATCCAACTTTTCACCATTGCGATAGACCACGCCATCGCGCAGATGAATACGGTCCCCGGGGATACCCATGATCCTCTTAACTACATACAACCCCGGTTCCGCCGGCGAAAGGAAGACCACGATGTCACCACGTCGAATCTGGCGGTAGGGGAGTAGGGGGCCAGTCCAATGCGTAGCTGGCGCGAACTGCTCACGATTGACAAAAACATGGTCACCGATGAGCAAGGTATTTTCCATGGAACTGGAGGGAATCTCGAAAGCCTGCACGATGAACGTGATAATGAACAGGCCGGTCACCAGGACGGCTGACAATGAGGCGAGAAACTCCACTGTGGTCTCGCGTGGTTTTTCAGCCTGCTGGGTTTCTTTTTTTGCCACTACGACTTGTCCTGTCGAACGGGCATTCATACGGTTCCTTAGTTGACCAATCGAAATGTGCGATCCCAACGGGTGATCTGAAAAATGTGGCTGACGGCGTAAGCGAAGTGGAAAAGTCTATCACCCGGAGAAGCAGTGACTGGCATGTCCTGATCGATATTCCGCACCGACCAATAAATAAGCAGAGGACGCCCAATCACATTTTCCCTGGGGACGAAGCCCCAGTAGCGGCTATCCAGGCTTTCGTCGCGATTATCGCCCAGCACGAAATAATGTCCTTCGGGCACAATCAGTTCGCCGTCTTCCACTAGTTTCTTCATTTGCAGCCACCAGCGCCCCTCCAGCCCGGGAACCGGGATATTCAAGCGAGGGAACTCGTCGCGAAAAGCATCATGCACCCGAGAACTGAAACGCACATAGGCTTCGTCCGTAGGAACGCCATTTACGTACACACGTCGATTGATCAGGCGGACCCGGTCGCCTGGAACGCCTACCACACGTTTCACAAAATGCTGGGTGGGATTTACGGGATAACGGAAAACGATAATATCGCCGTGGCGCACCCGCCGGTAAGGCATCAGAGGATCCCAGAACCCTCCGCCGCCGTATCGTAATTTGTCCACCAGCAGGTAATCGCCAATCAATAACGTGTTCTCCATGGATTCTGAGGGTATCTGGAAAGCCTGCACCACGAACGTAATCACAAAGACAGCAATGACCACAGTCGCCAGCAGCGATTGCATGGAGCTGAGTCCATCTGTCGGCGGCTTCTTTGGAGCCACTTCGGTTACGATCGGATTAGCAACGTCCCCTGCTTGAAGAACGGCCATTAAACTCGTTCACCTGCGATACAAGATATTCGAGCACTTGTCGAGCAGCATCCTGCTCTGCGTTTTTCTTCGTGGAACCCTGGGCGCGACCGACAAATTCGGGCCGGCTCTCGGTATCCAACGCCTGCAAGCGGACCTCGACAGTAAAAGTCTTGCTATGTTCCGGGCCCTGCTCCTTCACTAATACATACGATGGTTGCGGACGCCCAATGGCTTGTAATTTTTCCTGCAACGCCGACTTGTAATCGTTGGACGGAAGACTATTGCCGCTGGTAGCGATGCGCTCCAGTTCCGGCGTTACGATGTGCCGCACTACCAACGAGCGGGCCGTTTCCAGTCCGCTATCCAGATAAATAGCAGCCAGAACCGCCTCGAGAGCGTCCACCAGCAGAGCGGTTTTGTTGCGGCCGCCGCTCTTTTCCTCGCCTCGACCCAGCCGTAAATACTTACCGATTTCCAATTGCTGGGCCACCTGGATCAGATGTCTTTCGCTGACCAGGTGCGCCCGTAATTTGGACAGCTCCCCTTCTCTAAAATGCGGAAAGCGGTGAAAAAGTTCCTCGCTTGTGATCAGTCCCAGGATCGCGTCTCCCAGGAACTCGAGTTGCTCGTTATCCCCCACCCGGTTGCCCTCGAGTGCAGCCTCCACTTCGCGCGCCTGCGAAGTGTGAGTGAGAGCCTGCTCCAGCAGTTCCGCTCGAACGAAACGGTGACCCAGCACAGCTTGCAACGCGGAAGTTTCCTGTGACTTCATGAGCGAGACGGCCCGACACATCAGATATGCGGCAAAATGGACTGCGGTCGCCTAGTTTTTGGGCGGAGCCGGATTCTGAGCACTCGCGGGCGGCTTCGAAGCTGGAGTAGGAGTGCCGCCTGTCAATTGCACTAATCTATCGCGCTCGCGGCGAGCCAAACCTCCAGCTGTCGTGCCTTCCGGAGTTAATTGAACAGCGTGGTTCGCTTCCTTCAAGGCTTCTGGGTACTTTCCCTGTTTGTCGAGTGCCAGTGCGAGCCGCAGAACCACTACTGGATCGAGCTGAGCGGGAAACGCATCTATCGACTTGCGATAAAAATTCTCCGCGTCCGCGTACTTTTCTTTGTTGAATTCCAGTGTTCCCATGATGGCGTAAGCACTGGAGCGCAAAACGCCTTTATAGGCATCGATTTTTTCCTGGGGCGTGTCGGGGCGGGGAGCGATATCGGTGTCTACGGTAACGAGCGATCGCTGAGCTAATTTCATGGCCTCATCCAGGCGTTGATCTTTATCCAAATCCGTATCCCGGGTGCGCTCGGCAAGCACTTGCGCCACACCCACCAGGGCAGTCGGCTCATCAGGATCGATCTTCAGCACCTTGCGCCCCATCTCCATCATTTTGTCGGCATTGTTGGCGCGCTGATAACTCTGCATAGCCGCCTCGTACAACAGGCCTCGCAGTTCGCTGTCCGGGTATTTGGCAGCGAAATCATCTGCTGCTTTTTCCACTGCAGCTGGATCATTCGTATTGGCTATGGCGGTGTTGAACGCGGCAAACTCGGCGTCCGTTTTCGCTTGTGGTGGCCGCTTCCCTTGCGGGGTCGCAGGCGCTGCCCCTGGCTGCGCAGCTCCCGGCTGCTGCCCCTGACTTTGCTGAGCCGCGCCAGACTGAGATGCCCCAGGCTGAGCGCCGCCGGTCTGGGACGTAGCAGGTTTCTGCGGGGATGAAGCTTGAGGCTCCCCAAATACAAAGGTTGCCAGACCCAGCATCATTGCTACCATCGCTGCTCGCTTCATACTGTCTCCTTAGGATAGATCTTGATCGCGGAATGCTTAGGGTGTCGCCCCGTACTATTGTGGATGGCTCGGCGGCTCATATGGTTGTTGCAAGCCTCGTTCCGCCGCCGCTTTGGCTTCCGGCAGAGACGCGCCCGCATTAAGCGCCGCCCGATATTGGTCAACCGCTGCTTCCCGGTTTTCCTGCAAATCAAATATTCTTCCCAGGTAAATGTGAGACCAGGCCACGACCTTGGGTTCTCGGGCTATCTCAAGAGCCCGCTGGAAATAATTGCGCGCGCCCTGCATATCACGGTTCATAGTCGCAACTTGCGCAAGAATGAACAGCGCTCGGCCGGGATCCTCATTTTTTTCGTCTAGAGCTTCCTGGGCCAGTTTTTGCGCAGTGCTGGCGTCACCCGCGGAAAGCCGCTGCTCAGCTGTTACCAGCAGTTTGCCTTCTATGGGGCGGGACAAATGTAACAGTTCCGGGTCGGCCCGATTTGCAAATTGGACCTGAGCTGCGAGTTTCTCTTCCTTCCGAAGGTCGATATTGGATACCAAGTCGCCGTACGCATTGCGCAGACCCGCTGGATCCTTCTCGAACTTGATCAGCGCATCGTAAAAATATCGAGTCAGGATGAACCCTTGCTGTAAGGACTGTTCCACCAGTTGCTCGCGTTGTGTCTCAGGCGCTTTACTGCCGCCCATTGTGCGCGCTTCGATGGCTCGAATGAAACACTCGGTGAGCAGAAGCGTGACATCGCTCTTGAAACTTTCGTCGATGGGCGCCGTCTTCACCGAATCGAGCAGCGGCGTCAATCGCTTCATGGTGCTGGGATACTTTAGCGCCAGGGGATCCAGCAAATAGTGCAGATATGTGTGCCGGATTTGCTCCATTTTCAAAGACGATCCAGAACCTGGGGAAATAATTACAAAGTAATTCGGTCCGTAATTACGCGCATTGATCTGACCCGGCGCGCCCATCGGATCCAGATAGACGGTGAATCCCTGCCCTAAATATTGCGAAGACGGCACCTTTAAATATATTTCGGTGTCGAACAACATCTTGGCTACCGGTTCGTGATAACGCGCCGTCAGCTCCGAATAGGCTTCCCGACGCGGCTCCCAGATAGCATGCAATCCCGCGGCATCATAAAACTTTTGCAGCAGCGGCAGGATTCCTACTACATAGTTCGCATCCGGCGGAATATCTGCTTCTTTGACCTTCAGCGAAAAGGGCGCGGGTGGTCCGTTTAGATAAAGCGCCAACGATATGTATTGCGCCAGCGTGCGGGATGCATCCGGTTGCCGCCGCTCATCGTAAAACTGGCACATCGCCTGAGTGGCTTCCTTGGCTTCTGGTGAGGACTGAATGGACTTAGCCACCTCGGCGCGAACTTGGCTTCTCAGCGGATGAGACACGCCCAGCTCCTGATCATATCCGCAAGCGTTGATGGCGGTCAGAACCGAGAATAGTGTCTCACTTGTATCCAGCGCCACCTTGGGGGGATTCTGGGCCGCAGACACTTGTGCCAACAATCCAATCAACACCGCGCACCACACGGATCGAAACCTAGTAACCAGGGAGCCTCCTCGATGCAGGTGAGTATTCTTTAGTTTAAGGGCTTCCAAGCAGAGGGTCAAACAATGACAAGCCATCCGGCATCAGCTTGCCTGATGGCTCTCATTACTATCCGCGGACGCTGATTTTAGAAAAGGACAGCACCGCACGCCCGGTTGTCGGACGCCCCATGGAGGTCGCAGGACGGAACGTGGTGAAGATCAGCATGTTCTTGACCTTCGGCAGCAACTCCTTGGATTGCACAGAATCGGAGAGAATGCGGTAATCCTGTACCCGGCCTTTGGAATCGACGTCGGCTTCAATGACCAGGGAATCCTCATTGATGGAATCAAGCGGAGCCCCAAAGGCTGACTGCTGCAATTGCGGCGCGGTGTACAGCACCAGGGGCACGTCAGGATTATCCGCTTGTAAAGGCGCGAGGAATCCCATTAGAACAATGAAGATTGCAATCGCGGTGACCAGTCCTGCAGTGGCGGGAACCATGAATGCGTTCAAAGCATTCTCCAGCCGTATCTGCGCGTGGTTGAGGTATGGACGCTTCGATTGCGCGACTTCCTGCGAAATAGCGACCCGAAGCTTCAGCGCCAGATCATTTGGCGCTTTTCTGCGAGCCAGTTTCGCCAGCAATTGTTGGGTGTGCTGCAACGACAAGTATTCCTGCCTGCAATCACCACAAGTTTGCAGATGCTGGCTGAGAGCACGCATCTGCGTGCCGGTTACTGCGCCGTCCAGGTAAAGCGAGAACAACGATTTTGCCTGGGCGCACTTCATGGCGTCACCTCGACTTCTCTGCCATCGGAACGAACCGGGGAGCGTGACCGCGTTTTTGATTGGTGCTCCTCGGGAGCCTCTAGGCCCAGTTCGCCGCCTACTTCCCGGACATATGCCAGCAATCGCTGCTTAAGCGCCTCGCGGCCTCGAGTCAATCTTGATTTAACTGTGCCCAGAGAAACCTCGGTGATCTCCGCGATCTCTTCATAAGACATCTCTTCCAGATCACGCAGGATCAGCGTGGTGCGATAGGGCTCCGAAACTTTTTGTAATTCTTCTTCCACCCGTGCCTGAACCTCGTGATGAGCCACGTTATCGAAGGGCGATTCTCCTTCATCCACCAGCCTGTCTTTGATCGCGGGGGACGCACCCGTTTCGAAATCACCATGCAGTGGCTCCATGGACATTTCTTTCGCCTTATGACGGAACCACCAACGCCGGCGATTGGAAGCCTCGTGCAAAGCAATCCGGTATATCCATGTCTTCAGACTGGACTGGCCGTTGAAGTGTTTCATTCCGCGGAACACCTTCAGGAAAACTTCTTGCGTGGTGTCAGCGGCATCGGCTGGATCAGCTACCATGCGATAAACCAGGCTGTAGATCGGCTGATGAAATTCTCCGATAAGCCAGGCGTAGGCCTCTTCCGAACCAGCCTTCAGTTCCGCAACGATGGCGGATTCCTGAGCTCGAACTCCTAGCGCGCCTACCAGGTCACCCAAGTTGATTGCTCCCGCCACCAACCTCATGGCGTCACATCCATTATAAGTTCTTTTCGAGCCCGAAGTCTGGCCCAAAGCGGACACCGAGTTTGCGGCGCGCATAACAACAAGAGCATCCACCTTCTTAGTTAGACCCCGCAGCGGCGTGCGGAGTTCCAGAGCTGGAAGTGGTGTGATTTCAGCTGGTTAGCAGGCAGCAACAGCGCTTGGCATTTAGCACTCAGCACTTGGCCCATCTTGGCTGGAAGTGTTTTCGAAGACACCCGTGCCGTGGCTGGCTAAATGCAAAAGTGCTAATTGCTAAGTGCGGTTCCCTGACCCGAAACCCTAAACTGGAAACCTGAACTCCCTACTGAGGCTTGGTCTGCGGCGGCGGAGGAGTAGATTTCGTGGAAGATTTCTTTCTCGCAGGTTTCTTGGGAGGCTCGTTGTCGTCCACAACCACTTTTTTGGGCTGCTGGGAATTCGTCCCACCCTGTCCGGTTTGAACCGCCGTGCGTAGCCGAGCGAGCTCTGCTTCTTTAGCGCCGGCAAGAGTCTCCATACGATCGGCAAATGCGCGCCGGGATCGTTCCAGCATGGTCAGATCATTTTCCAACGACTGGAACTCATCCTTGGATCCGAACGCTCCCGCGGACTCAGCGACAGCGGCAAAGACATCATAAAGCGCGGTCAGGTTGCGATAGACCCTGAAAGTGGCAGTGAGATTCTCTGGAGACATTCTCAACTGGCCGATCATTTCCGGAAGCGCACTCTGCAAATTGCGCTCGATGGATTCCACGTCAGCTTGCATCTGCCGTTTATTGTTGGAATCCGTCTTCCACTTTTCCACCCGCAACTTTGCCAGGTCGAGTTGGGTCTGCTGCGATGTTTGCTCCAGTTGTGATAGCAACTGGTTTAGTTGGGTGATGGATGAATACGACACCGGTGGCGACGCAGCGGATTGATTTTGCGCCATCGCGGGTGTAAGTAGCAGCAGTAGTAGTAAACAACGTGGACTTAGAATGGATCTTCTATTCATGATTTCGTCGCTTGACCGTCCACAGGATACTCATTTTCCGCGGTTTCGCAAAGTCGGCCCGCAGAGTAGATGCAAGTCGCTGGACAAGGTTTGACTATCCCCAACCGGTGAGCGAGAATTGAGAGAGTGCAAGCTGGTTTGAGCAGTTTTCCCTTTCAAGAAAGTGGGCCTGTGGCGCAGTTGGGAGCGCGCTTCCATGGCATGGAAGAGGTCGTCGGTTCGAACCCGACCAGGTCCACCAAAGATCCCTTCATCGCTGACAAACGTCTAGGCTGCTTGTCTATCTGCGGGGGAAATCTTTTCACCCTCGGCCTTTGCCTCAGGATGGCCGCGCTCGGCCGCGGCGTGTTCAATTTCTGCGTTGATCTCCCCTCCCACCAGGAAGGCCAGGCCGGTTACATAAAACCAGACCAGTAGAATAATCACTGCGCCGAGCGACCCATACGTACTTGAGTAAGAATTGAAGAAATGTAAGTAAACGCGGAATCCGAAGGATGCAGCTACCCATAACAAAACACCGACCACCGATCCGGGTGTGATCCAATACCAATGTTGCTGTTTAACATTGGGAGCGTAGTAATAAATCAGGGAGAAAGCCAATATGACGAAGAAAAGGGCCGCCGGCCATTGCAGTATTTTCCAGGCAGTCACAGTGACCCAACCGAGATGAAGTTTTGCTCCTACAAAATTGGCCATGTGGCCTCCCGCCAGCACCAGAGCCAGCGCCGCGATGACCAGCACTGAAATCGCAATGGTCAATCCGACTGCAATGGCATGGACTTTGAGCCAAGATCGCGATTCTCGTACGCCATACGCTTGATTCAGAGCGGAAATCATGGCCGTCATCCCACCCGACGCTGCCCATAACGCCAGCACGATACCCAGCGTCACTTTTCCGCCAGTGGAGTTCTTGGTTATCTCATCAAGAGTTTTCGACAGAAGTTCATAAGCGGCAGGCGGGAGCACTTCGGAGAAATAGAACAACAGATTGGTTCGTAACACGGTGCCGCGCGCGGCAAAGAGTCCGAAAACCGACAGGAGAAAAAGCAGGAAAGGGAAGATTGCGAGCAGATAGCTGTAGGCCAGTTCGGCTGCCAGGCCCAGCACATTGTCCGCGTCAATCTGCTTCCAGACGTTCTTAATAAGTTGCAGAGGAGTAAGCCCACCCAATTCCCAAATGGATTCGACCTGCTGTTTCGTAGTGAGCTTCGACGTCGCCATGGCGCACGTTATTCGGCCGAGTGTTTTTTCGATTCGTTCCCCTTGGGGCACGTTGTATCAGCAACTCCGATTATGCCCACGAGTTTCAGAGATGATGAAGTGCTACTCTAGACTCGGAGAATGGAACCAACGCGCATACATCCCGTGGACAGCTGGAGCAGGAAACTTCGTTACCTGGCCGTTGTTCTATTTTTTGCTACCGTTTTTATTGCCGCGGAACAAGTATCTTCGGTACCGCGCCAGACCAAGTTCACAGCGGCCAAAACCTGGTCGGTGCGGTGGCAGCCCACGCGTGTTGTGAACGGCGCCCCGCTTTTTCTCCGAGTGACGGCGCCTGCACGACTCGAATCGCTCTCCGGAAATTGGCAGGGGCACGAAGTATTTCTTAATTTTGATACCGCGAACAAGACCTGGTATGGAATTGCTGGCGCCAGCCTTCAGACCCGCCCCGGCAGTTATCCTCTTAAACTGGAAGCGACCACCATCAGCGGCAAGAAAATTACTTTCGAACGAAAGATCACCGTTCACGCCGCAAAATATCCGCGCATAGCCATTAAAGTTGCCAAGCAATATACCGAGCCCAGTCCGGAACAACTTCAGAAAGTCGGCCAAGATACGGGCCTGAAGCAGGAAGTGTTCCACCGGGTGAGCCTGGAACGAGAGTGGTCAGGAAACTTCCAGCCGCCGGTGGATGCGAGGATCTCCGACGTTTTCGGCACGCAGCGGACGATTAACGGCAAGGTCCAAAGCATGCATCAGGGACTCGATTACGCGGTTCCTTCAGGGACGCCGGTTGCTGCCGTCAATACCGGAACTGTTTTGTTGGCACGCCCACTTTATTTTGAAGGTAACTGCGTGGTCCTGGATCATGGCCAAGGTCTGCTGACGATTTACATGCATTTGTTGGAGATCAAAGTGACGGAGGGCGAACAAATCGAGCGCGGCGAGGAAATCGGTTTGAGTGGCGGCTCCGGTCGCGCCACCGGACCTCACTTGCACCTGGCCGTGCGCTGGCAAGGTATTTATCTGAATCCGGCGACGCTGCTACGCCTGAATCTGCCTAAGCTTGACGTGAGTTCGGATCGATAGGTTCGCTAATCGCTCGCCATGGCCTGAGGGACGCTCTGCAATTCTCCATCCTGCACTGCGACTCCATCGCGAAACACAACGGTTTTCCCCGAGATAGCGGGGACGCGATCGCCCGGAACCAGGATGCCGACGAGGTTTAGCGGATCAGCAGCCGAAACTGTGATCGCTTCTCCAGTGGGCGGCAACTTGCGGGTTGCGCGCAGAGATTCGACTGCGACTGGCAAAGCAAATTGTTCGCCGAGGAATCCGTCCACGAAGCGGCCGCCGCGAATCTCGCCTCGATCTTCGAGGCGCCGGAATGCCATTTGAAGTTCGCGCCACTTGGGAAGATTAGTTTCGCGCGCCAGCAAATCACGGAAGACGATCCCATAGCGCTTGAGCAACATCCAGCAAGTAGCTTCGACCGCGCGATTCCGCTCTACCGCGGGATCGGCGTACAGCAATGCCCACCGCCCAGAACTGTGTCGCGGACGCGAGGTGCGCCCGCTGCCTTGTCCCGCACGCCGCTTGGGATCAATCAGCGAGCGCAGATTGTCGAAGCCGTCCGCGGTTACAACTCCCGCGGCCACCAATTCCCAGAGCGCAGTTTCTACTTCGGCTTTCAGCTTGTCGGTGCCGCGAACGATATCCGCAAAAAACGATGCACCCCTGTGGCGCAGGAACTCCAGCACCTGTCGCGCCCCATCACTCAGCCCGCGCGACTCCGGTTGTTCCACGATGGGATGATGCGGACTCATCCAATCCGATTCCTCGCGCACGAAGAACGTGATTGGCGCCACGCTGGTGGGAATGACTCTCCGCTTGCCGGCCGCTGAGTCCTCAAGCGTGGCAGGATGCGGCGACAATCGTCCCCAGCCGACCGCCCCAGTCATGCACAACTGGTCGAGCCACTTGGGATCGTAGTTCGCAATTCGTCGGGAAAGAACTTGCCGCTCCCAGGCATTCGCGGGAATCTCAAATCCCTGCAATTGACGCAGCACATCGAGTGTTGCCCGCTCGCCTTGAACCTGTGATCCCGGTGCAACGTGCTGCCAGCGCAATAGCCAGCGCATAAATTGCGCTGCCGTAACCGGCTCAATTTGCTTACGCAAGGTCGCCACAGTGAGCCGGTGAATTCGAGCCAGCAGCCGGCGCTCGCACCATTCCTGCTGCGGTGATGGTGTCTCTTGCGCCGGAGCTCTTGCCGTTAAAGTTTTTTCGGTGAACCTTCCGCGCAGGATGGTTCCGCCAGCTTCCATCCGGAGCAGCGCTCTTTCAATTTCCGATGACGGCAAGCCCAGCAGATTTCCGAGTTCTTCCGCGGTAGCCGGACCCAAATGCGTCATCCACCCTGTGATCATGGCGAGCAGAGCATCCTCACGGGAGGGCGGCGTAGTCTCGATTTCGGCCGGAGTTTTTTCAAAGTCTGCATCCGGAAAGAGAAGAGCGAAGCTTCGCGCTCTCTCCGCAGCCACCCAATAACGCCGGTGATTGGCTTGGCTGGTCGCTACTCCCGTCCGTCCCTCTTCGACGAGTCGAGCAAAGTAGCCACTCCACTCTGTGATATGAGCAGCGGGCATAGCATCGGTTGGACGTTGACCGAGGTCTTCCGGTACGGCGATCAGCGTGTGCAGGACATCATGCAATTCATCTGCATCGCGCACGTCAGGCCAGGCTTCTTCGCGAACCTGGGCAATCGCCGCCGGATCGAGCTTGCCAACTTCTTCCAGCACTGACTCCGGCAAAATCTGGCGCATCTGGACGGCTCGTGCCCGGCGTTCCTCCAGTGGCGCATCATCGAGATAGGCGTAGGGATTCGCATTGAGGATCTCGTGCGAGAACTGCGATGGCACCGGTGTATCTACGGCAATGCAGCGGATGCGGCCTTCGTCCATCCCACGCAAAAGATTTTTCAATCCCTCGACGTCCATCGCTTCGGTGAGCACATCCTTCATGACCTCATCGACTAGTGGATGATTGGGAATCTGGATGTCGCCGGGAATGTTTTCCTGGCAGGCAGCAACGTCGGGAAAGACTGAGGCCAGCAAATCGTCAGAGCGCATGCGCTGAATCTGAGGCGGAACCTTCTTGCCGCCCTGAAACCGCAGCAGGGCCAAGGACCGATTTGCATCCCACCGCCAACGTGTGCCAAAGATCGGAGAAGCGCACGCCGCCTGCACCAGAACTTCTTGCGCAGTCTCAGCACTCAAAAAATGAAAAACGTCCGCCAACGGAAAGCTGTGCTGCTCAGCTAATGCGATGTTCAAGCCGTTATCCGTGGCCGCGGCCTGCAATTCGAAATTGAAACTGCGGCAAAAGCGTTTGCGCAGCGCCAGTCCCCAGGCCTTGTTGATGCGTCCACCGAAGGGCGCATGGATCACCAGTTGCATCCCGCCCGCTTCGTCAAAGAAACGCTCCGCGATGATTGTGTTCTGGGTCGGTACTTCGCCTAACACAACGCGTCCTTGCAGCAAATATTCAATCGCCTGTTCCGCGCCGGAGTCATCCAACCCGCACTCTTGCTTCAACCAGGCAACCGTCTCCGCCACCGCGGGACGACTCCGCCAATCGCCGACCGGCGAAATGTTGGGCAGCCTCTCACTGATCTCTTTTCGCAGACTGCCAATCTCGGACGAAAGTTCCTCGGTGCGCGCCGGAGCCTCGCCACGCCAGAAGGGAACACTCGGGGGTGCGCCGTGCGCATCTTCCACCAGCACACGCCCGGATTTGCCTTCCACGCGGCGAATGCGCCACGAGGTGTTACCCAGCAACATGATGTCGCCGGCATTGCTCTCCACTGCGAAATCTTCATCGAGTGTGCCGACAACAATTCCTTCCGGCTCCGCCACCACGGTAAACAGCGCAGTTTCAGGAATAGCGCCACCGCTGGTAATCGCGGCCAGCCGGCTACCGCGTCGTGCCCGTAATTTGTGATTGACTCGATCCCAGTGCAGATATGCGCCATAGCGGCCGCGACGCGCGGCAATGCCCTCGGAAAGCATTTCGAGAATGGAGTTAAAAGTCGGCCGCGAAAGATTTCGATACGGATATGCCCTGGTTACCAAGTCGAATAGATCATCTTCTTTCCAACCGGTGTCCTCTTCAGGGTTAGTACTGCCGGCTGAGGCGCACGTTGCGACAATCTGTTGCGCCAGGATATCCAGCGGCGAATCCGGAATCATGATTCGATCCAGTTCACCGTGACGGATCGCTCGCACCAGCGTCGCACATTCGAAAAGCTCATCGCGAGTTGTCGCGAAGAAGCGTCCTTTGGGCACAGCGCCTCGCCAGTGGCCAGAACGGCCAACGCGTTGCAGCGCTACGGCGATCGCCCGCGGAGAACTTATCTGAATTGCGAGGTCAACGGTGCCGACATCAATCCCCAATTCCAGCGAAGCCGTCGCCACCAATACTTTGATTTGCCCTTCTTTTAATTTTTTCTCCGCCGTGAGCCTCAGTTTGCGTGAAAGACTGCCATGATGTGCCGCAACGTTTTCTTCGCCCAGCCGTTCCGCAAGCTGATGTGACACTCGTTCAGCCAGCCGTCGCGTATTCACGAAGAGCAGCGTGGAACGATGTTGTCCGACGAGCTCGACAACGCGGTCATAAATCTCGTCCCACATCTCATTGGTAGCGACTGCGCCCAGAGCGCTGGCAGGAACTTCGATCGCAAGATCGAGCTCTCGCTTGTGTCCAACGTTCACAATCACCGGATCGGGGCGATTATTGCCGGTGAGAAAGTGTGCAATCTCTTCAATCGGTTTCTGGGTTGCCGACAAACCAATACGCACCGGCGGACGATAAGTAAGCGCTTCCAACCTTTCCAGTGAGAGCGTGAGATGAGCACCGCGTTTGTCGTCAGCCACGGCATGGATTTCATCCACGATTACAGTTTCGACATCGCGCAGGATTGCGCGGCTTCTTTCTGCCGTCAACAGAATGTAAAGAGACTCGGGTGTAGTGACGAGAATGTGTGGCGGACGCTTCAGCATCGCCCGGCGCTCGTGCATGAGCGTGTCACCGGTACGGACCGCAGTGCGAATCTCCGGCATCAGCAGCCCCTGCTCGCCCGCCATCTGGAGAATCTCGCCGAGCGGGATTTCAAGATTCTTCTGGATGTCGTTCCCTAGCGCTTTCAGCGGAGAAACGTAGAGGACTTCGGTTTTGTCCTGGAGATCACCGGCTAGTGCTTTTCGCACCAGGCGGTCAATGCAGGCGAGAAATGCGGCAAGGGTCTTGCCGGAGCCAGTAGGAGCGGAAATCAAGGTAGTACGGCCGGACAGAATATGTGGCCAGCCTTGTTCCTGAGGCTCGGTGGGAGTGCCAAATTTCCGGACAAACCAATCCCGCACCAGGGGATGAGCCCATTCCAAAGCTGGGGAAAGCAAAGACATCATCCTATTTTATCGGGAAACTTTAACTTTCGCAAAATGTTCGCCTGGCATAAACGTTTTCGCTTATAGGCTCACTTCTCCTAAGGCCAGAAAGCTTCAATGCTAGAATCCCGGCAATGTCAAAACTTCGCGCCAAGAAAATCAAACTCCTACTGTTCGACGTGGACGGCGTCCTCACCGACGGTAAGCTATTCATCTTCCCCGCTCCCGCCGGAGTACAGCAGACCACACAGGAGCACGCCGCGAAGCACGGCGGACAAGGTGGTTTCGGCCTTGTGAGTCAGACCCTAATCGAGGCCAAGGGCTTTCATGCCCACGACGGCACTGCAATTTCGCTGGCTCGGCTGGCTGGAATTAAAACTGGACTGATCACAAAACGTATTTCGGACACAGTCGCCTTACGTGCTCGCGAACTCAAACTGGAGCACGTTCATCAGGGCATCCAGGACAAGCTGACCGTATTCAAGGAAATCCTTCAGCAGGAAGGACTTCGCTCCGATGAAGCTGCTTTCGTCGGGGATGATGTCATCGATCTTCCTGTGATGCGAAATTGTGGACTCGCTGTGGCGGTCGCGAACGCCCGCGGCGAGGTGAAAAAGGAAGCCCACTACGTAACGCCACACTCCGGCGGCGATGGAGCCCTCCGTGACGCCGTGGAATACATCCTCAAAGCACAAGGGAAGTGGAAACAGATTGTGAGCGACTACACCTCAGAGAGAACGAAAGGCGGCACAACGAAAAGCAGCACTTAGCACTTGGCACTTAGCATTTAGTCAGTCACGTGCAGGGTCCTGAGACAACAATTCCTGCAACGGTCGCTGGGAAAAGGGCCTTCGCTCGGACCAACCCTATCGTTGAGGGACGAAATGCTAAGTGCCAAGTGCTAAATGCCGCTTTTCCAATGAGTTTCAAGCCGGTCGAAGCACCCGAGTCCACTGCGGGAAATTAAAAACCCACCGGTTGCCTGCTTGGGGCGTGCTCGGGTCGGACAACCGGTGGGACCGTTTCTCCTTACTCACCCTGTTGTTTTCAGGAGTATTTGCCAAACTTAAACACAGGTCAGAAGAAAAGTTTCGTTAGTCTTCGAAAAAATTTTCGATTCGGCTAAGCACCTAGCAGCGTGAGATTTAGTCCGTGATCGCTGGTGGCCGGGCGGCCATTAGCTGAGTGAAACGAGGATCCTTCCGCAATTGTGCAAACTCAGCGTCTTTATACACATCCTCGATGTTCTTGAAGCCTTCCTCCATAGCTCGGCGCAGGTATTGTAACGAGCGATCGGTTTGTCCGAGCTTGGCATATAGCTTGGCCACCACATAATCGTAATGCGCCCGGTCTTCGGGAGAAGACATCTGCGCTGTCACCCCCGTATGGGATGTCCGCTCAAAAATATCGGGATCCAACTGTACAGCCTGGTTATAGGCAGTGACGGCTTTTTCAAACTCCTTCTTGGAAAAGTACGCCGCGCCAAGATTGCTGTAGTAAGAGGCAGAATCCTGTCGAAACTGGATGGCTTTCAAATACTGCTTAATCGCCTTCCCCTGCTTTTTTTGCAAGTAGTAGATGACGCCCAGATTGTTGTATGCGTCACTGTACTGGCGATCCAGTTTGATGGCGCGCTCAAAGTCTTTCCCCGCCTCTTTGAAGCGCTGCATAGATAGTTCCGCGATTCCGGCCCGGTTATACGTCTGCGGACTGTCAGGCTTCTTCTTCACTGCGGCGCGATAATAATCGAGCGCGTCCAGATAAGCTTTCTCTGCCCGCAACGTGTCGCCCTGTTTTACCAACTCTTCAGCTGAAGCGCTTGCAGGCGGTGGTTCGGCGCGCCGCACGGACGGTGGGCTGACTTGCACCTGCTCTGAAGGTGAGGATTGCGCTAAGACATTGGGCACTATCAGAATGCCGATAGTGAAAATCAGTAATTGACGACGCATGATTTCACCACAACCGGGAGTAAAACTTCGTCAAAGCCTCCGGCCAGCCATATCCGACTATTGAGGACCGTTCCCACCATTTTCAGGCGCCTTGGGAGGCGGTGGCTGCGGATTGCTGGGCGGATTGTTAGACGATTTGTCGTCCTTAAAGATACCTACAATCTTCCCGAAGAGACCTTTTTTCTTTTGCGTATCCTCAGTCGCAGGTCCAGGAGGAGGGACAACGCCTGGCGGCGCAGCGGCCTTGTCGCCTCCAATTCCCAACATGCGGGAGAAGAATCCGCCCACACCCGTCCCCTGGTCGCAAGTCTGACTCGGCTCGGTGCCGGCAATGAATGCTGCGGTATAGGTTTCCGGGCAGGACGCATTAGCCAGAAGATTGGTTAGCTTGTCCAATTGCACATCCACCACGCCAGTGGGCTGACTGAAAGGCTTCACGTCGGAATACCGCGGACTCGCGACCGCTTTCTTCATGAACTCCGCCCAGATTGGTGCTGCCGTTTGGGCTCCGCTCAGGCGGATGTCGCTGTAATCGTCGTAGCCAACCCAAACAATGCATAAAAGATTGCTGGTGTAGCCAGCGAACCATCCATCATGCGAGCTTCCCGTCTTTCCCGCGGCCGGAGCATTGAAACCACGCGTGCGAACTGGAAAGCCAGTCCCGAAATTCAGAACACCTTCCATCATGTTGGTCATCAGGAAGGCGACTCGCGGATCGAGCACCTGCCGCTTGTCGCTCTTGAAATCCGTAATCACATCGCCTCTGGCATTGCGCACCGAATTCACCATGATGGGCGACAGCCGCACACCTGCGTTGGCGAATACGGTATAAGCAGCCGCCACATCGATAGGTGTGGCATCGTAAGCGCCTAGCGCCATGGCTGGAGTAGCCTTCACCGAGGTAATTCCAGCCGCTTTCGCCAGGTCCGCAACTCTGTCATATCCCACTTCCTCCGCCAGCTTGACCGTCGCGTTGTTCAATGACGTCGCCAGTGCGTACCGCGCTGTCACCTGGCCGTGGTACTCCTCTTTATAATTTCGCGGCTCGTAAATCTGATCGCCATAGGAAAAAGTGGTCGGTTGATCGTCAACCATCGACGCCGGTGTAAATATCGGCGTGGTTCCATCGACCGCCGTATTCATGGCTGCCGCATACACGAATGGTTTGAATACCGAACCGGTGGGACGTCTGGAGGTGGCATGGTTCAATTGGCTGGTTCCGTAATTTCGCCCGCCTACCAAGGCCAGCACCTCGCCAGTATGCGGATCCATAGCGACTAGCGCGAGCTGCGCCTGCGGTCCGGGCAGCACCTTGGTTTCGAACTTTTTCGTTTTGCCAATCCTCACTCGCCTGGTGCGTAGCTTAGTTACCTGGTCGTCCACCAGCTTCATCCCAGTTTCCACAGCCTGCGCAGCGATTTTTTGCAGCTCGGGATCGAGGGTGGTGTAGATGCGGTAGGACTGGTCGTTCAGTTCGCGTTCATTGAGTTTACCGATGACGGTATCGCGCACCAGATCGACAAAGTAAGGCGCATCGCTCGCTTCCACATTGGGTGGAGCGAGCTTCAGCGGCGTGGCCTTGGCCTTCTCCACGTCAGCTTTGGAGGCCGCGTGAGTTTCCACCATGCTGTCGAGCACTACATTGCGGCGCTCGAGTGCGCGTTCCGGATGGCGATACGGCGACAGGTAACTCGGCGCCTGAACCAGTCCCGCAATAAGAGCGGCCTCGGGAAGGGTAATGTCCTTGAGATCCTTATTGAAGTACGCTTGCGACGCTGCAGCGAACCCACTGATGGTGAACGATCCGCGTTGACCTACATCCACGCGGTTGGCATAAAACTCGAAAATCTGCTGCTTAGTGAACTTCTGCTCCAGCTCCATCGCAATCAGCATTTCCGCGATTTTGCGTTTAACCGTTTTCTCCGGAGTCAGAAAGAACGCGCGCGAGAGTTGCATAGTAATAGTCGAGCCGCCCTGCTCATGCCGTTGATGAGTCAGGTCGATCCATGCAGCCTCGGCCAGACGTATGAAGTTCACGCCACCATGCTGGAAGAAGCGCCGGTCTTCAATGGCGAGCACGGCGTCCACCAGAACCTTGGGGATCTCGTCGTACTTCACCAGTTGACGCTTGGAACGCTGCTCCGCATCGAACAGCGCCGTAATCATTTGCGGTTCGAGTTCGTAAGCCGACAACTCGCCCGATTGTCCGGCGATGCTCTCCACCTTCCCGCTACGTACGCGGATGGTCGCTGGCTCCGGGCTGTGATAGGAATCCGGCCCCGGCTTGATCTCGATGCCGTTATTGAGCAGGCGATAGCTGCCCATGAAGGATTGGCCGTCTTTCTCTGCATATGCTGCCCGGCGAAGTCGGACAGCGATCTCACGAGCGTCGATTTTCTCGCCCACCTGCACGGTCTCCGGTATGGCGTAAATCTTGGCCGAATTGCTGAAAACCTGCCCTTTGAACTTCTGATCGATGATGTGGTCGTACTTCAGGTAGTAATACGAAAACACGCTGGTGAAAACTACAGCCACAGTCACGAACACCACCAGGGCTGCCCGGATCACGGGGTCGCGGGGAAGAAATCCCTTGGTGGTACCGGTCGTACTATTCGGAATTCGGATTTTAATGGCCACAATTCAGTCGGCGCAGACGCCCCTCTAGAATTATTAGACGATGACGCAAGCGAATATCGTTATCCACAGAAGAAAAATTCCATCCTTGGCCAGAAAGATGTTCCAGCGCCCGCCCGGTGCATGGATGATTCATTTTAACCTGCCAGAGGGCACCTGTTGATTGCTTGCCGGTTCCCAGTCAGGTTCGCCGGGTCCGAACCGGGGACTGCGGCCGAAGAGGCTCTCTAAGGTGCAGTTTCCCACCCAAAAGCTCGTCTCTCTGGATGTTAGGAGGCACCCATACGCGGAACAAGGTTACCGAAGTACGACGATTCCGCTAGAAGGCGCCGCGGTTCTTGGTGGTTGGATGGAAATTCAGGTCGAGAGGATAGCCCGGCAGATCCACATGCACCGTATACTGCGTTTCAATCAGAATCGAACCGGTGCCCTGGGGACCAAAACGCTGGACTTTGATTTGCTCCTTGCCGATTGGAATCTCCAGGTCCTGGGCCTTTTTGAAGACGCTTTCACGAATAGCGTCTTCAGGCTTGGTGCTGTAGGTACTCATCCGCGCTTCGGTCTCAATCGCATCTTCGAATTGGTAATTGGAAAAGTACGGCGGTATTAGCATGACGCCGCCGTAGATCACGGCCGCCATGACGGCGAATCCTAAAATCAGTTTTATAGTACCCATAACGCTCCGCTCGAGGCCGGGCGCGCCAGTGAATCTATCGCGCAGGCCTTAAAATCTTCTCAAAGTATCCCGTTATTGCGCCGATGCTAGCATCGTGCATTTCCCGTGTCGAGCGCTGAACCACTTCAACAGTACCTTCGGTAACCTTCTTTCCCACCGTCACCCGGTAAGGAATACCCACCAGGTCGGCATCTTTGAACTTCACTCCTGGCCGTTCGTCCCGGTCGTCCAGTAAAACCTCAAACCCCGCCGCCTCAAGCTGTTGGACAATGTTTTCCGCGACACTCTTTAACTTCTCGTCGCCCACATTCGTGGGCGTGACCACAATCTCGAAGGGTGCGATTGACGGCGGCAACCAGAAACCGTTCTCGTCATTACTCTGCTCGATTGCGGCGGTAAGGATGCGCTCGATCCCAATGCCATAACTCCCCATGATAGGCGTGACTTCTTTGCCATTGCGGTCCAGGACGCGCGCGCCCATGGATTCCGAATACTTGTAGCCCAGCTTGAAGATGTGCCCGATCTCGACGGCTGTGTCGATGCGCAACGGCGCACCGCAGTTGGGACAATTCTCGCCTGCCCCGACGCTGCGCAAGTCGGCGTAAGCCGTAGGTTGGAAGTCACGGCCCGGAGTGACATTCTTCAGATGATAGTCTTCCCTATTTGCGCCGGAGATCAGGTTCGTGCGGCCTTCGAGGGCCTGATCCACCAGCAGAATCGGGCGCTCGAGTTGTTCAGCATCGCGTGCCCATTCAATACCGATTGGCCCTAGAAATCCCGCCGGAGATTTGAACAGCGGTTCAATCTCCTCCGCTTGCATGGGGCGTGTCTGTTTGCCGTCGACCGCGGATGAGAGTTTTGCTTCATTGAGTTGGTGATCACCACGCAACAACACGATCACCGGACGCAGCACAGCTTTGCCGGTCTTAGAATCCTTCTCCTCGAACATGAGCGCCAGAGTTTTAATCTTATTTTTCGGTGAAACGCCCAGGAAGCGCGCTACATCTTCGATGGTCTTCTGTCCGGGCGTGTGCACCTCGAGCGGCTTGCCGTTGCCCGTCGCCGTCAGATCCTCAACCGGCGCGAGCTTCGATGTTGCCTTTTCCATATTTGCCGCGTAATCACATTTCTCACAGCTCACGATCTGATCCTCGCCTGCCGGCGTCCGGACCATGAATTCGTGCGACTGCGATCCTCCCATGGCTCCCGAATGCGCTTCCACCACCACGTACTTCAAACCGCAGCGGTCAAAGATTCGGCAATATGCGTCGTAGTGTTTCTGGTAGGAAACGTCCAGGCCAGCGGCATCAATGTCGAATGAATACGAATCCTTCATCAGGAATTGCCGAACTCGCAACAAACCGGACTTGGGCCGCGCCTCGTCGCGGAACTTACTCTGAATCTGATACCAGATCTGCGGCAGCTGCTTGTAGCTGCGCAGCTCCTTGCGCGCGATCTCCGTCATGACTTCTTCTTCAGTCATGCCTAAGCACAAGTCAGCGCCCTTGCGGTCCTTGAGCCGGAACATGGTGTCGCCCATGACGGACCAACGCCCACTGGACTCCCACAGCTCCCGTGGATGCAGAGCGGGCAGATAAAATTCCTGCCCGATCTTGTCCATCTCCTCGCGCACGATCCCGATGATCTTGTTGAACGATCGTTGTCCCAGAAAAAGGTAGGAATAGATTCCCGCAGCGAGCTGGCGGATGTAACCTGCCCGAACGAGGAACTTATGACTGGCAACCTCGGCGTCCGCGGGAGCCTCGCGCAGCGTGGGGATGAAAAGTTGCGACCAGCGATGCATAGTTAGTGATTCCGCCAGGAAAGGAATTCGTTATTGTACGTGGAAGAGCGTGACTCTGCCATTCGGTTAGGTAGCGATCTGGCGAATGCGCTCGCCGGGAAGTAAAATGCATTCACAATGGATCCCATCGATGACGATCCTCTACTGCGCCTACGTGGCTCGGGGAAAAACCTATGGGCCGACGAGCACGCGGATGAATATATACGCCGGCTGCGAGAAGGTTGGGATGAAGCCGCGGACCTTCGCGAGGGCCGAGAGCCATCAGCAGACCTTGCTGGAGGGTCTCAGGAGTAGTTGTTAACCCGCCAACTGCTTCAGAATTTCTTTCCCCAATTTCTGCGTCTCGCCAAAGAATTTCTGATACTCGACAAACAGCCGGTTCAGTTCCACCGACTTGTCGGCATTGAGCCGTTGGCGAAGAATCATGTCGCGCACATGAACTGGGTTGGGAAGAGTTGCTTCTTCAGTTAATTCTTCGAGAGCCGTATTGGGATCATAGTGATACATAAAAGTTGCCTCATCGTGTTGCCGATGTTCCAACCCTACATCAGCTCCGTCCCCCACAAATCATGCAGATGCACAATGCCTTCCAGCTTCCCCGCAGAATCGACGACGATCAGCGATGTAATCTTTTTTTCTTCCATCAGAGCTAAGGCCGTAGCAGCAAATTCCTGTCCGGAAATGGTTCGAGGGGTTTTCGTCATACACTCGCCTGCTGTCAGATCGAGCACGTCCTTGCCACGCTTTTCCAGCAATCGCCGCAGATCGCCATCGCTGATGACGCCGACCAGCTTTTCGCCATCCACCACGGTCGTTATGCCGAGCTTTTTGCGAGACATTTCGTAAATCACATCGGGCATTTTGGTTTTGGGCGCCACCCGAGGCACCGCATCTCCGGTGTGCATCAAAGCTTCCACTCGTGCAAGCTGCTTACCCAGTTTGCCGCCCGGATGCAAATTGGCAAAGTCTTCTTCTTTGAATCCACGTTTTTCTGCGAGCGACATTGCCAGCGCGTCGCCCAACGCGAGCATGGTTGTGGTGGAAGCCGTGGGCGCCAATCCCAGAGAGCACGCTTCCTGCGCCACCGAGCAATCCAGAGCGACATCCGCGGCTGCCGCCAGCGTGGAAAGTTTCCCCGACCGCTGTTTCGAATTGTTGTGTGACACTGCATCGCCGGTGAAACTGATCAACTTCACCTGCAACCGCTTGATAGTTGCTAGCAACCGCAGAATCTCTTCTGACTCCCCGCTCGCTGATAACGCCAGCACCACATCGCCACGCACAACCATGCCCAGATCACCATGCACCGCCTCTACCGGATGCATGAACAGCGCAGGCGTTCCGGTGGAATTCAGCGTGGCGGCAATCTTGCGCGCTATGATTCCACTCTTTCCCATACCCGTCACCACCACGCGTCCGCGACAGGCGCAGAGCAATTCCACTGCGCTGTTGAAAGTCTCCGCCATGGGCCCGGCAATGCGATCAGCGAGTGCGTGCAGCGCTGCTGCCTCGATACGCACCACGTTCTCGCCGATGTGTTTCATGGGAGATTGGATGTTAGCAAATGCTGGCGGAGAAGTTAACGGGCGTCTGAATTCAATCAGAAATGTTCTTCCACTGCCGGTGTATATTCCATGGCAGTTCTCTCCTTGATTGCGCGGTCCCACGGTCCGGCTTGCCAATTGTCGCGATTCTTGTCGGAATGAATCCATGGTGGCAGATTGATTGCAAGATTACGCGCCATGGCCAGCACGTAGGGTTCATAGAGCGTCCGCAGATAAGCCAGCTTCTGCTCTGCCTCGGGGCCTTCCCGCAAACGTATCCCGCGCGTTTCTAGACTCTGTCGAAGCCGCGCCAACTCAGGCGCAGGTAACCGGTCAGGATGCCGGGGATCGTAACGCGCATGCACTACCTGTGACAGATCGACCACGGCATGCCGCGCCATCGCGAAAGTGATTCTGGCCTGCTCGGGACGAATCTGATCCACACCCGAAATTACTAGGGCAGTCGCATCAAGGATAGTAGTCAGCGCTCCCAACCACGATTGATTGTTGTGTTGTGAACGGAAAAAACTGAGCACCGGATAAGAGAGATGACTTTCCAGCACCTCAGCCGCCCAACGTTCCCAATCACGAAGAATCTGGTCAAGCACTTCCTGTTGCGGACAGTTGCCAAATCTCGATAGCAGCTCCGCCGCACTAGGTGGCGATCCGGCACGAGCATCGAGCAGTGAGATTTCGATCTCTCGCCTGGAAAATGATGAATAGATCGTCGGCAAGTATCCAATGACCACGCCAAGGAAAGCGAAGCCCAGGCCGGATTGCAGCACGGTCAACGCGCGCGACAGGCTGCTTGTGGGAGCCACGTCTCCCAGCCCGAGCGTGAAGAATGTCTCCCCGCTCATATAAAGGACTGTCCAGAAGGTGACCCGCTCGTTGCCTAAATGCACATGCTCGCCAATCCCGTGTTGCAGCAGGGCAAAGCCAAGAATCAAGCCGAACGCCCAAAACATGAGTAGGAGGATTAGCGACAGAGGCCCGAAGTATCCGAGAAAATTCTCCCGCCGGCTAGGGGACTTAATATGACTCGTGATTCTCGACCATGGTCTCCAGGTATAGCGATAAAACCAGGTAGTCAGACGAAATTGCCTGCGGATTCTGCGCGGAAGAACGACAGTCTCAAATGCATCCAGCAGGATAAGGAGAATAAGAAAAATACCGGCGATAGCGGAAAGAATCATCATGGAACGATGGTGATACTGAGGCCGGAAATGGTAGCAGATTTAGCGGCTGAATTTCCCCGCACCGCCTGCGCATCGCCCGCAGTGTGACGTGGCGGCGATCACATCTTTTGCCAAGCTCCGAGCACAACATAGTCGTCTGGATAGGCAGCGGCCCAGTCCGTAGGACGAAACAATTTAGCCCAGCGCTTCAGCGCTGGGTAGGCAGGTCAACAGAGTAAGTCCCGGAGGGACCACATCATGTCGCACTCATACTCAAGCAACAGAATTCACGTAATCTTCAGCACCAAGGAAAGACACAAAAACATTTCCGACGAGCAACAACCCAAACTTTGGGCTTACATGGCTGGAATTGCCCGTAATCAAGGCTTCGAGGCCATGATCATCGGCGCTGTGAAAGATCATGTGCATGCACTTCTGCTCCTGCCGCCCAGCTTGCCCTTGTCGAAAGCAATTCAATTTCTGAAAGGAAGTTCGTCGAAGTGGTTAAACGAAACTGGCGCAGCCGGCGATAAATTCTCTTGGCAGGAGGGCTACGGAGCATTCAGTGTCAACGCGTCGCCAACCGCAGGTGTTGTGCGTTATATCGAGAACCAGAAGGCGCATCACGCGAACAAAAGTTTCGAAGACGAATTCATGGAATTCCTCACCAAGTACGGCGTGGCCTACGATCCGTCGCATGTTTTGGGATGATTGTGCCGCCCCTCCGGGGCTTGCGACAAACTCTGCGTGCTCACCCAGCGCTGAAGCGCTGGGCTAAGTTATCTCGTCCCGACGGGACTTGCGCCGCTCCGCCACAGGAAGGTTGGGACTGCGCCAATGGGACATCGCACTCCGGAACATTCGTTTCTTCGTTTGGGTTCCTTTGGCACGAGTGCGAAACAAGATCATGGTTTCCCCGCTACTTCAGCGATGGACACGCACCGGCCAAGCCCGGAGGACGAAACAATTAAGCCCAGCGCTTCAGCGCTGGGTAGGCGAGTCAACCGACAAGTCCCGGAGGGACGACACCATCTCGGACACATATTCAAGCAACAGAATCTGTAATCCTCAGCAGTAAGACATAAAAGCATTTCGGATGAGCTACACCAAAGTCACCAGTAGGCTGCGATCCGGCCCGTGTTCTGGGATGGTTGTGCCGTCCCTCCGGGGCTTGCGACAAACTTTATGCGCTCACCCAGCGCTGAAGCGCTGGGCTAAATTATTTCGTCCCTACGGGACTCGCGCCGATCCCTTACGAGGGATCAAGCTATTTCCCAGCGTCAAGACGAATGGTTCGCCCGGAACTTGCCGACCGCCGGGCTGCATCCAGAATTTCAGTCACGATGACGTTGGTCCTGAGAGAAGAAGGACCGTCTGTCGCAACACCATCCACAATCACCGCTCGTAGAAAAGATAGCGAGTCATCGTAAGGAGCTTTAATAGGCTTAGCCGCAATCCGCTTCTCTTCTTCGCCCTTGCGCCGCACGCGGATGTCGTCGCGGCGGTCGGTAATCAGGTAGCCAGTTTCACCATAAACTTCCATGTCCTTCCGATCGAAGGGCCAATTCCACGACGCTTGAATAATGGCCTGCGCCTTTGGATAAGTCAGGACAATCGTCGCCTCATCATCCACTCGTGAATAGATGTCCGGTTTTATTTGTTGCGTAACAGCCGTGACCGTCTGCGGCCGCTGCCCGTCCATCAGCCACGTGGCTAAGTCGGCGCCATAGCAGCCGAAATCGAATAGCGCTCCCCCGCCATTGAGTTTGGGATCGGTCAACCAAGCCAGAAACTCCGGGCCCACGCCGATTTCCTTAGGTCCCGAATGGCCATCGTGCACCACAATTTTGCGTACGTCACCGAGTGCTTTCTCCTGCACCAGATCGAACGCTGCGTGGTTGCTGCGATACCAGGTGGTCTCGTAGTTCACCAGGACATGAATTTTGCCCTGTTGCCCGGCCCTTTCAATGGCGTGAGCGTCTTCCGTGCTGACTGCCAGCGGTTTTTCCATCATCACGTGGATGCCGCGCCGGGCGCAGATCTCCACCACGCGGCGATGATCGTAAGTATTGGTGTACGCCAGCACTGCTTGCGGATGTGTCTTCTGCAGCATGTCATCCAAGTCGGTGAAGAGCAGTTTGCGATCCAGCCCGAATTGAGTTGCATACTTGGACGCAAGCTGCTGATCCGGCTCCGCGATGCCAACAATCTGGATGTCCTGCCGATGCGCCGAGTTCTGAAAAAAACCTTCGGCATGTCCATGCACCAATCCCGCAATCGCTACGCGAAGTGGAGCTTTCGCTGTTTCCGCAGACGATGTCTGGGAAAGGGAGTACGGGATCATAGCGAAAAGAGGAATCAGCACGAAGAACAGGGAATGACGCATTTTGTTCCTCCGCCAGCTTCTAGGGTAGAAAGAGATTTACGGCTTCAGATGAGCTCCTGCCAACGCCCCGTGCACTGCCAGCAGTTCCTTCAAGACCGCGCGCAACTTGGTTGATTCAAGCGCATTCGCGCCGTCAGATTTGGCTTCCTTGGGCTTGTCGTGCACTTCCAGGAACACACCGTCCACTCCAGCCGCAACAGCGGCTCTCGCCAGCACCGGAATGAACTCCGGTTGGCCGCCGCTTACCGCATGATCTCCGTCAGCAGCAGCCGACGGCAATTGCACGGAATGAGTAGCGTCGAAAACTACGGGGACGAATTTGCGCATGATCGCCAGCGAGCGCATGTCGACCACCAGATTGTTGTAACCGAAACTTGAGCCTCGCTCAGTGACAAAGACTCTGTCATTCCCCGCCGTACGGCATTTCTCGACCGCATGCCGCATGTCCCAGGGCGAGACGAATTGGCCTTTTTTAATATTCACCACGCGTTCGCTCATGGCTGCCGCCACAATTAAATCAGTTTGACGGCAGAGGAACGCCGGAATCTGCAATATATCAGCAACTTCCGCGACCTTGGGAACGTCCGCGGTTTCATGCACGTCGGTGAGTATCGGAACGTGAACTTCATCCTTCACTTTTTTCAGGATGCGAAGCCCCTCGGCGAGACCCGGTCCGCGAAAACTCCGCATGGAAGTCCGATTCGCCTTGTCGTAGGACGCTTTGAAGATGAAAGGGAAATTTAAGGATCGAGTCACTCCCTTGATGACTTCAGCCATAAAAATCGCATGCTCTTCGCTCTCGATCACGCAGGGACCGGCGATGAGGAATAGCCCTCCGGCACCAATTCTGACATTATCGATTTGGAAGGAGGCGCTCATGGATTAACCACAGAGGCACTGGGAACACAGAGGGAACGGCGATCGGGCAAGCCGTTTTATCTTCTGGCCACTTTCTCCGGCCGGTGGAACAATTCCACTTCCGCCGCTGCTTTGTCAGCGCGCCGTTTCAATCCGTGCTCATAACTTGCCCCTACGAATGTCTTGAACAATGGATGCGGCTCCAGCGGCTTCGATTTGAATTCGGGATGGAACTGACAGCCAATGAAATGCGGATGGTCGGGCAATTCCACCATCTCGACGTACGTCCCATCCGGAGTCGAACCTGAAATCCGGAGACCTCCCGCGGTCAGCGTGCTTTCATATTCACGGTTGAATTCGTAACGATGGCGATGACGTTCGCTAATTTCCAGCTGGCCATAAATTTTGTGCGCCAAAGTGCTAGGCTCAATTTTGCAAGTCCACGCGCCCAGACGCATGGTGCCGCCCAGTTCTTCCACACCGCGCAGTTCGCGCAGTTTGTAGATAATCCGGTGCGGGGTGGAAGGATCAAACTCGCTGGAATTGGCATCCGCGAGACCGCACACGTTGCGTGCGAACTCGATGCACGCCGTCTGCATGCCCAGGCAGATACCGAAATAGGGAACCTTTTTTTCGCGAGCATAGCGGATCGCAATCAGCATCCCCTCAATACCGCGCTTGCCAAAGCCCCCCGGAACCAGCAGGCCATCGTAGTCCGCGAGCTGTTCTTCGTAGGTGCGATCGCCAGTTTCGAGACCCTCGGCTTCCACCCAATTCAGATTCAATTTCAGATTGTGCGCCAGCGCGCCGTGCACCAGTGCCTCTTTCAGCGACTTGTAGGAATCCTCATACTCCACATATTTGCCAACGATGCCGATAGTGACCTCGGCCTTCGGGTTGTAAACCCGGCGAACAATTTCCTCCCAATCCTTCAGATCGCGATCCTTAGCTTCGAGCCGGAGATAACGAAGCACCAGGGTGTCCACACCCTCACGCGAAAACACCACCGGCACCTCGTAAATGGAAGCCACATCCTTTGCGGTGATCACGGCTTCTTCTTCCACGTTGCAGAAGAGCGCGATCTTTGACTTGAGATCTTTGGAAAGGAATCGGTCAGTGCGGCATAACAAAATATCCGGCTGAATTCCGATGCTCAACAATTCCTTGACCGAGTGTTGAGTCGGCTTGGTCTTGAGTTCCTGCGCGGCAGCGATAAACGGCACCAGGGTGACGTGCATGAACAAAGTGTGATCGCGCCCGAGTTCTTGCCGCATTTGCCGTATAGCTTCCATAAACGGCAGCGACTCGATATCGCCCACCGTGCCTCCGATTTCGACGATGGCCACGTCCACGTCCTGCGCCACTTTCTTCATGGCAGCTTTAATTTCATTAGTGACGTGAGGAATGACCTGCACTGTCTTGCCGAGATAATCGCCGCGCCGCTCCTTGGCGATGATCTGCTCGTAAATCCGTCCAGTGGTCCAGTTGTTATCGCGAGACAGCTTGGCGTGGGTGAAGCGCTCGTAGTGGCCGAGGTCGAGATCAGTCTCGGCGCCATCGTCGGTGACAAATACCTCTCCGTGCTGGAAGGGGGACATGGTGCCCGGATCCACGTTGAGGTAGGGATCGAACTTCATCAGGTTGAGTTTCAGCCCGCGACTTTCGAGCAGGCAGCCCATCGAAGCCGCCGCCAAGCCCTTACCCAGTGAAGACACCACACCGCCGGTCACAAAGATATACTTTGCCGACATCGCTTCCTCGCCTTAAATTGTCTTTGAAATTTTGTGCAGGATGGGTGCACAAGCAATTATGCCTGAAAAGTATTCAGGTGACTAGAGGAAGTTTTCCGCGACCCATTTAGTGCGATTATCGATGCGAGCGGTACGGCTGGCGCAGGAAATGCAAACCAAAACCTCGAAAGTTCGGGACAAGCCGGCGCTCGATTCCGACTTGCGCCTCTACATCTATCGCTATTTCATTCGTCACGGCAGAGCTCCATCAGTGGTCGAAATGGCGAACGGACTTTCTCGTCCGCTCAAGCAAGTGAGAGCCGCTTTGGCGCGCCTCAGCGCCACGCACGCATTTGTCCTGCAGGAGAATGGGGAATTGTGGCGGGCGGCGCCATTTTCTGCCGTTCCTACGGCCTTTCCGGTCAAGATCGGCCGGCGTTCGTGGTACGGCAACTGTATCTGGGACGCGCTTGGTATTGCTGCGATGCTGCGCCAGGACGCCAGCATCGACACTTCCTGCGGTTGTTGCAATTACGAAATGGTTTTGAAGGTCAAGAACGACCGGCTATTACGACACGACGGGGTTGCGCACTTTGCAGTCCCTGCCCGCGACTGGTACAAAGACATCGTCTTCACATGAAAAACCATGCTCCTGTTCCGGTCGGAACAGCATGTTGACCGATGGTGCCGTCAGTGGAATCGGACCCGCGGCGGAACCTTGACGCTGGACCAGGTCTGGCGACTGGCTACGGAATGGTATCGCGACCGCTTGAGCCCGCTGTGGCGTCCGAAAACGACTGCCGAGGCTCAAAAGGCATTTGCTGAGATCGGGCTGGTCGGAGACTTCTGGAAGTTGGCAAGTTGAAAGGGTTTACTGGGTACACTCGCCAGCACCCGACTGCATCTAATGGATAAGGGTCGTATGCGTCAGCTTCATCCCATCCGAGCTCTTCTACTAGCGGGATTCGCCATACTCCTGCTGATACCCTTTTCCGCTCAAGCCCAGCAACTTGCAAAGCGCCTCATCCTGAAAGATGGTTCTTACCAGCTCGCTACCAAATGGGAAAAGAAAGCGGATCGGGTCCGTTACTTTAGCGCGGAACGCAATGAGTGGGAAGAAGTCCCCAACACTCTGGTGGACTGGGACGCCACCGATAAATACGAAAAAGATCGCGCCGCCGGGAAACCCGCTCCTGAGGCCGTCGTCCTCGACAAGGAGCTGGAAGCTGAGCGGCAAGCCGATGAAGCAAAGTCCCCCCATGTAGCCCCCGGTTTGCGTTTGCCCGATGAAGGGGGCGTGGTGTTGCTGGATAATTATCAAAGCAAGCCGGAGCTGGTACAGCTAGAGCAGAACGGTGGTGAAGTAAACAAGAACATGAAAGGCAATATTCTGCGCGCTGCCATCAATCCCATCGCCAGCGCCAAGCAAACGATTGAGCTCCCGGGCCTGCACGCGAAAATTCAGGCACACGCCACTTTGCCGGCAATCTATATCAATGTCGAACAGCAGGATCAGGGCGCCGAGGCCAGCACGCAAGGCTCACAGAAAACGCAGCAACCCGAACAGCCATGGGATAGGTTCCGCATCGTCCGTCTGGATTCGAAACAGGGCAAGCGCATCGTGGGCGACATTAAAATCGCGGTCTATGGCAAAGTCAGCCAGAACCAGAAACTCATCCCCATCACGGCAGAAAAGCTGACCGGCGGATGGGTGAAAGTGACTCCGACCGCAGCTCTCGCGCCAGGTGAATATGCCGTCGCTGAAATGCTCGGCAAAGAAGGCATGAACCTATTTATCTGGGATTTTGGCGTGAATCCGTCCGCGCCCGCAAACGCTACGTCCTGGAAACCTGAACCCTCAGTCACGCCAGATAAGGCGAAGGGGTTGGATAAGCGGCAGTAAGTAGCAATCAGCACTCAGCAAAATCCTTTTGCGTCCACAGGTTTTGCCAGGTCGAGGGAAGCCAAATGGCTAACTTTCCTTGAAGTCTTCTTTGGGCCCGCTTTGGCTGAGTGCTGAATGCTGATTGCTGATTGCTGCGTGCTACATTAAACTAGCCCCGACTTTCCTAAGAACTTTGCCCTTCAGGACCTGCCATTGAAAACTTATCGTTCCGCCCGCGAACTGCTCGCCGAAATGAAGCGTCTTCTGGCTGCGAACAAGCCGTCAGCCCATCGCTCTCCGCTCGTGGACATCATTGAACTGCTCTGCGAAGGCCGCCACTATAGCTGGATGGGAATTTATCTGCTCGTGGGACCGAACACGCCACAGCAATTGCTGGAAGCTGGCCGCCACCCGAATCCGGGGCAAATGGCACTCCCCGAAACCCGCTCCAAGATTCTGGTCTCGATGAAACTGGCGGGACGCGAACTGGGCGTGCTGGACGTAGAAAGCGATCGCGAGAACGCTTTCGGCGCCGAGGATCGAGTATTGCTGGAGGACGTCGCGACTGCATTGGCGCGCTTTCTTACCGGCCGCGGAAAGTATGTTGTGCGAAAAGCTCGGGGAGCAGCAGTTGCCACAGACTCCCAGCCGCAAGCTCGCGCGCCTCAGCCGGCCTCGAACCGGCCACTCCGATCCGCTGCAGTTGGCGAAAAATAAGTCAAGCCTTAGTGAGTACGCCAACGACTAATGATGAACGGCCAACCAAGCTTTACTTTTCTTGCTCTGCTTCTTCCCGAATCCTCTTCCAAGCCCGTTCCACATGACGCGCCATAGTATTGGTCTGACCAACGCAGAGGCGCAACGTAAGCCGGTCGTCCAAACGGGTATGAGTCAAATAAAGATCGCCACTAGCATTCAGACGCTCCATCAGCCTCTGATTTACCTCATCTCCACCCTTATGTCGGAAGCAGACCAAGTTCAGAGGCACGCGTGCAGCTAGTTCGAAGCGATCATCTTTCCTGACCCAATCCGCGAACTGCTGCGCCAGTTCAACGTGTCTACGAACGTGGTAACGCAATCCTTCGACGCCATAGTGGCGGATCACGAACCATAATTTCAGCGAGCGAAAACGCCGGCCGAGCGGAATCTGCCAATCGCGATAATCAATGACCGCGCCCGATTCCGTAGCCTGGTTGCGCAAGTACTCCGGCAGCACGCTGAGGGTTTGTATGAGCGCTTTGCGATCGGCTACGTAAAAGCAGTCACAATCAAAGTTGGTGAACATCCACTTGTGCGGGTTGAAGCAGTAGCTGTCCGCATATTCAAGTCCCTGATGAATGTGACGAAACTCAGGGCAGAGGCCGGCGGTGCCCGACATGGCAGCGTCCACGTGCAGCCAGAGCTTCTGCTCACGGCATATGCGGCCGATCTCAGGCACAGGATCGATCGCATTGGAGGAAGTAGTGCCAACCGTCGCGCAAACGAAGCAGGGCACCAGGCCGGCTTCGCGATCCTGATCGATCTGACGGGCAAGCACGTCAGATCGCATGGCAAAGTTCTTGTCCACTGCGATCATTCGAAGATTTTCGCGACCCAGGCCAGCGATTTGCACATCCTTCTCAATAGAGGAATGCGCTTGCGCCGATGTGTAAGCCACCAGTTTTCCATCGCATCCGCGCTGATTGCTGACGAAGTTGGTAGCGCGTTCGCGCGCCACCAGGAGAGCGCAAAGCGAAGCGCTCGATGCGGTGTCCTGAATAACGCCTCCACCGGTGCTCGACGAAAGAAATTGTTGCGGCAAGTCGAGCATCTTTACCAGCCAGTCGAGCACATGAGTCTCGAGTTCAGTGCAAGCTGGGCTGGTGACCCACAGCATCCCCTGTACGCCTAGTCCCGAGGACAGCAGATCACCCAGGATGGCAGGTCCCGAAGCATTGCCGGGAAAAAAGGCAAAGAAATTCGGCGATTGCCAATGTGTGATGCCGGGAAGAATCAGTTTTTCAACATCGTGCAGAATCGTGTCAAACGATTCGCCGCTCTCGGGAGGCTCCGGCGGCAACGATCCGCGAATCTGGCCCGGCTTTGCTTGGGAAAGTACGGGAAGGGACTCAATGCGTGCATAGTAATCCGCGATCCAGTCCACCACCGTGTGCCCGTGACGTCGGAACTCTTCCGGAGTCATGTGCAGGCTTTTTTCGTCTGGCAAAGGTTCTCCTCAGCTTATTTCTTTTACTCCAGCCGACCGTAATACACCCGTGTGGTGTACTCAAACGAAACCCGTCCATTGAGTTGATATCGATCAAATACGCGGCGCAACTCGCGAACCATGGATTCGTAACTCGCATCTTCCGGTTGCGGCGTGTAGGAAGAAGACAGCAACCGGCCTTCGAGAGCCTTGGCATCAAGTTCCTGACTATAGGGAAACACTTTCGCCCGAAATGGTGACGGCGCAAAGAATGTATCAATTGCGTCCGTAGTCCGTTCGTGCCGCACCTCTTTATAGTCAGTCCCGTAAGTAAGCAGCAACTGTTCATACTCGCGCAAAAATGGGGTCGAGTCAGTATCGCGTTCGTTCCACAGCAGCACGGTCCAGCCGCCGGGGACAAGAATCCGTACAAACTCCCGGCGAGCTTTTTCCCGTTCGAACCAGTGCGCCGCCTGGGCGGCCGTAATGATATCCACGCTGTGATCGTGCAGAGTGGTCGCTTCGGCGCTTCCCGCAATGCTGGTGAATCCAGGATAGCGGGCCAGCAGTTGCTCTCCCGCCTGCCGCATATCAAGATTGGGCTCAACTCCGAACACCCGATTGCCGTTTTCCAGCAACATGCGGGTCAGGATACCGGTGCCCGAAGCAATGTCGGCGAGGATGGAACTCGGCTTAAGCCCGCATTCGGACTTAAGTAATTCCAGGACCTCGGAAGGGTAGCCGGGCCGATAGCGAACGTAATTGTCCACCCGCGAAGAAAAGCGTTGAGTGGAGTCTTTCGCTGGCATGTCCTAAGTCTACCTTGCCAAAACGCCGCGGCGGCACAGATTGCCATGCCCAAACCGCGCTTGAATTGCTAAATTAGATAGGCCACATGCGTCTCGTCGTCAAAGTCGGTACTAGCCTGATCGCTCCCGGTGGCCGCATCGACACCGCATTGATGCGGGGACTGGTCGACCAGCTTGATCTCCCGCGTCACGAGTATTTGATCGTCACCTCGGGCGCGATCGCTTCCGGGATGTCGAACCTTGGACTGAGCGAAAAGCCGTCCAACGTCCCCCGCATGCAGGCCTGCGCTGCGGTCGGTCAGAGTTTGCTGATGCATACCTACGAACAACTCTTTTTCGGTAAGAAAGTCGTCGCCCAGTTACTGCTCGCAAATGACGACTTCACTTCTACCGTGCGTTATACCAACTTACAAAATGCACTTCATGAACTGCTGAAGCTGGGAGTGGTCCCGGTCGTCAATGAAAATGACAGTGTCTCGGTGCGCGAACTCGAGGGCGCATTCGGCGACAACGATGAACTCAGCGCCCTCCTCGCTACTGCAGTCCAAGCCGATTGGCTGATTCTCCTGACCGATGTGGATGGCTTCTACGTGCCCAATGGCAAACGTCCGCGACTTCTGCGGATCGTACGCAAGCTGACTCCGAAGATGGAAGCGGTATGCAATGGTCAGAGCAAGCTCGGCACCGGAGGGATGCGATCCAAGCTGCGTGCCGCGAAACTGGCGAGCGAAGCCGGAGTGCACGTCGCCATCGTGAACGGCCATCATCCGCACGCGCTTGACTGGGCGGTCGCGCGCAAGATCGGCACTTATTTTCCGCCGCTACGCAGGACAGCCTGAGATGGCAACCACCGTCAGCACGCCTGTTTCGACGCACGAAAAATTACTGCGCTCGCGCGAAGCCTCCACCAAACTGGCGCAGCTCTCGACAATTCAAAAGAATGCCATGCTGCTGGTCATGGCCAAGGCGATTGAGGCTGGCGAAAGTAGCATCCTCGAGGCTAACCGGACCGACTTGGAATCGTCGGGACTCTCCGGCGCCATGCGAGATCGGCTCTTGTTGAACTCCGAGCGCATCGCAGAAATGGCTCGCGGACTGCGCGACGTGGCAAATCTCCCTGATCCCGTCTATGAAGGATTGGCAGAGTGGGAGCGCCCCAACGGTCTGCGCATCCGAAAAGTGCGCGTGCCACTGGGCGTAGTCGGCATCATTTACGAGTCTCGGCCGAACGTCACCGTGGACACGGTAGCGCTAGCGCTGAAGACCAGCAATGCCATCGTTCTTCGCGGAGGCAAGGAAGCCGCCAACAGCAATCAGAGGTTGGTCGAAATTCTTAGCAGCGTAGCGGGCGTGCCCGAAGGCGCGATTCAACTTCTGGATTCGAACACTCGCGATTCAGTGCAGGAACTGATTAAAGCCCGCGGCCTGGTGGACGTCATCATTCCTCGCGGCGGCCCGGAGCTAATTTCCTACGTGACCGAGAACGCTACTGTGCCGGTGATTGAAACCGGGGCAGGCAACTGTCACATCTTTGTGGACGAGTCGGCTGACTTGGATATGGCCGACCGTATCGTGATCAACGCCAAAACACAGCGTCCCTCGGTCTGCAACGCGGCAGAGAAGTTGCTGGTCCATGAGCGCATCGCGGCGGATTACATTCCGCGGATCATAAAAAAGCTGCTTGACTGCGGAGTTGAAGTGCGCGGCGACGAAGCCACCTGCCGCATGGCCGCGGGATTAAGCGTGATTCCGGCCGTGCCGCAAGACTGGGGAGAAGAATATCTGCGGCTATGCATCGCAATTTGCGTGCTTCCCGACGTGAAAGAAGCCATCGCGCACATCAACCGTCATTCCACCAAACATTCTGAAGCTATCGTCACCCGCGACGAGCAGAACGCACGTCGCTTCCTGCGCTATGTGGATTCTGCAGCCGTGTACTGGAACGCCTCAACCCGCTTTTCCGATGGGGCTGAGTTCGGATTCGGCGCCGAAATGGGTATCAGCACCCAGAAGTTGCACTGCCGCGGACCATTTGCCCTGGCCGAATTAACCTCTACCAAATACGAAGTCCTTGGTAGCGGGCAAATTCGGTCGTAATCTCACTGGACAGCTCATCCTTGCAAGCACGCGGACGAAAGGAAGAGCTATATCATGGCACGAACCTTATTGCTGCAGACCAATGCGGCGCTGAAGATCGATGAATCGACGGTCAGAACGTATGGGATCCAATCGTGGGTCCATTCTGATATACCCCAGCAACGTCGATCGCTCCTTGAAAGCTTTCTCGAGTTCTGCGAGTGCCTTCTCCTGCTCGCCAAGGCCAGCGTAGATAACGGCGAACTGGTAACCCGATATATTTTCCTTCTTTGCCTGTCCCTCTAGATCCTCGAGGACCTTGTGGGCTTTGTCTTTCTGGCCTGCAATAGCGTAAGCGTGAGCTAATGATGCCATCGTGTTGGGATCGGGAGACAGAGCAGCTGCTTTCTCCATCTGCGTCACGGCCTCTGCCGGCATGCCTTTCTGTTCATAGATCAGTCCCAATCCCCAGTAAGCCGTGTCAAATTTTGGGTCTTCTTTCAAGACATCGTTCAAAGGCTTCATCGCCGAATCATATTGCCGGGCAAAGTAATAAATCATTCCCACATTTGCCTTGGCAACTTGAGAAAGCGGATCTAATTCCTGTTCGTGCTTGATTTCTCTGAGTGCCTCATCAATCCGTCCCAGACTGGAAAGATAACGGCTGTAGCGGTGGCGAACCGCAGCATCGTTGGGGTTGAGCTGCAATGCGCGCTGGAATTCCTGATCGCCACGCGCCCAATCCCAGTCGTAATAGGTATAGATATAGGCAAGAGACGAATGTGCCTCCGCCAGCGAGTCATCAAGCTCAAGTGCCTTCGTCACCGCAGCCTTCGCTTTTGGTAGCACCTCATCACGTCTCGCACCGGTGTAGAAGGGCAGCACGCTGTAGTAATCTGCCAGCGCGGCATAAGCTGGAGCATAGAGAGGATCGATATCCAACGCTTGCTCAAAATATTGCCGGGCTTTCTCGACATTCTCCAGACCACCCTTTCTCCTGAAATAGCGGCCACGGAGATAGGCATCATGCGCCTGCGGATTCACCGGCCGTGATTTCTGCAACCGCGCTTCTTCCGATGCAGTCAGCTTGACGCGGATCTCTCCTGCCACCGACCGCGCCACCTCGCTCTGCACCGCCATAACATCGCGCAGGTCGCTGTCGTAGCTTTTTGCCCAGAGATGCCGTTCGGGAACTGCCTGTATCAATTGTGCCGTGATCCGAACTTTTTCTCCCGAGCGCAGCACCGAACCTTCCAGCACGCTGTCCACGTGCAGCTCGCGGGCAATTTCCGGCAACGATTTCTTTCCCCCTTTGTATTGCATCACCGAAGTGCGCGAAATGACTCTAAGCCCGCTGATCTGGGCAAGTTCTGTAATCATTGCTTCCGTCATTCCATCGGCAAAATAATCCTGCGCGGAATCACCGGAGAGGTTTGCCAGAGGCAGAACCGCCAAAGATTGAATGTGCCCGGCTCCCCGTGCGCCCCGGATGCCCCCAACGTTGGCCGCGACGAGTAACGCCAAAAGTGCCAGGAGCGCCAGGCCACCAAACCAAATAGCTTGTCGGCGGCTCATCATTCGCGGAGGAACATTCGACCGGACGGAGCCATCACGGAGGGAAGCCGAAGCTCCCGACAAAGATTTAAGAGCAGATCCCAAGTCGTCCGCGGATTGAAACCGCCCGCTCGGATCCTTTTTCAGACAACGCTCAATAATCCTGTCTAACGGCGGCGTGATTTTAGAATTGGTTCCAGCCAGTGGAGAGGGCTCACGCGTCAGAATGGCGCTCAAAGTATCTGCCGGCGTGCTGCCTCGGAAGGCTCGTTCACCTGAGAGCATCTCGTAAAAGATCGAACCTAAAGCAAAAATGTCCGACCGATGATCCACTTGCTGCCCCCGCACTTGCTCTGGCGACATATAGCCGACGGTGCCCATGATGATTCCGGGCACGGTACTGCTACCCCCGGTCATCGCCTCTGCCGCTTCTCCGAATTCCTCAGGACGGCGCAGTTTCGCCAGTCCGAAGTCGAGAATCTTGAGCCACCCGCTGCTGGTTACGAAAAGATTTTCCGGCTTCAAATCACGGTGGACGATCCCTTTCTGGTGCGCAGCGCTTAACCCCCTCACCATTTGGAGCGTGTAGTCGATCGCCCGGTCAACGGGCAGTGGTCCACGCTGGAGGGAGACACGCAAAGTCTCTCCTTCAAGAAACTCTGAGACGATGTACGGCGCTCCGTCCTGCGTGCCAAACTGATGGATGGAAAGAATGTTGGGATGGTTCAAGCCGGCCGCGGCCCGTGCCTCCTGTTCGAACCGCCGCAAACGATCCGCATCTCTGGAGAAAATTGACGGCAGGACCTTGATTGCAACTTCTCGCCCGAGAGTAGTGTCACGGGCTCGATACACTTCTCCCATTCCGCCAGCGCCCACCATCTCGATAATTTCGTAAGTTCCGAGTTTTGTTCCGGGATTGAGCGTTACCGGCAGGAGTGTAGGCTCTTCCAGAAAACGGCTGCCAGCACGATCGTGAGCGGCGAGAAACGATTTGACTTCTTGATGAAGCTCGGAGTCCGCGCCACACACCTTTGCCACATAGGCTGCGCGGGCCTCGGGCGAGAGCTCAAGCGCCGCATCAAGGATCTTACGAACCTGTGCCCAGCGTTCCGGCTTCACCTTGGAGCACCCTCAATCCCGCATTTGCCGATAAAGGTAAGCTCTTGCCGTAGCCCATTGCCGCTTCAATGTCGCCGGAGAAATTCCGAGAACATCGGACGCCTCTTCAATTGACAGCCCGCCAAAGAACCTGAGCTCCACCAACCGGCTTTGTTGTTCATCTACCTCTTGTAAGCTCTTCAGGGCGTCGTCCAGCGCCAGCAGATCTACTTGCTTGTTGTCCGGCAGCGCGAGCCGGTCATCTAGTTCCAACTTGAAGGCACCCGCGCCACGTTTTAGAGCACCGTGATTTCTGGCATAGTCCACCACGATGTACCGCATGAGCTGCGCCGCCAGGGCGATAAAGTGGTTTCGATCTTCAAAATGCCTTGGCCTCTGCTTGACTAGCCGCAAGTAAGCCTCATGAACCAGCGCCGTGCTTTGGATGGTGTGATTCGGCCTCTCGCGCCGGAGACAACGGTGGGCGACTCGACGGAGCTCATCGTAGACGAACGGGAAGAGGGAGTTGAGGGCATCCTTGTCGCCTTTTTCCCAATTTCCTAAGAGTTCGGTCAGCGGCTTGGAAAACGTATCCGACACTCGAAAACCTCACGCCCAAGGCTCTAGACAAGCCTCGATACCTTACATCGGAAGCCTATCCAAATCAATGCATTAGAGACACTAGACTCCTCGACTCGAAAATCTTTTTCCGATAATGAGCCGATTTAGCTCTCCCTTCCGCTTCTCTCTCTAGGAGGCTAAACCATATGAAAAACTACACCAGGACTGTTCTATCGATTCTATTGGCGGCAGTCGCGCTGGCCAGTCCACTCGCACAGGCTGCTGAAACGACCGCAACCCCTCAACTGGTAGTGGAAAGTTCTATTTTGGCCGGTTTGGCGCCCAAAGCCCTGTTTCCATTTATCGACTCCACGCCCCGTCACATCGCCAAAGCACACATTGCTATTACGGATGCGACCTCAAGGTGTGAAGCTGGAGAGGCAGCGCCTTCCAATATTCAGATCCTGGTCGGAGTAGCCGGGGGCACGCTGGTCAACGTAATGACGGCCGCGACCAACACGGGCATTGGAAACGCCACCCAGTGCGTCTTCCACGTGACGATCGCTCCGGGGATTGGCGGGGTGCCTTCGGCGGTGACGGACATAGTTGTCGTAAATGGAAATGCCAATGCTCCTTTGACTGGGGTCAATACCATTACAGTTTCCGCGACCGTGCAATGAGTTTAGCTTCTTAATCGCCCTGTGCCGGGTCGGCGGGACGGCAGGTCCAATGCCACCGCCCAGGGGGACCTCCTCAGAGCCAGCCGACCCGTAGCTTCGACACAGTGGGGTGTGCAAAACTTTTCCCCGGCTCGGCCGGATCCGTTTCTGGAGCCATGTCCCGCCCATCTTCTTTTGCGGTAAACTGATACGGCTCTGGGTGCATCCTAAGGGTTCGCGGTTAGACCTAGGCTGCGCCTTATGCGTTGCCCAGAAAACTTTGATCAGGGCGACAGCAATTCCTGATTTTGATTGTCGACCGCGACAAGGGCCCATATGCCTCTGGCTAGGATTGTTACCAGGTTGGCGGAAGATACCGACGCACTCGCCCAAGATTTACGTGCGCGGGGATTCGAAGTTGTAACCAAATCGCCCGACGAAATTTCCTCGGAACCCGCCGATCTGGAAATTACGGTCGAAGAGTGCGCATTCGAGGAAGCGCTCACCAGCGCCAGCGCAATCGCGCGTACCCAGGACAAACGCGTCTTCATCGCTCCCGGCGCGATCACCGGGAATCCCCGGCCAGTGTCGGTGCTCCCTTTTATACGCGAGCCAGAACTCGCGTCTGATGCCATCCCGAGAGTGGAGGCCGATCAGGTTGAGGAGCTTGCCGCAATGCACCAATCAGATGATCGGTCGGAGACACAACAGATTGCAGTCAGCGAGGTAGTGGAACCTTTCGTTGATCTGTCCGCCTCGGTTGCGCCAACTGAATTGAGCGCACTCCCAGAAATTATTTCCGATCCTGAGCTCGCGGCACCGCTTGCCGGGCAACTCGCTGAGCCAGCGCCTGAAGCCGGGCAGCCCTTCACGATGGAAAAAGAGGCACCGGCGCATGAAGCGCGGCTGGCTGCGGCGGAAATTGATCCTGGAGAATATTCGGAAACACAGCCCGAACAAGTGGTAGACGTTCCGGCGATGATCGAGACAGAAGCAGTCTCTCTGGCAGAAACCGGCTCAATTTTGCCAACGAAACCGGAAACCATGGCGGAAGCCCCGGCCGTTGTCGAACTCGAACGCGTTCCTCTAGTAGAAACCCAAGCAATGGAAACGCAGCCAGAAGTGATCGCGGAGGCTCCAGCAATTATTGAGCTCGAAGAAGTTTCTCGCTCAGAAGCCGAAGCTGTTTCGGAAACGCGACACCAACCATTGTTCGAAACCACTCCAGTAATTCTGCAGGAGGATGTTTCGGTTGTAAAAACCGAACCGACTTCCGATTGGCCAATTTGGCATCCTCTGGCTGAACCCGAAATCGCTACACAAAATTCACCGCTTCCGAAATCGGTGGTCAAAGAACCTGTGTTCGCTGTCCCTCTCACAAGCCGTGCCAAGCCCGTTTTCAACGAGCAGTTGCCGCAAGTAGTGCCGCTGATGCAGAATGCCGTGCCGGTGCGTCCTAATACGTATCGCCAGAAAATCCTGCAGAAACAGGTTCTTCAAAACGACGAGGTATTCTGGAAGACGGCTACGGTTTTAGCTATGGTCGCCGTCGCGGCGTTGTTGGTAGGCGCGTCCGTGAACCGGTTTTCACCGCTGCCCGCCAATGTAATGCAGCGCTCGATCGAAGCACAGCAGCCAGTACCTTTTGAAAAAGCCAGGATTGTTCCTGCGCTTCCCCTCGACGCTAAGATAGGGGCTTCGGAATTGCCCTCGACTCGCGGATCGGATGTCGTGGGTTTGCATCCCGCTCTTGCAGTCGAGCCCGCCTCCCCCAGGATTGTTCCCGAATCCGACGATCGCGCTAACGACCGGCTGGTGAGAGTAAAGCCTCGCTCTTCCGAACCCCACCCGCCTTCCGCCACGCATCATTCTGCCGGCCCCGCGGAATCTGACATGGTTGCGGAAGATACAGTGGTGCGTTACAACAAGCGTCCAGCCGCTGCTCACACCCAGGCGCAAAAGAACGCCGGCGTCAAACAACACTCGGACTTGGATTAACCTCGGTAGGTGCCATGCGGCAACTCCTACTTTAAAGAGACCAGCTTCTCCACCAGTTCCGAGTAATCTTTCTTTTCCAGTCCGTGCACCTGCTTGTTATAGTCGTCCACTTTGCTGGAATAATTCATCGAACAGAACTTCGGACCGCACATGGAGCAGAAGGCTGCTTCTTTGTAGTAGTCATCGGGCAGGGTTTCATCATGCATGGAACGTGCCGTAGCGGGATCGAGGGACAACGCGAACTGTTTTTCCCAGTCGAATTTATAGCGCGCATAGCTGAGTGCGTCATCGCGATCGCGAGCGCCTGGACGGTGACGCGCGATGTCGGCCGCATGGGCGGCGATTTTGTAGGCAATAATGCCGTCCTTCACATCTTTTTCATTGGGCAGCCCGAGATGTTCTTTAGGCGTGACGTAACACAACATGGCCGCGCCATGCCATCCGATCATGGCCGCACCAATGGCGGATGTGATGTGGTCGTATCCCGGCGCGATATCGGTAACTAGTGGACCAAGCGTATAGAACGGCGCTTCGTAGCAGAGTTCGTTTTCTTTCTCCACTTGCTCTTTGATCTTGTCGAGCGGGACGTGGCCTGGGCCTTCAATCATGACTTGGACGTCATATTCCCAGGCTTTCTTGGTCAGCTCGCCGAGCGTTTTGAGTTCCGCAAATTGCGCTTCATCGCTGGCATCGGCGACGCAGCCGGGACGCAATCCATCGCCCAACGAAAACGATACGTCGTGCTTGGCGAAAATCTTGCAGACGTCCTCAAAACGGTCGTACAGAAAATTCTGCCGGTGATGATGCGCCATCCATTGGGCAAGAATCGCACCCCCGCGGCTCACGATTCCCGTAATGCGCTTGGAAATCATCGGCAGGTACTGGATCAGCACGCCGGCATGAATGGTCATGTAATCCACGCCTTGCTCTGCCTGCTCCTCAATCACTTCCAGCATTACGTCGGCGCTCAGATCTTCGATCCGCTTCACCCGCGAGATAGCTTCGTAAATCGGGACAGTACCGATGGGAACCGGCGAGTGCCGCAGGATGGCTTCGCGGATCTCATGGATGTCGCCACCGGTAGACAGGTCCATCACCGTGTCGGCGCCAAAGTGAACAGCCGTGTGTAACTTCTGGAGTTCTTCATCTACGTTCGAAGTCACCGCCGAGTTTCCGATATTCGCGTTGATCTTGCAGAGGGATGCCACGCCGATCGCCATCGGCTCCAGCTCAGGGTGATGGATGTTTGCGGGAATAATCATGCGGCCGCGAGCCACTTCGTCACGAATCAGTTCTGCGGACAGCTTTTCCCGGCGGGGCACATACTCCATCTCTTCGGTGATCACGCCCTTACGTGCATAATGCATCTGGGAAAAATTGCCGCTAGTATTTTCACCTTTGCGATGGGCAATCCATTCGGTGCGGGGTTGGGGCACGCCGTGCCCGTTGTTACCATTTGTCGGAGTGCCATTCGTGGCAGCCATAAGCCAACACCACCTTGCAGAAATTTGGATGAATCTCGATTATACGCCGCGACCGGGAAGGGAATTGGTGAGCCGCCGGAGCTACGAGATCACGCGACCTCAACGTATGTTATTTCTGTAGGGGCCAAGAGAAGTAATACCGCTCAGGTCATCGACCAGCGGGCTGACAATTTCGGAGGTTTTTTCATGGATCGTCGCCAGTTCCTGCAGCTCAGCGGCATGGCTGCACTGAGTTTGTACACCAGTCCTTTGCGCGGATTGCAAACGGGAGGTTCGCCGGCGCGGCAAGGGCCTGCAAAAAAAGTGATGATCCTGGGAGCGGGAATCTCCGGTTTGGCTGCCGGCCTGGAACTTCTACAAGCCGGACATGATGTCACCATCCTCGAAGCGCAGTTACGTCCCGGAGGGCGTGTCTATACGCTTCGCGCGCCATTCTCGGATGGCTTGTATGCCGAAGCCGGTGCGGGCCGTATCCCCATAACCCACACGCTTACGCTCGATTATGTGAAGCGTTTTAAACTGGAACTGGATCCATTCTTCCCGCAATCGGGTGCGGACGTTTTTCTGTGGCGCGGCCAGCGGCAAGTCGTGCCTCACGGTCATGATCCGGATCTGACGCATCTGAATGTGAATCTCACAACCGAAGAGCGCGCGGTCGGTTTCGGCGGCCTGGCTAAAAAGTATCTGGGACCGCTCCAGGACAAAGCCCGCGCTCTTCCCGCGGAGGCATGGCCACTTCCTTCGCTAGCCGCGTGGGGCAACATCAGCTTAGGCGATTATCTTCGTCAGCAGCGCGCATCTCCGGACGCGATCCTCTATCTTTCTCAGGGATTCGAGAGCGACTCGCTTCTCGATTTTGTTCACGATTCGGTCAGCCACGCGGTGCCGATGTTATGGAAGATCCGCGGTGGCAACGATCGCTTGCCGCACGCCATGGCGGACGCTCTCCGCGACAACATCCGTTACGGCGCCGTAGTAGAGCGAATCGCGCAGACACCCACGAATGTGGAAGTTACTTACACCAACGCCGGTTCCCATCACAGGCTGCTGGCAGACCATATGATCTGCACCCTGCCGTTCACTGTTCTGCGCGACATCGAGGTACGTCCCCAATGGTCGACGAACAAAGCTTTTGCCATCCAGAACGCTTACTTGTCACCGGTAACGCGTGCGTATGCGCAAACCAAAACCCGCTTCTGGGAGGCGGATGGTCGTAACGGATTTGCCTCTGTGGATCAGCCCCTGGAGGTTTGGAGTCCCACTTACAACCAGCCAGGCAAGCGGGGCATTGTGATGTCCTACACCTATGAAGATCTCGCCAGAGAATATTCCAGCATGAGCGAAGAAGCGCAGGTGCAGCGCTCGTTGGATCTCTTCGAGCAAATCCATCCGGGGATGCGCGACAACTTTGAAGGCGCAACGACATGGTCGTGGCTGAACCATCCTTTTTCCAAAGGCGCTTTCATGGTGACCAAACCAGGACAATTTCGCACCGTGGTGCCTTATCTCGCGACCCCTGAAGGACGCATCCATTTCGCCGGTGAGCACGCTTCGCCATGGTCGGGATGGATTCAGGGCGCCCTCCATTCCGGAGTGCGCGCAGCGCGCGAAATTGCTCGCGGGACCGCTTGACCCCGCACCGAAGCTGAGAAGAGAATAGACTTTGCTTAGAGTCGCGGTTGTCTATGTCTAAGGAAACCAGCAAATACCTGAAATTCGGCGGCGCAACTGCCCTTATCCTGATGTCGTTGGCCTACCTGGCGTACACCGGCGTGCAGGAAAGCAAAAGTTACTACGTGACCATCAAAGAGCTGCGCGGAATGGGCGACAGCGCCTACAGCAAGCGGCTGCGCGTTGCTGGAAGTGTTGAGCCTGGCTCGATCCGGCGGACCGGAACCCGTGTGGAATTCGTACTCATCGAACAGGATCAAAGTTTACGCGTTGTATATAACGGCACCGAAGCGCCACCAGATACTTTCAAAGACAATTCTCAGGCGCTCGCCGAAGGCAGCTTCGGCCGCGACGGCGTTTTCCAGGCGAAACAATTGCAGGCAAAATGCGCGTCCAAGTATGCCCCTCAGCAGCCCGGTGCTCCCACCATGGGAACCCCGTCTAGAGAACCGCGAAAGAGCATGACGCAAGTTCAACCGCGCGTGTCGACCCAGTCACCCAACTAACCTGCGCTGACCCGTCACGCGGCGTCATAGGTTAATTCCGTTTCTTGCTCTCATTCTGCGCGACGCGCGCCCTCACTAGTTTCTTAACAAGTGCAGTTGGCAGAGGCTTGTCCGTGGGGAAATGAATGGTCCCTTTGGATGTGGAGAAGCCCTTAAGTTCGTTCTTGAACACCTCGATCACAGATGCAGTGGGGAACAAACTGCAATGGTTCGAAAAGGCGGCGTACCACGCCAGAGATCCTTTGTACTTGAACGCCGGTATTCCGTAGCTGATGGCCTCGGTAGCATCCGCTGGCATAGCGGATCGAATGACGGCGCGAATCCTATTCAAGGTGCCGCGGGCAGGTTCCGGGACGCCAGCAAGGTATTCGTCAAAATCCTTCGGAGCGCCAGTGCCTTTCTCGGCAGAATTGCGCTTGCCAGATTTCACTTTTTTCATGCGGGCATGCTACAAGAAGCGCCAATTCAAGTCTATGCTCAGCCCAGCGCGCAGCGGTTCGACATTGAAAAAGCAGACTTATACTAAAGAGCTTTAAGTCGGCACCAGGGGCGAAGCCCCGGTTCCATAAACCCTGATTTGCAAACTGCTCAAAAAATGCATAGATTCGTTGCGTCAGAACCAACTGTGCTGTTCATGTCCTCCGATTGCCTGTGAACCAATCCTTACACGCTGCTGCAAACCCCATCATCGTTATCCATGATCTGGTCAAACAGTTTGGCCGCTTTGCTGCTTTGCGCGGAGTGAGTGCCGAATTCGTTGCCGGACGCCTCTATGCCATCGTTGGCGAGAACGGAGCCGGAAAGACGACGCTGCTGCGTTCGCTCGCAGGCCTGACCCAGCCCACGCGTGGAAGTATTTCCATGCTGGGAACTACGGATCTTCGTTCGGTATGCCGGCAGCTAGGTTATATGGCGCATCCTTCGCTGCTCTATGACGAGATGGGTGGCATGGAAAACCTGCGCTACTTCGCGCGCCTCTATGAGATCCAAGACGACGAGCGTTGTGCCCGAACAATCTCCGCCGTCGGACTAGATCCCACTCTGATTCGTCCGGTGGGACAGTATTCGCAAGGTATGCGCCAGCGGATGTCCCTGGCCCGCGCCCTGATTCACGATCCAAAGGTTCTCTTGCTGGATGAACCCTTTTCCAATGTAGACGCGCGCTCTGCCCGCCAGATGACGCACCTCCTCACGCAACTGCGGGATGCAGGCAAGACAATCTTCGTGGTCACTCACCAGGCGTCGCAACTGGAGCATGCGGCCGATGAGTTTGTGCACATGGAAGCGGGTGTGATTGTCCGTCGCACCCGAGAGTGGATGACGGCGGAGGCGCCATGAGCGCTTTGGCAACTCTCACCAGAGCAAGTCTGAGCAAAGACCTGCGTCTGGAGTGGCGCTCCAAAGATGCGATCAATTCCATGCTGTTCTTTGCGCTGCTGGTCGTAGTGATCTTCAGCTTCTCGTTCGATCCCACTGCGGAAGAGTCACGCCGCATCGCTGGCGGTCTGGTGTGGGTCGCCTTCCTGTTCGCGGCGGTGGTGGCGCTGAATCAGACTTGGGCGCGAGAATTGCGCAACCAGGTTCTGGACGCCTATCGCGTTTCTCCCGCTCCGGCCAATGCGCTGTTTCTGGCCAAGGCTTTAGGAAATTTTATTTTTGTCATCGTCCTGGAAGCCTTCATGACCCCGCTCTTCATCGTGTTTTATAACTTGCGTGCCCTTGGTGCTGCTTACCAGTTGTTGATCGTCTCTGCGCTCGGGACATGGGCGTTGGTAGTCAACGGCACTTTCTTCGCAGCCATGTCGTTGCGAACGCGCAGCCGCGAAATCATGCTGCCGCTACTCCTCTTCCCCATCTCGATTCCGGCGTTGCTGGCGACGGTCGAAGGAACCACCGCAATCCTGACGGGAGATTACTCTCCGAAATTTTGGATCGTGCTGCTGGCCGCTTACAATGTGGTATTCACCACAGCTTGCTTGCTTTTGTTCGACAAAGTATTGAACGCGGAATGAGAAACGAGTGTTAAGGCGTGCATTTCCCATTCTCGGTGTGCTGACGGCCGCGCTCCTCAGCTACGGCCTTTATGAAGCACTGATCGGAGCTCCCATCGAGCAGAGCATGGGGGAGGTGCAGCGCATTTTCTACTATCACGCGCCCTCCGCCTGGACCGCATTCTTGCTGTTCACCGTTAATTTTGTCGCTTCCGTCGTATATCTCATTCGACGAAGCATCAAGGCGGACATCCTCGCGCTGGTTACCGCTGAAGTCGGCGTAGTCTTCTGCACGGTTGTGCTGGTCACGGGCCCGCTGTGGGCGCGTCCAGTATGGGGAATCTGGTGGACATGGGACATTCGTCTCACCTCAACTCTGGTGCTGTGGTTGATCTACGTGAGCTACTTGATGCTTCGCCGTTTCTCCAGCAGCGGACAAACCCCACTCATGGCTGCCGTCCTCGCGGTGTTTGGCGCGCTCGATGTTCCGCTGGTTTATTTTTCCATCTGGTTCTTCCGCACTCAGCACCCGCAGCCGGTGATTGGCGGCGGAGGCTCGATTGATCCCAAAATGCTGCAGGTCGCGCTGATCAACTGGGCAGCCTTTTTGTGTTTTGCGGGGCTGGTCTGCTGGTCGCGCTACCGCTTGGAACTACTGCAACGTGAAGTGGAAGAAACCGAGGCCCTGGAAGCCCTGCTCGACTCCGGGGGTGCGCCATGAAATTTCTGTACGCCGCCTACACCGCCACTTGGATCATCCACATTAGCTATCTAGCGTTCGTGCTGCGCCGCTACATTCGCCTGCGAAACAAGATCCAGGAATTAAATCAGAAGTAGTGTCTGCATCGGGCGTCGTTGTGTTTTTGGGTGGCTCAGATTAACGCTGCGATCTGCCTGGGGACAGAAGCCTATTGCGTTTCGTTAAGCATTTCCTCTGCTGACGCCGAGCGCAGGAACTCATATTCTTCAATCATAGCCGCGACGCCAACGCGCGAAGCCGGCAGAGGTGTCTCCACCCGGATCACTCGCGCTCTGAAACGTACACGGACCGAGTCGGTAAGGGTGACATGGGGCGGGAAAGTTAAAGTCACTTCAATGTTGGACCCTTCCGCAACGGGCCGGTCAAGGTAAAAGAAAACTCCGCGAGCGCTGACATTTTGCGTCTCCGTCAAGAACTCATCGAGCGCAACACCGTCAACTTTGACCGATGCCGGAAGACGCATGTCGAAGCGTCGCATCACGCGTCGTTCTTGTGTTGACTGCAACATGGTGCTTTCTTTTCCTAAGAGCATTTCAATCCTGACTTCCGGCCGTATTCTGAGATCACGAACTTGGGCGCCCAAATTCCCTTTGATGAAAAATCTTGCACTCTCGAAATCAAGAGTCACTTACTTGTTATCCGTTTGCAAGACTAAAAAATTGCAAGGAACTGACTCGGTTACTGCTTCGCGAAGTCCGGTCCGAGCCGGCAATCCGATAAGCTAACGGGGAGACACACGGAGACTGGGGAGATAGGAGCAATCCTGGTGCCACGAGGCGGCCAAAAAGAGATAGTGCTATCGAAATGAAATGAACAACTTGAGGAGAAATTCCAGGCTAGCGTCGCACCCCGGATGAAAGAATGTGCAATAAATTTCCGGCCAACCACCTGCTCTGTTGGTTCGCGTCGGCCACTTTTGTGCCCGACTACGGCATCTCTGCCGCAATCTCGGCGCATCTGACCCAAACAAGGCGAAAGAAATCGTACCCGGCTTGACAGTCTATCCGTCAGATGTTTAAGTAGTTACTTAATTTTTTCGCCCATTTTCTGGTGACAAAGTGCGCATGCCGCGCGGCGTGTCGGGCGGATTGCTGTTTTGTGCGCCGTTTCTTCTTCCTCTCCACCAAATCGGGAAATTCGGAGGAGCTCGTGAGATTGAATTGCCCTCGGTTGGAAGCAACTGCTCTGCAGACCCGCGTCCTGATGGCGTTGGTGATGTTGGTCTTCACTGGAGCCTCTGTTCTCGGATTTGGCAACCAAACCTGGCCGTTGCGTAGCGCCGGAGAAAAGCAGTCTGGCACGTTTCTTCCTGCCAAAGCAGACACGTCAAACCACGCACAGCGTTTTGCCAATCTGCCGCTCGTGTTCGAATCCAACCAGGGCCAGAGCAATCCGATAGTTAAGTTTCTGACCCATGGAAGCGGTTACGGATTGTTCCTCACTCAGAACGAGGCGGTGCTGGCATTGCAGCATTCAGCCGGGCAAGCTTCTACAGTGCGCATGTCCCTCGAAGGCGCCAACCCAAACTCTCAGATTGCAGGAACGAACCCGCTGCTCGGCAAAAGCAATTACTTGATCGGCAACGATCCCGCCAAGTGGCATCGCAACGTGCCGCAATTTGCACAAGTGCGTTATGAAAATGTCTATCCCGGCATCGAACTCGTCTACTACGGTAACCAGGGACGCCTGGAATACGATTTCAAAGTAGCGCCGGGCGTCGATCCGAAACAAATCGCCTTGAGATTCAGCGAGCCGGAAAAAGTGGAATTGACTCCCGCGGGCGTTCTGGTTCTGGCCACAACCGCCGGTGATGTGCGCCTCGAAGCCCCGCGCGTATACCAAGAGATTGGAGAAGAGCAACGCCCGATCGCAGGACGCTTCGTCCTCCTCGCTGAGAATCAGGTTGGATTTGAACTCGGTGCTTACGATCGCAGCCGGACACTGATCATCGATCCAGTACTCACTTACTCCACATACCTCGGAGGCAGCGGCAACGAAGGCTGTTTTGCGATTATCGGATCGGTGAAGCCGGGTTGTCCTGCAATTGCGGTCGATTCCGCCGGCAATGCCTACGTTGCAGGTTCGACCGCGTCAACGGATTTTCCCATCCCCAGTGGAACCACGCCTTTCCAGGGCACATTGAAGGGCACTGCCAATATTTTTATTGCCAAGTTGAACTCCGCAGGTACGGCATTGATCTTTGCCACATATCTCGGCGGCACTGGCACCGACGTCAGCGCTGGAGTCGCGGCGGATTCCGGTTTTAACGTAGTCGTGGCCGGAACAACCAGTTCCGGGGATTTTCCGACCAACGGGACTAACGCAGCTTTTCAGCCAACCCCAGCTAGCGCCGGCACTCACGCGTTCGTCAGCAAGCTGGATTCGACCGGGTCTAACCTGGTCTATTCCACATATATTTCTGGTTCCAATGGGGGCGAGAATACTACTGGTCTTGCGCTCGACGTGCGTGGCCGCGCCTACGTAACCGGAACCACGACAGCAACCAATTTTCCTGCCACAAGCGGAGCGTTCCAAGCTACTCCTAAGGCCGCCCATCAATTTTTCATGAGCAAGATTGATCCCACGTTGACCGGCTCGGCAAGTCTGGCGTACTCCACCTATCTTGGCGGAAGCGTAGGCCCCAGCGGTGGGGTAACGATGGGTGGCGGCATTGCAGTGGATACCAGCTCCACCAGTCCGGGCGTTTTTGTCACCGGCGGCACCGATTTCACAGACATGCCCGTGCTGAATGCCTCGCAGGGAACCAATGCAGGCGGCATTGATGCATTTGTCGCAAAATTTATCCCCACTAACGCGAGCGGTACTCAGCTCATTTACTTAACCTACTTGGGAGGCTCCGGCACCGATATAGGAAACGGAATCGCAGTCGATTCCGGCGGCAGTGCCTACGTTACCGGCTCCACTGATTCTACAAATTTTCCAGCGGCGGGAACCGGTGTATTCCAGCCAGCCAACGCCGGCGGCACGGATGCCTTCCTAGCCAAGTTCAACAATCCTGCTTCCGGCGCGGTGGCGCTGACCTACTCCACTTACCTGGGCGGCGGCGGGAATGACGTCGGCCTCGCCGTTGCGGTCGATTCCTTGCAGGGTGCGCGTGTCACCGGCTATACCGACTCTTCTAATTTCCACACCCAGGCTCCCTTGCAAGCCAGCCTGGGTGGCAGCATCGATGCATTTGCCGCTCGCATCGACACCACTGCGACTACCGCCACTGCGGCTGGACACTACTCAACTTATCTGGGCGGTAGTGGAAACGACCGTGGCACCGGCATTGCCGTGGATCCGCAGGGCGCAAGCTATATCGCGGGCGAAACCGCTTCCAGTAATTTTCCTACACACAATCCTTTTCAATCCGGTCCCAGCGGATCCAGTGATGCTTTTGTGAGCAAACTGGGAGCAATCGTCAATTTGAGTATCACTGCGCCGGCCCCTACGCCTGCGACCACAGGCGTGGGCAATCAGGTCAGCTTCACATACACCATCACCAACAGCGGCGACCTGACCACGGGAGTAACTTTTTCGGACGTCCTGCCTTCGAACGCAACGTTTGTTTCCGCGTCTACCTCGCCCGGCAGTTGCGGTACCCCGACTGGAAGCCCATCCACCGTGACATGTTCGATCGGAACCTTGAACGCAGGAGCGACCGCAACTGTGACCGTAGTTCTGACTCCGACGGTCGCTGGCTCCCTGGGGAATAGCGGAACCGTGACTGTGCTGGGATCTGGTTTCACCGCCACAGCCAGCGCCAGCGCGACAGTAAGCGACTTCAGTATCAGCGTGGCTCCTGCCAGCGCCACCGTTCCCGCAGGAACACCCGCCACTTACACGGTTACCGTGACGCCAGTCGGCGCATTTCCTAACAGCGTGTCGTTGTCCTGCACTTCAGGTTTGCCTGCCGCCACCAGTTGCGCACTTACTAATAATCCCGTCCCCAATTTGACCAACGGTCCACAGAGTAGCGTACTCAACGTCAACACGACGGCGCGGCCCCCGACCAGCGCAGCCTTGGCGCCAAACCCTCGATCAGGAGGGCCGTCGTATGCCACTTTCTTGCCCATATGCGCTATAGCACTTCTGGGTCTGAGAGTTGGTGGATCGCGCAAGCGGCTGATTCTGACCAGTAGCTTGCTGATTGGCTTTTTTGCTCTGATCCTGTTCCAGGCGGGCTGCGGTGGCTCGAGCACCAAGACGCCAGCCGCGACCACCGGAACGCCTGCTGGAACTTATACTGTGACTGTAACTGGCACATCGGGCTCAGCCTCGCGTACCACGACGCTGCAGTTGATAGTGCAGTAGAAACTAACGCAAACACAGACAGGGTGCCCCATTTCTCGCGTCTTTCGAGAAGTGGGGCTTTTTCTGCGCAGATTACCTCGCTGCTTTTTTACTGTGAAGGGGAAGACTGGCGCGTGTGCCACGTGGAAGGGCACGATACGCCGCTAACGGATCACGGCTTTAGCCGCCGGAAGTCTTACGCGCCAGCCGACAATTTGTGGTGGCTCTTAGCCTGAGCTATGCCGTACTGTCGGATCTTGTACAGCAGAGCTTTATAGCTGATCTTGAGCAACGCCGCCGCCTGCTTGCGATTCCAGTTGGTCTCCTCCAGCGCACGACTGATGGCCTCGGCTTCAGCTTCATCCTTGGCATTGCGCGCTAGAGATTTCAATCCACCGCCGTTGCTCTCGCCGGAATTGCGGGATAGGCCATCAACCTGTGCGCCAGTGCCGTCATTCTTGGGCTGAAGTTCATTCACCGCCAATTTTTCATCTCCCAGAATCAGAAAACGTTTGATGAAATTACTCAACTCGCGCAGGTTGCCGGGCCAGGCATAGTCCAGACAGGCTTGCATCAAACCAGCCGACATAGTCAGCGGGGCCCGGGCATAACTTTCCGACAATCGCGACATAAAATGCTTCAACAGGATGGGAATTTCTTCTTTACGCTCTCGCAATGGAGGAAGTGAAAGCGTGAAAGCATTCAGACGATAGTAAAGATCCTCGCGCAAACGCTTGTTGGCCAGTGCTTCCGGGATATTAATGTTAGTCGCGGCAAGAATGCGAACGTCCACTTTAATTACTGACCGGCTACCCAAACGCGAAAACTGCTGGTCCTGCAGGACGTGTAGCAGTTTGGCTTGCAAACTGGGCGGCATCTCGCCAATTTCATCCAGCAGGATCGTGCCCTTATTGCAAAGTTCGAATTTCCCTGGCTTAGCGTGGTTGGCTCCAGTGAATGCCCCTGCTTCGTAGCCGAACAATTCGCTCTCCAGCAGTTCCGCGGGAACCGCCGCGCAATTGACTTTGAGGAACGTACGATGAGCCCGTGGAGATAATTTGTGGATAAGCCGCGCGACCACTTCTTTGCCGGTGCCACTTTCACCCAGCAGCAGAACTGGAATATCCACATTGGCGACCAGGGCGGCTTGCGAACGAATCTTACGCATCGCCGGGCTGGCTGCAACGAAGTAAACGTCGTCGCAAAGTTCTTCGACTTCGCCGGGATAATTCTGTTGGTTCGTGCCCAGGCACTGATCGATGACTGCGTCCAACTCAGCTTTCTGAAACGGCTTGGTCAAATAATCATGAGCGCCCAATCGAATAGCTTGCACCACCTTGCGGGTGTCACTGACGCAGGAAAGCATAACGACCTTCGTACCCGGCCGTATCTGGCGAAGCTGCTCGAGCGTCTGCAGGCCGTCAATGCCCGGCATTAAGAGGTCGAGCAGTACTAGGTCTGGCTGCAAACCTTTTTGCACACGATCCAGGGCTTCTTCTCCGGTGCTGGCCGTAGCGACCTTGTAGTCATCTACTTCCAGTAGAGTCCGGATATAGCGAAGCATTCCGGGTTCGTCATCGACCAGTAAAATGTTGGGCGTCTCACCGCTCATTTAGTTTTTCCTTTGTTGGAGGCGCTAGCCAACGGTTTCAGCGGAATAATGAAAGAGAACTTACAGCCCGCTCCAGGTTCGCTTTCCACCCAGATCTTGCCCCCCATGTTGTTGACCAACCTACGCGCGATGGCCAGTCCTAAACCCATTCCATCCGACTGGTTCTCGGTTTGCGGCAAGCGGAAGAAATCGTCGAACACTTCGATGTGGTACTCAGCCGGAATCCCCGGCCCCGTATCTGAAACACTTACCTTCACCGAATTCGGCAAGGGATCATTCTGCCGGCGCCGTTCGCTTGAAATGCCTGGCTTAACCGTGCTCCGGCGTTCCCACATGTAGGGCTCGGCGTGTAACCACACGGTCCCGCCGGCAACTGTGAACTTGGATGCATTCTCCAGAAGGTTTGAAATCACGCGTTGCACTTTTGCCGAGTCAAATGCAAAGTGCGCCAGCTTGTCATTGGCGAGAAAATACAGCGCCAAGCCTCTCTCCTGGAAACGATGTGACCAGAGGCGGCAGACTTCGGATAGACAGGCATTCATGTCGCCCGTCTCATACTGCATCTTCAACTCGCCGGTCTCAAGTACGCTAAAACTGAGGAAGTCCTGGATGAACTGCTGCAGCCGTTGCCCACTGGAATGCATGTCCCGCAAAACTTCGCGCTGACGTTCATTCAGACTCCCGAGCTTCTCGCTGGCCAGCAACTCCATATAGCCATTCAGAATTGCCAGGGGAGTCTTCAGGTCATGGGTCGCCGAAGCCAGCGCATTCGTGGTGCGGAGAAATCGTTCCCGTAGCTGGGTGTATTCCTGCAAAAGTTGTGCAGGCCCGAGCTCGGTTTCCACGGATTGCGGGTGAACGGTGTAAGGTTCCGCAGCCGCCACCGATTCGGCCTCTTGGGGACAATACGACTTATCCGATGCTGGACCCATAACTAAGAGAACTCATTGCGTTGGCGATAAAGAGGGAGGGAAAACACGTTAACTGGCTTGGATACTGCCGGTATGTCTAAATGCTATGACATGCCTTTTTACCTGTCAACGAAAATGCACACAATTGTCACCCATAGGAAAAAGGTTGCGGTTGTAAGCCTCTCAAGATGGGGAAGAAATCGCCGCGATGGGCGTATAAAAAGCGAAACTAAGCACCGACAGTTACCCTCTGTATTGCCGTAGTCTTCAGGGGCAGGTCATCGGTTCACCGGTTTATCAAATGTGCTCTTCCCTGTTTCATCGGCTGTTTGGCCCCCCAGGTGCGGGAATTCCAAGTAGACGTTCGTCTCCAAGGGGCTGCATTGAACCAAAGGAACCCGCAAACAGAGCGACGGAAGTGGATACGTCTGCCACTGGCAATCCCAATGTTCGTTCGCAGCCGGGACGAAAAGGGGAAGGAGTTCCTCGAGTTCGCCACCGCCTTAAACGTTTCTGCCGGCGGAGCGCTAGTCGCGGTGCGCCGCTCCCTGCCGCTCTCAGCGCAGGTTTCGCTGGAAATTCCCAGCGCACCCTTAGCCACCGCTTCTGCTCTCCCCAAAGCGTATCGAATTGTGCGCGCGCGATCAGTCCGCGTAACCCACGCTGAGGGTTATCATTTGATTGGCTTGAAATTTTCCCATCCTCTGCTGAATCACACTCCCGCGCGCCGACCCAGCAGAAGGAAACTTGCTTCTCCGGTGTGAAAATCTTTTCCTCCCCCCAAAGCCAGTTTGGAGCTGTGCTTTCATCCTTCTTGGCATGCCTCCATGTTTTTGGAAATATCTTGCAAGCCACTGAGGAGTATAGGCTTCACTGCAATTCTCGCCTCCATTCTCTAGCTTATGTGGGTTTGGCTCTCAGGGTGCACATCATTGCAACCGGTAAGGAGCCAATTCAACGCAATGCCTATGACAAGTTCAAATTCCGTCAGTTCTCTGGTTCAGTCCTTAGGCGAGATCCCTCCCGACGCCGTCGTCTTCGGACACTCCGAGGCAATGCGTTCCCTCCGCCAACGTCTGGACAAGCTAGCCAGCGCCAACGTTCCCGTGCTCATTCAAGGTGAAAGCGGAACCGGCAAAGACATCATCGCCCGCATGATTCACGGCCTATCCCCGTGGAAGACTGGCCCCTACGTCAAGATTAATTGCCCTGCCATTCCCGGCACCCTGCTCGAAAGCGAGCTCTTCGGATACGAAAAAGGCGCATTCACCGGCGCCTACGGCTCCAAGCCCGGCCGTGTCGAACAAGCTCATCGTGGCACCCTGTTCATGGACGAGATTTCCGAGCTCGATATGGGTCTTCAATCCAAACTCTTGCAGCTCCTGCAAGACGGACAATTCTGCCGCATCGGCGCCCAGGAAGACAAAAAAGTCGAAGTCCGAGTAGTTTGCGCCACCAATCGCCACCTCGAAACCGAAATCCAAAACGGCACTTTCCGCGAGGACCTCTTCTACCGCATCAATGTCGTCAACCTCCAGCTTCCCCCTCTCCGGGAGAGGCGCGGTGACATCGACGACTTGGTCAATTACTTCCTCGACTATTACAACCGCAAATATAACTGCCGCGCTCTTCCTCTATCTGCCGACCTGATGACATCGCTGCAGAAGTATCATTGGCCCGGAAACATCCGTGAGCTGGAAAACCTGATCAAGCGCTATGTGATCCTGGGCAACGAAGAAGTAATCAGCAGCGACCTGGTAACTCGTGAGCAGGAATATTTCAATCCCGACATCAATCTGGACGGCCCCATCTCGCTGAAGAAGTTAACCCGCGCAGCCACCCGCGAGCTCGAACGCAAGGTCATCCTAAAAGTTTTGCAAGCCAACCACTGGAATCGCAAACAAGCCGCACGCTCCCTCAGCATCAGCTATCGCGCCCTGCTCTATAAGATCCGCGATGCCGGCCTACCTCCCAATCGTTCCTCGCGCCGCCGCCCAGAAGCAATCGCCGCCGTCGAGGTCGTAGCCGCCGACTAATTTTCCGCTTCTCTCTCCGATGCCAGCCGCAGAGCGGCGCAAGAATGCAGCCCACGGCGCCAGCCGTGGGTAGTCTCGTGAACCAACGCAGGATCAGGCACGGAAAGTGCCTGTTCCTGCCTGATTCTTTTTCCCAAATTCCACGCGCGCTATATCAATGACAATTTATGTCACTCGCGCGAAAGAAGTTCCTTCGTGCCCGCAGAGCTTTGCATAACCCTTGTTCGAGATCAAATAAGCAATCTCTACAACACTCAATCGGAGAGAGTTACCAAACCGTTACTTTGGTATTCAGAGTGCTTTTACCCAATTCAAGTAGTAAAGCGTTGCGCGACACATCACTGTCCTCCCTTGGACCTCTGGCAACGCGTAACACCCGGAGTGAAAACAATCCGCCGCAAGCTGAGTGGCGAATCCGACCACCAATCCTAGAACCTGATTCCTTTGATACCTTGTCGTGCAAACGGCAGGGTTTTTTATTGGACACTTTCTTTTTGGGTAATGACGTGACCAAAGCCTGATGATGTGAACCTGTCATCCTGAGCGGAGTGACTGTTTCGCGAAGCGAAGCAGCCCGCAGTCGAAGGATCCCACGTTCGCGTACACTACCGCTGCCGTCACTGGGAATTTCCTCCACTGCGACTGACTCCTATTTCGGAACCAAATTCCAATTTAGTTTTCCAACTGACGTCAGCCCCCGCCACCGCACCCATGCAATCTTCCCAAGCAGCCAGCGTTTGGAGAGTGTTGCCACTGGGTACTGGACGCCGTCTGCGAAACGGTCGAGTGGCTTAACCAGCCATTAGGGTTCGACTCCATCGCTCCGTCACTCGACAAAATGTAAATCTGATTGACAACGCCGCTAGCAGAGCTATCCTTAAATTGTTTCGCAGACGGCATCCAGAACAGCCCCGACTAACTATCGGGGCTGTTCTATTCCCCCCTAAAACTCCTCCGGCCACTTGCGCGCCGCGTGCAGCACTGCAAGGACTTCAACCCGCTCCGCCTCCACCCGATAAACCACCACAAACGCTGTCCCCGCAATCACTAATTCTCTAGTCCCCTCCACCCGCCCCATCCGCGGATACTGCTCCAGCCTCTCAACCACCACGAAAATCTGCTCGACGAGCGTCTCCGCAGCCGCTGCATTCTCCCGCGCAACATACTCGTAAGCAGCCCGCAGATGCCCCATCGCGATGGGCGTCCAGTACAGCCTCACCCGCGCCGCCACTTGCGCGCTTTCTTCTTGACCTCGCCGTGCCCCACCAACTCGCCCGCATCCGCCTGCCGCAGGCTTTGCTTGATCTGCTCAATCTGCCACTGCTGGACATCCAGGTAGCTAGCCACTGCCTCATTCAGCAGAAGGTTAGCGAGCTGGCGGAAAGGACATCCAATTTATCAGCGGAGAGACTGCGTTTGTTGCACAAGCTAGCAGCCTTTCCCGAAAGCTTCGTCTCCGATCTATCGAAGTATGAACTCCAGACCGTGAAGCGCCTGCAAAATAAACAGCCGCAATCAGAAAACCTAAGGATCAGCCAGGATGCCATACGTGTAGCGGATGCTCTCTATGGATACGAGGTGGATTACGGCGATCAAAACGCTTTTGAATTCGAGCTCAGAGAACACTCGGAATGCTTAGCGGAGGCGTTTCGAATTCAAAAGCGGCAAAACCTACGAAGAAAAGATGTGCTCAGCTGGCGCCTTCCGGTCACGGCGGCTGGTTGCGGGAAGCTGTTGGAGTTGCTGACAGGTCTGCAAGAGAACCTTTCCAAGCATAACGACAAAGTCACTTCTGAGGAGGAACTGAACGAGCTTGTTTTCAAACTATACGGACTGAGCAAAGACGAACAAAGAGTGATCGACGAATTTCTGACCCGCTACAGCAGTGCTTCGAAAGCAATGATTGCTGAAGAGGAAGAAGAGCACCTCGAGGCACCTCAGAAGCCAGATGACATAAACGTGTAAACCGCCCGCTGTGGAATAGTTTCGCTTGACTTAGCCTTCCTCTATCCCTCATAAAAGATATATCATCCATCTCAAAGATTTTGACCGGGTTCATAGCCCAAGTTCTTGATTCCACAAGATAGGAGGGGGGAGGGGGATATCCCTTCTCTCGACAGGAACTTTCACTCGCGACGCGGTGTCAATCTCAGAAACACCCAGGAGGAAACGTATGAATCGCGCGCTAATGATCGTGTGTCTGATGGTTAGTCTAGCTATCGCCCTGTGTGGATTCGCGCCAGGTCAAAGCCAATCGGCAAATCCCGCGACTTCCACGGCGGCGAGTCCCAAAGCCGAAGATCAGGTGGTGCAACTGGAGCGTGATTGGCTGGCAGCAGATGCGAAGGGGGACGTCGCCGGGCTGCGCCGGATTATTGCCGATGATTTCATCGGTAACAGCCCCGATGGACATGTGCTCACCAAATCGGACATCGTCCCGCAAGGCGGCGGCCCGGGCGGTTTTGCGGGAGCGACTCCGGGAGCAACCAGCGTCCGCGTTTTTGGCGATACCGCGGTGCTGATGGGCTCCATAAAAACCGCCGCCGCGCCTCAGCCCAAGGACATGCGTGTAACCCTGGTTTGCCAGAAACGTCCGCAAGGATGGCAAATGATCGCGGCGCATCTCGCCCCCGGAGCGTCCGGGGAGTGATGCGCCGTCTTCAACGCTGCGAGATTGGCACTCGTGGATCGGCTTTGAAAGGGCACGACCTTAGTCGTGCCGCACTAGGGTCGGGAAGGGCACGACTTCAGTCGTGCCGTACGCCGACAAAAAAGATTCGGCTTCAGCCGCTGCGGTTTGTTGTCAGCCGGTCGACCGAGATATCTACAGGTCGCAATTTATTTTCGTATCACGCCTTCATCACGCGTTGAAAATCCCGCGCGCACGTTTGTCCATTTTGCGCCGCTCGCGCTAGACTCTAGATGGAGGAATTGATATGCCTGAGAACGTTGTTAAGTACGGAGACGTCAGCCAACGCGTCGGCGTAGAAGTCATTCGCGCCCGCGGAGTGGACGTCGAGAAGCTGATCAAAATGCTGATTGCCAACGCCGCTGCTGAGTTTGCCAGCACCTATTACTACTACACCATTTTAAGAATGCATCTCGCCGGTCATGAAGACTACAAAGAGATATGCGAAGACGCCCGGCTGGAAGATCGGGCCCATTGGGAGCTGATCGTCCCCCGCATTTATGAGCTGGGAGGCGAGCTGCCCAACGATCTCAAAGCCTTTCACGACCTGGCCGGCTGCGCTGCAGCCAAGCTTCCTGATCCGCCGACCGTCGTCAATATTCTTACCCTGTTAATGGAATCCGAGCGCTGCGCCATCCGAAGCTGGAGCGCAGTGTGCGACATGACCTTCGGCAAAGATCCGCGGACGTATGACATGGCGTCCCGCATCTTGAACGAAGAAGTCGAGCACGAAGCCTGGTTCATCGAGTTGCTGGGCATGGAACGCGATGGCAAATCCATCCCGTCCGGACACTTCCGTCGCGGCGAACCCGGCCACGCCCCCTACAGCAAAAACGCACAGTTCTACAATCCGTAAATTTCCAATCACCCACTCCTGTCTGGCCGCGAGGCCAGGCAGGATCTTAAAAAAGTGGACAAAAAATTCGATGTCACGTTCGTCCTACCAACTGAAGAACGAACAATCCAGGTCGGCCCCAACGAACACATCTGGGACGCAGCCGCCGCCGCAGGCATCAAGCTCCCCGCGCTATGTCATCAAGGCCGCTGCCTAACCTGCGCCGGCCGCCTACTCGATGGCGGCGAAGTCGACCAATCCGACTCAGTAAGTTACTCTCCGGAAGATCGAGAAGCGGGATTCGTTTTGCTGTGTACCGGAAAACCGCGTTCTGCGCTGCGCATTTTGACCAATCAGCAAAAAGAAATGCGGGAGCATCGACGACGAAAAAAGCTTCCAGCACCCTACTCGTAAGAGACTGGAACCGTGGTTGAAAACAAATGAGTTCTTGGGTTCGTTTCGAAAAAGGTAATTATCCCTTTACATCACGTAGAACAAATGGCATAATGAAGATGATCCGCGTCATGGTCGTCATAGCCGCCCTAATCATCACGTATTGGGCAGTTGTGGCATTCACCGGGCGCGGCTGGTGAGAGACCATGAACCGCAAACAGACGATTCCACAGCCCTTACGGTACACAATCAATGATTTTAACCGCCAATTCCCAGACGATGCCGCTTGCCTAGAGCACCTAAAAGAGCAACGGTTCCCTGGCGGCGTTACTTATTGCGAAAAGTGCCAGCAGGATCGGAAGCACAGCAGCACGTCTCTGCGGTTGTGGTATTACGCTATGTACTTAATGGCCTCGACTCGTTGTGGAATCTCTGCAAAACAGATTCAGCGTGAAACCGGAGTGACCTACAAGACTGCTTGGCGGATGTTCCGCCAGATTCGCTCGTTGCTGTCCGAAGCTGACATGCAACTGGAGGGATCGGCGGTGGAGATGGATGAGATGTATTACGGAGGAACTAGCAAGGGTCATTCCGGCCGTCCGATGCGTGGTGATAAACGGAAAACGCCAGTGATCGGAATCGTGGAACGCAGCAGCAAAGCGCGGCATCGGCAGAGTAAAGGCTTTGGCTACGCCTGATGTGACCTCAGAGCGTGTACTGGGGATCGTACACGAACACATTTTGCCAAAGAGCACAGTCTTCACGGATGAATACACCATCTATGATCGGGTTGGAGGGCGCGTGCAAGAGCACAAGAGAATCAGCCACAGTGCCAAGGTTTACGTCATGGGCGACGTTCACACCAACACCATTGAAGGATTTTGGAGTTTGGTAAAACGCGGAATCGGCGGGGTCTACCATTCCGTATCGCAGAAGTATTTGCAAACGTACTTGGATGAATATTCGTTCAGATACAATCGGAGGGATCAGGGGAACCTGATTTTTACTTCGCTTTTGAAGCGCGTCGCTGAATTGGCTGCGCCGCTCGTCTCAAGAGATCGTGGAATGAGTCGCGCCTGATAGGACGCATTTTCTCGGCGACCTCTATTGAGGGTTTCAGAATCTTTCGACTCGCAGCGGGTTGATCGCTTTTATTGGCTTGGCGGCTCACTAGCGTATGCCCGTCCCCTCGCCGTCATTTTACCACTGACGGCGGGAGGGATGAAGTGTGCATTACGTCGCCCTGCGAGAAGAAGTGATCAATCGTGGCAATACGCTCTCACCGATAAACTTGTATATCGGCAATTCCAAAAATGTTCTCGGAAATACCGGAGGCGGCCCCTCCGA
>WNGL01000091.1_pt1 | contig 165035 bp, 161 predicted proteins | sample 5400591 | NCBI WGS metagenome assembly WNGL01 (sample SAMN13153377, study PRJNA577476) | soil metagenome | isolation source: 80 cm soil or saprolite under Garry oak tree replicate 1 | place: USA:California | collected 2016-06-15 | reverse complement strand
GCTAGCCGATCGCGGGTCGCGCCCAGTCGTCCTCGACCAGGCTGCCGAGCGCGGGGTTGAAGCACGCGTCGAACGCCTCCTTCAGCGACTGCGGGGTGAGGCGAGGCGGCTGCTGGCGATAGTTGGCCAGGTCGAGCAGGCGGGCGACCAGAGCGCGCGGGTGAGAACCGCGGAGCGGCTTCTTCCCGTAGAGGTTGTTGAGCAGGTAACCGATCGCCTTTTCGTCGAAGGGCACGCCCTGCCGCTCGCACTCGAAGCGAAGGATGCGGCCGAAAGCCTCCGGCGTCGGATTGCCGATGCCGATCTTGTAAGCCATGCGGCGGAGGAACGCTTCGTCGACCAGCTCGGTGGGCGAGAGGTTGGTCGAGAACACGACCTGGCAGAGGAAGGGCAGCTCGATCTTGCGGCCGGAGGCCGAAAGGTCGAGGTAGTCGATCTTCTTCTCCATCGGGACGATGAAGCGGTTGAGGAGGCGCATCGGCGGGACCTCCTGGCGGCCGAAGTCGTCGATCACGAACACCCCGGCGTTGGCCTTCCACTGCAGCGGCGCCTCGTAGTAACGGTTCTGCAAGTCGTAGGTCAGGTCGAGCTGCTGGAGCTTGAGCTCGCCTCCGGCGGTCACGACCGGGCGCTCCACCCTGACGAGCCGGCGGTCGACGGGCTGCTCGCCCTCCGCGACCTTGTGATAGACGGGGTCGATCACGCGGATGATCTCGTCGCCGAGGGCGACCGCGTGCGGGATCTCGATCGGCGCGCCCATGAGCAGCGCCATGCGCTCGGTGATGGTGCTCTTGCCGTTGCCGGGGGCGCCGAAGATGAACAGTGACGCCCGCGAAACCATTGCGCCGCCGATCTGGTCGATGATGTGCTGCTCCAGCTCCAGCTCGCCCAAGGCCTTCTTCAGCTGGGAGTCGGTGACCGGGGATTTGCCGCTGACCTGGGAGCGGATGAGCGCGAGGTAGTCCTCGAAGTTGACCGGACACGGGCCCAGGTATCGGGTCTGGACCGCCGACATCTCAGCGGCCCGCTGTCGGCCGGCGCCGGAGATCGCGTAGTTCATCTTGACCGGGTAAGGCCGGCCTTCCATGCCCGGGTCGTTGGAGACGCCGCGCGTGTCCATCAGCTGGTTCTTCTCGAACTCGTCGATGAGCGGGGAGAAGGTCTCAAAAGGCAGGCCGAGACGCTGCTCGAGAGCGGCGCCGGTCAGCTGGTCGGCGAAGGCAAGCGTTCGAAGCAAAAGGCTGGCGACCAGGTCACGTCTTACGTGCAGGTCTTCCAGTCGCTTGGGAGCCTCGATCGCCCCGGTTACCATCGGGCGCACATATTACAGTTCGGGACTCACGCTCAGACCCGGATTCAGGTGTGTTCGTAGAATCGCTCAAACATTGCCGGAATACGTTGCCCTTGACCTCGAGACCACCGGTCTCGACCCGACCCGGGACCGAGTCATCGAAATCGGCGCCGTCGCCTTCACGCCGAGCCAGGTCACCTCGACCCTCGAGCAGCTGGTCGATCCCGGGCGGGCCGTGCCCGACACGGTCCTGCGCCTGACCGGCATCAGGCAGGAGGAGCTGCGCGGCGCCGCCAGCCCTGAGGCGGCGCTGGGCCGGCTGGCCGAGTTCGTCCGCGGCCGCCAGCCGGTGGGGCATGGCGCCAGGCTCGACGTGGACTTTCTCGAGGCGGCCGGGCTGTGGGACCCCTCGCAGCAGATCCTGGACACGCTGGACATCGCCCGGATCCTGCTGCCCACGGCGGCCAGCCACAGCCTGCCCCTACTCTCGACCGAGATGGGGTTCAACCAACCCAGGCCCCATCGCGCCCTGGACGACGCCGACGCGACGCGGCAGCTCCTGCTCCGCCTTCGCGAGGAGGCGGTGGCCCTCGACGAAGGCTTGAAGGAGTCGATGCTGGCGCTGGTGGCGCCATATCAGTGGCCGGTCGCGCGCTTCTTCGCCGACTCGCTGACCGCGGCCAATCCCAACCCCGAGCCGGCACCCGCCGTGCGCGTGGAAGGTGCCCGACGGGGCCGCTCCGCGGAGGCGCCGCCCGAGGATCCAGGGACCGTCGCGGCGCTCCTCGGACCCGAAGGTCCGCTGGCCAACCTGCTGCCCGGCTACGAGCACCGCGAGTCGCAGCTGCAGATGCTGCTCGCGGTCGCGCAGATCCAGTCGCGCGGCGGAACCCTGGTCGTCGAAGCCGGCACCGGGACAGGCAAGAGCCTCGCCTACCTGGTGCCGTCGATCGCGCGCTCGGTCCGGCACCACGAACGCGTTGTGGTTTCGACCAACACGCACACGCTGCAGGAACAGTTGATGGGCAAGGACCTGCCCAGCCTGCGCGAGTGGCTGCCGTGGGACTTCAAGGCGGTCCTGCTGAAGGGACGCTCGAATTACGTCTCGCTTCGCCGGTGGCGCCGCTACCTCGTCGAGCCGTGCAACGACTCGGACGAGCTCATGTTCAAGCTCAAGGTCCTCACGTGGCTGCACACGACCGAGAGCGGCGATCGTTCCGAGCTCCGCCTCTACGGCAGAGAAGAGGTGCTCTGGAACCGGATCGCGAGCGACCCTCTCGATTGCGTCGGCATTCACTGCACGAAAGAGGATTGCTACGTGCACCGCGCGCGGGCCGAGGCGGAGACTGCGGACCTGGTGGTGGTCAACCACTCGCTCCTCCTGGCCGATGCCGAGGTGGGAGGGGGCTTGCTGCCCGAGTACGACCACCTCGTGATCGACGAGGCGCACCACCTCGAAGAGGCGGCGACCCGCGGACTGCGGCAGGAGGCCGACGGCCCGGGACTGCTGGCGCTGCTCGACCGCTTGGCCGGTGGCTTGCTGCCGGATCTCGAGCGGCAACCGCACCTCGGCGCTTCCGGCAGCGCGTTCGCCGGCGCCGGGCCGCAGGCGGTGTCGGCGGCGGAGCGAGTGCGCGAGCTCTTCCGGCTGGCCGACGGATGGGTGGCCGCCCGCCTTGGCGAAGCGGAGCGGAGGGAGGAATCCCTGCGCATCACCCCGGCGCTCCGCGAGGATGGGGGCTGGAACGACATCCGCATCGCCGGCGAGAACACCGTGACGGCACTGGCTGCGCTCGACGCCAACCTGAGAAAGGCGGTGGGCGGCGTGCGCGAGCGGCTCGGCGGGGATGAACCAGACCAGGGCATCCGCGAGCTCGAGATGATTCGCGGGCGGCTCGAGGCTGCCACTGGTCTGCTCGATGCGGCTTTGCTCCGGCCCGACGCGAATCGCGTCTACTGGTTCAGCCAGGTCTCTCGCGCCGAGAACCTTCTGCTGCGCGCGGCCCCGGTCAACGTCGGCTCGCTGCTTCGAGAACGCGTGTACGCGGAGCGGCGTTCTACGGTCTTCACATCGGCAACCCTCGCGGTCGGGGGCACCTTCGATTACTTCAGCTCGCGCGTCGGGCTGGGTCCGGAGATCGAGGAGATGATCCTTCCGTCGCATTTCGACTTCTATCACCAGGCCCTGGTGTGCCTGCCCACAGACCTTCCGCCTCCAGATAACGAGTCGTTCGACGTGGCGGTCGAGGAGCTGGTCGCCGCGGTCGCGCGACGGGTCGGTGGCCGCACCCTTGTCCTGTTCACATCCCATCGCCAGCTGCGCGACGTGCACACCGCGCTCAAGCAGCGCATCGACCTCGACGAGGTGCTCATCCTCGGTCAGGGCATCGACGGCCAGCGCAGGCAGCTGCTCAAGACGTTCGAGGAAGCGGATCGCCCGCTCCTGCTTGGGACTTCGAGCTTCTGGGAGGGCATCGACATCCCGGGCGAGCGGCTCAGCTGCGTGATCATGGTCAGGCTGCCGTTCCCGGTGCCCACCGATCCCGTTTATGCGGCGCGCGCCGAGCAGGTCCGCGACCCGTTTGCCCAGCTCGCGCTCCCGCAGGCGGCGTTGCGGCTCAAGCAGGGTTTCGGGCGACTGATCCGGCGTTCGACCGACCGCGGGGCGGTGGTGATCCTGGACAACCGAATCCTCGGCCGCGACTACGGCAAGGCGTTCCTAGACATCCTGCCGCCCGCGTCGCGCTACGTGGGTCGAGGCGCGGAGGTAGCAAACAGGGTCGGAGCATGGCTCGAAGGAGCGTGAGCAGGTTGTATGTGGTGGCCACTCCCATCGGCAATCTCGAAGACGTGAGCGCGCGAGCCCTGCGTGTGCTGGGTGAGGTCTTAGCGATCGCCGCCGAGGACACGCGCGTGACCTCGCGCCTGCTCACCCGGCACGGCATCCGCAAGCCCCTGATCAGCTATCGCGCCCCGGTCGAGCGGCGGGGCCTGCCGCGGGTCCTGGCCGCCCTGGACGAAGGCGACGTCGCCCTGGTGAGCGACGCCGGCACGCCGACGTTGTCCGATCCAGGCCAGGCCCTTGTCACCGCGGCCTGGGCCGGTGGCCACACGGTGGTACCGATTCCGGGGCCGAGCGCGATCACCGGGGCGCTCTCGATCGCGGGGTATGGCGGCCCGGGATTCACGTTCCTGGGCTACCTGCCGCGCAAGCCGGGAGAGATGCGGCGATTGTTCGATTCGCTGCGCGAGGATCCGAGGCCGGCGGTCGCGTTCGAGTCGCCCTTTCGCATCCACAAGGCGCTCGCGCTCCTTGCCGAAACGCTGCCGGAGCGCAGCCTGACGCTCACCCGCGAGCTCACCAAACTGCACGAAGAGGTGCTGCGCGGAACGGCGTCACAAGTGTTGGCCGCTCTCGGTGAGCGAGCGCGTGGCGAGTTCACGCTTGTAATCAGTGGGCAGGATCGGTTCCACCAGGCGTGACGGGCCCGTCTTGCGCAAAACGCACCTTTCGCGTCAATCCAAAGGGACTCTTTGCGCATAACGCGCGCAAACCACGGTCTGCGGGCCCGTTGCGACGTGGCCGATACTTTCCACCTGGTGCCTGATCCTAGAACTGTCCTCATCGCTCCCGCGTGGCCCTACGCAAACGGACCGCGACACATCGGCCACGTCGTCGGGTTCGCCGTGCCCGCCGACGTGCTGGCGCGATTCGAGCGGCTGCGCGGCTCGCGTGTCCTGATGGCGAGCGGAACGGATGAGCACGGCACGCCCATCACCTACGAAGCCGACAAGCAAGGCCTGCCACCCCGCGAGTTCGCCGACCGCAACAATGCGGTCATCGTCGACGATCTTGTGCGCCTTGGCGTGACGTACGACATCTTCACCCGCACCACGACGGCCAACCACTATCGGGTCACGCAGGACCTGTTCCTCAAGCTGTACGAGAAGGGGTACCTGATCAAGGAGACCCAGATGGGTGCGTTCGACCCCGCCAGCGGGCGCACGCTGCCCGACCGCTACATCGAAGGCAAGTGTCCGATCTGCGGCTATCTCGAAGCGCGCGGCGACCAGTGCGACAACTGTGGCAACCAGCTCGACCCGGCAGACCTGATCAATCCGCACCAGCGCGGCAGCGACGCACCGGTGGAGTTCCGGCAGACGGAGCACTTCTTCTTCGACCTGCCGGCCTTCGGCGAGCAGCTCAAGGCATGGATCGAGCAGCACGACAGCTGGCGGCCCAACGTGCGCAAGTACTCGCTCGAGTATGTGCGCAACCTCAAGCGCCGCGCCATCACGCGTGACCTCGACTGGGGCGTGCCGGTGCCGCTGCCGGGATGGGAGGACAACCCGAGCAAAAAGATCTACGTCTGGTTCGACGCGGTGATGGGTTACCTGTCCGCGTCCATCGAGTGGGCGATCAACACCGGAAAACCTGACGCCTGGAAGGAGTGGTGGGAGAACCCCGAATGCCGCCACTACTACACGATGGGCAAGGACAACATCACGTTCCACACCGTGATCTGGCCGGCGATTCTCCTGGGAGTGGGTGGGTTGCACCTGCCCGACGACATCGTCGCCAGCGAGTTCCTGCACATGGAAGGCCGCAAGTTCTCGACCAGCCGGGGCCAGGTGATCTACGTGAAGGACATGCTGGATCACTACGACGCCGACGCGCTGCGGTACTACCTGATGATCGCGGGACCGGAGAACCAGGACACCGATTTCACTTGGACCGAATTCGTCCGGCGCAACAACGATGAGCTGGTCGCTACGTGGGGCAACCTCGTCCATCGCACGCTCGTCAACGCTCACCGCAACTTCGGCGAAGTCCCCGAGCCAAAAGACCTGACGAGCGCCGACCAATCGCTGCTCAGAGAAGTTGAGGCTGCCTTGGATGACGTGGCGCAGCAACTGCAAGAGGCGCGTTTCCAGAACGCGCTCAAGCTTGTGATGGGCATGGCGGCCAGGGTCAACGTCTATCTCGGCTCTGAGCAGCCGTGGCATACGATCAAGACCGACCGCGAGCGCGCGGGCACGGTGCTGTACGTTGCGCTCCGCTGCGTCGACAACCTCAAGACGATGCTCACTCCATTCGTGCCGTTTTCGTCGCAGCGCCTGCACAACATGCTTGGGTATGAGGACGAGATCGCTCCCCAACCCACGGTGAAGGACCTGGGAACGCACCGGATCATCACGGGTGATTACGCCGCTGAAGACCGCTGGCGACCCTCGGAGCTGCCACCCGGTCGCAAGCTGCCCGCGCCGCAGCCACTCTTCAAGCGGCTGGACGAGGTCGTGGAGGAGATAGCCGAATCTTCGTAGACACGCATCTCCACCTCGAGGAGCTCGGTGAGGCCACCGAGGTGGTGGAGCAGGCCGTGGCTGCGGGCGTGACGCGGCTCATCGCCGTCGGGGTGGACCTCGATCGCAGCGCGAATGCCGTTTCCCTCTCGCACGCATATGAAGAGGTGTGGGCCGGCGTTGGGCATCACCCCCTGGAGCTCCCGGAGCCGGACCTGGGCGCCCTGCGCCGGCTGGCGCAGGACGAGATGGTCGTCGCGATCGGAGAGATCGGCCTCGACTTCGAGCACATCGGCGGGCCCCATCGCGACCTTCAGGTGCAGCGGTTGGACGAGCTGTTCGGTCTGGCGACCCAGCTTGACCTTCCCGTATCCATCCACAACCGCGGCGCATCGACGGAGCTCCTGGCAGTCATCTCGAAGCATTCGGGGATCCGCGGCGTCATGCATTACTTCGCGCTCGATTGGGACTGGGCTCAACGCTTCCTGGAGGTCGGGTTCTATCTGTCCTTCGCCGGCCTCATCACCCGGCCGAGCCGGGATGAGCTGCGGGAAGTCGTCAAGCATTGCCCCGCAGACAGGCTGTTGCTCGAGACGGACTCGCCTTACGGCAACGCGCAAAAGCGCATGTCGACGCCAAACCGCCCGGCGTATCTGGTCGACACGGCGGAGGTGGTGGCGGAGCTGCGTGGGATCAGCCTCGAGCAGCTCGCCGACCAGGAGCGGCAGAACGCGATCACTTTGTTTCAAAAGATGAAGTGATCGACCCGGCCGACCCACTTCAGCTCGCGAAGCTTCTCGGTCGCCACGGCATCACCCTCCAGCATCGTTTGGGCCAGAACTTCCTGGTCGATCCGCAAACCCGCGACGCGATCGCCGAAGCCGCGGGCACGAATGGGGAGGACGACGTGCTCGAGGTCGGCGCGGGCGCCGGCACGCTGACGATCGCCCTTGCCCCACGCTGCAGGCGGCTGGTCGCGGTCGAGCTGGACCTGCGCCTCATCCCGGTCCTGCGCGACGTCATCGCAGGCCACGCGAACGTCGAGGTGGTGAAGTCCGACATCCTGCGTTTCGACGTGGCGAGCGCCTTTCCGAAAGGTGGCGAGGTTGTCGCCGGCAACATTCCCTACAACCTGACTGGCGCATTGATCCGCAAGCTGCTGGACCGTCCGCCTCGCCCACGACGTCTGTCCCTGGTGGTGCAGAAGGAGGTCGCCGAGCGCTGGACGGCGACCACGGGCGCGAGCCTTGCGACGGTGGCCGTTCAGGTTTTCGCTGAGGCCCTGATGGTGATGACGATTCCGGCCTCCTCCTTCACACCCGCCCCGAAGGTGGATTCGGCGCTCGTCACGCTGGAGGTTCGGGAACGGCCTGCGGTCGACGTCGATGACATGGAGGCCTTCTTCCGCTTCGTTGAAGCCGTTTTTCAGTATCGCCGCAAGCAGATCGGGGGAACCCTTGCGCGGATCGCTCAAGCGGCGAGCACCGACACCGCGTCACGGCTCCGGGAGCTTGGAATCGACCCTGTCCGCCGGCCGCAGACCCTGACCCTGCGCGAATGGGAAGAGCTCTATCGCGCATTCAACCCAAGGTTCGGTCGTTAGGCTCTACCGACTGTGGATCCGATCAGGCTGCCCGTCGAGGCTCCATCGGGAGGCTTTCGCGCTGTGCTCCGGTACACCGCGTTTCGCAACATCTGGTTCGCGCAGCTCGCCGCGCAGCTCGCGGACAAGTTCCTGCTGTTCTCGCTGATCATCCTGGCCTACAACATCTCGGGCGGCAGCACGTCTGTCGCGGTCACGCTGCTCGCCTACACGGTTCCGGCAGTGCTCTTCGCACCACCCGCGGGAGTAATCGCCGATCGCCTCAACCGCAAGCAGATCATGCTCTGGTGCAACCTGGGCCGGGCCGCAGTGGTCGCCCTCATCCCCATTGCGGCGCTTGTTCCAGGACTCAAGGGCGACTTCCTGCACCTCCTTTTGATCACGCTGATCTTCTCCGCCGTCGGGCAGCTTTTCGGTCCCGCGGAGGCGGCCGTGATCCCGACCATCCTTCCGCGGCAGGCGCTGATCACCGCGAACTCGATGGCGCTGCTCACCATGGTTCTGACCCTCGTCGTCGGAGGCGTGCTCGCCCCGGTCGTTTCGAGGATCGACCTTTACGCCCCTTACTGGTGCGCAGTGGTGCTTCTGCTCATCGCCGGCAGCCTGATCTTCGCGTCCGACATACCACGGCTGGAGAGACACACCGAGTCCCCGGTCGAGGAGAGCCGCAACCGTTTTCATCTGATGCTGGTCGACCTGCAGGAGGGTTTCGATGCGGTGCGTGCGTCGCGCGGACTGCGACTCGCCTTCGGCCAGGTGAGCGTCGCGGTGCTCGTCCTGTTCATGCTCTACACGCTGGCGCCTGCGTACGTCAGCCGAGTCATCGGGATCGCCGCCCAGGACACTTATGTGATCCTCGGTCCGGCGACCGCGGGCGCAATGCTCAGTGCGGTCCTGCTCGGCCAGTTCCTGCGCAGTGTCGACCGCTCGCGGCTGCTCGCCGGCTCACTGATCGCGAACGGCGTGACGCTCCTTGCGCTGGCCGCCGTGCCGCAGGCGATGCGGCACTTTCCAGACCTCCAGGTGCACAACCGGATCACGGGTGCGACGTTCAGCTTGCTTCTAGGCGTGGAGTTCGGCGCGATCCTCATCCCCGCCATCACATACCTGATGGAGGCGACCAGCGATGCCATCCGCGGCCGCATCTTCTCCCTGCTCTACATGGTCATCAACGGCGTGTCGGCACTTCCGGTGCTGGTCGCCGCGGCGCTGGCCGACACGATCGGCACGGCGCAGGTGCTGGGCGGGCTTGGCGTCCTGCTGCTGGGCGGTGGGACGGCGGTCATCGCCGGCGGATTGCACGCCGCTCAGCCACGAGCAAAATCGCCGCAATCAGCAAAAGAACCGTGAGACCGCCGATCCCAACGGCGCGGATGATCGTCTCGAGCAGGGGCAGGTTGCTGCCCAGCACGTAGCCGGCGATCCCGATCGCGGCGGCCCAGAGCAGCCCGCCGATGGCACTGAACAGCTGGAAGCGCCAGAAAGGCATGTGTGACATGCCGGCCAGCATCGACCCCCAGGTGCGGAGACCGAGTACGAAACGCGCACCGATGACGGCCTTGTCACCGTGCCGCGCAAAGAACAGCTCGGCGCGGGCCAGCTGCTCGGGACGAATTCGGAGCCTGGCGCCGAAACGCTCGACGAAGGGGCGGCCGCCCTTGTACCCGAGCAGGTAGCCGAGGTCGGCGCCGGCCGATGCGCCGACGAAGCCGAAGAGGATGACCAGGATCAGGGAGTGGTGGCGCGCGGCTGCCCATGCCCCAGCCGCGAGGAGGAGGGTTTCGCCAGGAAACGGGATGCCCGTGCTCTCGATCATGATCCCGAGCCCCGCCGAGGGATAACCAAGCGTGTCGACGATCGCAGCCCAGTTCAATGTTTGCTCCTCCCCATTTAAGGGGAGGTGCCGGGCAAAGCCCGGCGGAGGGGCTGAATGATTCCCGTCAAGGCGGTTCATATACTGGACGACCCCATGCCCGAATACGGCGATCACGAGCCGACAGACGACCCATTGCAGATCCTGCGCCACTCCACGGCGCACCTCCTCGCCGCCGCCGTCACCGAAATGTATCCCGGGACCAAGTACGCCATCGGCCCGGCCATCAAAGAGCCTCCCGGCTTCTACTACGACTTTGATTTCGCCCAACCGATCTCGGAATCGGACCTGCCGGCGATCGAGTCAAGGATGAGAAGAATCGCGCAGGAAGGGAGACCTTTCGAAAAAGAGATGATGCCGCGCGAGAAGGCGATCGAGGAGTTTCGCGAGCGGGGTCAGGACTACAAGCTCGAGCTGATCGCGGACAAGGTCTCGGGTGATGGAGTTAGCGTCTATAGGACCGGTGACTTTCTCGACCTGTGCCTGGGTCCGCACGTGAATTCGACCAGGGACCTCAAGGCTTTCAAGCTTCAGCGTGTTTCGGGCGCGTACTGGCGGGGCGATGAGAAGAAACCGCAGCTGACGCGCATCTACGGCACCGCATGGCAGTCACAGAAAGAGCTCGATGACTACCTGAAGTTCCTCGAGGAAGCCGAGAAGCGCGATCACAAGAAGCTCGGCAAGGACCTCAAGCTCTTTGCGGTCGACGACCGCGTGGGGCCGGGCCTTCCGCTCTGGCTGCCCGACGGGGCGACCATCCGCCGCGAGCTCGAGCGTTTCATTGTCGACGAGGAGCTCGCGCGCGGGTACCAGCACGTGCGCACGCCCGACGTCGCGCGCCTCGACCTCTTCCGCCAGAGCGGCCACGCCCAGCTCTACGCGGAGTACATGTACCCGCCGATGAAGTTCGAAGACGGCGAGGAGCTGGAGCTGCGGCCGGTCAACTGCCCGCACCACATCGTGGTCTATCAGACCGAGCTGCGCAGCTATCGGGACCTGCCGCTGCGGATCGCCGAGATCGGCAACAACTGGCGCTACGAGCGCTCGGGCACGCTCGCCGGAATGAATCGCGTGCGCTCGTTCGCGCTCAACGACGCGCACATCTTCTGCACCCCCGACCAGCTGATGGACGAGGTCAGGGGAGCCATCGACCTCGCGCTCTACTTCTCGAAGGTCCTTGGCATCGATGAGTTCTGGTACCAGCTCTCCACCCGCGACAACGTGAAGGAGAAATGGCTCGGGACCGAAGAGCAGTGGCAGGTGGCGCAGGCCAACCTCTCCGAGGCACTGGAATCGATGGGCCAGAAGTACCAGGTTGGCGCCGGCGAGGCTGCCTTCTACGGGCCGAAGATCGACTTTCAGGTCCGTGACGCCCATCGCCGCGAGTTCACCAACTCGACGGTCCAGGTCGACTTCCAGCTGCCTGAACGCTTCGACCTCGAATACGTCGCCGAGGACGGCACGCGCAAGCGGCCGGTGATGGTGCACCGCGGCGCCGCCGGAGCGATGGAGCGGTTGTTCAGCTATCTGATCGAGCGCTACGCGGGCGCGTTTCCGACCTGGCTGCATCCGACGCAGGTCGTCGTCGCTCCGGTGAAGGACGAGTTCAACGAATACGCGCGCGAAGTTGCGGCTCGACTGCGAGGGGGGCGGGTGCGGGTCGACGTCGACCAGCGCTCTGAACGCCTCGACAAGAAGGTCCGCGACGCCAAGCTCAAGAAGGTGCCTTATCTCGTGGTCGTGGGAGCGAAAGAGGTCGAATCAGGACACGTCAACGCGCAGAACCGAGTTGGCGAGAAGGTCGACATGCCGCTGGAGTCGTTCGTGGAGATGATCGCGGCCGAAATCGCCGAGCGCCGCCGCTAAAGACCTCCGGGGATTCGGCCTCCGCAATCGCCTTGCGCCGCGACCGGGACCATCGCGCCCGCGGTGATCTCGGCGACACGGGGTTGATGCTGGGAATCGCCGCCCGAGAGGACGTGCGTGTCGTCGATCCACGTGCACGCGAACAGGCCACTGATGGACGCCGCACCGATGGTGAATGAAGTGCCGGTGTTATCGACCATGGCGACCATGCCCCCACTCGGTGAGACGTAGGCCAGAGACGGTCCGTTGAGGGCAAGGGTGCGTACCGTCCCCGCGGTCCAGTTGAGGACCGTTGCCGATGTGAAATTGGATGTGTTCTCGCACACCACGCCGGCCGGTGAAGGCGAGCCTGCGATCACGCAGCTTGAGCTGTTGCCCAGCGTGAACCGGCGGGTCGCCGTCGCCGGGTCGATCACGTGGAGCTCAAGCGGACCGCAGCAGAAGGCCCCGCCGCCCTGAGTGCAGGATGCGACCTTGGCAACGACGAGATTGTTCACCCCGTGCCAGCCGATCGGCCAGAGTGTGAATGCGCCGGACTCGCTGAAAAGGTCGACGTGATTGCCACCGGCGTTGAGGTCTTCGACGTAGAGCCTCGTTGAGGCGCCCGCCGCAGTGAAATCGTCGACTATCACGGCGATGCGCTGGTCGTCAGGGCTGACGGCAAACATGCTCCGCCGCGATGCGGTTCCGGCCGGCACGGTGGTGGCGCGACCCGTCTCTCCGCCTGGGCCCAGAAATCGCACCACGCCCTGCGCATCCATGAAGTAGACACGTGAATTGCTTGTGCTGACGGGGAGTGGAACCAGCGCTGCGGCGGAATTTGCGCAGGAGACCTGGGACGGGGTGCTGGCCTGAGCCGACGCCACAACCTTGCCGTCCACGCCGATCACGCTCACCGCGTAGCTGGTCGGAGCCTGGCTGCCCACCAGAACGGCGAACGCGCCCTTCACAGGCTGCGGCTCGGGGCTCGCTGCCGCGGAGGATGGGGTGGAGGACGCCTGAGGCGACGGCAGGGCTGGGGACGGGGTGTGGCCGGCGAGGCTGCTTGGACTCCCGCCGCCACACGCGGCGGCTGCCGCGACCACGGCCAGCAATCCGGCCACCTTCCTGGGTGCTGAGACAAAGGGCAGCGTTCCCATCAGCGAGAGCAACGCCATTCTGCGCACTGGGTTACGTTTCCGGTACCATCCACGCTCTGAAGCAGGGCACCAGCCCTCACCCCCAGGGCGACCGCCCAAAGGGGTTCCCGAGCGGACGGCTGGTGCTGTCCGTTTTGTTTTATCTGGATGGAGGAATAGAGCAACCCTGAATTTGGCCGAGGTAGCGTCCCATACCGTTTAAAGAGCTAAGGATCAACGATCAGATCCGCAGCTCCGAAGTGCGGCTGATCGACGACCAGAACAACCAGCTAGGCGTGTTGTCCCTGGATGCCGCGCTTCGCATCGCAAACGAGAAGGGGCTCGACCTCGTCGAGGTGGCGCCGCAAGCGAGCCCGCCCGTCTGCCGCCTGATGGACTACGGACGCTACAAGTTCGAGACCGTCAAGCGCGAGAAGGACCAGCGTCGCAAGCAGAACGTCATCAAGTTGAAGGAGATGAAGCTGCGGCCGAAGGTCGCCGAGCACGATTTCCAGACCAAGTTCAAGGGATTGCGACAGTTCCTCGAAGCAGGAGAGAAGGTCAAGGTGACGATCATGTTCAGGGGCCGCGAGATGGTCCACCAGGAGATCGGGCGGAAGATCCTCGAGCGGGTGGCGGATGACGCCAAGCAGTTCGCGGTGATCGAGCGCCAGCCCCTGCTCGAAGGCAAGAACCTGTTCATGATCCTCGCGCCCAGCCGTCAGGGCGCCACCAAGGAGCAAGCTGCAACCAGTGCCTAAGCTCAAGACCCAGAAAGGAATCGCCAAGCGCGTCCGCGTGACGAAGAACGGCAAGCTGATGCGCGCCGCCGCGTGGAAGAGCCACCTGCTCGAGCACAAGTCGAAGAAGCGCAAGCGCAACTACGAGAACAAGCAGCCCGTTTCGAAGGCGGACCGCAAGACGGTGCGCCGGGCCCTGGGCATCTGAGCCATGGCAAGGGTTAAGCGCGGCGTTCCCGCGCATCGCCGCCACAAGGCGATCCTCGATCGAGCGAAGGGCTTCCGCCTCTCCAAGAAGCTGCTCTTTCGGCCCGCCAACGAAGCGGTGCTGCACGCCCTGGCCTACGCGTTCCGCGACCGCCGCCGGCGCAAGCGCGAGATGCGCCGGCTCTGGATCGCTCGGATCAATGCCGCCTCGAGGCAATCGGGGCTGCCCTACAACAAGCTGATGCACGGCCTTCGCCAGGCCGGAGTGGAGATCGACCGCAAGATGCTGGCTGACCTGGCCGTGCGCGACAGCGGTTCCTTTGCTCGGCTGGTGGAGGTTGCTAAGAAAGCCCTCTGACCAGCTGATCTCGAGCCCGGACAACGAGGTCGTCCGCCGCTTGCGGCGCCTCGCCCACCGGCGCGAGCCAGGCCTCGTCCTCCTGGAAGGTCCACGCGTGCTCGCGGAGGCGAAGGCGGCGGGCCTCGCTTTCGAGGTGATCGCTGTGCGCGAGGGCGACAAGCTCCCGTTTCACACCGAATCGCGCGTGACGCTGACACCGGCCGCGTTTCGTGCCGCGACCCAGACCGTCACACCGCAGGGCGCCATCGCGATCGCGCGCGTCAACGAAGCCACGCCGGCGGAGGCGATCAGTGCGGCGAGAGGCGCCGGCTGGCCGCTCATCGTGCTCGACGGCGTGCAGGACCCAGGCAACGTCGGCGCGATCGCGCGCACGGCGGCTGCGGCCGGCGCCCCCGCGCTTGCGGTGCTGCCGGGGAGTGCTGACCCGTTCGGGCCGAAAGCGGTGCGCGCCTCGGCTGGAAACGTGTTCCGCTTGAAGGTCGCCAGGGCACACTGGAAGGACCTCGACGGGCTCGACGGCTTCGGGGCCTCGCCTTCGGGCGGTGCAGCGCTGGCCGAGGCGCCGATAGAGTCTGCGGGCATGATCGTGCTCGGCAGCGAGACCCATGGCTTATCCCGCAAAGACCTCAAGCTCGTGACGGTGCCGCTCACGGAGGGTGTTGAATCGCTCAACGTGGCCGCGGCGGCGGCATTGATCCTGTTCGAGATCAGGCGGCGCCGCCCATGACCGATCCTTCGGCGCTCACCACGGAGGCGGTTGCCGCGATCGGCAAAGCCCAGACTTCAGCCGAGCTCGAGCGGATCGAGGTCGAATACCTGGGCCGCAAGAGCGGCCGCGTGAGCACGCTTCTCGAGGGCATCGGAAAGCTCAGCCCGGAGGAGAGGGCGGCCCTCGGCAAAGCCGTCAACGAGGCCAAACGGACGATCGAGGAAGCGCTTTCCGCCCGGCGCTCCCAGCTCGAGGCGAATCGGCTGGCCGACCTCGACGAGACGGAGGCGATCGACGTCACGTTCCCCGGTCCCCCGCTCGACCGGGGCCATCTCCATGTCCTGACCCAGGTGCGTCGCCAGATCGAGACCGTGCTCGAATCGCTCGGCTACCAGGTCGAGCTCGGGCCCGAGGTGGAGACCGAGTGGTACAACTTCGAGGCGCTCAACATCACGGCCGGACATCCGGCGCGTGAGATGTGGGACTCCTTTTACTTCAGCCCCGAGCTGCTGCTGCGGGCACACACCTCGCCCGTGCAGATCCACGCGATGCAGCGCATCAAGGAGCCGCCGATCTACATCATCACGCCGGGTCGCTGCTATCGGCGGGACGCGCCTGAAGCGACGCGACTCCCCTATTTCAGCCAGGTCGAAGGCCTTGCGGTGGACAGGGGTCTGACGTTCGGCGACCTGAAAGGAACGCTGCTCTACATGATCCAGTCGCTCTACGGTCGCGAGCGCAAGGTTCGCGTGCGTCCAAGCTTCTTTCCATTCACCGAGCCGAGCTTCGAGTTCGACGTGTCATGCGGGATCTGCGGCGGCATGGGCTGCAAGAGCTGCCGGCACAAGGGATGGCTTGAGGTCGGCGGCTGCGGCATGGTGCATCCGCAGGTGCTGCGCAACGGCGGTATCGATCCGTCGCAGTGGAACGGGTACGCGTGGGGTTTCGGCATCGAGCGCATGGCGATGCTGCAGCACGACGTCGACGACATGCGCCTCTTCTACGAATCAGACCTCCGCTTCCTGGAGCAGTTCTAATGAAGACGTCCAGGCGTCGGTTAGCGCACCGCTGGCGTCAGACGTGCGGAATGGCGAGGCTCGCCTAGGAAATGCGGATCTCCTATGAATGGCTCGGAGACTTCGTCGACCTCGAGGGCGTGACTCCGAAAGATGCCGCGGACGTCCTGACTCGTCTTGGCGTCGAGGTGGAGTCACTGACGATGGTCGACCTCTCCAACATCGTGATCGGCAAAGTCCTCGAGCAGAAACCGCATCCCAAGTCGCGCACGCCACTGTGGATTCACCAGGTGGACATCGGCGGGCGGGTGGAGCAGATCATCGCGGGGGCTCCCAACGCGATACCAGGCACGCTGGTCCCGGTCGCGCTGCCCGGCACGACCGTCCCCAACGGCAAGGTGGTCAAGGACATGCACATCGCCGGCTTCAAGGCCAGCGGAATGCTGTGCTCGGCGGACGAGCTGATGCTGGGCGAGGACCACTCGGGCATCCTGATCCTCGATCGCGGCAAGCCCGGGGAGCCACTGACGTCGATCATCCCGAGCCAGGCGATCATGGAGACGGAGATCACCTCCAACCGCCCCGATTGCATGGGCCATCTCGGCGTTGCGCGCGAGCTCGCTGCCGGCCTCGACCGTCCGATGAAGCGCGACTTCATGCCGGCCTTCACAGGCACCGCGGATCCGCCAGGTCGCGACCTGGTGAAGGTCAGCATCGACGACCCGGACCTGTGCAGCCGCTACATCGGCGGCGTGATCAAGGGCGTCCGGGTCGGCCCCAGCCCGGACTGGATGCAGCGCAGGCTGCGCGCTTGCGGTGTGCGACCGATCAACAACATCGTCGACATCACGAACTACGTCCTCTTCGAGTACGCCCAGCCTCTTCACGCCTTCGACCTCGCGAGGTTGAACGGACCTGCCATCCGCGTACGCCGCGCGCGCGAAAAGGAAAAGTTGCTGTCGCTCGACGGCGTCGTGCGCGACCTGACGCCCGACATGCTGGTCATCGCCGATGCGCTGCGCCCGGTGGCCATCGCGGGCGTGATCGGTGGAGAGGAGACCGCAGTGACCACGGCGACCACCGACATCCTTCTCGAGTCGGCGAACTTCAACGGACCCAGCGTGCGGCAGACCTCACGCGCGCTCGGCCTGCGCACGGAGGCGTCCGCGCGATTCGAAAGAGCGCTGCCACCCGAGCTGGCACTGGCTGGTGCGCGCCGCGCCGCGTCCTTGGTCGCCGAGCTGGCCGGAGGCGCGGTGCACCGCGAATGGGCCGATGTCTATCCACGTCCGCAGCAGCCCGTCCGCGTGAACCTGAGACCGGCATTGATCGACGAAGTGCTCGGCACGCACGTGCCGCTCGAGGAAGCCGAGTCGATCCTCAGGCGGCTCAACTTCCACGTCAAGGTGATGGGCGACGGCGAGTGGGACGTGTTGCCACCCGTCTTCCGCCTCGACGTCACGATTCCCGAGGACCTGGTCGAAGAGGTCGGGCGGGTCTACGGATACGACCGCGTGCCTCCGACGCTGCCCGGGCGCCGGCACGAGAGATGGATCCCGGCAACGCCCAGCCTCGATCGCCGGCTCGACGCGATCCGCGCGGTCCTGGCCGGCGCGGGGTATACCGAGACATGGAATCCCGCCCTGGTCTCCGGCCGGAAGCTGGAGGCGCTTCGCATCGCGGCCCACGCCATGCGGGTCTCCAACCCACTCAGCGACGACATGGACACACTGCGCACTTCTCTGCTGCCGTCGTTGATCGATGCGATGGCGTTGAATCGCGACCGCGGGCGCCTCGACGTCCGGATCTACGAGATCGCCGAGGCGTACCTCGCGCGAGTGGGCGAGCGCAATGGCGGGCAGCCGGAAGAACCGCTTCGGCTGGCCGCCATCGCGTCAGCGGGGGAAACGGCGGACGAGGGACGCGATGCCGTGTACCGACTGAAGTCGGTGCTCGACGGCTGTGTCGCGGCCATGTCAGCCCCGCCATCCATGTACGACAGGGCGTCGGCGGAGCTGTTTCACCCTGGCCGGTGCGCGGCGGTCATGCTGGATGGCCGCCAGCTCGGCTACATCGGCGAGCTGCATCCGACGGTGGCCGCAGCGGCCGGGATCGACGGCAGGGTCGTCGCGTTCGAGATCGACGTCGAACCGGTGGTTGCCGCATCGCGCATCCCGCGCGCGCAGCCTCTGCCGCGCTTCCCGAGCGTGCAGCGCGACCTCGCGGTGATCGTGGACGAGACGGTCGCGGCAGGGGTGCTGCACGCCGCCATTAAAGAGTTGGCGGGCGACCTTTTGGAGCACGTCGGGGCGTTCGACCAGTACCGGGGCGCCCAGGTTCCAGAGGGTCACAAGAGCATCGCGTTTACCTTGACTTTCCGAAGTCCGGAGCGCACCCTGACGGACGCCGAAGTGGATAAGGTGATGGCGGAGACCAAGCTGGGACTGGAGAAAAGACACCGAGCCAGGTTCAGAGAGTGATACTTGCGCGGTCTGCGCACGCCTCTGCGTGCTGTTTCGGGGGAAGCGCCAGGTGACGTGGATCGACACCTTTCCAATCGTGCTCCTCGTCGTGTACGGCGCGGGCGGGTACTTCAGCGGCCTCATCCGGCGCTTCATCGGACTCGTCGCGCTCTTCGTGGCGGTATGGGCCGCGACGAACCTGGGCCTGCAGGCGGGCGGCATCTTGCAGCAGACGTCCAACATGGAGGTGCCGGACGGCCGCATCTACGGCTTTTTCGGAATCATCGTCTTCCTGCTGCTCCTGGTCGAGGCCGCGACCCAGATCGCGCACAAGCAGATCCAGGTCCCAGCCGTCGTCCTGAACCGGACCCTCGGCACAGCGTTGGGGCTGATCACGGCGGTCTTGCTGTCTGTCGTCCTCGTCTACGAGCTCGGGCAGGCCGCCAACCCCATCGGTGGAGCTCAGCTGGACCCGACGCAGCAGAGCCTTCGCAATTCGGTGCACCGTTCGGCGTTCATGGTCAGCCTGGTGAACGCGATCGACAAGCCGATCATCGCCCTGTTCCAGCCGCTGCTGCCCGGGGATCCGCAGATCTTTTTCGGTCCCGGACCGGTCAATCCCTAAGGTCGACGCGTGAGCAGAGAGTTCTTCCAACGCCTGCGCGAGCGGGCGGTGGAGATCCACGTGGAGGATCACCTAGATACACGCCTCGGGCGCGGCGACAGGCTGCGCGTGAAGCTGGGGCTGGATCCCACAGCTCCGGACCTTCACGTAGGGCACCTGGTCGTGCTCGACACGCTCCGAATGTTTCAGGACCAAGGCCACACGGTGGTCGTGATCATCGGCGACTACACCGCGATGATCGGCGACCCGAGTGGGCGTTCGGAAACGCGGCCGATGCTCACGGAAGACCAGGTCGAGAAGAACGCCGAGACGTACTTCAAGCAGCTTGACCTCGTTCTCGATCGAAAGAAGATCGAGGTCCGCCGCAACTCGGAATGGCTGGCTGCGATGTCGGCCGCCGACATCCTTCGTCTTCTGGCCAAAGCCACACTGCAGCAGGTCCTCCAGCGCGAAGACTTTGCCGAGCGCATCAAGTCCGGGGCGGCGGTCGGAGTCCACGAGATCCTCTACCCGTTCAACCAGGCATACGACTCAGTCGCCGTGAAGGCGGACGTCGAGATCGGCGGGACGGATCAGCTCTTCAATCTTCTGTTCGGCCGCGAGATCCAGAAGGCTTACGGTCAGGACCCGCAGGACATCGCCGTCTTCCCGCTGCTGGAAGGCACCGACGGGGTCCAGAAGATGAGCAAGTCGCTGGGCAACTACATCGGAATCGACGAGCCGCCGGAGCAGATCTACGGCAAGACCATGTCAATTCCCGACGGACTGATCGAGAGGTACATGAGGCTGGTGTCAGGCCTGGACCCGAAAAAGCAGGCAGATGTGTTGGCGCTTGGGCCGCGTGATGCGAAGGCCGCGCTGGCGCGCCAGCTCGTCAACCGCCTGCACGGCGAGGAAGCCGCGCGGCGCGCGGAGGAGGACTTCAACACCAAATTTCGCAAGAAGGAGACGCCAGCGCAAATCGACGAATTTCAGATCGGACTTCCGATGCGACTCATCGAAGCCATGGTCAAGAGCGGGCTTGCGAAATCAAACAGCGAAGCTCGGCGGCTCATCGAACAACGCGGGGTGAAACTCGATGGCAGAACGGCTACCGGGGATGATCCACTGACACACGGCTCAGTGGTTGTTCAGGTCGGAAAGCGCCGGTGGATTCGATTTCTGGTGAAGTAAAATAATCGAAAGCATGTTCCCACCCCACGAAATCTTCGATTTCGCGGGGACCCCGGGCGACGCATCTGCGACTGTCTTGGGGATTCCCACGTAGTGTCCGGGCACTCCAAGTGGGCCGGGATCAAGCACAAGAAGGCGATCGTCGACGCCAAGCGCGGCCAGGCGTTCACCCGCGCCAGCCGTGAGATCACGATCGCCGCGCGCGAGGGCGGCGGCAACGCCGACAGCAACTTCCGGCTGCGCCTGGCGATGCAGAAAGCCCGCGATATCAACATGCCGACCGACCGGATCCAGAACGCGATCAAACGGGGGACGGGGGAGCTCGCCGGTGAGAGGCTGGAGGAAGTCCGCTACGAGGGATACGGCCCCGCCGGCGTCGCGGTCATGGCCGATACCCTGACGGACAACCGCAACCGCACCTCGGCATCGATTCGGCATCGCTTCTCCAAGCTCGGCGGCAACCTGGCGGAGAGCAACGCCGTCGGCTGGATGTTCGAGCGCAAGGGCGTGATCACCGTCAACGCCGGCAAGCACGACCCGGAGGAGGTCGGACTGGCCGCGATCGAAGCGGGCGCGGACGACGTGCAGGTCGACGGCAAGTCGGTCGAGATCACCACGCCGCCCGGGGCTTTCGAAAAAGTCAAGGCCGCCCTGGAAGCACTCGGCGTCACCGTCGAGAACGCCGAGATCACGATGCAGCCCAAGCAGACGGTCGCGGTCGGCGAAGACAAAGCCGCCGCCGTGCTGAGGCTGATGGAATCACTGGAAGAGGACGACGACGTCCAGCAGGTTTACGCCAACTTCGACATCCCATCCGACGTCCTTGAACGCGTCTCAGCACAGGTGTGAATGAAAAAAGTTGAGAGATCGCCTCTAGGCCGGATTCACTCCGGCCGTCCCCCAGATGTCGTCCCACCAAGCGCCTCCCAGTCGTCCCTGTGGAAGTCCCAGGAGGGGGCTCGCGGGGGAGGACCGCGGTCCTCACCCGCGCTTGGACTGATCCTCGGCATCGACCCCGGCCTTGCCGGCACAGGGTTTGCGCTGTTCGCCGAGCCGAACCTCGTCCTCGCCTGTAGCACTGTCGTCACGATCCCCGGCCGTGACGGAGCGCGGCTGCTCACCATCACCAACCACCTGCGGGCCCTCATCGCGGAGCACCCGCCGGCGGAGGCGTCGATCGAAGAGCTCTTCATGGGCCGCAACGCAACGAGCGCGGTGGGGGTGGCGCAAGCGCGCGGCGCAATCCTCAACGTTCTCGAGGAATGCGGAGTTCCGGTGTTCGAGTACAAGCCGAGCCAGGTCAAGGTCATCCTCACCGGCTACGGCAACGCCGACAAGACGCAGATCGGGCGAATGCTGGCGGCCCAGGTGAAGATGCCCGAGGGAAGGCTCGACGACCACGCCCGCGATGCAGTCGCCATCGCGCTCTGTCACGCGCGCAGCAGGCGTTTCACGAGAACCGCCCGATCGTGATCGCACACTTGAGCGGGGTCGTGCGCAGGGTCGGTCCCGATTTCATCGTGCTGGACGTGGGCGGCGTCGGATACCTAGTCAGCGTGGCCACACAAACCAGGCAGCAGCTGCCGCCGCCCGGCGGCGATGTGGAGCTGCACATCCACACTCAAGTGAGAGAAGACCAGCTCGCTCTCTATGGTTTCGCGACCGTCGACGAGCTGGAGATGTTCGAGATGCTGATCCAGGTCGACGGCGTCGGACCGAAGGTTGGGTTGAACATCCTGAGCGCGTCCAGCCTCGAGGTCCTCAAGCGCGCCATCATGAGCGAGGATGCTGCGCCGATCAGGCGTGCCAGCGGTGTCGGCCCCCGCACAGCGGCGAAGGTGATCATCGAGCTGAAGCCGCGGCTGGACGCGGTGGCTGCCCTCGAGGTGGTGCCGCGCGCGGCGGCCATCTCCGGCGACGGCGCCGTGCCGAAGGCGGTCGAGTCGGCGCTGCGCAATCTCGGCTATTCGTCACAGGAAGCCCGCTCTGGCATCGATTCGGTGGATTGGAAGACGTCGCCCTCGACTCAAGAAGCGCTCGCTGCGGCGCTCAAGTCGCTCGGTCGCAAATGACCAAGGACAAGGTCCTCGACGCCCGGTCAGACGACGAGCAGTTCGACCTCACGCTGCGGCCGCGATTCCTCGCCGAGTACGTCGGCCAGGAGCAGGTCCGGGAGAACCTGAGCATCCTGCTCGAAGCCGCACGCCGCCGCGATGAGCCGGTGGAGCACGTCCTGCTGTGCGGTCCGCCAGGCCTGGGCAAGACGACGCTCGCACACATCATCGCCAACGAGCTCGGCGTTGCGATCAAGGTCAGCTCGGGACCGGCCATCGATCACCAGGGCGCCCTCGGCTCGATTCTCTTGAACCTCACCACGCGCGATGTCTTCTTCATTGACGAGATCCACCGCTTGAACACGGTCGTGGAGGAGTCGCTCTATCCAGCGCTCGAAGATTTCCGCTTTGATGCGGTGCTCGGCAAGGGAGTGGGGGCCAGCGCCGCCACCCTGCCGCTGCCCCACTTCACCTGCGTCGGCGCCACGACCCGGCAGGGTCTTTTGAGCGGGCCGCTGCGCGATCGCTTCGGCGCCGTCTACCGTCTCGACTTCTACACCAAGGCCGAGCTCGAAAAGATCGTCGGCCGGTCGGCGCGGATCCTCGACATCGAGATCCACGACGAAGCGGTGTCCGAGATCGCCCGCCGCGCGCGGGGCACGCCCCGCGTGGCGAACCGGCTCCTGCGTCGTGTGCGCGACTACGCCCAGGTTCGCGGGGATGGGCGGGCGACCGTCGACACCACCCGTGTGGCGCTGGGCAAGCTCGAGGTCGACGAGCTAGGCCTCGAACCGCTCGATCGCCAGCTGCTCGAGACGGTGATCGTCAAGTTCAGGGGCGGCCCGGTCGGGCTGGACACGCTGGCGACGTCCCTCTCCGAGGAGCCGGAGACCATCGAGGACGTGCATGAGCCCTACCTGATCCAGATCGGCTTCCTGGCCCGGACGGCGCGCGGCAGGGTCGCGACCGAGCTCGCTTACCGGCACATGGGAATCACACCACCAGCTGCCGCGACCGAACAAAGCCGCTTACTGTAAGGCGCGAGGATGGCGCCGCTAGCGCTTCCGAACGTATACGTGAAGCCGACCCAAGCTGCGCAAAGTCTCGGTGTGTTGGCCCGGGCCCGCGAGACCCAGGCCAGCCGGCGCCATCGTCGCTTCGGCCTGGTACCGGCCTCCCGCGGCGGAGCCGCGGGGACCCCAGTGGACGTTTCAGGCCGGGGAAGGTAGAGATGTTTAATTAGCGTATGGCTGATGTGGGGAGGATGGTCCTCTTCTTCGGCGTGGTCCTCGTGATCGTCGGCGGGGCACTCATGCTGTTCGGCCGGCTCCACCTACCGGGCGATTTCACGTTTCGGAGCGGCAACCTCGTGGTCTCCGTCCCGATCGCGACGAGCATCGTGGTGTCCGTGCTTCTCACGGTGGTCCTCAACCTCGTCTTCCGGCAGCGGTAGATGGGTAGTACGTACACTGATCGGCTGCCGTGCACATAGTCCTCAGCGGCCCCATCCGCCTGATCGTCGTCGCCGTCCTGATCTTCTCGCTGTTCATCGACGGCGCCGGTTACGTCTACCGCATCGCCAACCACCTGCCGCTGACGGGTGATGTGGCGGGGCTGCCGCCCAACTTCGGCGGCTGGCAGCTCTACTTCCACAAAGGCCTCGACCTGGCGGGCGGCACCCACATCGATTACGAGCTCACCAACTTCCCGGCCGGCCAGAGCCGCGCCGACGTCCAGCAGAGGACGATTGCGGTGATCAACAAGCGCGTCAACGCGCTCGGCGTCAACGAGCCTCAGATTCGAGGCGCGGGCACCAACTACAACCGGATTACCGTGGACCTCGCGGGCGTGAATGCCGCCCAGGCGCAGAAGACGATCGGCGCCGTGTCCAAGCTCGTCTACACGAAGTGGGTCCCGGACGCGAAGGTCACGGGCGGTCCCGAGCCCGGGTACAAACCCGCGCTCACGGGTCTGACCGGAGACGACATCTCGAGCGCGAACGCGACGATCGACTCCACGGGCACGAGCTGGGTCGTGAACATCGGCTTCACCTCCCGCGGGGCGACGCTGTTCGACAACCTCACGCGCGACAACGTCGCGGCCTGTCCGGGTGACGTCAACACCTCCGCGACGGCCAACTGTCCCCAGCGCCACCTCGCGATCTGGCTCGACCTCACCCAGCAGGACATCGACAGCTGGGAAGACCCGTCGTATGCCGCAAAGGTCAGCGCTCCCTACGACCCCGGCTGCCTTGCCGCGCAGACCGAGTCGACCGTCTGCGGAAAGTTTCTGACCGACCCCATCACCATCCAGGAGATCGCCGGCGGCAACGCGACGATCTCGGGCTCGTTCACCCAGCAGAGCGCCAACGACCTCGCGACCGGCATCAACTCGGGCTCGCTGCCGGTCGATCTGGTGGCGCTCGACGTGACGCAGGTGAGCGCGACGCTAGGTGCCGAGGCCGTCAAGCTGAGCCTGGCGGCCGGGCTGCTCGGTCTGTCGATCGTGGTGCTGTTCATGATCCTGTACTACCGCGTCCCCGGCTTGCTCGCGAGCCTGGCGCTGTTCTTCTACGCGGGGGTGGTGCTCGCGCTGTTCAAATTCATCCCGGTGACGCTGACCCTAGCCGGCATCACTGGCTTCATCTTGTCCGTGGGCATGGCGGTCGACGCCAACGTGCTGATCTTCGAACGGTTCAAAGAAGAGGTGCGCGCCGGGCGAACCATCGCCGCCGCGGTGGATGCGGCTGTGCGGCGCGCATGGCCGGCGATCTGGAACTCCAACGGTTCCACCCTCTGGACGTGCGCCGTTCTTGGTTTCGTCGGGCCGTCGGCGGTCAAGGGGTTCGCGCTGACGCTCGCGATCGGGGTCCTGGTCAGCCTCGTGTCGGCGATCGTGGTGACTCACAACCTGCTCGCGATCGTGCTGATCTCCAGCCGCTTCCGGCGCGCGAGCCTGCTGGGGGTCGACCGTGTCCGAGCTGTCTGACGTCAAGGCAGAGGAACAGGCTGCGGACATCGTTCCGGACGGGGCCACCAAAGAGCCGGAGAAACAGCCAGAACCTGTAAGACCGCCAAGAGTCCGCCGGCTCAACCTCATCGGCCGGCGCAACCTGTTCTTCGCCCTCTCCCTGATCATCATCGTCCCGGGCATCCTCTCGATGGCGACCCGCGGGTTCCTGCTCGGCATCGACTTCGCGGGAGGGACCGAGCTGACGGTCGACTTCGCGAATCACCCGACGCTGCCTCAGGTGGAGGCGGCCGTCGACTCCGAAAACGCGAGTGGTTCCGTGATCCAGACAACCGGCGGCGGCTACATCCTCCGCTACCCGCCGCTGACCGCGGCGCAGACGACCAATATCCAGAACGACCTGCAGGGCAAGCTCGGCCCGATGGCCGTGCAGCAGATCCTCGAGGTGGGTGGGACCATCGCGGGCGAGACCATCGAGCTCTCGCTGCTGGCCGTGGCCATTGCCGCGACCGGACTCCTGATCCTCCTCTCGATCTGGTTCCACAACGTGCCCGGCGGATGGCGGGCGGGTTTTCAGTTTGGCGGGTCGGCCGTCGCCGCCCTGCTGCATGACGTATTCGTGCTCACTGGCATCTTCTCGATCCTCGGCAAGGTGTTCAACCTGCGTATCGGCGAGATCGATGCGTTCTTCGTGACCGCCGTGCTGACCGTCGTGGGCTTTTCGGTCCACGACACCGTCGTCGTGTTCGACCGGATCCGCGAGAACCTGCGGGTGAGCCAGCGCCTGTCGTTCGAGCAGGTCGTGAACCTCAGCATCATGCAGACCGCGGCACGGTCGATCATCACGAGCTTCACGGTCGTCCTGGTCCTGGCCGCGATCCTGATCGCGGGCGGGCCGAGCCTGCAGGGCCTGGCCCTGGCGCTGATGATCGGCATCGTCTCCGGCACGTACAGCTCGATCTTCAATGCCGCGCCGTTGCTGGTCGTTTGGCGGAAGCTGCAGCCCGTGCGGTAACCAGACGGCGCGGGAGGGACGGCGAGCTATTCGGTGATCCAGGCGACCGCAGTGCTGGGCGCCGCCGAGCATCGCAGCAAAGCGTATTCGTCAATACGCGTCGCGAGAAGCGCAGGCGGCAACGACGCAATGCGGCGCCTGGGCGCCGAAGAGCCGCCGGCCCTCTCGCGTCCGGCTGGTAACGTTACGCCAGAAGAAGACATCGGACATGCCGACCTGGCCCATATCGTCGATCAAGGAGCTGCTCGAGCCCACGCTCAATCACATGGGCTATGAGCTGTACTCGCTCGACCAGTCGGGCCACGCGGGGCGTACCCTTCGCATCTCCATCGACCACAATGAGCCGATCACGATCGAGGACTGCGAGCGCGTCAGCAGAGTCGCCGGGCCCCTGCTCGACCATGCAAACCTGATTCAGGGTCCCTACGACCTCGAAGTCTCTTCGCCGGGGGCGGAGCGCCCGCTGCGCACACATCACGAGTACGAGCGGTTCAACGGCAAGCGGGTCAACATCCGCTATCGAAGCGGCGATTCCGAGTCGGTCGTCGAGGGTCAGCTGGTGGCCGTCGACGGCGCCGGCGTCGCAGTGCAGTCGCCCGGCGCGCGCGGAAGAGCGCCGGTGATCATTCACATCGCATGGGAAGACGTTGTCGCGGGCAGGCTCGCGGTCGCAATCTGAGCCGTCCACGGAGAGCCTTGCCGAAGCGCTGAGCGCGCTTTGCGCCGAGGTCGGCATTCCCTTCGAGGAGATGCTGCACACCGTCGAGAGCGCGCTTGCGGCTGCATACACGCGCGCGTTCAATGCCCCTGGCCACGTGACGGTGAGGCTCGACACCACTACTGGCGCGCTTGAGGTGCGGAGCAAAGTTGTGCGTCCGGACGGGACGAGCGTCGAGCAGGAACTGCCTTCTGAGGACTTCAAGCGCATGGCTGCGCAAACCGCAAAGCACGCCGTCCTGCGTCACATCCACGACCTCGAGCGGGACAAGGTCCTCCGCGACGTGGCCGAGCACAGGGGTGAGCTCGCGACCGGAATCGTCGACCGGATCGAGTCAGGCATCGTCTACATCGACCTTGGACGGGCGGAAGGCGTGATGCCACCCGAGGAGCAGATTCCCGGCGAGCAGCTCCAGCCCGGCCGTCCCGTGCTGGTCGTCATCCTCGAGCCGCAGAACAACCGGAGGCAGGCGCAGGTCCGTGTTTCCCGTGGCGGCCGCGCGTTCGTCCACCGCCTGCTCGAGGCGGAGGTGCCGGAGATCAAGGCGGGTACGGTCCAGGTGCGCGCCATCGCGCGCGAGCCGGGGCTCCGGACGAAGATCGCCGTCTCGTCGAGCGAACCGAGTCTCGATCCCGTCGGCGCATGCGTCGGGCCGAAGGGGGTTCGGCACCGCGCGATCCTGAGCGAGCTCGCAAGCGAGCACGTCGACATCGTGCCGTGGTCGGAGGACCCGGAAGCTTTCGTCGCGGCGGCGCTCGGCCCGGCCAAGGCCGAAAAAGTATCGATCGACCGCGTGACCCGCACGGCAACCGTCCTGGTGCCGAAGGGCCAGCTTTCGCTGGCGATCGGCCGCGACGGTCAGAACGCCCGCCTGGCGGCCAAGCTGACGGGCTTCCGGATCGACATCAAGCCCAGCGAGACTGTGGAACCGGTTGGCGAAGGCTCGTCGTCAGCCGATTAGGACCTGCGTCGCCTGCCGGCAGGAGGCCGGCAAGGCCGAGCTGATCCGCGTCGTGCGCCGTCCCGAAGGCGGCGTCGCGGTGGACAGAGCAGGTCGTTTGAGTGGCCGGGGGGCATATGTGCACGCGGACCCAACCTGCCTCGCAACGGCCCGCAAAAGGCGCGCCCTGGACCGTGCCCTGGGGACGGTCGTGCCCCCCGAAATCTGGTCCGAAATTGCGTAGATAGGTCTCCTCCCCATTCATGGGGAGGTGGCGCCGCGGCGCCGGAGGGGGGACCCGCCTCAGGTTTCGAATTCGCCCTGGGCGGCATAATCAGTAGTTCCAGATGAAGGCACACGAACTCGCGCGCGAACTTGGCATCAGCCAGAAGGAGCTGGTCAACTTCCTGCAGCAGCGCAGATTGACCCGCAACACCGCGGCGCCTCTAGCGCCCGGTGCGATCGAGGCTGCCCGGACCGCGTTCAAGCCGGCGACCGTGACCAAGATCGAAACGAACGGGGATCGCCGCGCCGTTCTTCCACCCACCCTGTCAGTCAAAGACCTGGCGGACAAGCTGAGCGTCAGCCCGGTTGAGGTCATCAAGAAGCTGATGGCTTCGAAGATCCTCGTCACCATCAACCAGGTAATCGACTTCGCCACAGCCGAGATCGTGGCCGACGAGTTCGGCTACACGGTCGAGCCGGTGGCCAGCGAGGACGTGATCGCGGTCGAGTCGGCGGAGGGCGAGGGCAACGTCGTGACCACGTCGCGCGAGGAGCTGTTCTCGCTCGCCAACGAAGACCCGACCAAGCTCAAACCGCGTCCGCCCATCGTGACCGTGCTCGGGCACGTGGACCACGGCAAGACCTCGATCCTCGACGCTATCCGCCAGACCCGCGTGGCGGCGGGCGAGGCCGGTGGCATCACCCAGCGGATCGGCGCCTACAAGATCGAGACGGCGGACGGACATCCGGTGGTGTTCATCGACACGCCCGGCCACGAGGCGTTCACAGCCATGCGCGCCCGCGGCGCCCAGGTGACAGACCTCGTGGTGCTGGTCGTCGCAGCCGATGACGGCGTGATGCCGCAGACGGTCGAGGCCATCCACCACGCGCGCGCGGCCAAGGTGCCGATCATCGTCGCGATCAACAAGATCGACAAGGACAACGCCAACCCGGAACGCGTCCACCAGCAGCTCGCCGAGCAGGGCATCGTGACGCGGCACTACGGCGGCGAGCACGAATGCGTCCATCTCAGCGCCAAGACCGGCAAGGGGATCGACGACCTCCTGACGACGATCGTGCTTTCCTCCGACATCCTCGAGCTCAAAGCCAATCCCGACCGCCATGCGATCGGGACCATCGTCGACGCTCACCTGGAGCGCGGTCGGGGTCCGGTGGCGACCGTCCTGGTGCAGGCCGGAACGCTCAAGGTCGGCGACGACTTCGTGTGCGGCCACATCTACGGCCGCGTCCGCGCCCTGGCGGATGATCGGGGCGGGAGCGTGACCGAAGCGCCACCGGCGACGCCGGTCGTCGTATCGGGTCTGAGCGAGGTCGCCCAGGCGGGTGACATCTTCCAGGTCGTCGGCTCGGAAAAGGCAGCCCGCCAGATCGCCCTGACCAAGCTCACCGAGAAGCGCGCGCAGGAAGCGGCTCGCGACGTCGCACCTCGCATCACCCTCGAGGACCTGGCCCGCCGAGCCAAGGAAGGCGAGGTCAAGGAGCTGAGCCTGGTTGTCAAGGCCGACGCGCAGGGCACGCTCGAGGCGCTGCTTGCGGCGCTGCAGAAGATCGAAGACCCCGTCGTCGCGATCAAGATCGTCGGACAGGGTGTGGGTGCGGTCAGCGATTCCGACCTGCTGCTCGCCGGCGTGTCGAGCGCGATCATCGTGTGCTTCAACCTCAAGCCGACCCCCTCCAGCACCGCCGCAGCGGAACGCGCGAAGGTGGAGGTGCGGTACTACGACGTCATCTACAAGCTCACCGAAGACGTGGAGCGCGCGGCGAAGGGCTTGCGCGAGCCGACGTATCGTCAGATTCGCGAGGGCAGAGTCGAGGTAATCATCCCGATCAAGATCCCGCGCACCGGCCTGATCGCCGGGAGCCGCGTAGTGGAGGGCAAGGTCAGCCGTGGAGGCTGGGTCAAGCTTTTCCGGGCCAGAGAGATGGTCCATGAAGGACGGATCAACTCGCTCAAGCACTTCAAGGAGGACGTGCGTGAGATGCCGGCCGGCCAGGAGTGTGGCATCGGGCTCGAAGGCTGGGAAGACTTCCAGCCCGGTGACACGATGGAGACGTATCGACTCGAGCGGGAAGAAATTTAAGCGAGCCGTGGCTCTGCTGAATGCGGAGGTCGAAATGACCAGCTACCGCGCGGACCAGGTGGGGGAGCAGGTGCGTGAGGAGATCATGTCCATCATCCGGCGCGAGCTCAAGGATCCACGCATCGGATTCGTCAGCATCACCGCCGTGCGCATGTCGCCGGATTTGCGGGCAGCGCGCGTTCGCGTCAGCGTGCTCGGCAACCCAGATGAGCAAAAGGCCTCGATCAAGGGTCTCGTGTCAGCAAAGGGTTTGATCCGGCACGAGCTCGGCCGGCGTCTGCATAACCTGAAGTTCTCGCCTGAGCTCTGGTTCGAGCTCGACTCATCGATCGAGTACGGCGTGCACATCTCGGAGCTGCTCAAAGAGGTGCTGCCGCCGGACAGCAATGGAGGCGACAGCCCCTCCCACGCTATGCGCCACCTGCGGGACAAGCCCGTTAAGGACGCGCAAGACGCGCCTCCTGATCGCCCCATGAATGGGGAGGATAGGGAGCAGACGAAATAGCAACCGCCAAACGCGACAAGCCGCACACCTATGACGAGATCAAGGAGCTCATCGAGGCGAACCAGGAGATCCTGATCTTCGGTCACAAGGACGCAGACGGCGACACGCTCGGCTGCAGCCTCGCTTTCGCCGAGGCGCTTCGCACGGAGGGCAAGGACGTCTGGGTGCTGGTGCCGCCGCCGCTGCCACAGATGTACGGGTTCCTGCCGGGATTCGACGACATACAGGCCGAGCCTCCGCGTGGCGTCGACCCCCAGCTCGTCTTTTTCTTCGACTCCGGCAACCTCGAGCGCTCAGGCAATGCCGTGCGGAGCATCGCCACCCACGCCACCCTGATCAACGTCGACCACCATCCCTCGAACACGCGGTTCGGCGACATCAACGTCATCGACCCCAACGCGTCCGCGGTCGGCCAGATGGTCATGGAGATGCTCGACCACTTCGGTTATCCCATCACATCCACCATCGCCACCAGCCTGTACGTCGCGCTGTTGACCGACACGGGTGGGTTTCGACACGAGAACACGACTCCGCGTGCTCTCGAGGATGCGGCCCGTCTCGCGCGCCTCGGCGCCGATCCCGGCCACATAGCCACGCAGGTCTACAAGATGCGGCCCGAGACCACTCTCAAGCTGAGTGGCATCGCCCTCGCCACCATGAGGGTGGAGATGGATGGCCGCCTCGCGTGGGCGAAGGTGACGCGGCGGATGCTGAAAGAGGCGAACGCTGTGATGGCGGAGTCGGAGGGCATCATCGACACCTTGAACAGCATCGCCGGCCTCGAGCTCGCGATCCTGTTCAAGGAAGTCTCCAGCGAGCTGACCAAGATCAGCGTGCGCAGCCGGGGCGCGGTCGACGCGGCGGCGCTCTGCGCGTCGTTCGGGGGCGGCGGCCACATTCGCGCCGCGGGTGCGGAGATCGAAAAGCCGATGGACGAGGCGGTGCGGTTTGTCCTGGGGGCTGCCAAGGAGGCCATCCTTGCCGCTACTCCACAGCTCTGACGCCTCTCGATTTTCAACCGGTGTACTGAACGTCGACAAGGCTGCCGGTGAAACATCCTTTGCGGTCGTCAACCGCCTGCGCAGACTGACGGGCGCCCACCGGGTCGGCCACGCGGGCACGCTCGATCCCCTGGCAACCGGTGTTCTGCCGGTCCTGTTCGAGTCGGCGACCCGGCTCGCGGAATTCGCGCTGAAGCTGCCGAAGACCTACGTCGCAGACATCCATCTCGGCTTCGTCACGGCGACCGATGACGCCGAAGGCGAGCTCGAGCCTGTCGCGGACCCGGGCAATCTCGCAGCCGCTGACGTCGAATCCGCGCTTGCAGAGTTCACGGGGCGGATCCAGCAGCAGCCGCCCGCGTATTCGGCGGTGAAGGTCGACGGCAAACGCGCCTACATGCTTGCTCGCGGCGGCGCAGCCACGCGGCCTGCGCCTCGCGAGGTCGAGGTCTACGAAGCCAGGCTTCTCGATTTCCAGCCCGGGCCACACGCGGTCGCGCGGGTGGAAGTGCGATGCGGAAGCGGCACGTACCTCCGCTCGATCGCACGCGACCTAGGCCAGAAACTTGGCGTCGGAGGGTATCTCGGCCGGCTCGTGAGGACGGCTTACGGGCCGCTGACGATTGCAAATGCAGTTCGCATCGAGCAGCTCGTGGAACCCGATGCGGTCCGGGACAAGCTGCTTCCGGCGGAGGTCATACTGCCGGAAATGGAGCGGGTTCGCCTGAACGTCGAGCAGGAGGCACAGGTCCGCCAGGGCCGCCCAGTTCGCGTGCTACCGGAACCCGCGCCTGGACAGCTCCGCGCCCACGATGCCGAAGGACGGCTCGTCGCGCTGGGCCACACCGACCCGCTGCGGAGGACGTTCGTACCGGAGAAGGTGCTGAGCTGAAGGTTCATCTCGGACTTCCGACTGGTCCGATCGGACCCGTGGCGCTGACCGTCGGCAGCTTCGACGGCGTCCATCTCGGCCATTTCGACGTCATCAGGCACCTGGAGGACGCGGCTACGGCCGAGCACGCTCTGCCCGCCCTGATCACATTCGAGCCACACCCGCGCTGCGTCCTCGACCCAGCCAACTGCCCGTCATCGATCACGACACTGAGCGAGAAGCTCGGCCTCATCGAGGCCGCCGGTGTGGAGCACGCAATCGTGCTGCGTTTCGACCGCGAGCTGGCGTCGCTGTCGCCACAGGAGTTCGTCGACCGGCTGGCGGCGGTGATGGACATCAAGGCGTGGGTCATCGGTTTCGACTTCGCGTTCGGACGCGGCCGCACTGGCAACGCCGAGTGGCTGCGCGCGCACGGGCATCAAGTCGAGGTGGTGCCGCCGTTCAAGATCGACGGCCGGGACCTCCATAGCTCGGAGATCCGGCGACAGGTGACCACCGGTGACGTGGAGGCGGCAAACCGGCTGCTCGGGCGCGAGTTCGAGATGAGTGGACCGGTTGAGCTAGGCGCGCAGGTCGGTAGACAGCTCGGCTTTCCGACCGCGAACATCAGCCCGCAGCCGAACAAGCTGGTGCCGGCGCTCGGAGCGTACGCGGGTCGGGTCGTCGCTCCCGAGGGCGACTTCGTCGCCGCGCTATCCGTCGGCTACCGCCCGACGTTCGGCGGCACCGAGCTGAAGATCGAGGCCTTCCTCCTCGACTTCGAGGGCGATCTGTATCAACAGAGGCTCTGGCTTCGGTTCGTCCGTTACCTGCATCCGGACATCAAGTTCGCGACTCCTGGCGACCTGGTCCGCCAGCTCAAGCAGGACGCAGCGGACACCCGGCGCATAGTTACGCGTTGACGAAAGTCCTCGTGGTCGGGGGAGGAATCGCGGGCTACTGCGCAGCGCTCGCCGCCCGCCGCGACGGAGCCGACGTGACGATCGTCGCGCGGGCGCCAGGCGCGACCGCGCTTTACGCGGGTGGGATGGAAATCGTCGACGACCTGGAGGCGATTCTGCAGAGTCCACACCATCCGCTCGCGCGTCTCGGCATGGACTCGGTCGGACTTGCCACCGAGCTCGACGCCGGGATCTCAACCCTGCAGCTCGCCCTCGGTAAAGAGGGGCTGGCGTTGGAGGGAGGCTGGCGCACCCGCGGGCTCTATGCCGATATCCACGGGCTCGCCAGGCCGGCCAACCTCGTGCCCCAGACGGTGGCCCGGGGCGAGCTGGGGGGCCTGAGCGGAAAGAGGGTCGCGGTGATCGGGATTCCACAGGTCGGCGACTACGACGCGGGGTCGACCGCCCAGGCCCTCAAGGAGCTGCACTCGATCGAGGCCTTTGCGGAGGAGATCTCCATCCCCGACCTGCCGCCGGCGGCGGCGCTCACGGACCTGTACGGGCGGCGGGCGCCTGCTCCTCGCGCGCGCGGCGCGGCCATCGCCTACCCGCCCGGATTCACGAACCTCCCGGCGGACGGTTTTGAGCTGCTCGCCGCGGCGCCGTCGCCTCACGGATGGCGCCTACAGCAGGCGATCGCCCTGGGGTCGGTCGCCACGGAGGTCACATCGTTCGAGACCACGTCCGGCCGGGTTGTCGCCGCGCGTGCCGGGAGCCGCACGTTTCGCGCCGACGCGTTCGTGATCGCCACCGGCAGGCATATCGGCGGGGGCCTTCGCCTGGGACGCGTGACGACGGAGCCCCTGCTCGGGCTGGGGGTGTTTCACGAGGGAGTCCCGGCAGCGGCCGCCGGCACCAGGCTGCACCACCTCAGGTACCTGGATCCCGCAGTCGGGATGCGGTTGGGCGTCATTACCGACAAGCGGCTGCATCCGCTGACAGAAGACGGTGCGGCGCCCTACACCAACCTGTACGCGGCGGGAGCGATGCTCGGCGGCTACGACTACAGCGGGCCGTGTGGGTTTGGGGTCCCGATCCTCACGGGCTGGCTCGCCGGGCGATTCGCGGCAAAGCAAGTCGCATGAGGACGGAGCTCGAGAAGATCGTCGGCCCAGCCGCGGTTGACGAGCGGCCGATCCGCGACATGTGGCCGCTCGGGATCATGGAGGAGCGCGCCGGCAACCTGGCGCCGAACGTTCTTGTTGTCCGGCCGGCCGGCCGGGAGCAGGTCGCGGCGGTGCTGCGATGGGCCGCCTCAAATCACGTCGCTGTTACACCGATGGGCGGCGGGTCAGGCGTCTGCGGCGCCCTGGGGCCGGCAGCGGGAGAGATCGTCCTCGACATGGGCGCCTTCGACCGGGTGCTCGAGATCGACGATACCAACCTCATCTGCCGCTGCGAGGCCGGCGTGAACGGGTACGCCCTGGAGCAGCAGCTCAATGCGCGCGGGCTGACGCTCGGGCACTATCCGAGCTCGCTGCCGGGCACGACCGTCGGTGGGTTGATCGCCACACGCTCCTCGGGCCAGGAGTCGAGCCGTTACGGGAGCATCGAGGACATGGTGATCTCGCTCGCGGTCGTGCTGCCGGATGGCTCCTTCGCCGCCCCGCGTCCAGGCCCCAGGTCGGCGGTCGGTCCCGCGCTGCATCAGCTTTTCTTGGGCGCCGAAGGCGGCCTCGGCGTGGTGATCGGCGCCCTGCTTCGCATCCATCGCCGGCCTGAGTCGACAGTCGGCCGGGGTTACGCGTTCGCTGACGTTCGCGCCGGGCTCGAATGCATGCGCACCGTGATGCAAGCGGGCATCAGGCCGCTGGTGATGAGGCTCTACGACGTGGAAGACGCGGCGTTCAACGGCTACGACCTCAGCCCGGGCGAGTGTGCGCTGGTGGTCGCGACGACCGGCATCGCCGGCGTGGCCGCAGTGGAGGCGGAAGCGGTGAAAGCATTCGCCCACGGCGCGAAAGCTTTGGGCGAGGAGCCATGGCAGCGCTGGCAGAGACATCGATTCGACCTGTCCGCCGAACGCCTGCAAGCGTTCCTCGAGCCGCCGGGCGCCTATCTCGACACGATCGAGCTGGCCGCTCCATGGACAGTCCTGCCCGACCTTCACGTACGGGTCAAAGCCGCAATAGGCGTCGGTGGGCTGGCGTTATGCCATTTCAGCCATGCCTATGAGCAGGGCTGCTGCGCGTATTTCACGTTTGGCGGCTCTAGTGAAACGGAAGTGGAAGCGCGTGCAGCATATGGACGCGCGTGGGAAGGCGCGATGAGCGCGGCCCTCGAGCTTGGTGCGACGATCAGCCACCACCACGGGGTGGGTCACGCAAGGGCAAGATGGGTCGCCGACGAGTTGGGAGGATGGATGCGAGTGTGGCGAGCGGTGAAGAGCGGGATCGACCCTGAGGGGATCATGAACCCTCGTGCCGTCGGAGGCCGGTCATAGGCGCCCGGCCGGGGGCGGCGATCCTTTTCGTCGTCAACCCCTCGTCGGGCGCGGGCAAGGCGGGCCGCGAATGGGCGGCCGTCGAGACCTGGTTGCCTGGGAGCGGCCTTCCTTATGAGGTCGCTTTCACGACGCGGCCCCTGGAAGCGACCGAGATCGCGCAGCGAGCGGTCCTTGAGTCGCGCCCGCTAGTGGTCGCCGTCGGCGGCGACGGCACGCTGAACGAGGTCGTCAACGGCTTCTTCCGCAACGGGGCGCCCATCCCGACCAGCAGCAAGCTGGCAATGGTGCCGCTCGGCACGGGCGGCGACTTCCGCCGGACACTCCGCCTCCCAGCCGATCCCAAGCAGGCGATCGACGTTTTGCGCAACGGCCTGGTCAGGCGCCTCGACGCGGGATGCGTCACCTACACGACTGCGGACGGAAGCACTGGCGTGCGCCACTTCATCAACATCGCGGACGCCGGCCTTGGAGGAGACGTTGTGTTTCAGATGGGCAACGGGACCAAGAGGTTCGGCAGCGCCGCCTACACCCTCGCAGGCCTACGCGCGCTGGTGAGCTACAAGAACAAGCCCATGACGGTCAACATCGACGGCGCGTCCCACGACCTTCCGAGGGCGCAGCAGGTCGTTGTGGCGAACTGTCAGTTTTTCGGCGGCGGGATGCAGATGGCCCCGTCCGCGTCGCCCACCGACGGCGTCTTTGACGTGATCCTGATCAAGAACGCGGGCAAGATAGAGACCATGCGCGGAATGAACGACTTCCGCGCTGGCAAGCATCTCGACCAGTCGAATCCCAAAATGGAGCTCATGTACGGCAAGCGCGTGTCGGTCACGTCGCCCGAGAAGGTCCGACTGGACATCGACGGCGAGACGGGTGGATTCCTCCCCGCGCTTTTCGAGATCCAGCCCGGCGCGATCGAGTTCGTAACTCCCAGATGACGCGCGGGGTTATCGCGACCCCGCATCACATCGCGAGCGAGGTCGGGGCACAGATCCTGCGCGACGGGGGCAACGCGATCGACGCCGCCGTCGCGGCCGACGCGGTGCTTTGTGTGGTCTACCCGCACATGACATCGATCGGCGGAGACCTGATGGCGATTGTGTGGGCGGGAGGCGAGAAGTCGCCCGTCGGGTTGATCGGCGCGGGGAGGTCCGGGGAGCTGGCGACGATCGCCGCGGTTCGCGAGCGAGGCCACGACGCGATGCCCGCCCGCGGCGCGCTTCCGGTGACGGTCCCGGGCACGGTCGAGGCGTGGGGGAGGCTGCTTGAGCGCTTTGGGAGCGTGGGGCTGGGCGCGGTCCTGGACCCGGCCGCCGGGCTGGCGCAGGACGGCTACGTGATCACGGCGCAGCTGTCGGAATTTCTCAAGCAGGCGGCGGGCTGGCTCGGCCGTGAGCCGGACACCCACGCGCTGTACCCGCCCATGGATGCGGGCATGCTGCTGCGCAACCGGGAACTGGCGTCGGTCCTGCGCGACCTGGGACGAAGCGGGATCAATGGCTTCTATAGAGGGGAGATTGCTGGCGCGATCGCAGCGGCGGTCCAGAAACGAGGTGGGTTTGTGACCAGACAGGACCTCGCCACGCAGCGCTCTCAGTGGGTTGACCCGGTCACGTTTCCGTACCGCGACGTCGTCGTATACGAGCTTCCGCCTCCCACGCAGGGACTCGCCGCGGCGGCGATGCTGGTGCGGCTCGAGGCAGGCGTGCCGTTCGATGAGGCGCGCCACGCCGCCTACGCCCTGCGCGATCGCTACATCACCGACCCGGATTTCGCGCCGGCGCCACTCCAGCCCTTCCTCGACGCGAGGCACGTCGCGCTCGGCCGTGGCAGAGCCCATGAAGCGGGCGACACCGTGTACCTCTGCGCCGCCGACGAGCATGGGAACGTGGTCTCCGTGATCCAGAGCCTTGCCTTCGACTTCGGGTCCGGGATCGTCGCCGAAGGCACGGGCATCCTGCTCCAGAACCGCGGCGTGTATTTCAGCCTCGATGAAGGCCACGTCAACCGGCTCGAGCCCAAGAAGCGGACGATGCACACGCTCATCCCGGCAATGGCGGCGCGCGGCGGTCAGGCGTGGGCGGCCTTCGGCTCGATGGGCGGTGACCTCCAACCCCAGCTGCAGGCGCAGGTGCTGATGAACCTGGTCGACCATGGCCTGGATCCGGCGGACGCCGTGGCACGGCCGCGGAAGGCGATCCTCGCGGACGGGGTCACGACCGCGGTCGAGGCGGACTACCCGGGGGCGGGCGAGATGGCGCGCTCCAGCGGCAACGTGCTGCTGATGCCGCCCCGGCACCCTTCATTCGGCCACGCGCAAGCGATCGTGATCGAGGGCCCGATCTCGTGGCGCGCCGGGGCAGATCCACGATCGGACGGATCGGTCGAAAACGTCCAGTAATCCTCCACCCGTATACTGGGCGGCGAGTTTGGCAGTAGAGAACGAAGTCAAAGGCAAGCTGATCGCGGAGCACAAGCGGGCGGAGAGAGACACGGGTTCCCCGGAAGTCCAGATCGCGCTGTCTACCTCCCGAATCCGGGAGCTCACCGAGCACCTGAAGACGCACGCCAAGGACCACCACTCGCGCCGCGGCCTCCTGCTCCTGGTGGGCAAGCAAAGGCGCCTGCTGAACTACCTGAGGGACACCGACGTGGAGCGCTATCGCGCCCTGGTCGCCAAGCTCGGAATCAGGAGATAGGTAGTCTCGTAAATCGGGAGGACCCACGCCGGTAGCGCGGGTCAGCTCTTAGAAGCTCTCGCTGAGGTCGCCGGGCGCGCGCAGGGCGCGCTTCTGGCAGATGAACCTGAGCGGCGGCTGCTAGGTCCTGACCCAAATACGCACCGCTCGGGTTCCTCCCACATTCATGGAGGTATTTGGTGTGGCAGTAGTCACGAAAAACGTAGATGTCGCCGGACGGCGACTTTCACTGGAGACCGGCCGGGTGGCCGAGCAGGCCAACGGGGCGGTGATCATCCGGCAGGGCGACACGGTGGTGCTCAGCACCGCGGTGATGTCGAAGGAGCCCAGGGAAGGAATCGATTTCTTCCCGCTCACCTGCGACTACGAGGAGAAGCTTTACGCGGCGGGCAAGATCCCGGGCGCGTTCATGCGCCGGGAAGGCCGGCCGAGTGAGACAGCCATCCTGGCTTCGCGTCTGACGGACCGTCCGCTTCGCCCTCTCTTCCCCGATGGTTTTCGACTCGATGTGCAGGTCATCTCGACCGTGCTCTCGGTCGACCAGGAAAATGACCCGACGATCCTGAGCATCAACGGCGCCTCGACGGCGCTCGTCATCTCGGACATCCCGTTCCAGGGCCCGGTTGGCGCGGTCCGGGTGGGTTACATCGACGGTTACGTGGTCGTGAACCCGCCGATGTCGCAGATGGCTGAGTCGGAGCTGGACCTTGTGGTGGCCGGCACGGCCGACGCCATCCTCATGGTCGAGGCCGGCGCGAAAGGTGTCAGCGAGCAGGTCGTGCTCGACGCCCTCGCGGCGGCTCACGAAGAGATCAAGCGGATCTGCGCCGCCCAGCTGGAGCTGCGGAATCAGGTCGGCCTCGAGAAGCGCGAGTGGATCCCGAATCCCTACCCCGAGCAGATGCAGGAGATCGTGGGCGAGTACCTCGCGCTGCGCCTCGACCAGGTCCTCTATAACGCCGACAAGGCGAGCCGCGAGTCCGCGGTGGACGACCTGCGCACCAAGACCGTCATCGAGCTGGGGGAACGCTTCCCCGAGCACTCCGACATTCTCGGCAAACTCTTCGACAAGGCGGTGAAGGACCGCGTGCGTGAGCGCATCGTCAATGAGGGCGTCCGCGTCGACGGTCGCGGCCTCAAAGACGTCCGAGCGATCACGGTTGAGGTCGGTGTGCTTCCCCGCACCCATGGCTCAGGTCTGTTCACCCGCGGCCAGACCCAGGCGCTCACCATCGCGACCCTCGGCTCGATGTCCGACAAGCAGAAGCTGGACGGCCTCACGACCGAAGAGTTCAAGCGCTACATGCACCACTACAACTTCCCGCCGTACTCGGTGGGCGAGACGCGCCCGCTGCGTGGACCGGGCCGCCGCGACATCGGTCACGGCGCGCTCGCTGAGCGCGCCCTGCTGGCAGTGATCCCGTCAGTCGAAGAGTGGCCTTACACGATCCGGTTGGTCTCTGAAATCCTCAGCTCCAATGGGTCGACGTCGATGGCGTCGGTGTGCGGATCGACCCTTGCGCTGATGGACGCCGGCGTGCCGATCAAATCTCCGGTCGCGGGCATCGCGATGGGTCTGATGACACGGGAAGGGAAGTTCGCCGTGCTGACCGACATCCAGGGCGTCGAGGACGCGCTGGGCGACATGGACTTCAAGGTCGCCGGAACGCGGGACGGAATCACCGCGCTCCAGATGGATATCAAGATCAAAGGCCTGACGCACGAGGTCATGGCCCAGGCCCTGGAGCAGGCCCGTGTGGCGCGTCTGTTCGTGCTGGACAAGATGCTCGCCGTGCTGCCGAGGCCCCGCACCGAGATGAGCCACTACGCGCCACGCATCACGACGATCCTCATCAACCCCGACAAGATCCGCGACATCATCGGCCCCGGAGGCAAGATGATTCGCAGGATCACCGAGGAAACCGGCGCCCAGATCGATGTCGAGGACGACGGCCGTGTCTTCATCGCGGCGGTCGACCAGGAGGGCGGTCAGAGGGCCATCGACTGGATCAAAGGCCTCACCGACGAGGTGGAGGTCGGCAAGATCTACAAGGGCAAGGTGGTCCGCATCATGCCGTTTGGGGCTTTTGTCGAGGTGATGCCAGGACAGGACGGGCTCGTTCACATCTCCAAGCTCACCGGCCACCGCGTCGAGCGCGTGGAAGAGGTGTGCAACATCGGCGACCAGATAGTCGTCAAGGCGGTTGAGATCGACAGTCAGGGCCGGCTCAACCTGAGCCGCCAGGCAGCGATCGAGGAGCTGACGGCCAAGGGCGAGCCGATCGAGGAGAGCATCAACCCCGAGGTGATGGCCGCTGCACTCGCTTCCCCGGCGCCCGAGCGCGTCGGCGGCGGGTTTGGCGGCCGAGACCGAGGCGGCCGCAACGGCGGAGGCAGAGACCGGCGCCCACGTCGAGATTAGTTAGGTGACCGAGCCGACCCGCGTTGCCATCGCTGGACATCGCGGCAAGGTTGGCTCGGTCCTCGTTGCGGCGTTTCAGGCCGAGCCGAGCCTTGAGTATGTGGGCGGCATCGGCCACGGCGACGACCTGGCCGAGTTCCTCCACTCCAAGAGGCCCCGCGCCCTCGTCGACTTCACGCGCCCGTCCGAGGCGCTGCACAACGCCCTCGCGGCGGTCGCGGCGGGCGCCTCGCCTGTAGTCGGCACCACGGGCCTCTCCGCCGCCGATGTCGACAAGCTCGAAACAGCCTGCGCGGCAAAGGAGGTGGGCGGCATCGTGGCGCCGAACTTTGCGATCGGCGCTGTGGTGATGATGCACCTCGCCGACATCGCGGCTCCTCATTTCGACGCCGTGGAGATCATCGAGCTGCATCACGCCGGCAAGCTCGACGCACCATCTGGCACCGCGCTGGCGACGGCGAGGCGACTTGCCGCTCGGCGCAAGGACAGGCCGTTCGCGCACAAGAAGACGGAGAAGGAAACACTTGCTGGAACCCGAGGTGGGGAGGAGGGCGGCGTTGCGGTGCACAGCGTCCGCCTGCCCGGATTCGTCGCTGACCAGGAGGTCATCTTCGGCCTGCCGGGGCAGACCCTGACCATCGCCCACCGCACCACCAGCCGTGAGGCGTACGTGCCGGGCGTCCTCCTGGCGATCCGGCAAGTCACGTCGGAGCCGCGTTTCTACCGCGGCCTCGACGAGCTGCTCGGCCTGCGCGCGTGATCGGCCCTACGGACCGCGTTCAGATCTGGGCCTCGCAGCTCGCTGCGAACGATTTCCCACCGGTCTGCGCCATGACCGGACGACCAGCTCAGACCTGGCGAAAATTCACGTTTTCCACGCCACCTCAGTGGGCCTACGCGCTGGTTGCCCTGGTCTGCCTGGGAGCGATCGGACTGATCCTTGCAGCCGTGGTCACGTACGCGGTCTCGGAGAGGGCGACAGGACATCTGCCCCTGACCCGGGCGAGCAGCCGTACTGCAGTCCTCGCCTTTTGGATCCCGATCGGGCTGATCATCGCGAGCCCACTGTCATGGATCATTGCGATTCCGTTTGCGAGCGACAGCCAGTCGGGAGCGTTTGCTGTGTTTTTCTTTCTCGGACTTGGCCTGCTCTTCGCCGGCCTATTGGGACGTCTGGTTGTGACGCCGCTGATCAGCCCACGTGGGAAGGTCTACCCGGTGCAGCCCGGCTATTACGACCGAATCGTGGAGCTGCGCAACATCAGCGCGGGCTTTGTGATGACGGTCCGCCAGTCACAGCAAGCTCGAGGGGCGCAATTGGCAGCAGCGACCCGACCTCCACTCATACCGCAGTGACCACCAAAGGCGGCAGCGTCGTTGTCTGGGCGTCGCAATTCAGCGCCAATGACTTCCCAGCGATATGCGCGATGACGAGTGCGCGCGCCGAGACCTGGCGGAGGTTCAGTACGAGGAATGCTCCCTGGTGGGCCGTGCACCCCGCCTTTGTGTCCGCGGTCCAGCAATTGCAGATGGCTCGCTCGGTGCAATACTCAGCAAACTCACAATCACCACCAATTCAGCATCGTGGCTAGCAAGCAAGACCGGGTGGTCGTGTGGGCCTCACAACTCAAGGACAAGGATCTGCCGCACGTCTGCGCAGTTACTGGAGCGCCTGCTGAAACCTGGTACAGAGTTCGTTTCAAGACAGTCCCAGGTTGGGCCGAGGCTTCCCACGCGTTGGCGTTCACGCAACTTGCTCCTTTGGCTCCCGTACTGGAGGAGGTGACCATGCGACGCGCACGTGGCTACCTTCCGGTGACGCGTCACATCCGACGACAACTGCTCATGGTGAACTGGTCGATATTCGGCCTTCTCCCGCTGACCCTGGCCCTTTGCGTTGCTGCCGCCGTCGTCGCTGGAAACCTTGGCCCGCAATCGACCTTGGTCGGGCCATTGGTGGTTGCGGGTATTTTCACGATCCTGGCCGGCTTGATCGGGTTGATCGGCATTCTGCCTCTGGTAGGTCCAGGAGGCAGAGTATTTGCCAGGCAGCGGGGCCATCAGGACAACCCCGTCGAGTTGTTCCATGTGCATCCAGCCTTTGTGACTGCGGTCCAGCAATTGCAGTTGGCCCGAGCTCAATCAGCCAACCTGGCGCAGGTTCCGTCACAGCCGAATTGGAAGTAAACTGACGCCGTGCCCACCTCCAAGCAATTAAACGTTGCTGTCGTCGGGGCTACAGGGCTCGTCGGAAGCGAGATGCTCAAGATTCTCGTGGAGCGAAAGTTTCCGGCCGAGAGCGTGCGCGTTTTCGCATCGGAGCGCTCAGTGGGCAACCAGGTCCAGTACAACGGACAAAGCCTCAAGCTGGAACGTCTCAGCGAGTCCGCATTCAAAGATTTCCAGGTCGTCATGTTCGCGGCCGGCGCTGATGTTTCGTTGATGTACGGACCGATCGCTGCGGAATCCGGTGCGCTCGTCATCGACAAGAGCTCCGCCTGGCGGATGAAGGCGAACGTCCCGCTCGTCGTGCCGGAGGTCAACCCGAATGACATCCGCGACAACGAGGGAATCATCGCCAGCCCGAACTGCACGACGATTCCGCTAACGATGGTGCTCGAGCCCCTGCGCCAGCGGGTGGGCGTCGAGCGGGTCATCGTTTCGACCTACCAGGCGGCGTCGGGGGCGGGACGTGTGCTGGCCGATGAGCTCGAGGACCAGACGGAGGCGATCGCTGCCAAACGTAAGCCCGAGGTGAGCGCGACCACGCACCAGCTCGCCTACAACGTGATCCCCGGTGGATGGAAGCCGCAGCAGTATGGCTACAACGAGGAAGAGATGAAGCTCGTCCAGGAGACGCGCAAGATCCTGCATGCGCCCGACCTGAAGATCGCCGCGACTTGCGTGCGCGTCCCCGTCCAGGTGGGCCACAGCGAGTCGGTGACCCTCGAGACGACTGAGGCGATCGAGCCGGAAGACGTCCGGTCGATCCTCGAGAGGGCTCCGGGCATCATCGTCGAGGACGACCCGGCCGCGCGAACCTATCCCACGCCGCTGGACGTGGCCGGCCGGGATGAGGTTTTCGTAGGCCGGATCCGCAAGGATCTGTCCTCGACCAGGGGGATCGTCCTGTGGATCGTTTCGGACAACCTGCGCAAGGGTGCCGCCCTCAACGCGGTCCAGATCGCCGAACATGCCGTGGAAATGGGAGCCATCAAATGACAAAAGAGATCGGACGCTTGCTCACCGCCATGCTGACTCCGTTCAAAGAAGACGGGTCCATCGACTACGACGCGGCGGCGAGACTCGCGGTGATGCTGGTGAACGACGGCTCCGATGGAGTCGTGGTCTCAGGCACCACCGGTGAGGCGCCCAGCCTCAGCGACGCGGAGAAGATCGAGCTGCTGCGGTCGGTCAGGGAGGCGATTCCGGGCCACAACGTGGTCGCGGGCACGGGCAGCAACGACACTCACCACTCGGTCGAACTTTCGAAGCTCGCGATGAAGGCCGGGGCCGATGCGCTCCTGGCGGTGGTTCCCTACTACAACAAGCCGCCGCAGGAGGGCATGTACCAGCATTTCAAGGCGATCTCCGAGATCGGCCCGACCATCATGTACAACATCCAGGGCCGGACGGGGGTGAACATGACCGCGGCGACGACGTTGCGCTGCGCTCACCTGCCCGGGATCATCGGCGTGAAGGAAGCCAGCGGCGACCTCGACCAGATCGGGCTTGTGTGCGCGGGCAAGCCGGCGAAGTTCAAGGTCTGGAGCGGCGACGACAGCTGGACGCTCCCGATCCTCGCGGTCGGCGGGTACGGCGTGATCTGCGTGGTGTCGCACATCGCGGGCAGGTCGATGAAGAAGATGATCGATGCATATGTGAGGGCCGACACCGACGTGGCGCGAGACATCCACCTCGGCCTGCTGCCGGTGATCAAGGCTCTGATGACCACCGCCGCCAACCCGGTGCCGATCAAGTCGGCCGTCAACGCGATGGGCTTCAACGTTGGGCCATTCCGCCTCCCCCTGGTTCCGCTTCCGGACGACCAGCTGAAGTCGGTGATGAAGACGATCCACGACGCCGGCGAGTTCATCACCTTTGCCAAGCCTGGAGTGAAAGTCGCTTAGCGCTCCGACGGAGCTGCTCAAGCTGCACCAAACCATCCGGTCGTGCAAGAACTGCGGGCTGCACGCGACGCGCACTCAGGCTGTGCCGGGTACAGGGCCGTGTCCCGCGGACGTGATGATCGTCGGTGAGGCGCCCGGTTTCAACGAGGACCGGCAGGGCGAACCCTTCGTAGGCGCGGCGGGCAAGCTGCTCGACACGCTGCTCGGACGCATCTCCTACAGCCGGTCTGACGTGTACATCACCAACGTCCTCAAATGCCGTCCACCCATGAACCGCGACCCGATGCCCAACGAGGCGGAAGCATGCTCGCCGTACCTCAAGCAGCAGCTCGAGCTTGTCAAGCCGAAGGTCGTGCTCATCCTCGGCCGCCACGCGCTCGAGCGCCTGATGCCGGGACAGGGCTCCATCTCCCGGATCCACGGCAGCCTGATCAGGCGCGGGGATGTGGCCTACGTGCCGCTGTACCATCCGGCGGCGGCGCTGCACAATGGATCGCTGGTCGCCGACCTCGAGCGTGACTTCGACCAGGTGAAGCGATACCTCGACCAGCTGCTCGCGCCACCGCCGCCTCCGATCCCAGTCGCCGCTCCGAAGCAGGAGTCTGAGCAACTGCGGCTCTTGTGAGCTCAACGCGACTTCGATATCTCCCGTTGGGCGGCCTCGGCGAGGTCGGCATCAACATGTGGGCGCTGGAGTGGGAGAACCAGGTCCTGGTCGTCGATGCGGGACTGATGTTTCCCCAAGAGGACATGCTCGGCATCGACCTGGTCCTGCCGGACATCTCATACCTCCTGCAGGACGGCAAGGAGGTGCTCGGCATATTTCTCACCCACGGTCACGAGGACCACATCGGCGGGTTGCCCTATGCGCTGAAGAAGCTCAATGTGCCCGTTTACGGCACGCGCCTCACGCTTGGCCTGGTCAAGCCGAAGCTCAAGGAGCATCGGATCCTGCGCGAGTCGGACCTGCGCGAGGTCCGCGTGGGGGACTCGGTGCAGCTTGGACCGTTTCGGGTCGAGGCGATCGCGGTTTGCCACTCCATACCCGACGCGGTCGCGCTCAGCATCGAAACTCCGGTCGGACGCGTGGTCTACACCGGCGATTTCAAGCTCGACCCGGCTCCCCCGGACGGTTATCCAACCGACATGGACCGTTTTCGCCGGCTGGGCGAAGCCGGCGTGCTGCTGCTTCTGAGCGACTCGACGAACGCTGAGCGCGAGGGACGCTCGGGCTCGGAGCGCGACCTGCACGGACCTTTCGAGCGCATCTTCAGTGAAGCGCCGAGCCGGATCGTCGTGGCCAACTTCGCCTCGAACATCCAGAGGGTGCAGCACCTGGTCCGCATGGCGGCACAGTTCGGCCGGCGGGTGGCGGTCGTGGGACGCAGCCTGCAGCAGAACTTCAAGACAGCTCGCGAGCTGGGCTTTCTCAGTGTGCCGGAAGGCCTGACCATCCCCCTCGCCGACTACGAGAGTGTGCAGCCATCGAAGCTGCTGCTGCTCACGGCAGGGAGTCAGGGCGAGCCAATGTCAGCCCTGACTCGTTTTGCCGCGCAGCGCCATCCGTTCATCAACGTCCTGAAGGACGACTGGGTCGTGATCTCGGCGCGGCCGGTGCCCGGCAACGAGCGGATGGTCCATCAGACGGTGAACAACCTGTACCGGCACGGCGCGCGGGTCTTTTACTCAGAGGTCGGGAATGTGCATGTCACGGGCCACGCCCAGCGCGAGGAGCTGCGTGACATGCTCAAAGCCGTCCGTCCGCGTTACTTCATTCCCGTGCACGGCGAGTACCGCCAGCTGCTGCTCCATTCGGAGCTTGCGCGTGAAGTCGGCCTCGGTGCAGATCACATCGCGGTGGTCGAGGATGGCGAAACTGTCGAGCTCACCGCCGATGCGATGGTGCGAGGAGAGAAGGTCAGCACCGGCCTTGTCTACGTCGACGGTCTGGGCGTTGGTGACGTCGAGCAGGTCGTGCTTCGGGACCGGCGTCATCTCGCCGAGGACGGCATCCTCGTGGTCACTCTGACGCTTGACCGGGACACGGGGGCCGTGCGCGCCGGACCCGAGCTCATCTCGCGCGGCGTCATCGAACCTGAGCTTTCGGTGCGGTTGATGGCCGATGCCCGCAGAGAGGTTCTCAGCAGCATCCGGCGCTTCGCCCATTCCCATCCCGACATCAGCCTGCTGCAAGAGACCATCCACGACGCTGTGTCGAAGACCGTCTACAGGCAGACCCGTCGCCGCCCTATGGTGATCCCGGTGATCACGGAGATATGAAGCTTCCGCCGCTCGCGCTCATCGCGCCCAGCCTCTGCCCGCGATGCGACCAGCCCGCGATGGTGCTCAACCATTCGGAGGAAGCACGATGCGCGCACTGCGGCCTGCAGCTGCATCAGTGCGCAAACTGCCGCGGCATCGCGGGACCGTTCGACCGCTACTGCGGATTCTGCGGCCACGAGATGGTGCAGGGCGAAAAGCGGCCGCTGTGGTGGAGGCTATGGTTCCTAGCGGCGCTACTCCCCGTAGCGGCAGGCCTGGCCTACGGAATAGCGCAAGCGCAGATCCATCACTAAGAATTTGATAAAGCACCTCCCCATTTATGGGGAGATGCGCTAACGGTTCAGCCGATGGCCACACTCCACACAGAAGCTGTGCCGGCCAAGGTTGTGGTGCCCACACGACGGACACACCAGCCGTCGCGGCGGATCGGCCTGCAGCCACCTTTCGTTCTCGCGCCTGTACCAGATTCCGTCCTCCGGCCCAAGCGTCCATCGCCGTCCTTCGCTGTCCAGCACCGCGAGGTCGCGCACCGCGACGCGGAACGCTCGAGCCTGCAGGTTGCCGACGCGCCGTTCCTCGACCAGGAACTTGTAGCGGATCTCCGCTTCGGCAAACGGATCGACAGCCACGCCGAGAGTATGCCGGTCGGGATAACGTAGAATCCAATCGGCTCAAGGGCCCGCAGCATGCGTCGCACCACATCCCGAAGCTCGACTCGATCCGGCTCACGCCGCGCTTCAACCTCACGTTCCAAACGGAGTAAGCGCGCCGCTCGCGCACGCCTGAGCACTCGCCAGGTGCGTGAGATCGTCGGCGTGTTGCTGATGCTGGCCGCGCTGTTGGGCTTGCTCGCCATCCTGAGCCACGCCGGCTCGATCCTCGGCGGCATCCGCGACGGCATGGTGGCCGGCTTCGGCAGCGCGTGGTTTGTTCCGGTCTTGGCGACGATCGCGCTGAGCGCCTACTTGCTGTGGCCCAAGGCGCCCCGCCCGCGGGGCATCGACTTCGTCGCTGGCCTGGTCACGGTCCTGTCAGTGATCGGATTGTTCGGTCTGGCGGCCGGCGCCGGTGGATCGGCCGGACGCGCCCGAGCGTCGGCGCCTGGGCGCTGCTCATCGCCGGGCTCGTGATCGGCCTCATCGTGACGATCCACTTCAGTCCAGGGGCACTCCTCGTCGCCGCGGTGAGCGGATTGCGGGCGGCGAACGCCGAACGCGCTCGGCTGCGCGACCTCGTCGCCGCACCGGCGCAGGAGAAAGGCAGACCGCAGAGGCAGACGCCCGCGACCTCCGACCTGCTGACCCGTTCGGCGGCGAGCTTCGCGACCGCACCGGCCTCGGCCGACCAGCGCGCCTTGTGGGAGATCGACGAGCCGGAAGAGCAAACGCCCGAGAGGCCGACCAACGCGCCGGCAGCGACAGTGGCGATCGAGGAGGAGCCGCCGCGAAGCTCCGAGCCCGTGCTGCGCGTCGTCGCCGAAGCCGAGGACGACCTGCCCGAGATCGAGTGGAAGCTGCCGTCCATCGCGCTGCTCGACACCGTGACCGCGCGCCGCGAGCGAATGGCCGATGAGATCAAGCGCAACGTGAAGATCCTCGAATCAACCCTGCAGACGTTCGGGGTAGAGTGCAAGGTCGTCGGAGTCAATCCCGGTCCGGCGGTGACGCAGTACGAGGTGCAGCCCGGCGCCGGTGTCCAGGTCAAGCGCATCACCGCGCTCCAGAACGATCTATCGCTGGCGCTCGCCGCGGCTCCGTTGCGCATCGAGGCGCCCATTCCCGGAAAGTCCGCGGTCGGCATCGAGGTTCCCAACAAGTCGGCGAGCCTGGTGACCATTCGCGAAGTCATCGAAACCGCGGCATTCCGCGAGGGCACCAACCGGCTTGCGCTCGGCCTTGGCAATGATGTATCGGGGCAGTCGATCGTCGCCGACCTGACCCGGATGCCACATCTCCTCATAGCCGGCGCCACAGGACAGGGCAAGAGCGTTTGCATCAACGCTCTCATCACGAGTCTTCTGTTTCAGGTGACACCCGATCACCTGCGCTTGCTCCTCATCGACCCCAAGCGTGTCGAGCTCACCGGCTACAACGGCCTGCCGCATCTCGCGCTGCCGGTCCTGGTCGAGTCGCATCAGGCCGCGGCGGCGCTGCGCTGGGCCGTGGCCGAGATGGATCGCCGCTACAAGCTCTTTTCGGGCGAAGGCGTGCGCAACATCGCAACATACAACGAGAAGGCCGCGCTGAAATCAGCGCGATCGCTGCCCTATGTGGTGATCGTCATCGACGAGCTGGCCGACCTGATGATGGTCGCCGCGGGCGAGATCGAGGAGCTGATCTGCCGGATCGCGCAGCTGGCGCGCGCGGTCGGCATCCACCTGATCATCGCGACACAGCGTCCTTCGGCAGACATCATCACCGGCTTGATCAAAGCCAACATTCCTTCGCGCATCGCGTTTGCGGTCGGCTCGCAGGTGGATAGCCGCGTCATCCTCGACACCGGCGGCGCAGAGAAGCTGCTGGGACGCGGCGACATGCTCTACCAGCCGGTCGATGCGGGCAAGCCGACGCGCATCCAGGGCGCATTCGTCAGCGACCCCGAGGTCGAGGGCGTCGTCAACTTCTGGAAGTCTCAGGGCGGCCCTCGATACATGGAGGAGATCCTCGAAGAGGGTGCAGGCACCGCGTGGGAGGGTGGCGAGCGGCGCGAAGAGCGCAAGCTCGATCCACTGTTTGCGCGCTCAGCCCGTGCGGTGGCGGCCGAGGGTGGCGCATCCGTCTCGCTGGTGCAGCGGAAGTTCAACGTCGGCTACTCGCGCGCGGGACGTATCGTGGACCAGCTGGCGGAGCATCGCGTGATCGGCGGATACCAGGGCTCGAAATCGAGAGAGGTGCTGATGACCCTGCCGGACGTCGACGATCTGCTGGATCGGTTGGGCCTCGAATGACCCCTGGCCAGGCTCTTGCTGCCAAGCGCGGCGAGCGTGGCCTCTCGATCGAGCAGGTTGAAGCGTCGACCCGGATCCGTGCCAATCACCTGCGCGCCCTCGAGGCGGACCAGCTCGACAAGCTGCCGGCGCCCGTCTATACGAAGGGTTACCTGCGCAACTACGCCACGTATCTCGGCCTCGACGCAGATGAGCTTCTCGCCGCCCTGCCGAGGAACGGACGGCCGCCCAGCCTCGCCCTGGGAATGGAGGAGTCTGAACGCCGACCCCGTTTCGTCCTGACCACGCCCGCGATCGCGGCCGCCGGCCTGGTCCTCCTCGCGGGCGCCTTCACCGGTTACGCCTGGCGTCAGGTGACGACGGACCAGCGGGCCGCGGTGGTTCTGGCATCGCCGTCCGCCGTCGCGAGCGCGCAGGCGTCCGCGGCCGCAAGCCCGGCGATCCAGGTTCGCCCGATCGTCGTCGGCGTGCGTGTCACTGAGGCGGTCTGGATCAACGCCGTGGTCGACGGGACACCGCAGTACGGGGACTCAGGTCGCGACCTGCCCGCAGGCTCGATCGTGTATTTCACCGGTGTGGCCGTGCAGATCACAAGCGGAAAGGCTTCAGCGACGTTCATCACGATCGACGGGCGAAACGTGGGGGCGATGGGGGTGGGCGTGGCAACCCGGGAGTTCTCGTCGCAAACTTCTCCCTAGGGCAGCGATGAACATCCCGAACGCGCTGACCGTCAGCCGCCTGGCCGCCATTCCCGTGCTGATGGCACTCCTGCTCCTTCGATTTCCGGGGCACGACCAGATCGCCGCCGGGCTGTTCATCATCTTCTCGCTGACCGACACGCTCGACGGTCAGCTTGCGCGCCGCCGCGGATCCGTCAGCGACCTCGGTAAATTTCTCGATCCGCTTGCGGACAAGCTCTTCGTGCTGTCCGTCCTCATCGTCCTGGTGCAGGAGGGGCTTGTCGCTGCTTGGGTGGTGGTCGTGATCTTCTCGCGCGAGCTGATCATCACGATCCTTCGCTCGGTCGCGGCCAGCCAGGGCACGGTGATCTCCGCTGCTCCGCTGGGCAAGACCAAGACCATCACGCAGATGGGAGCGGTCGCGCTGCTCATCCTTCAGCGCCCGTACCCGGTCCTGGTCCCGTTTGCGGATCTTGCGGTTTTGGTTGCGGTGGCGTTCACCCTTTTCAGCGGCCTCGACTACCTGGTGCGATTCCGACATGTCCTGGGTATGAGCGACAACTCGCGGGGAGGGCATTCACCACTTCGACAGCTGGCGCGGGACGTCGGGGCCGCGCTGACCGAGCATCGGTTCACCGTTTCCGTCGCGGAATCCTGCACGGGCGGCCTTCTGGGCTCGGCCTTCACGGACCAGTCCGGAAGCTCGGAATACTTTCGGGGTGGAATCGTCGCCTACAGCGACTCCGTGAAGCGCGACCAGCTCGGGGTTCCCGCCGGCTTGCTGGCGCACCACGGAGCGGTCAGCGCAGAGGTGGCCGAAGCCATGGCGGATGGCGCCCGATCCCGCCTGGCGACCGACTTCGCCGTTTCCATCACGTGCATCGCAGGTCCCGAGTCCGACCAGTCCGGCAAGCCGGTCGGCCTGACCTATGTCGGGATTGCATCTCCGACCGGCACCAAGGCGTTCGAAAGCAACTTGACCGGCGACCGGGGGTCGAACCGCCGGCGGGCGGCCGCGTGGGCGCTGGAGCTTTTGCTGCAGCAAGTCCGCTCCGGCGGTGTGAAGGTGAAGACCGCTTGACTGACGAACACCTGTTCGTTAGACTTTGCCGATCGGCTTGTAAAGAACGTTGATTCCTTACCTTCGACGTAGAACACTCGCCGCAACGACCTAGGAGGCATGCCGAACAAGTTGAATAAAGACAGAGACACAGACAAGGAAAAGGAAAAAGCCCTCGAGGAAAAGGATCGAGCCCTCGATTCCGCGATGTCCCAGATCACCAAGAGCTACGGCAAGGGCGCAATCATGAAATTGGGCGAGCACGTCGCGCAGCGGGGCGAGGTGACCGCCATCTCAACGGGCGCGCTGCCTCTGGACCTGGCCCTGGGAGTGGGCGGCATCCCGCGCGGCCGGGTGACCGAGATCTACGGTCCGGAATCGGCCGGCAAGACCACTCTAGCGCTCCACGTCATCGCCGAAGCCCAGAAGGCCGGGGGCGTGGCGGCGTTCGTCGACGCCGAACACGCCCTCGACCCCCTCTACGCGTCGCGCATCGGCGTCAAGATCGACGACCTCCTGATCAGCCAGCCGGACACCGGCGAGCAGGCGCTCGAGATCGTCGAGGTGCTGGTGCGGTCCAACGCGGTGGACGTGATCGTGATCGACTCGGTCGCGGCGCTCGTGCCGAAGGCGGAGATCGAAGGGGAGATGGGTGACTCGCACATGGGCCTTCAGGCCCGACTGATGTCGCAGGCCCTGCGCAAGCTCACCGCCGCGATCTCCAAGTCGAACTGCTCGGTCGTCTTTCTCAACCAGCTGCGCGAGAAGGTCGGGATCATGTTTGGCAACCCGGAGACACAGCCAGGAGGCCGGGCCCTCAAGTTCTACTCGTCGATTCGCCTCGACATCCGCAAGGTCGAGGTGATCAAGAACGGACTCGACTCGGTCGGCGCGCGGGTCAAGGTCAAAGTCGTCAAGAACAAGGTGGCGCCGCCCTTCCGCGCCGCCGAGTTCGACATCCTCTTCAACGAAGGCATCTCCCGAGAAGGCGCCCTGATCGACGCCGCGGTCGAGTACTCCGTCCTCGAGAAGAGCGGCACGTGGATGTCTTACGGCGACCAGCGGCTGGGCCAGGGACGGGAGAACGTCCGCAACTACCTGCGCGAGAACCCGAGCCTGTCGGCCGAGATCGAGGCCAAGGTGCGCGCGAAGGCGGCCGGCGCGGTCGCGCCGATCAAGAGCGCGGCGCCCGCCAGGCCGACCGCCGGTGCCCCGGAGGACTTCTAAGCCCCCGCCTGTCGGAGCCTTGAGCGCGGCAGTTGCCCTGCAGGCACGGCGAGGCCACTCGCAGGCTGAGCTGCGCCGCAAGCTCGGCCGGCGCGGTTACGACCAGGCGGAAGTCGACGACGCGTTGGCGCGGCTCGTCGAGAAAGGGTTGCAGAGCGACGGCGCCTTCGCCGAAGCGCACGTGCGTCGGCGATCGCGGTCGCTCGGGCCGCTGGCGCTGTCTGCCGAGCTCACGGCCCGGGGCGTCGACCGTGACCTCGCCGACCAAGCGATGGCTCGCTTCACCCTGGACAGGCAGCTCACCTCAGCCTTGAAGCTCGCCGAACGCCTGTGCGGCAACACTCGGTACGCAAGCTACCGGGAGCTGCTGCACGCCATCGGCGCCAAGCTGATGCGCCGCGGCTTCTCGATGCCGGTCGCCCGGGCGGCCTGCGAGGCCATCTGGAACGGTACGTCGGACACCCTCGAAGCCTAGAATTTGGGTCACGCAGGCCCGTTTTAGGCCCGCAAGTCATAGAGCCAACCCGAGGTGGGACCCCTTTCTGGTCCTGCCATGGTCACGCACTTTGACAATCGAATTAACGAGGTGCATGTCACATGCCTGTCAACGTCTTCGTCTTGCTATTGGTCGTGGCAGTGGTCGCCCTCGCTGTCGGTGCCGGAGTCGCTTATCTGCTCCTCAGCCGCCGGCAGAGCGACGGGAGTCACGTCCTCGAGATCAAGGCCCAGCAGATGCTTCTGGAGGCCGAGACTCAGGCCAAGGAAAAGCTGCTGGAAGCCAAGGAGGAAGCGGTCAAAGTTCGGACCGCCGCCGAACAGGAAGCCCGCGAGTATCGGGCTCAGTCGCAGCAGATGGAAAAGCGCCTGATCCAGAAAGAGGAAAACCTCGACCGTAAGGGAGAGGACATCAATCGAGCGGAGCGAGAGCTCGCCAGCCAGAAGAAGTCCCTGGACGACATCAAAGCTCAGCTGGAGGAGAGCTACCGCCAGCAGGAGAAGGAGCTTCAGCGCGTCGCCAACATGACGCGCCAGGAAGCCCAGGGAATCCTGATGGCCCAGGTCGAGCAGGACCTTCGCAACGAAGTGGCGCGCAAGGTCCGAGAATCCGAGCTGGCGGCGCGCGACGAGAGCGAGCGTCGGGCTCGGGAGATCGTCACCGAATCGATTCAGCGCATCGCCGCCGACCAGACTGCCGAGGTCTCGGTCTCGGTGCTGCCCTTGCCGACCGACGAGCTGAAGGGCCGCATCATCGGCAAGGAGGGGCGCAACATCCGCGCGCTCCAGCAGGCCACCGGAATCGACCTCATCGTCGACGACACACCAGAGGCCGTGATCATCAGTGGGTTCGACCCGGTCCGCCGCGAGGTGGCAAGGGTCGCGCTCAACAAGCTCATCGTCGATGGCCGGATTCATCCGGCTCGGATCGAGGAGATCGTCGCCAAGTCCCGCCAGGAGGTCCTGCAGAGGGTCAAAGAGGAGGGGGAGGCGGCGGTCCTGGAGCTCAGCCTCCAGGGTCTGCACCCTGAGGTCGTTCGCCACCTCGGCATCCTGCGTTTCCGCACCAGCTACGGCCAGCAGGTGCTCAACCACTCGAAAGAGGTCGCCTACCTCGCCGCCATGATGGCGTCCGAGATCGGCGCCGACGTCCGTATCTCCAAGCTGTCTGGCCTGCTGCACGACATCGGCAAGTCCATCGACCACGAGGTCGAGGGCTCGCATGCCGTGATCGGGGCGGAGCTGCTGCAGCGACACGGGGTTCCCGCACCGGTGGTGCATGCGGTCCGCGCTCACCATTACGACGAGGAACCGCACACTATCGAGGCGCTGCTGCTGATTGCGGCGGACGCGATCTCCGCGGCTCGGCCCGGAGCGCGTCGAGAGTCGCTCGAGGCCTACGTCAAGCGCCTAGAGAAGCTGGAGGAGATTGCGAACTCGTTCCAGGGAGTCCAGCAGTCTTACGCCATCCAGGCCGGCCGCGAGGTCAGGATCCTGGTCAAGCCAGAGCAGATCGACGACACGGCTGCTCAGCTGATGGCGCGAGACATCGCCAAGCGCATCGAATCGGAGCTCAGCTTCCCCGGCCAGATCCGCGTCACCGTGGTGCGCGAGACGAGGGCGGTGGAGTACGCGAAGTAAGTTCAAAAGGGAGTCCGCGCGAGGGCTCCCTTTTCTTTTTGCACGACAATCGACGAATGCCTGAGGCTGAGTTCCGAATCCTGTTCGTGGCCGACGTTGTCGGGCATCCGGGCCGGGATGCGGTCAAGGCGCTGCTCCCGGGCCTGAAGAAAGAGCTGCGTCCGCACCTGACCATCGTCAACGGCGAAAACGCCGCCGGAGGGTTCGGCCTCACGGCCAAGATCGTCGCCGAGCTGAGGGCCTCCGGCGCAGACGTGATCACGTCCGGCAACCACGTGTTCGCCCAGAAGGAGTTCGTCGGGGATCTGCCCAACCTGGAGCGCGTGCTCCGGCCGGCCAACTACCCGCCGGCCGCGCCAGGACAAGGTTGGTGCGTGGTCGACGCGGGGGGCCACCAGGTGCTGGTCATGAACCTGATCGGGCGCATCTTTCTCGAGTCCCTGGATGACCCTTTTCGCGCGGCCGACGCCATCCTCGCCGCCCATCCCGAGAGGCCGGGCGAGCGCCGTGGTGGGGACTCACACGCACGTCCCGACCGCTGACGCCAGGGTCCTGCCGGGGGGAACCGCCTACGTCACCGATGTGGGCATGGTCGGACCCCGGGACGGATGCATCGGGATGGACAAAGACGTCGTCCTGCAGCGCTTCCTGAGCGGGGTCCCGAACCGGTTCGTCGTGGCCTCTGGACCCGTGACATTCAATTCCGTACTGGTTACCATTAGCAGTTCCACCGGCCGAGCCACATCGATCCAGCGAGTCGACCGTGAACATTTTTGAAGGGGTTCCAGCAATGACATCGGAGCGCACTCCAGTAGAGGTGCTCAAGGTTTCGGCCACCTCCAAGCCGGTCGCCGTGGCGGGCGCCATAGCCGGCGTCATCCGGAGCAAGGGGCGCGTCGAGGTCCAGGCGATCGGGGCGGGCGCGATCAACCAGGCGGTCAAGGCGATCGCCATCTCGCGCGGTTATGTGGCTCCAGGCGGTCTCGACCTGGTGTGCATCCCGGCCTTCATCGATATCTCCATCGACGGCGAGGAGCGCACAGGAATCCGGTTGCTCGTGGAGAGTCGATAACGGTTAGCTCGGAGCCCCAGACCCGCTCGTTCCACATCTGGACGATCGGCTGCCAGATGAACTCGGCGGATTCCGAGAGCCTCGCCCGGCGATTGCTTGCAGCGGGCTACGTCGAAGACTCCCTGGAGCGCGCTGACGTCGCGATCCTCAACACATGCGTGGTCCGCCAGGCATCCGAAGATCGCGTCTACTCCAAGCTCCATGAGCTGAAGGAGTGGAAGACGCCTGATCGCACCATCGCGGTCACCGGCTGCATCGTCGCGAAGGAAGGCGACAACCTCACTCGCCGGTTCCCGCATCTCGATGCAGTCGTGGCAATCGGAGACTACGAAGACTTCGTGGCGAACCTCGAAGCCCGCTATGACTACTCGCAAGGTGAGCCGCTCCCGCACGCGGGCCGGACGGGTGTCAGCCATTACGTGCGGGTCATCCAAGGCTGCGATCACAACTGCACCTTCTGCATCGTGCCGCGAGTGCGTGGCCGCGAGGAGCACGTCCCGCTGGAGGCGGTCGTGGCGGAGTGCCGGCAGGCGGTTGCGGACGGAGCGAAGGAAGTCGTGCTGCTTGGCCAGAACGTCGACGACTACCACGACCCCAATGGTCGCGGTGGCCTGGCCGCTCTCGTGCGTGAGGTAGAGCAAATTCCCGGGCTGAAGCGACTCCGCTTCATGACGTCACATCCGCAGGACCTGGAAACGGACCTGCTCGAGGTCATGGCCGCGAGCGACGTGGTCTGTCGCGAGCTGCAGCTGCCGATCCAATCGGGCGATGACATGGTGTTGAGGCGCATGGCTCGCGGCTACCAGACACGGCATTACAGGGCGATCGTGGACAACGCCAGGCGGTTGATGCCTGACATCGGGCTCGTGACCGACGTCATCGTGGGATTTCCCGGCGAGTCCGAAGCCGCCTACCTCAACACCCGCGCGCTGGTCGAGGAGATGCAGTTCGACGTCGTTCACATCGCGATGTACTCGCCGCGGCCCGGGACCTATGCGGCGACTCGAATGACCGATGACGTTCCGCAGGCGGAGAAGCTGCGCCGACTGAACGACCTTTTGGCCCTGCAGCGCGACATCGCCGGCCGCAAGACCGCGCGATGGATCGGCCGCAACGCCGAGGTGTTGATCGAGGGGCGCGATGAGCTGAACCGTCCATACGGGCGCATCCGCCAGGGCAAGCGGGCCAACGTCTTGCGAGCCGGCGATATCGCTCCCGGTGACGTCGTGAACATTCGGGTCATGCAGGCCACCGCCGGCCAGCTCACAGGATTGCCGGCGGCGTGAATCCCCCAGCCACCCCGGTCATGCGGCAGTACCGGGAGGCAAAAGAGAAACACCCCGACGGAATCCTTCTCTTCAGGCTCGGCGACTTCTACGAGATCTTCTTCGACGATGCCAGGGTCGCGGCGCCGATCATGGGCGTCCAGCTCACGTCGCGGCCGCTTGGCAAAGCGGGGCGGGCGCCCATGTGCGGTGTTCCGCATCACGCGTGGCAGTCATACGTCGGCAAGCTACTTCGCGCGGGTCACAAGGTCGTGATATGCGACCAGGTGGAAGCGGCCGGAAAAAGCAAGATCGTGCGCCGCGATGTCACGCGAGTGCTGACGTCGGGCACTGTGGTCGAAGACGCCTACCTCGAACCATCGCGTCCCAACTACCTGGTGGCGGCCTGGACGCGCGGACTGGAGGCCGGGATCGCCGCCTGCGAGGTTTCCACGGGTGAGCTGATGCTGTGCCAGCTGCCCAGAGAGAGACTGCAATCGGAGCTCGAGCGGCTGGCGCCGGCGGAGCTTCTGACCCCGCCCGAGATCGAGGAGTACCGCTTCGATCCCATGCGAGGCGAGCAGCGGCTCAAGGACCTGCTGGGCATCGCTTACCCCGCATCGGTGGGTGCGGCCGACGCGCCGCTTGCGGTCGGTGCCGCCGGCGTCGTCCTCGACTACCTGAAGCACAACCAGATGCGACTCGTTCCGGGCTCATTCACGGTGCGCACATACTCGCCCGACGCGACCATGCCGCTCGATGCCGCCACAGTGCGCAACCTCGAGCTCCCCGCGCTCGTCGGGCTCATGGACCGGACTTCGACACCGATCGGGGCACGGCAGCTGCGTGCGTGGCTGGGGGCGCCGCTGAGAGATGCGGAGTCCATCGAGCTCCGTCTGGCCGCTGTGGACGAGCTGGCGTCCGCGGCAACGCTGCGCGACCACCTGCAGGAGGTCCTCAGGCCGGTGGGCGACCTCGAGCGCCTTGTCTCGCGAGCTTCGCAGGGTCACGCAACCGCCCGGGAGCTGGTAGGCCTCCGCCGGTCGCTCGAGGCGATCCCCGACGTCCAGGAAGCGCTCAACGGCTGCGCCGCCCTGGTGACGCGAGAGCTGGCGAGCCAAGTGAACGCAGCGCCCGAGCTGGCCGGCACGCTGGCGAGAGCCCTGGTCGATGACCCACCGCCGACCGTTCGGGAGGGCGGCGCGATCCGGGCGGGGTACGACGCCGACCTCGATGCGATCGCCGACGCTTCGCGGGGAGCGCGCGACTGGGTCGCAAAGCTCGAGGCCGCGGAGCGCAGACGAACCGGCATCCGCTCGCTCAAGGTCGGATTCAACAAAGTCTTCGGCTACTACATCGAGGTCAGCCACGCGAACACGGTGCGTCTGCCGGATGAGTACACGCGCAAGCAGACGCTGACGGGCGGCGAGCGTTATGTCACCCCCGAGCTGAAAGAAAAAGAAGCGATCGTGCTCAGCGCCCAGGAGCGGATTGCGGCTCGCGAGCTCGAGATCCTGCACGACCTTGGCGCGGCGGTCGCCGATTCTGCACCGGCCCTGCGCGACTGCGGCCGGGTGTTGGGGATGGTGGACGCCCTGGTCAGCCTCGCGGTCGCAGCCGCCGACTACGCCTGGCGGCGACCCGAGGTCAACGCCGGAGTCCAGCTCAGCATCCAGGCGGGGCGCCACCCTCTGGTCGAGCGAAGCCTGCCCGCGGGCGTGTTCGTCTCCAATGATTTAGACCTCGATCCGGAGAGTGCGCAGATCATCATCCTCACGGGGCCGAACATGGCCGGCAAGTCGACCTACCTGCGCCAGGCCGCGATGATCGTCCTCCTTGCGCAGTGCGGCAGCTTCGTTCCGGCGGAGCGAGCGGTGATCGGACTCGCCGACCGAGTCTTCACGCGCGTCGGCGCGCACGACGACATCAGCGCCGGCATGTCGACGTTCATGGTCGAGATGACCGAAACCGCGTACATTCTCAACCACGCCACCCGCTCGTCGCTCGTGATCTTCGACGAGGTGGGGAGGGGGACGTCGACCTACGACGGCGTGTCGATCGCGCAAGCGGTCGTCGAGCACCTGCACGACGCTCCAAAGCTTGGCTGCCGGACGCTTTTCGCCACGCACTATCACGAGCTGACCGCTCTTGCGGAGCGGCTGCCCAGGGTGCACAACGAGCGCGTGGAGGTTCTCGAGGAGGGCGACTCGGTGAGCTTTCTGCATCGCGTCGTTCCCGGCGGCGCGGACCGTTCATATGGCATTCACGTCGCCGCAGTAGCGGGCCTTCCCGCCGCAGTCATCGCGCGCGCACGCCAGGTGCTGGGCGAGCTCGAACAACAGCGTCCGCTCGAGCCGCCCGAGCTGCAGCTCGGTCTGCCCATCGAGATGACCCCCGATCCTCTGCGCAAAGAGCTCGAGGAGATCGACCCGGCATCCCTGAGCCCCCTCGAGGCGCTTCAGAAGCTCTATCAGCTGCGGGCGAAGCTCACCCCATGATCCAGATGCTGGCGCCCGAAGTTGCGGACGCAATCGCGGCCGGCGAAGTGATCGAGCGACCCGCATCCGTGGTCAAGGAGCTGGTCGAGAACGCGCTCGACGCCGGCGCCAGGCGCATCAGCATCGATGTCCGGGGAGCCGGCAAGACTTCGATTCGGGTCAGCGACGACGGCGCGGGCATTCCGGCGGAGGAGCTCGTGCTGGCCTTCGTGCGCCACACGACCAGCAAGCTCACCAAGCTCGCCGACCTTTCAGTCATCGAATCGTTCGGCTTTCGCGGCGAGGCGCTCGCCAGCATCGCTGCGGTGGCCGATGTCGAATGCTCGAGTGGAGGCGCAAAGGTGCGCGTCCGGGCCGGAGAGATCGTCGAGCAGGGTTCGGGTCCGCTGCTGCCAGGCGTGGTGATCGAGGTGAGGGACCTCTTCGCCAACGTGCCGGCGCGCTTGAAATTCCTGAAGAGCGATGCCACCGAGGTCGCCGCGATCAAGGATGTCGTCAGCGCATTCGCGGTGCTTCATCCGCACGTCCGTTTCCACCTCACGATTGACAGCCGCGCGGCTCTGAGCAGCAACGGCGACGGGGATCAGAGGCGGGCGATCGCCGCCGTGTACGGTCCCCCGGTGGCGGCGGAGATGCTCGAGATGATCGGCATGGCGCTTAATCCCCACGAACTCGGAGGCTTCGCCTTGAGTTCGCGGGGACCCCTAGAGGTCACCGGCATGGTCAGCCAGCCGCGCCTCAGCCGCGGAAGCCGCGACGGGATGATGCTCGCGGTCAACGGCCGGCCGATCAGCGCGCGCTCGCTGATGTACGCGCTCGAGGAGTGCTACCAGGGGCGTCTGGAGCGCGGCCGTCATCCGATCGCCGTGATCGATATCGGCATCGACCCCGAGTTGGTCGACGTCAACGTGCACCCGGCCAAGAAAGAGGTCCGTTTCCGCGACGAGGGCGCGGTTTTCGCCGCCCTTCAGCGCGCGGTGCGCGCTGCCCTGGACGGCAGTGATCCGTTCCGTTACCGGCCGGCAGAAAACAGCAGCGAAGTGGTCACCTCGATTCCCGCATCACCTCTCACCCTGCACGAAGCGCCCGCGATGCTGGCAGCGTCCGAAACCAACGGCCATGCGGCGAACGGACTCCTCCGGCCGATCGGCCAGGCGGGCCCCGGCTACCTCGTCGCCGAAGGCCCGCATGGGTTGGTGCTGGTCGATCAGCACGCGGCACACGAGCGAGTCATCTACAACCGGCTGCTCGAACGCCTGCGCACCGGCCGCGGCGCGAGCCAGCCGCTGCTCATCCCACAGGCCGTGGATGTGGAGCCTGCGCTGATCGCCGCGGCGGCGGACCACCGGACCGAGCTCTCCAACCTTGGCCTCGAATACGAGGAGTTCGGCCCGCGAAGCCTGCGCATCACCGCGGTCCCTGTCGAGCTCCCATCCGGCCGCGCGACCGCGGCGATCCAGGAGACACTCGCCGCGCTGGCCGAGAATCGCGGCGATGCGGCGATTCAGAACGCGGCCGCGGCGCTGGCGTGTCACTCGGCGGTGAAGTTCGGGCATGTGCTTGACGTCGCGGAGCAGCGCCGTCTGCTGTCCGACCTGGAAGCGGCCGAAGAGTCCATCACGTGTCCGCACGGCCGGCCGACGCGGCTCCTCGTCGAGTGGCAGGAGCTGACGCGCCACTTCCGAAGAAACTACTGACGCTATCCCCACGAACTCAGAGGACCCGCGACGCAGGCCGCGAAGCGGGCTGCCCTGCGGCGTGCCGTGAGTTCGCGGGGGCCCCTGTAGTCCCTGTGGTCGTCGGGCCGACCGGCATCGGTAAGTCGCAGCTTGCGTTCGACCTCGCGGTGGAGCTGGACGGCGAGATCGTGGTCGCTGATTCGCGCCAGGTCTACCAACGCCTCGACATCGCGACCAACAAGCCAAGTCCAGAGCAGCGGCGTCGCGTGCGCTATCACATGATCGATTTCGTCGACCCGGCCACCAACTTCGATGCGGCCCGGTATCTCGAAGGCGCGCGGAACGCGATCCAGGACATAACGTCTCGCGGCAAGCTCCCAATCGTCGAAGGCGGCACGATGCTATACGTCGACGCCCTCTCCGATGGATTCACGCTGACGGGAATCCCGCCCAATCCTGAGCTGCGAGGCGAGCTCGAGCGGCTCGATGTCGCCGCGATGCGAGCGAGATTGCTGCGCATCGATCCCGATCCGGGGGTTGACCTGCAGAATCCGGTGCGGATGATTCGAGCCCTCGAGATCCTGGAGGCCGCGGGTCCGCCGCTCCGCCGCTTGCGCACGAGAAGCCAGCCCACCTGGAGCGCATTGCGCATCGGTCTGACCGCGCGTCTCAACGTGATCGACCAGAGGCTCGAGGCTCGCAGCCGGCGACAGGTCGAGCGCGGGCTGGTGGCCGAAACTCAGGCTGCGCTCGATGCCGGCGTGCCGGCCGATGCCGCGGTGCTGACTGGGATCGGTTACGCGGAAGCGCTGGCTCAAATTCGTGGTGAGCTCACGCTGGAGGATCTGCCGGTTGCGATGGCGCGGTCGAACCGGCGCTACGCGAGGCGCCAGCTTCGCTGGTGGCGTCATGACGAGAGAGTGCGATGGTTCGAGATCGAGCCCGATCCACTGCCGGGTATCCTCAACTACGTGAGGGGAGCAGCGTGAGAAAGGCACGCGTCGGCGCCCGCCGTCTTGACCTGATACCGCCGTATCTCTTCGCGGAGATCGACCGCAAGGTTCAGGCGAAGAAGCGCGCCGGCATCGATGTCATCTCGCTCGGCATCGGTGACCCTGACCTGCCCACGCCCGGACGCATCGTGAGCGTGCTCCAGGAGACGGCGGCCGACCCGTCCAACCATCGTTATGCCTCGTACTTCGGACTGGCAGAGCTGAGGGAGGCGATCGCCGCCTGGTACCACGACCGGTCAGGTGTCGAACTCGACCCAGGCACCGAGATCCTGCCGACTCTGGGCTCCAAGGACGGCATCAGCCACGTGCCCCTCGCCCTGGTCGATCCCGGCGACGTCGTGCTCGCACCCGACCCGGGTTACACGGTGTACGTGACCGGCGCGATCATGGCCGGCGCCGAGCCACACATGATGCCGCTGACCGCGGAGAATCGGTGGCTTCCGGATCTCGAGGCGATTCCGTCCGACGTGGCCGAACGCGCGCGCCTGATGTGGCTCAATTACCCCAACAATCCGACCGCGGCCACCGCCGACAGAGAGTTCCTGAAGCACGCCGTGGAATTCTGCCGGCGCCACGACATCATCCTGTGTCACGACGCGCCCTACTCCGAGATCGCATTCGACGGGTACCGGCCGCTGACCCTCTTCGAGATTCCAGGCGCCAAGGAGATCGGCCTCGAGTTTCACTCGCTCTCGAAGACCTACAACATGACGGGCTGGCGCATCGGCTGGGTCTGCGGTCGCGCCGAGCTGGTGAACCTGATCGGCCAGCTGAAGACCAACATCGACTCGGGGATCTTCCAGGCCGTGCAGTGGGCGGCGATCGAGGCGCTGAATGGGGGAGAGGAAGAGACGAAGGCGGCCTGCGCCGTCTATGCCCGCAGACACCGATTGGTCGCCGACACGCTGAACGCCCTCGGTTGGAAGATCAAGCCGCCGCGTGCCACCTTCTATGTGTGGGCAGAGGTGCCGAAAGGGTATGACTCCATCGGTTTTGCGAGTCATGTTCTCGACCAGGTGGGAGTGAACATGACGCCCGGCGTCGGTTTCGGCGCGCACGGCGAAGGCTACTTCCGCCTTTCGGTGACAGCTCCGGATGCGCGGCTCGAAGAGGCCATGTCTCGAATGAGGAAGCTCAAGCTCTGATCACGACCAGGAGCCCGCGCGAGCGGGCGTATCTCGTCGGGATCCTTCTCCCCGGCACGGCTCCCGAGGCGGTGCGCGAGCAGATGAGCGAGCTCGCCGACCTGACGCGGACCGCCGGTGCCGAGGTTGTCGGGTCGGATGTGCAGAGGCGATCTGACGTCGACCCGGCGCACTTCGTAGGGATGGGCAAGGTCGAGGCGCTGCGAGACATGAAGCTCGAGGGCGAGCTCGACCTCGTCATCTGCAATGAGGACCTGAGCCCCCGTCAGCAGCGCAACCTCGAGCTCCAGGTCAAGGCCCGGGTGCTCGACCGCACCGAGATCATCCTCGAGATATTCGCCCAGCACGCGCGCACCCATGAGGGACGCCTCCAGGTGGAAGCGGCTCGTCTGCATCACCTTTTGCCGCGCTTGATCGGCGCCTACGCGTACGACCGCCAGGTCGGCGGGAGGCGCGGGGGAGTGGGGGCGCGCGGTGGTTTTGGTGAGCAGCAGATCGAGGTCGAGCGACGCCGGATTCGGAGGAGGATTCGCGACCTCGACCGGGAAATCGAACAGGTGCGCACCCAGCGCCACCAGCAGCGGACCGGCCGGCGGCGGGCCGAGCTGAAGACGGCGGCGATTGTCGGCTACACCAACGCGGGGAAGTCGACCCTGCTCAACGTGCTGACCGGAGCGGGGGTGCGGGCGGAGCAGAAGCTGTTCGCCACGCTGGACCCGACGACGCGCAAGCTCGAGCTTCCTGCGGGCCGCGAGCTCCTGCTGACCGACACGGTGGGTTTCATCCAGAAGCTGCCGACCGACCTGGTCGCCGCATTCAGGGCGACGCTGGAAGAGGTGACAGAGGCGGACCTGGTCATCCAGGTCCTGGACGGAAGCTCGCCCGCCGTCGAAGAGCAGGCCGAGACCGTGGAGCGCGTGCTCGGCGACCTCGGCGCGGCTGACAAACCCCGCGTGGTGGCCATGAACAAGGTCGACCTTCTCGGACCGGCCAGCCGGCGGCGCGCGGTCAGTGCGCTCTCAGCGCGATACCCGGCCGCGGTCCCGATGTCCGCGACGCAGCAGCTGGGTGTGAGCGAGCTTCTCCAGGCGATCGATCGGGCCAGCCGCGACGACGCGGTCCAGCTCGAGATCCTCGTCCCCTACGGGCGGGAGGGCGTGCTGGCCGAGCTTCGCAAGATCGGCGGCGTGGAGCGTACCGAGTACGTCGAGGGCGGCACCAGGGCATGGGGTTGGGCCCCCCGTCATGCGGCCCGCCGATTTCAGGACTTCGCTTCCTAACGGAAGAGCCTGATCACACCTCGGACGACGCCGACAAGGCTAAGGTTGCTGGTCACGATCGGCTCGTAGGCGGGGTTTTCCGCCATCAGCTTGACGTGGCCGTTGCTGCGCTCGAACCGCTTGACCGTGGCGTCGCCGTCGACCAGCGCGACCACGATTGATCCGTTGGTCGCTTCGTGCTGCGGTCGGACCAGCACCAGGTCGCCATCGAAAATGCCGGCGTTGATCATGCTGTCGCCGCGTACCCGGAGCAGGAAGTAGCCGTCTTTGGCCAGCTCGGGGGAAAGGAGGATGTGGTCCTCGATGTTCTGCTCGGCCAGGATCGGGCTGCCGGCGGCGACGTTGCCCACGACCGGCACCGAAACGGCATTGCGCCGCTTCTGGTCCATCTCGGCGTCCTGGACCACCTGTACGGTGCGGGACTTGCTCGGGTCGCGCTTGATCAGGCCCCGGCGCTCGAGCTGGTTGAGGTGGTTGTGGACGGTCGAGCTAGAGCTCAGGCCGACCGCTTCGCCGATCTCGCGCACGCTGGGCGGGTAGTTCCGGCTCTTGGTGACGGTGCGGATGTAGTCGAGGATCCTGGTCTGCCGTTCGGTGAGGTTTTCGGTCAATTCGAGTTCTTCTCCAAAGCGTGGTGGGGACGTTGCTGGCCATGCTAGCACCTCGGCGCGACGAGCGCAAACTTTTGTTCGCTGTCTTGACAGCCGAACACGCGTTCGCTATCCTTCCGAACGTATGTACGCCGCCGGCTACGGGATCAAACCTTGGCGGGCAACCCGTACCGGCGGCTTTCGCATGGTCCGGCGCGCTGCGGTCGTGCTGGGCGCTGTCGTCTTGGTGACTGTCGGGGGGAGTCTGGGGCTCGCCGTCGCGGCGCGTGGCGGCACGCCGCCGGCCGAGACGACGGTCGTGGTGCAGCCGGGCGAAACCCTGTGGTCGATCGCCTCGGACCACTATCCGGCGGATGATGTGCGTGTCCGTGTCGACGACATCGAGCAGGCCAACGGCCTGGCTGGGCCGGTCATCCACGTGGGGCAGAGGCTGCGCCTACCGGGCTAGGCGGCGGACCAGGCCGTGAGCCTGGTCCTCGTCACCCGCCAGGGCTGCCACCTCTGCGACGAGGCGCTCCGCCTCCTCCGCTCCCTCGGCCACGAGCCGGAGCTGGCCGATGTCGATTCCAATGACCACCTCCACGACCTGTACGACTGGCGCGTCCCCGTGGTGCTGCTCGACGACCGTGTCGTCGCGGAGGGCCGAATCACCCGGGAGCAGCTGGAAAAAGAGGTGGGCAAGGGAGCCGGCTAGGCCCCAACCATCATTTATTTTGCGCTTGATAATCACCGTTCTAGATAGCTCAAGCTCCGGATAACGGTGGCGCGGACCGAATTCCGCACGCCTGACGCCAGGCGTCCGTTTGCAGCGGTGCCGTGCCGCTACGCTGAGCGCTGCAGCGCGGGCTCCGCGTCCAGGCCCCGCAGAAACACCTCGAGCGGCAGCGCCGCCGCCTCGAAGTCGCCCCGCAGGAGCTCCAGGTCGGCTCCGCGCTGCTGCAGGCCGGCGATCGCCAGGTCGATCGACCGCAGGGATTCGCTGACATAGAGCCGTAGCGGGGCCTTCAGCGCGTCCAGTTGGGTCTCCCGGCGCCAGGCCTCACGGACCTCGCCGGTGAGCTCGAGCAGCCGGTCCGCGACCGAACCTGCCCGGGCGCGCTCCAGCGGGTCCGAAGCCAGCCGGCCCCAGTCCTGGGCCGAGGTCCGGATCAGCCGCCGCAGCTTGACCTGGGTCGCCAGCGTACGCATGGAGTCACATTTTACCGAACAACTGTTCGGATTGCAAGGGCGGGGCAAAGATCCTGCACAGGCTCGCCGCCAGCGAGTCCGCGTCGGCGCCCGGATGGGTCAGGAAGTACCCCACCGCGTCGCTCACCGCCCCCACCACCGCCCGCCCGAAGACCGCCGGGTCCTTGTCCGCATAAAACTTGTCGTGCGTCATCGCATGGCCCACCTCCTCCGCCACCGCGTCGGCAAATTGGGCCTGCAGGTCGTGGCGAATCGCCTCCACCCCCGCGCTCAGCCCCACCGACTCGACGATCAGCAGGCGCGCCACGTCCGAGCGCTCGAAGCAGGACAGCACAAAACGCGTGATGCCGAGGCGGAGGCGTGCGTGGTGGTCGTGGCCCGTCGCGGCGTCCGCGAGCACGTCGTGGATCAGCGCTCCGCCCTCCTGCTCCAGCAGGTCGCGAAAGCAGTGCTCCTTCGACTCGAAGAACTCGTAGAAGGCCGACTTGGAAACTCGTGCTCGGGTCACGATGTCGTCGACCGAGGTCACTGTATAGCCGTGGCCGGCGAAAAGCGCCAGCGCAGCCTCCACGATCCGCCTGCGGCGCCGCTCGATCCTGCCTTCGAACAAGGTGTAGATCTTGGCGTCGCGGTGCCACTTCTCGACCGGGAAGTCCCGGATGTAGCCGTATCCGCCGCAGATCTGGATCGCCTGCTCGGTGACCTTGACCGCCACCTCGCCGGCCTTCAGCTTGGCCATCGAGCCCTCGGCCTTCTTGAACTCGCCGCCGTTACGGCCTTCCCACAGCGCCCGCCAGATCAGCGCCCGGGTCGCCTCGATCTCGGTCGCCATGTCGGCGAGCATAAACGCGATCGCCTCGTTCTCGATCAGCGTGCGTCCAAACTGCTTGCGCTCCTTGGCGTACTGCAGCGCGAACTCGAATGCGGCCCGCGCGATGCCCAGGGCCTGGGCGCCGACGATCGGCCGCGAAATCTCGAAGGTCTTCAGGGCGACCGATGAGCGCTGGTGGTTGCCCTCGCGGGCCCGCTTCAGACGAGCCTCTAGCTTTTCCACGCCGCCAAGGACGTTCTCGAGCGGGATCGTGCAGTCCTCGAGCAGCACCTCTGCAGTGTGCGAGGCACGGATTCCCATCTTCTTTTCCTTCTTGCCCATGCGCAGGCCCTTGGTGCCTGGCGGCACGACGAAGCTCGCTTGGCCGCGTGTCCCGAGCTCGGGCTCGACCGCGGCCACGATGACATGGACGTCCGCGATGCCGCCGTTCGTGATGAATACCTTCTGGCCGTTGATCACCCAATCGCCGTTCTTGCGGATCGCGCGCGTCTTCATCGACGACACGTCCGATCCCGCGTCCGGCTCGGTCACCGCGAACGCGCCGAGCGCCGGCTTGTCGGGTGTGCCGAAGCAGGCCGGGATCCACGTCGAGATCTGGTCGGGGGTGCCCTGGGAGAAGATCGCCGCCACCGGCAGGCCCGTGCCCTGGATGGCGAGCGCGATGCCGGCGCAGCCCCAGGTCAGCTCCTCGGCCACGAGCGCGGGCATGATCCCCGTGCCGTCGCCGTAGGTCTGCTGGAGGAAGTCAGTGCCGTAAAGGCCGACCTCGGCCGCCTTCTTGACGACCGGCCATGGGAACTCTTCGGATTCGTCGTACTGGTGCGCGACCGGGCGGATCTCCTTCTCGGCGAAGCTGTGGACCCAATCCCGGATCTCCTTCTGCTCATCGGTCAGCTCGAACGAAATCATCTCGGTATTCGTGCTCCTCGGCTGTATAACGCCCTGGTACTCGTACGTACCGTTTCCGAGCCCGACGTTACGCCGCGGCGCGTCAAGGTGTCAACCCGATTAACTTGCTTTGGCCGACCCCGTGACCGCCTGATACCCCAGCCGGACTGCAAAGAGGACCAGGAACGCTCCCCAAACCCGGGCCAGGACTGGCCCGGGCACCTCTATCGCGACCAGGGCCCCGAGGATCGCTCCAACCACTCCCCCACTCCCCATCCACAGCGCTGGCTCGATCAGCACGTTGCCCTCCCTGATGTGGGTGATGCCGCCTACGATCGCGGTCGGTACGATCGCCACAAGGGACGTGCCCTGGGCCACGGCCTGAGACACGCGCAACGCGACCGTCATCGACGGCACGAACAGCAGGCCTCCGCCGATGCCGATGGTGCCGCTGAGGAAACCGGCCGCCAGCCCGGCAAGGATGAGCAGGACGTCGGTCCACGTCATGGGAACACGAGCTCCTTGAGACCCAGCACCCCGAGGACCAGCGCCACCGCCACCTTCAGCTCCCGATCAGGTATCCGGCTGAGCATGCGCGCCCCGACGTATGCGCCGACAACGCTGCCGAGGATGAGAAAGGCGGCGGCGTGGAAGTCGACCTGCGGCGACCCGCTGCGGAAGAGATAGATCGGCAGCGCTGCACCGGCAATCGGAATGATCGCCACCAATGAGTTCGCGTTGGCAGAACGCTGAGACGTCCCCGCCCACAGAACCTGGAGAGGGATGAGGACAAACCCGCCGCCGACCCCAAGAAGCCCGCCCAGCAGGCCGCCCAGAAAACCGATTGCCGCAAAGACGGCCGGTCGGTTTATTCGGAGGTCCGGGGAGGGGTCTCGGGCTGGTTGGTCACTACGGTGTGATGCCGGAACTGGACGTTCTCGGGCACCCCCGCGTTCGGCTGCTTGGCTTTCTTCTTCTTTTTCTGCTCGCGGCCCTGTTTGTCGCGTCCTTTAGCCATGGCGCCCAGTTTCCACGACCAGGGCCAGTTCGCGCAAGAACGATTCCACATCGGTGACCAGGCCGACTGACTGCCAACTGCCGCGGTCGGCCAGCTTGGTCACAACCGCGGGGTTTATATCGACGCAAACCGTGCGCACGCCGGCCGGCAGCATGTTGCCTGTGGCGATCGAGTGCAGCATCGTGGAAAGCATCAAGGCGATGCGGACTCCGTGTAGCGCCGCCCGCATCCGTCGCTGCGCCTCGACCATCTCGGTGATCACGTCGGGCAGCGGGCCGTCGTCGCGCACAGAGCCGGCGAGCACGATCTCGACCTGGTGCTCGATCGCCGATTTCATCACGCCGGACTTGAGCTGCCCGCTCTCGACCATCTGGCGGAGGCCGCCGGCGGCGCGCACCCGGTTGATGGCGCGCATGTGGTGCTCATGCCCGTGCTCGATCGCAAGCCCGCTCTCGATGTTCACGCCGAGGGCCGTGCCAAACAGCGCGGACTCGACGTCGTGCACGGCGAGCGCGTTGCCGGCGAACAGCACCTGGACGAAACCCAGCTCGATCAGCCGCGAGAGATAAACGCCGGCGCCGGTGTGCACGACAGCAGGCCCAGCGACGACAAGGATGCGGCCGCCAGACTCGCGCACCTGCCGCATCTCGCCCGCGATACCCGCGATGAGGACTTTCTTCGGTTTCTCGGCCGAGACCTCGCTGCCCATGAAGCTGAAGATCTCGGTCCGCCGCGAGCGCTCCAGCGGAGTCACGCGAACGCCCTGGTGGCCGATCACGACCTCCATGCCGGGCTTGGCGTCCTGGAAGACGATGCAGCGCGCCTTGCCTGACTTGCGGTCGACGGCGATCGCAGCGTCCATCTCGATGTTGTCGACCGCGACCCAACGCCCGTCGATCAGGATCTCGGTCGGAAGATTGCTCGTCGAATAAAAGCCTTCCGGAAAAACGCCCTCATGGGTGACCTGGTCGAGGCGAACCGGCTGCTCGTGCTCCGCGGTCGCGCCGAGAGATCGGGCACGCTGCACGATGCGGTCGAGCACCTCGGGTGAGTCGGCGTAGACCTCCATCCGGCAGATCGAGGTGTCGGTCTTGTGCTGGCCGACCTTCAACTCTTCGATGGTGAAGTTGCCGCCAAGGTCCATCACCACGTCCATCACCTGCGGCAGCATCATCGAGTCGATGATGTGGCCCTGCAGGACCAGGCGCGCGGTGTGCCGGCCCTCCTGAAGGGGGAGATCGGTCAAGCTCGAGCTCCGGCCGCGGCATTGATCTGCGCTTTCAGAGTTGCGGCTTCACGCGCCGGGCTCTTGTCGTAGAGCACGCTGCGGCTTGCCGAGACAAGGCACGATGCAGGGTCGCCGTTCCACGCCGCGCGCACAGCGGCCTCAACGTCGCCACCCTGGGCGCCGACGCCGGGCAGCAGGAATGGAAGGTCGGTCACGGCGCGGACGTCTGCGATCTGTGCCGGCGCGGTCGCGCCGACCACCAGGCCGACATTGCCCTTCCCGTTCATCCGCTCGGCGAGCGCGGCCACGTGCCGGTAGACAGGCTTGCCATCCGAGGACAGATGCTGAAGGTCCGCCGCGCCGGGATTCGACGTGCGGCACAGGACGTAAACTCCGCGGTCTTCGTACTTCACGAACTCCTGTAGCGAGTCGGCGCCGAGGTATGGATTCACGGTGGCGGCATCCATCGCCAACGTCCCGAAGGCCGCGCGCGCGTAGGCACGCATCGTGTTGTCCATGTCGCCGCGTTTTGCATCGAAGAGAAACGGCGTCGCCGGCGCCTGGTCGCGCAGCTCCAGCAGCGCCTTCCACCCGTCAGGCCCGTACTGCTCCCAGAAAGCGCTGTTCGGTTTGAAGCAGCAGACGTGCTCTTCGGTCTGGCGGACCACATCGAGGCAGTGTCGGAGCGCCCCGGCCGCGCCGCCTTCGATGCGGTCAGGATCGGGATCGAGTCCGACGCACAACAGCGTCTGGCGCTCACGCGAGAGCGAGCGGAGACGGTCGAAGTAACCCAAGCAGACCAAATCCTAACCGCGCTAGATCGGTACTCGCCTCAGCTGCGCGGCCACCTGTTCTCGATATCCGACCGAGTTGTACGCACAGAAAGGAATCAAGCGACCGTCGGGGATGATGAACTCGACGCAGCACTTCATCACGTTCTTCACATTGAAGGTCCACGGATCCATGAAGTCGCGCGTGTTGACCATGAAGACATGGCGGGCCAGGTCGGTCGAACCGTGACTCGACAGTGGAAGGCCGAGTTTGCAGGCGGGGCAACGCGACGTGGAGCCATCCACAACTCGGTGAACGTCGCCGGCGGCGACGTCTGAGCCAACCGGCGCAGAAGAGCTCCAAAGCCGCTCGAGCGTGCCCAGGAGCTCCTGGTCGAACGTCGCCAGGGTTCGGTTCTTCAAGTAATCCAGGTGGCTCTGCACGTCGACCAATCTGGTGATCGGCGTGACCTCATCCCCGCTCAGGAGTGCGTATGTAACGAAGTTGCAAGTCGGCATACAGCACGGAACCGGCACGAAGTCGCTCATCAGGAATCGACCGGCGGTCTGCAGCTCGAGCGCTCCAAGCACATCGGGAATCGTCATCCGCTGCATGGGATCCATCGCAAGGTGACGCTGGGCCCGAAAAGCCGGTTGGAAGTTGACCCCAAAAACGGCGGGATGGCGAAGCCCGAAGTCGACGATGGCGCCGATCTCGTGGTCGTTGATGCCGCGCTCGATCGCAGCCACCAGGACCGCGCGCACGCCGGCCTCGGCAAGCCGATCGAGAGTTTTGAGCTTGGTCGTGACGAGGTCGTCGCGCCCTCTGAGGGCGAGGTTCGTCGCGGGATCGAAACCATCGAACTGCAGATACACGGTCGGCTTCAGGTCAGCCAGCAGGGACAGAAGGTGGTCGTCGTGACCGAGCTTCAAACCGTTGCTGTTGATCATCACGTGCCGGATCCCTCGGTCCTGGGCCAGGGCCACGAAATCCGGAAGTAGAGAATGCAGGGTGGGCTCGCCGCCGGAAAATTGCACGACCTCAGGCGAACCTTCCGCCGCCACGAAGCTGTCCAGCATGAATCCCACCTGACCGTGGTCGAGCTCGAAACCGTCGCGCGCCAGGTGGGTGCCGGAGTTCGCAAAGCAAAGCGGGCAATCGAGGTTGCATCCTGAGTTGATCTCGATCAGGCCGAGGCAGGCGTGCTGCTTGTGCTCCGGGCACAGACCGCAGTCGTGGGGACACCCCTCGCGGACCTCAGTCTGGAACTTCAGGGGCAAGGTTCCAGGTTTGTTGAACGGAGCGATCTCCGCGTACAGCCTGGCGTCGCCGAACACCAGCGCCTCGAACCACCCATGGCTCGGGCAGCGCTTGCGCATGATGACGCGGTTTTCTCTGAAGAGAATCTGAGCGTCGATCGCGCGGCGGCATTCGGGGCACAGGCTGCGGGTCAGCTCCCAAAAGATCTCGGGACGATCGGTCCGAGCTTCCACTAGGGCACCCCCCGCCGCCGCCGAAGCACAAGACCGCCAAGAAGATGCCGACGAGCAGAGCCAGGCCAAAGGCGATTCCGTAGGCGAGCAGCATTCCGAGGGCAGCGGGCGGACGGATGATTGCGAGGAGGATGATGACGCCAATGTTGATCACCCATGGCGCAGCAACGATGGGCGCGGTGAAAGCGTCGCCGAGGCTTGCGTTCGCAATCACGTTGAGGATGATGGCCAGCAAGATATTGCCCACGATGACGCCGACGAAGCCAAGCCAGAAGTCGCGCCAGTAGCCGGGCCGCCTGACCTTGCGGCCGGCGCGCGGCGGCTCGGGTATGGCCATCGTGGTGAGCGGCGAATCTTTCCCCTGCCACCGTGTCCCGTCCCACCATTCCTGTCGGTCCGCGGTCCACCAGTTGCGGCCATCCCAGATGTGCTGCTTGGGGTCGAAGTCATCGCTGCTGGGGCCCGGCCGCCGGTCAGGCGCGGCCTCAGGGGGCTCGGGTGAAAGACCTGGCGGCGGCTCCTCAGACAATTTGGGCAGCCTGCCTGCGCCGCTGGGCGAGAGCGTAATAGGCGGCCACGAGCGCAAAGAAGGCCCAGGCTGAAGAACTGCTGTCCCGTCAGACCAAGCGCGATGACCTGGTTGTTGCGGAGGAACTCGATGAAGAAGCGGCCGACGGCATAGCCGGCGACCCCGAACTTGAGCAGCCTGCCGTCCTGAAAGTGCGGATTGTCACGAAGAGCGACAAGCACGACAAACCAGATCAGGTTGAAGCCGCTGTCGTAGAGAGGCGCCGGGTGCACGAGGAAGTCAGAGCCGGCCACCGGGTGCACGCCCCACGGGAGCGTCGTGGGCTTGCCGAGCCCATCCTCACCGGATAAGAAGTCGCCGATGCGGCCGACCGCCATGCCAAGTGCCATGCCGGGCGCGAACGCGTCACACGCGCATCCCGCCTTGCCGATGACCCGGCTCACCACATAGCCGCCGATGTACGCGCCGGCAATCGCGCCGAGAATCGATCCCGGACCGACGCGGGGATCGAACAGGCTGTAGAAGTTGAGCACGACCGGAGCTGTCGACAGCCCGTTGAAAAAGAGGATCGACAACCGGGCCCCCACCATCGCGCCGGCGGAGCCACCGAGGCCTATCGGCACCACCTCGCTCGCAGGCCACCGACGCCGGCGAGCCTCATAGGCGACCCAGGCGAGCAGAACCAGGATTCCGAGCACGAGGAAGAAGGGGTGGGAGTAGACCTTGACGCCGAAGATCTCGAAGAGGACCGGCCTCATCGTCGGCCGCATTCTCGCCCATCTGGTTGCGTTTGTCAGGGCTCCCGCGGCGAGGCTGTGCCGCCCGTCAAAATTGAGGTGTGAGAATCGCACTAAGCCAGGTCAACCCGACGGTCGGCGACCTTCTCGGCAACGCGCGCCTGGTCGTCGAGGGGATCGAGCGCGCGCGCGAACTAAGCGTGGACATCGTCTGTTTCCCCGAGCTGGTCATCACCGGGTATCCGCCCGAAGACCTCGTGCTCAAGCCCTCGTTCGTGCGCGACAACCTGGCCCAGCTGGTCCTCATCGCGCAACAGACCAGGGGCATCTCGGCGGTGGTCGGTTTTGTCGACGAGGACGGCGACATCTTCAACGCGGCGGCCTTCTTGCACGACGGCGAGGTGAAGGCCGTCTATCACAAGGTGTTCCTGCCCAACTACGGGGTTTTCGACGAGAAGCGGTACTTTCAGCCCGGGCACAAGTGCCCCATCGTCGAGCTCGACGGCGTGCGGATCGGCCTTTCGGTCTGCGAGGACTGCTGGTTCCCGTCCGGGCCGATGGCGTGGCAGGCGCACCACGGCGCCCGGCTGCTGATCAACATCAACGGCTCGCCCTATCACTACGGCAAGCGCGCGCCGCGCGAGGCCATGGTCGGCGGCCGCGCCGCGGATTACGGAGCGTTCGTCGCCTGGGTCAACACCGTGGGTGGCCAGGACGAGCTCGTTTTCGACGGCAACAGCGTGGTCTTCGACCCGCACGGCAAGGTCATCGCGCACGCCGAGTCGTTGGTGCCCGACCTGCTTGTCTGCGACTTCGATCCCCAGCTGCCCATCCACCACTCACCCGAGAAGCTGCGCTACGAGGCGGACGCGGCGCAGCGCCTGGACCTCGACGTGTCCGAAGTCCCGATCCGGGCCGCGTCCAAGCCGGGACCCAAGCCTGCAATCAAAAACCGCTTGGCGAAGCCACTCGAGGGCGCGGCCGAGATCTACGCGGCCGTCGTGCTGGGCACCGGTGACTACATGCGCAAGCAGGGTTTCCAGAAGGTCGTCATCGGCATGTCGGGCGGAGTCGACTCGGCGCTCACGGCCGCTATCGCGTGCGACGCGCTCGGACCGGAGAACGTGATCGGCGTCCGCATGCCCTCGCGGCACACATCGGCCGAGAGCCTCGACGACGCCGGGATGACCGCGGAGAACCTCGGTATGCAGCTGATGGACTTCTCCATCGAGCCGCCCCACGAGGGATTCGACAAGATCCTCGCCCCGGTCTTCAAGGGCACCAAGCCGGGGGTGGCGGAGGAGAACGTCCAGCCGCGAATCCGATCCACGATCCTCCACGCGCTTTCCAACAAGTTCGGCTACATCGTGCTCAGCACCGGCAACAAGTCGGAGCTGGCCACCGGCTATGGAACCCTGTACGGCGACATCGCAGGCGGCTACGCGGTGCTCAAAGACATCACCAAGACGACCGTCTACGAGCTCTGCCGCTACCGCAACACGATCGGCACGGCGATACCGGAGCGCGTGATCACCAAGGCACCTTCAGCCGAGCTCAAGCCCGACCAGAAGGACACCGACAGCCTGCCGCCCTACGATGAGCTGGACCCGATCCTGAAGGGCTACATCGAGGAAGACCTCAGCCCCGAGGAGCTGGTTGCGGCGGGGAACAAGGCGGAAACGGTCGCGCGCGTGATCCAGCTGGTCGACCGGAGCGAGTACAAGCGCCGCCAGGCGCCGCCGGGCGTGAAGATCACCCCGCGGGCCTTCGGTCGCGATCGCCGGATGCCGATCGTGAACCGCTACAGCCCCAACGGCGTCCGGGCGAAGTAGCGTTGTTGCGCGCGGCATAATTTCTATCGATGGCAGATATAGACAGGAGCTATGGCGGGGACCTTTGACTTAGTCGTGATCGGCGGCGGCCCGGGGGGCTACGTCGCCGCACTCCGGGCGGCTCAGCTTGGGGCCAAGACGGCCATCGTCGAGAAGGACCGCATGGGCGGCACCTGCCTGGTCCGTGGCTGCATCCCGACCAAGGCGCTGCTCCAGTCGTCCGAGCTCTACACGCAGGCCAGGGAGGGTGCGGTGTTCGGCGTTGTCGCCGACCATCTCGCCTTCGACTGGGCCGCCGCCCAGAAGCGCAAGACGTCAGTCGTCGACCAGCTCGTCAAGGGCGTCGACGGGCTGCTCAAGGCCGGCGGCGTGACCGCGTTCAAGGCCGGCGCCCGCCTCGCCGGCAAGGGCGTGGTCGACGTGGGCGGCGAGCCGCTGCAGACGAAGGACATCGTGATCGCCACCGGATCTGCTGTGGCGCGCATCCCGCTGCCGGGAGCCGAGCTGACGATCGACTCCGACCAGATCCTCGAGCTGAAGGAGATCCCGCGCCGCCTTGCGGTCATCGGCGGTGGCGTCGTCGGGATGGAGTTCGCGGCGATGTTCGCGGCCCTCGGCAGCAAGGTCACGGTGCTCGAGATGCTGCCGCAGGTCCTGGCGATGGTCGACGCCGACCTCGTCGCGGTTTACGCCAAGCACTTGACCGGCCTCGGCGGCGAGATTCACACCGACAGCAAGGTGTCCGAGGTCGCCAAGCAAAACGGTGCGCTGCAGGTGCGCTTCTCGACCGGCGGCGAGGGTGGCGTCGTGGACGCGGACCAGGTATTGCTCGCGGTCGGGCGCGTGCCGTACACGCAGGGTCTCGACGCGGAGAAATTCGGCGTCAAGCTCGAGCGCGGTCGAGTGGTCGTCGACGAGCACCTCCACACCACCGCGGACGGCGTCTGGGCGATCGGTGACGTGATCGGCGGCATCATGCTCGCACACGTCGCGTCGTACGAGGGAGTGTGCGTGGTGGAGAACATCGCTGGGTATGGCGATCGTGTCCCCGACTACCACGCGGCGCCGAACTGCATCTACACCGACCCCGAGATCGCGCACGTCGGCCTCGGCGAGAAAGAGGCGAAGGAAAAAGGCATCGCGGTGAAAATCGGGAAGTTTCCGTTCGCCGCGGCAGGTCGCGCCTTGACGCTCGGCCAGACCGAAGGGTTCGTCAAGGTGGTCGCCGACGGGGAGTCGGGCCGGCTGCTGGGCGCGCACATCATCGGGCCGCGCGCGACCGACCTCATCGCCGAGGCGACCCTGGCCGTGCAGAACGGGCTGACGCTGGAGCAGATCGACCTCACGATTCACGCCCACCCGACGCTGCCCGAGTCGTTGATGGAGGCGGCGCTGGCGGCGCAGGGCCGCGCCATTCACATCCCCAACAAGAGAATAAGTTCCGGTCCGCAGGTGCAGCCTTCCAACGATCAAAATCGGGAGAAGCAAATGGTCGCCCCCGTCCAACCCTCCGCCCCACCCCCCGCTCCAGGCGCGATCAATCCGAAATCGCTCGAGCTGACAAAGGAAAATCGCGACTTCCTGCTCGGTCTGCACCGCCAGATGCAGCTCATCAGGCGTTTCGAAGAGCGCGCGCAGGAGCAGTACACCAAGGCGAAGATCGGAGGCTACTGCCACCTCAACATCGGCGAGGAGGCCACCGTCGTCGGAGGCATCCTCGCGCTCCAGCCGAACGACTGGATCTTCACCAGCTACCGCGAGCACGGCCACGCGATCGCTCGCGGAGTCGACCCCAAAGCCGTCATGGCTGAGCTCTTCGGCAAAGAGACGGGGACCTCACATGGCCGGGGCGGGTCGATGCACCTCGTCGACTACAGCCGCCGATTCATGGGCGGCTACGGAATCGTCGGAGGTCATCTGCCGCTGGCCGTCGGGGGCGCGTGGGCGGTGAAATATCGCAAGCAGCCCGACGTGATCTTCTGCATGTTCGGCGACGGGGCCACCAACATTGGCGCGTTCCATGAGTCACTGAACATGGCCAAGGTGTTCGACCTTCCTGTGGTTTGGTTCTGCATCAATAACCGCTATGGCATGGGCACGCCCGTCGAGAAGGCGTCGGCCGTCGCCGACATCTACAAGAAGGCCTGCGCATACGACATGGAGTCGATCCAGATCGACGGCATGAACCTGCGCGAGGTCATGCTGCAGACGAGCGAGATCGTCGAGAAGACGCGCAAGGATTCCGTGCCTCGCTTCATCGAGTCGCTCTGCTACCGCTTTCGAGGCCACTCGGTGGTCGACCCGGACAAGTACCGCTCGGCCGAGGACAAGGAGAAGTGGCGCAAGGCGGACCCCATCGTCGCCTTTGAGCACGAGCTGGAGAAGAGCGGCCTGGCGGACGAGGAGCTGTTCAAGAAGGTGCGCCAGGAGATCGACGCCGAGGTCCGCGACATCATCGAGTTTGCGGACCAGAGCCCTGATCCCAACCCGGACGACCTCTACAAATACACCTACGCGGGCCAGTGGGACAACCGGCCCGAGCTTCGCGCGGAGAGGGTCTGATGGCGACCGCAACGCCGGCCAAGGCGCCGGCCGCCTCCGACGAAAAGCTTTACCGCGTCGCTCTTCGCGAGGCGCTGAGCGAAGAGATGGAGCGCGACGACTCGATCTTCCTGATCGGCGAGGACATCGGGACGTTCGGCGGCGCCTATCGCGTCACCGAGGGACTGCTCGACAAGTTCGGTCCGCAGCGGGTGGTCGATGCGCCGATTGCGGAAGAGGCGATCGTGGGCACAGCCATCGGCGCGGCTATGCTCGGGTTGCGCCCCGTGGTCGAGATGATGACCATCAACTTCTCGCTGATCGCGTACGACCAGATCGTCAACAACGCGGCAAAGATCCGGTACATGTTCGGCGGCGAGGTCAAGGTGCCGATGGTGATCCGGATGCCAGGGGGTGCAGGACACCAGCTCTCCGCACAACACTCGCACAGCTTCGAAGTTCTCTATGGGCTGATCCCAGGCCTGCTGGTCGTCGCGCCGACAACGCCGGCGGACGCGAAGGGCATGCTCAAGTCCGCGATCCGCGCCGACAACCCGGTGATGTTCCTCGAGTCCATGAGCCTCTACAACGTGAAGGGCAACGTTCCCGCCGGCGATTACACGACGCCGCTGGGCAAGGCGGCCCTTCGCCGCACGGGTTCTGACGTGACGATCGTCGGCGTGTCGAGGATGGCCGTGCTCGCCAACGAGGCCGCGAAGCAGCTCGAGGAAGAGGACATCGATGCCGAGGTCATCGACCTGCGCTCGATCCGGCCCATCGACTGGGAGCCCATCGTCGACTCGGTCCGCAAGACAAGCCGGTGCGTCGTGGTGGAAGAAGGCTGGTCGACATACGGCGTGACCGCCGAACTCGCGGCCGGCGTGCAGGAGCGCTGCTTCGATTACCTCGACGCGCCCATCCGCCGCCTGGGAGGCGCCCAGGTGCCGATGCCGTACAACCAGCAGCTCGAGAAGACCTCGATCCCCACGAGCGAGGACATCAAGCGCCTGGTCCGCTTCACCGTCGGCAGGAAACCCGATGCCTGACATAAACATGCCCAAGCTCTCCGACACGATGGAGGAGGGCACGATCGTCGAGTGGAAGAAGAAGAGCGGCGACCAGGTGAAGGCCGGCGAGGTGCTGGCGGAGGTCGAATCCGACAAGGCGACGTTTGACCTCGAGGCCGAGGCGGACGGAGTCCTGCAGATCCTGGTCGAGCAGGGCGTGCCCGCCAAGATCGGGGCGCCCATCGCCAAGATCGGCGAAGCCGGCGACACGGCGCCCGCGAAGCAGCCGCCTCCACAGAAGGCAGCCGCTGAGCCGAGGCGCAAGGAACCCGAACCTCCCGTCGCTAAGGCGGAGCCCGCCCCAGCCCCACAGGATGGCCAAGAAACCCAGGACGGTCAGAGCAGGCAGCAGGAAGGCGTCAAGGCCTCGCCGCTGGCGAAGCGATTGGCGGCCGAGATGGGCGTCGACCTCTCATCCCTGAAGGGCAGCGGTCCGGAGGGCCGGATCCTCAAGGAAGACGTTATCGCGGCAGGCGGCACCCGGCCCGCGGCCGAGCGTCGGCGTCCTCAGCCCTCCGCTGAAAGGCGCCCCGGGGCAGATGTCGAGACCGTCGAACCCAACCGCATGCAGGCCACGATCGCGCGCCGCATGGCCGAGGCGAAGTCAACCATCCCGGAGTTCCAGGTCACCGTGGAAGCCCGCGTCGACCTGACGGTCAGCCTGCGCCAGCAGCTGAAGGACTCTGCGCCGGGCGCCGAAAAGGTGACCATGACCGATTTCCTGGTCCGCGCCTGCGCGCTCGCGCTGCGCAAGTTCCCCGAGGTGAACAGCTCGTGGGTAGAGGGCAAGTTCCAGCGGAAGCGCTCGATCAACATCGGCCTCGCCGTCGCACCGAGCCAGGGCATGGGCTTGCTCGTGCCGGTCGTGCACGACGCCGACCAGAAGGACCTCATTCAGATCTCGATCGAATCGCGCCAGGTCATCGAGCGGGCCCGCTCGGGCCGCCCGAACGAAGGCGACCTTTCCGGCGCAACCTTCTCCATCTCCAACCTCGGCATGTATGGAGTCGATGAGTTCGTCGCCATCATCAATCCGCCCGAGGCTGGAATCCTCGCGGTGGGCGCGATCAAGGACGTTCCAGTGGTCGAGGAGGGGCGGATCGTTCCGGGCAAGGTGATGCGGATGACGCTTTCGGTCGATCACCGGGTCTTCTACGGTGCGACCGCGGCTCAGTTCATGGCCGAGGTCAAGCGGCTGGTCGAGAACCCGGTGACGCTCCTAGTTCCGCCGGCATAGCTGAAGGCGCAGGCTCGGGCTTCTTCCCAGCCTCGCGCGACGCCGGAAGCATCAGGTGCACTCGAAGGTTGCCCGAGTCGTCGAAGTCCGCCCACATGCGACCCTTCATCGCTGCGATCAGCTCGCGTGAGATCGACAGCCCAAGCCCGACGCCACCTGCTGCCGCGGAACGCGATGGGTCGGCTCGATAGAAGCGATCAAACATCCGGTCCGGGTCGGGCCGGTAAGCGCCGGCGGGATTCGCCACGACGGTTTCGACTGAGCCCCCGCTCAGCCGCGCCGTAGCGTTGACCGTCGAGCCCTCAGGGGCGTACTTGACGGCGTTGTCGAGCAGGTTGTCGAGGACCTGGTGCAACCGCTCGGGATCGGCTGCGACGGGCGGAATGTCGTCGGGGACGTTGAGCTTGAGGTCCAGCCGCCGTGCGCCCGCTCGAGGCCTGACGATCTCCAGCTCTTGCTCCAGCTCACCGCCCAGGTCGACCGACGTGATGTGCATCGAGATCGTCCCCGCTTCGACCCGCGCCAGGTCGAGCAGCTCCTGCGCCATGCGCAGCACCCGCTCAGACTCCTCGTGGACGATCGTCGCCGCGCGCGTGCGCTCGGCTTCGCTCAGCAGGCTGCCGTCGACCAGGGCCTGGCTGAACCCGATCAAGCTGGTCAGCGGCGTTTTTAGCTCGTGCGAGACGTTGGCGAGGAAGTCGCGCTGTACCTTGCGCGCCCGCTCCACCGCTTCCGCCATGCGATTGAACGCCGAGCCCAACATCCCCAGCTCGTCCTGGCCGTTGATGTCGACTCGGCGCGAGTAGTTGCCGGCGGCGATGTCCTCTGCCGCTGAGCCGAGCTGCGTCAGCGGTCTCGTCACCGACCGGCTCACCACCAGGACCAGCAGCATCGCCACCACCAGGGCGACGCCGCCGGCCTCGAGGAGACGGCTCGCGAGATCGCCGGCCGCGGCCGTCGCGACGAAGGCTTCGGGCTGGGCGATCATCACGTAAGTGGCCCCGAGCGGGTCGACCCGTTTGCCCGGCAGCTTGATCGCCGCGGCAAGGTAGTTCTGGTCTCCAAGCGATGCGCGCGCCTCGAAGACTCCAGCGAACCGTTTGGAAGGTGAGAGGCTGAGCTGGGTGCCTTCCGTGCCTGCCTGTCCGCTGTCGTAGACGATGACGCGCTCGTTGTCGAGGAGGAGGAGCCGCCCGCTGCCGAGCCGCGGCGCGTCGAGGTTCAGCCGGTCGGTGAAGTCCGAAGGCGTTGCGGTGCGGCACAGGGGCGTTCCGGGTTGGGGCGTGACGCACTCCTGCGTCCGGACGACCGTGGCCGCTGAGGTGACCTGCCGGTCGAGCTGATCCTGCACGCTCTGGAACTCCAGGTCGCGAACCATGACCCACGTCAGGGCGCCCCCGAGAAGCAGGCTGACGGCGACGATGCCGGCCGCGGCCGCGACGAGACGCAGTCGCAGGGTCAGCTTCCCGTCAGCTCCAACCGATAGCCGACGCCCCACACGGTCTGGATGCTCGGATCGGTGATCTTTGCGGCGGCCAGCTTCTCGCGCACCTGCTGCACGTGCACGTCGACGGTCCTGGTGTAGCCGGGAAAGTCATAGCCCCAGACCAGGTCTAGGAGCTCGCTGCGCTGAAAGACCCGCCCGGGATGGCGCGCCAAGAGGGTCAGCAGGTCGAACTCCTTGGGCCGCAGCTGCACACGCTCGGACCCATGGCGCACCTCATGCCGCTCGACGTCGACCTCCAGCTTGCCGGCGCGGACGAGCTTGGGCTGGTCGGGCTCGATCCGGGCGCGACGCAATAGGGCTTTGGCACGCGCCACGAGCTCCTGGGGGTGAAAAGGCTTGGTGAGGTAGTCGTCGGCGCCCACCTCGAGGCCGACGACCTTGTCGGTGACCTCGTCGCGGGCGGTCAGCATGATGATCGGCACCTGGCTCTGCTTGCGGATCTCCTTGCAGATGGTCAGCCCGTCGACTCCGGGCAGCATGATGTCGAGGATCACAAGGTCGGGCTTGACCTGATTGAACCGGGCCACCGCCTGGGCCCCATCCCCCACGCCCTCGACCTCATAGCCCTCACGTGTCAGGTACAGGCGCGCCAGCTCGAGGATGTGCTTCTCGTCGTCGACGACGAGGATCTTGGAGGTCATCGATCCGCCCATAGCATCAATTGATCATTCCGACGTCAGAGGCCCGTTTTACATGTGTCAGCGAAATGTAAATCTGCTCCTCCACATTCAGGGGGAGGTGGCGCGAAGCGCCGGAGGGGCAGCCTCACTTTTGAGCCCGGGGCCGGTTCCGGCTTCCCTCATCGGAGCGCAAGACCAATTTGATCGGGTTGCCAATGAGTCCGAAACGGTCCCGAATCTTCTTCTCGAGGTAGCGCCGGTAGGAGAAGTGAAGCAGGCCCGTGTCGTTGACGAACATCACGACGGTGGGCGCTTCGCCGGCGGATTGCGTCGCGTAACCGAGCTTTAGGCGGCGGCCCTTGAAGCTCGGAGGCGGATGCTCGAGGAACGCCTCGCGCAGAACTCGATTCAACTCGTTGGGCGGCATCTTGATCCGGCGCTGGCCGACCACCTCGAGGGCCGTCGGCAGCAGAGTCCCGATGCCCTCCTTTGTCTTCGCCGAGACCGTCGCGATGGGTGCGTAAGGAGCGAACTTGAACTGCCTCGCGAGGGCCGCGCGCCAGTGGGCCGGCTTGCGCTGGTCGGACTCGACCAGGTCGATCTTGTTGACCACGATCACAAGTCCCTTCCCGGCGTCGAGCGCATAGCCGGCGACGTGCTGGTCCTGGGCGAGGACGCCGGCAGAGGCGTCGAGCACGAGCAGCACCGCGTCGGCGCGCTCCATGGCGTGGATTCCGCGCAGCAGGCTGTAGCGCTCGAGCCGATCGCGGCTCGACGATTTGCGGCGGATGCCTGCGGTGTCGATGAGCACCACCGGAACGCCGTCGAACACCAGCTCCGTGTCGATGGGATCGCGGGTCGTGCCCGGCGTCGGGCTGACCAGAGCGCGTTCGTCGCCGAGCAGCGCATTCAGAAGAGACGACTTGCCGACATTCGGCCGGCCCATGATGGCCAGCCGGTCCGCCTTCTCGTCCTCCCCACTCGGCGCTTCGTGCGCCGGCAGCGCCTCCAGCAGGCGATCCAGGAGCTCGCCCACGCCCAGCCCATGCTGGGCGGAGACGAGCGACGGCTCGTCAAAACCGAGCTCGAGCAGCTCGTGGGCGAAATGGCGTTCACCATGGGAATCGGCCTTGTTGGCAGTGACGATGACGCGCGCGAGCGACTTGCGAAGCATCTGCGCGATGTCGCGGTCTATAGGCGTCAGGCCCTGGCGCACATCGAACAGCAGAACGATGACGTCCGCCTGGTCGATGGCGATCCTCGTCTGGGCTTCGATGGCGCTGCGCGAGGAGTCCTTCGCGCCATCGAGGTCCAGCCCCGCGGTGTCGACCACTGTGAACTCGCGGCCGCGCCATTCGGCGACGCCGTAAAGGCGGTCACGGGTCAGCCCCGACTGGGGGTCGACGATTGCCTTCCGCCACCCGATCATCCGGTTGAACAGCGTCGATTTGCCGACGTTGGGTCGGCCGACGATGGCAACGATGGGCCGGGCCATCGGTCAATTAGACGGTTTTTGGCTGCCTGACCCACAAGACGACCGCGGCGGTGGCGCAGAGCGCGGCGCCGAACCCGAGGGCGGCCTGCGGACTCACCAGCGTCCACAGAGCACCGGCGAGCACGCTCGAAGCGAGGTCCGCGGCGCCGTTGACGCCATTGAGGAATCCGAAGGCGGTGCCCAACCGGCGGCTCTCGACCAGCGAGCTCGTGAGCGAGCCCTCGACGGAGCTCACGACCGGGTTTTGCGCCCCCACCAGGAGCGCCAGGAGGCCGAGGGCGAACCAGCCGTGCCCCAGCAGGCCGACCAGGCATGCCGCCGCAAAAGTGAGGTAGGCGGCAGCCAGGACCGGCGCCTTCCCAATCCGGTCCGCAAGCCAGCCGGCGGGGAACGACACCGCCGCACCCACTGCGTTATGCGCGAGGTAGAAGCCGACCGCAGCGGCGAGCGCGGCGGTGCGGCCCAGCTCGGGCTGCATGATCTGGGCGGCCCGGAGGGTAAAGAATGCCGTGGCGAAGTTACCGAGTCCGAATATGGCCACCGGAACCATCAGCCGCCAGAAGTTCGAGGGAAGGGGCACTCGAAGCGGCACCGGTTCCAGCCGCACCTGCCGTGGATCCCGGGTGATCAGCGCGAAGAGGACCACGCACACGAAGCCAGGTATCAGCGCAACCCAGAAGATCGTGCGGAAGGAGTGGCCCGTCGACAGAAGCAGAAAAGCCACCGTCGGGCCGATCAGCGCGCCCGCCGTGTCCAGTGCCTCATGAAATCCGAATGCTTTGCCGAGGTCTTTTTTCTCGACCGAGCCGGCGAGCATCGCCGAGCGAATCGGCTGGCGAAGACCACGCCCCATCCAGGCCAGAGAGCGAGCGACGATGATCTGCGGCCATGCCGTGATCGCGACAAGCAGGCCGAGACCGAACACCGTGGCGCCGTAGCCCCCGACCGCGAGCTGTCTGCGCCAAGCGATGCGGTCGCTGTACCAGCCGCTGAAGAGCTTGACGACGGCTGATGAGCCGTCGCCGACTCCTTCGATCAAGCCCACCGCGAATGCCGGCGCTCCCAGCCCGACGGTGATGAAAAGGGGCAGGACGGCGAAGACCATCTCGTAGTTGGCGTCGGCCGCCAGGTCGGCGAGCCCGATGCCGACAACGTTTCGATTCAGCCACCCCACCGGGGGCTGTGTCGCTACCGGGTCGGCCTCTAGGGGCCCCCGCGAAGTCAAGGCGAACCCCCCGACTCCGTGGGAACTCTCAGATCAGCTCCAGGGGCTCAGGTTGAAAAGGGCCTCCATCGTTGTCCGCCACGAACGCGTTCGTGTCGACCGGCAGCCCCTGATGAACGGCCACGATGAGATAGACATACCCCGCCCACGCGCGCTCGGTGTCGAACCGTGACGCCTGCGCCGGGTGGTCGGGGTGGCTGTGGTAGTAGCCCACGATGTCGAGGCCGGCCGCGTCGGCCTCGCGCTGAATCCGGATGTGGTCGCGAGGATCGATCTCGTAGCGGTCGCGGGCGCGGTCGACCACGATGTTTCGCGCGCGTTTAACCTCCGTCACCGTGCGGTTCCCGCGCGGACCGACCATGATGCCGCATATCTCGTGCGGATAACCCTCGGCGCCGTGCGACTGGATTGCCTCCATCGAGAGGCGATTGATTTTCACCGTGGTCCGTACAGTCCCGTCGAGAGATAGCGGTCCCCCGAGTCTGGAAACACCGTGACCACAACTCCCTCGCGAATCGTCTCGGCCAGCTTGCGCACAGCCCACAGGGCGGCGCCGCTGGAATGTCCGACAAGCAGTCCCTCGGTGCGAGCCACCATTCGGGCGAGGTCGTACGCCGGCTCGGTCGGGCAACCCCACACCTCGTCGGCGAGCGATTCGTCCCAGATTCGCGGCACGATGGCCGTTGGCAGGTGCTTCATCCCTTCGAGGCCGTGGAACGAATCTTCCGGCTCGACCGCGATCGTCCTGATGGAGGCGTCGTGCTCTTTCAGCCGGCGCGATGTTCCGACGAACGTCCCGGTCGTGCCGAGGCCGGCAACAAAGTGCGTGATGCGGCCGTTCGTCTGCTCCAGGATCTCCATCGCGGTGCCCTCGTAATGCGCGCGAGGGTTCGCAGGATTCGAGTACTGGTCGGGATAGAAGTATTCGTCGGGACTCGCCGCCACCATGTCGCGCACCAACCGGACAGCGCCGTCGGAGCCTTCGCCCGCGTCGCTGTACACGATCTCGGCGCCGTAAGCGGTCACGAGCGCCTTGCGCTCGGCGCTCACGTTGCCAGGCATCACAAGCTTCACGCGGTAGCCCTTGGCCGACCCGATCAGCGCGTAGGCGATGCCGGTGTTGCCTGAGGTCGAATCGATGATGGTCTTGTCACGGGTCAGCGCTCCGCGCCGCTCACCGTCTTCGATCATCGAGAGGGCCGCCCGGTCTTTGACCGAGCCGCCGGGATTGAACCATTCGGCCTTGGCGTAGACCTCGACGTGCGGAAACTGGCGATCGAACAGTCGGACCCGAAGCAGCGGCGTGTTGCCGACCAGCCGGGTGATGCCAGGAACGCCAACTCCGTGTGCCATCGCTAGAAAGAATAGAGATGGTCAAGACTCCTCCCCATTCATGGGGAGGTGGCCCTGAAAGGCCGGAGGGGCCGCTCGGGAGGGCTCCCCGCCGACTTACTACGACTGACGGCGCGATGGGCGCGCATCGAGCACGCCATTGAGGGCGGTGTTCAGATTGGCGTTGAGCACGCCCGGCCGGGGGTCGATGCCATTGGGCAGTCGAACGGTGGCGTCCGCCCTCGTCACTACGAGGCTCTGGTGCGGCGAGTAGGTGAACACGACATCGCCAATCGACGGTGCCGTGACGCCGTCACCCGCTGCGACGACCCGACCCACATTCGCATATCCGTACGTAAGTGGATAGCTCCAGTCAGGGTTCTCTGAATGCGAAAACAGTCTGGTCGAGGGATCCAGTCGCAGTTGCCACAGTGGGGCCTTGCCGCGGTAAACATTCATCTCAGTGCCCGCGCTGATGCCGGAGAACAAGGTCTCGACCTGAACCTCGTGTGGTCCGGGGGCCGGCACGGCCACCTCTCGGACCTCAACCTGTCGGGGCCCGGTCATGATCGCCACTTTCGCAGTCGCACTGGGCATGGCCGTGTCTATCTTCCCCGCATGCGGAGAAGTACCGCGGTAGGGGGCCCGGCCCAAAGGTCAGCCTGCGAAGTGATAGAGGACGACGCCTCCCAGCACGAAAAGTCCCGCCAGGGTGTAACCGATGAGCGAGCGCCGATAGATCGATCCGCCCTCTGGGGCGAGGATGTTCAGGATCGCGATGCCCACCAGGAACCCTCCACCGAGCAGCGCGACCGGCCCTGAGCGCGTCAGGACGCCGACGAGAAGAATCGCCGCGGCTATCGTGACCTCGATCAGCTGCAGCAGAGTCGATGCGGCCAACGGGTCAGTTGGACAGGGCTTGCGTGAAGTCGGCGATGATGTCGGCCCCGTCTTCGATCCCCACCGAGACGCGAACAGTGCCGGCGCCGACACCAAGCTCGGCCCGCTCCGCGGGGCTCATGGAGCGATGCGAGGTGATCTCCGGGTAGCTGATCGTCGTCTCGACGCCGCCCAGGCTGGCCGCGAACGTGGCCAGCGAGAAACGCTTGATCATCCGCTGCACCGCTACGCGACCGGTCTCTAGGTCGAACGCCATCATTCCCCCCGATCCGTTCGGCAGGAGTCGGTGCGCCACCTGGTAGGACGGCGAATCCTCCAGCAGTGGATGGTGCACGTGCGCGACGCCCGGCATCGATTGCATGGCTCGCGCAAGGGCCAGCGAGTTCTCGCTGTGGCGCCGCATGCGGACGTCGAGCGTGCGCAGGCCGCGCAGGGAGAGCCAGGAATCGAACGGACCAAGTGGCGTCCCGGTGCGCGCCGAGCGAGCTCGGGCCCGGCCCATCGTCTCGGCGTCGCCCACGATGACGCCGGCGACCACGTCCGAATGCCCGCCGAGGTACTTCGTCGCGCTATGCATCACCACAGTTGCACCCAGGTCCAATGGCCGGCACAGCAGCGGGGACGCGAACGTGTTGTCGACGAGAAACGGCGCGCCCAGCTCGCGGGCGATCGCCGCAATCGCTTCCAGGTCCGGCACTCTGCACAGCGGGTTGGTGATGGTCTCGGCGATGACGAGCCCGGCGCCGGGGATCGCGCGCCGAACAGCATCCAGGTCGGTCAGGTCGACGAACTGGGCCTCATACCCTGCCGGCTCGAGGTCCTGGCGCAGAAGGGCCGCCGTGCCTCCGTAGAGCTCTCGCGTTGCGACGATGGTCGCCGGCTTTGGGAGGAGGGCGAGGATTGCCGCATGGAGCGCCGCCATCCCGGACGCGGTGGCGACGCCTGCCTCCGCCCCCTCCAGCTCTGCGACCGCTCGCTCGAGCATCTCCCGGTTGCTGTTCGAGTTGCGGCCGTAGTAGTGGCCGGGCCGCTCGCCGCGCGCGACGGCGTCGTAATCGTCGAGGTCGGTAAACACATGCACGGCGGCGGTGCTGAGGTCTGGCGCGAGCGGACTCCTGGCCCCGAGGTCGCGGCCCGCGTGCACAGCCCGAGAAGCCGGTTTCACCAGTTAGTCGCCGGTGTCGCTTTCGCGCGTCTGATGCCAGACGTGCGGAATCCGGGTCACATCAGGCGCGATCGGCCCGCGTAGACCGCCGCCTCGCCGAGCTCTCCTTCGATCTGCAGTAGGCGGTTGTATTTGGCGACTCGCTCCGAGCGCGCGGGCGCGCCAGTCTTGATCATGCCAGCTCCAGTCGCCACGACGAGGTCCGCGATGGTCGTGTCTTCGGTCTCGCCGGAGCGGTGTGAGATGACAGCGCTGTAGCCCGCCTTGCGCGCGAGCTCGATCGCATCGAGAGTCTCGGTCAGGGTTCCGATCTGGTTGACCTTGATCAGGATCGAGTTCGCGACGCCCCGCTCAATGCCCTGCTTCAGGCGCGCAACGTTGGTCACGAACAGGTCGTCGCCGACCAGCTGCACCTTGCCGCCGATCGCGCCGGTCAGATGCTTCCATCCGTCCCAGTCGTCCTCCGCCATCCCGTCCTCGATGGACACGATGGGGTAACGGCCGCTCCATTCCCTGTAGAGGTCGACAAGCGCGGCTGCATCCAGCGAGCGGCCTTCGCCTTTCAAGTTGTACTTGCCGTCCTTGTAGAACTCACTCGCCGCGGGGTCGAGCGCGACCGCCACGTCTTTGCCCGGCTCGTAGCCGGCCTTCTTGATCGCCTCGACGATCAGCTTCATCGCATCCTCGTTGGAGCGCAGGTCGGGTGCGAAACCACCCTCGTCCCCCACTCCGGTCGCCAGCCCCTGCGCCTTGAGAACGCCTTTGAGCGCGTGGTAGACCTCGGCCGTCGCCCGCATCGCCTCCGCAAAGCGGGACGCGCCGACCGCACAGACCATGAACTCCTGCAGGTCGACTGATGTGTCGGCGTGCGCACCGCCATTGAGAATGTTGGCCATCGGCAGCGGAAGCAGCGAGGCGTCGTCGCCGCCGAGGTGCCGGTAGAGCGGAACGCCCTTGGCCTGCGCGGCAGCGTGCGCCACCGCCAGCGACACGCCGAGAATCGCATTCGCGCCGAGCCTCGACTTGTTCGGTGTGCCGTCGAGGTCGATCAGCGCCTGATCGATCCCTTTCTGGTCTTCGACGTCGAAATCCCGCAGCCTTCGCGCGATCTCGCCCTCGACGTTGCTCACCGCTTTGGTCACGCCCTTGCCGCCGTAGCGCTTCGGGTCGCCGTCGCGCAGCTCGACCGCCTCATGGACCCCGGTCGATGCGCCCGACGGCACTATGGCGCGCCCGCTGCCTCTCTCCGTGTACGCGGTGACGGCAACGGTCGGGTTGCCCCGCGAGTCGAGCACCTCGAGGGCGGTCAGCCCTCTCAAACGACCCACGAACCGGAAGTCTAGTTGGGTGAGGTCTCAGGGGCCCCCGCGAACTCCAGGCGCAGCCTCTGAGTTCGTGGGGATCTTTGCCCACGGCCCGAAGGCCGAGACCGAGTGGACGCTGAAACCGTAGTTCAGCAGCGTGGTGGCGTCGTCGGTCGAGTGAAGGGTCGCGTCGAGCACGACCGCGATCAAATGCCGGCCATCGCGCGTGGCGGTGGCGAGCATGCAGCCTCCGGCGTTCTCGGTGAGGCCGGTCTTCAGCCCGGTCGCGCCTGGATAGGTCCACAGCAGGCGATTCAGGTTGTGTGGATAGAAGGCCTTGTGCGTGGCCGACGCCGTGATGGCGATGTCCTTGGTGGCGCCGATCGCGGCGAGGTCCGGGTAGTAGGTGTCGAGGTACGCCGCCGTGTGGGCGAGGTCGTGCGCGGACATCCCATGTCCTGGCGCGTCGAGGCCGCTCGGAGTGACGAAGTGGCTCGCGGTCAGGCCGATGCTCTTCGCCTTCTGATTCATCTGCCGGATGAACCGATCGCGCGGCACCATGCCTGTCGCGAGCGCCTCCGCCGCATCGTTGCCGGAGTCGAGGAACAGTCCGTACAGCAGGTTGCGTAGCGTGAGCCGCTCTCCCGCGGTGAGGCCCATGACGCTGGGGACCACTTTCGTCGCCTCGGGTGTCACCTCGACGACGTGGTCAAGAGACCCGGCGTCATCCACCGCGACCATTGCGGTGATCAGCTTGGTCAGGCTGGCCGGCGCGCGCGAAGTCTCCGCGTCGCGCGCCCACAGCACCTGCCTGGCATCGAGGTCGACCAGGTACGCGGCCTGTCCATGAATCACAAGGTTCGGCTGCCCGTGCGTCGCGAGCCAGTAGTTCGAGAAGTCGAAATGATCGAAGGTCTTGGGCGCGGGTGCGGTGACGGCCTGGAGGTTGAATTGGAACGGCGTGGTGCGCGTTCGCGCCACGTAGACGGTGGTGGCGATCGCGGCGACGATCACACCGAGCGAGACAAAAAAGGTCAGACGCTCGCGCCGGCTTCGGTGTCGAGCGCGTGTGCGAGAGATTCCTTTTGGTGGGACGTAGGCTGGGACGGTGGGAACCCCCTGGTTGAGTTGCCCGGGATTCTACTAAGTCGGGGCGTGCTCCGGCGCGTAAACCGGTGGCGGAGGCATCGCGGGGACCGGTGACGTCGTCGGTTCGCGCAGGCGCGACGCGAGCTGGTCGCTGGCGGCCTCCATCGTCTGCAGCGCCGTGTGCGAGTCCTGGGCATTCATGAAAACCGGCTGCCCATAGTCGTAGATGCGATACGCCTTCCACGTCGCCGAAACCAGCTGAGTGCCATAGAACGTGTACGTCCCGACCAGACCTTCGCGCGTCTCCTCGGACCACATCTGGTCAAACACGAAGTTGCCGTGCGCGTACGTGATGAGCTTGCCCTTATAGATCTCGATCCCTTGATACCAATGCGGGTGGTTGCCGATCACGATGTCCGCGCCCCACTCGATGGCGTCGTGGCCGATTGCAACAGGGTCGTCAGGCGTCGGAACGCCGGGGTCGGCCATCGGCTGGCGCTCGTACTCCTTGCCCCAGTGGAACTGCACGACCACGATGTCCGCCTGCTGGCGCGCAAAGGCGATGCCTGCCTTCAACGCATCCTTGTCGATCGCTCGGCCGACGCCGTTGAACCCGATGAAACCGAACTTGATGCCGCGAACGTCATAGACCGCCACCGGACCCAGCCCCGACGTCAGCATGCCGTGCTGATGCAGGAGCTGATCGGTCAGCGTGATCCCCTGCGCCCCGTAGTTCGACAGGTGGTTGTTGGCGAGGTTCACCACCTTCGCGCCCATCAACGTCAACCCGTCGACGAAGCGCGCATCGCCGCAAAACGTGAAGCTCGGCCCGGGATCCACTGCGCACCCGGCGAAAAGCGGCGACTCGAGGTTGATGTACGTGATGTCGGCGTTCTTCGTATACGCGGCGGTCGGGCGGAAAGGCCACAGGAAATCGTGCCGCGTGGTTGCGAAGTAATCGACGCCGCGCGCGGGGATCACGTCACCTGTCACGAGCAGCGTGCGGATGCGGCTCGGATCGTTGGGCACGAAGTAGGTCGGATGAAACAGGTTCTGGAGGCTCAGCACGGGCAGGCGGCCCGTGCGGTCCGAAAACGAGGGCTGGTCGATGAGGTCTGGCGCGGCGACGAGCGCGCGGGCGCTCGAGGCCACGGTGCTGTTGGACACAGGCGCAGTCGCGTTGTTGCAGGCGGCGACAAACATCAGGACCCACACCGCCTTGGCTAGCGCTCCTGCCCCTCCGGCGCCGCCCCTCCTGCGCTTCGCGCCATCTCCCCATAAATGAGGAGGAGCCACTCGACAATGAATGGAGAGGACTCTTGACCTCATGTGATGGGCAATTGTGCCAGCAGATCCTCGATCGCGATCAGGCGCGCCACGTAGGAGCGCACCGACTCTCCCAGCTCGCCGGCCGCGCGAAAAACCCTCTGGTTGCCCTCGGCCCTCCGGGTTTCCAGCATCTTGGTCAGGTTCCGGTCGAGCGAGCCCCGCGCCAGCACGACCTCGACCACGCTGCCGATCCACGAGGCATAGAGGGCAACCTCCTGCTCGCGCGGATCCGCACCGCCGACCGGGGACGGCGTGCGGATGTGCTCGTTCCAAAGGCGGCGGATGCGGAGGAGCTCTGGGGTCTCGGCTTTCAAGCTCCCGCTTTGAGCTGCGCAATCACCGCGTCAGCGACCTGGCTCGTGCCCACCGCCGTGGGGTCGTCGCGCTTCTCCTTGAGGTCGTAGGTCACGTTCTCACCCAGCGCGATCACGTTGGCGATGGCCTTCTCCATCGCGTCCGCGGCCGCTGTCTCCTCGAGGTAGCGGAGCATCAACACGCCCGACAGCATCACGGCCATCGGGTTCACCCTGTTCTGGCCGGCGTATTTCGGCGCGCTCCCGTGGGTGGCCTCGAAAACCGCGCCGTTGGCCCCGATGTTGGCGCCCGGCGCCAGCCCGAGCCCGCCGATCATCCCCGCACCGAGGTCCGAGATGATGTCGCCGTAGAGATTAGGGCAGCACAGGACGTCGTACTCCTTCGGGCGCAGCACGAGCTGCATGCACATGTTGTCGACGATTCGGTCCTCGAACTCGATGTCCTTGTTGCGCGCCGCAACCTGGCGCGCGACCGCGAGGAACAGGCCGTCGGTGTGTTTCATGATGTTCGCCTTGTGCACGGCCGTCACCTTACGGCGGTTGTTCCGGCGCGAGTAGTCGAAGGCGAACTGCACGATTCGCTCCGAGCCGCTGATGGAGATCGGCTTGATCGAAAGCCCGCTGTCCGGGCGAATCTTTTTCTTAAGCAAGCCTGAAATCTCATCGATCATGTGGGCTGCGTCGGGCGTGCCCTGCTCGAACTCGAGCCCGGCGTAGATGTCCTCGGTGTTCTCCCGGACGATGATGAAGTCAAGGTCGTCGCGAAGGTTGTGCGCGCCCTTGTATGCCTTGACCGGCCGCACGAGCGCATAGAGGTCGAGCGCCTGGCGCAACGCGACGTTGACGCTCCGAAAGCCGCTGCCGATCGGGGTCGTGATCGGTCCTTTCAGCGCAACTTTGTTTCTGCGGACCGATTCGAGGACATGTTCCGGGAGCGGAGTTCCGAACTCAGCGATAGCGGCCTCGCCCGCCTGCTGGACGTCCCATTCGAACTCGACGCCGGTTGCCTCGAGCACGCGAACCGAGGCGTCGCAGATCTCGGGGCCGACGCCATCACCCGGGATGAGCGTTACGGCGTGTCTAGTCAATCCGTTGGATTGGCAGTGATGAAGCCTCGGCCGCTACCGGTTTTTGAAGTAGTCGGCGTTGATCTGGATGAAGTTGCGCCACTGCTCAGGCACTTCATCCTCGGGAAAGATAGCGTCGACTGGACACGGGTCGACGCAAGCACCGCAATCAATACACTCGTCGGGGTCGATGTAGTACATGTTCGCGGCATCGTCTGTGTGAATGCAATCGACCGGACAGACCTCGACGCAAGAGGCATCTTTTACGTCTATGCAGGGCTGGACGATGACGTATGCCACGTTCCGCAAGGGTACCATGCACCGTTAAATGCCCGAATCTGAGCCGAAGCCAAAGCTGATCGAACTCGTGGCACCTGGCGGGGGCCAGGGCTGGAAGGCCGTCCTGAAGAGCGGGAAGCCCGCCGTCGTGCACGAGATTCCCATTCCGCCGGCCGAGGCGACCGCCGCCGTGCCGCGCCTCCAACGCCTCTTCGACCACCGCCATCCCGCCCTCTCGCCGGTCCTGGCCTGGGGCACCGACCCGAACGGGATCTGGGTCGCAGTCGAGCCCAACGAGGGCACCCCATTAGGTTCGATCCTCTCCCGTGGACCGCTCACGCCGCCGGCCGCAGCGGTGCTCGGCGCCGCCGTGCTCTCGGGCGTGGCCGCGCTACACGAGGCCGGCGTCGCAATGGGAGGCTTCGGCGCGACCGCCGTCCGCGTGACCTCGAACGGCGAGGTTCGCCTGGCGGGCCACCCCGCCGCGGCGGTGCGCGGGGCGCCGTCTCAGAGCGACCTTCGCGCCGACGTGCGCTCCTGCGGCATGGCCGTTTGTGCCGCGTTTGGCGTCGACCCCGCGGGCGCGCCCGCTCCCGCCAACATCCCGCCCGGCCTGGTCGTGACCATGCGATCCATGGCCAGCGGCGCGATGGGCCCGTCCGCCGACCGCGCGCAGGGAGCCCTGCGTGAGATGGCGGCCGCGCTCCTCGCCCCGGACCGAGAGATGGCAGCCCAGTCAGAGCTCGCCACCCGGGCGGGCGGCCGCGAAGTGCCGGCGATCACGCCCTTCCTTCCCTCTGGCAGTGTCCCGCCCACGGCACGCGAGCCGTTGACGTCGGCGCCTGCTCCGTACATCGCGCCGCCCCGCCGGGAAGAGACGCCGGCCCGAGCGCCCGTGTCGTACGACGCACCGGACCGCCCGCTGCAGACCTATCCGGCCATGCCGGCCATCACCTTCCCGCCCACCCCGGCGGCCCCACCGCCGCCATCGGCGCCTGTTCCCAGCCCCCCGGCCGTGCCGACCTGGGCCGACCCGCCCCCGGCGACCGCGACCAACCCTCCGGCGCCGGCCGCGGTCGAAACCCCGCACTGGGAGCTCGAACCTGCCGAACCCGCTCCGATCTTCGAGCCTCCCCCACCGGCCCCGGTCGCTCCCCCTCCAACCTTCGCCACGTCTCCTCCGGCCCCGTCCGCCCCACCTGTGCCGCCGGCCCCCGTGGAACCGCCACAGCAGTCCACCTGGACCCCGGTCGAGTCGCCGGTCTGGAAGCCTGGAGAGACCGTGCCCACCGAACCGCTGGGTACCGGTGCGGCCGCGACCGAGGTCGCCCCACCGGCCGCACCGGCACCGGTAGCGCCGGCTCCGCCACCATGGCGCCCGGCGGCAGCAGCGCCGGCAGCAGCGCCTGCCCGCAAGCCATCCGTGCCGCGTCCGCCCTCAGGGGGAGGCCCATTGGCGGAGCGGCCGCCGTGGCTCGTCCCAGCAGCGGTGGCGGTCGTCATAATCCTCCTGCTGGGAATCGTCGGAGTCATCGTCCTCTCGCGTCGAAGCAGTCCGACCGTCACCGGCCAGGTCCGCACCACGCCATCGGCGCATGCGACGACCTCACCTCACGCGACGCCGAGCGCCACCACCACCGGTGGCCCCCAAGCTGTGCCGAGCTTTGGGGTGACGAGCGCGGCTCCGGTCAGCAAGGTGCAGATCTGCACGGTGGCCTCGCCGTGCGACATCCCGGGATCCTCCGCTGAAACTGCCACCGCCTGCGACGTGAATTCGTGCAAAGTCGAAGTCGCGGTGTATTTCACCGCGGTTCAAAGGTCGGTCAATGTCTCCTACGTCATCAAGTTCTTCGACCGCTGCTCGGGACAGACACGGGACCTGCCCGGCCCAAGCGCAACGACGCCGGCGAGCGGCTACATAGTCATGATCCCGACCGACCACTGGCCGGTGAGCATTCCCAGCGGCGTGAAGTCCGGTGCGATCGTCGCCGTCACATCGTCGCCGGCGGTCGCCGCTTCGGCGCCGCTGTTGATCGGCGGAAATACCTGCTAGTGGTTTTCCAGCCCGTAGCGTAAGAACAGGAAATCGCCGTGGCGGCGCGCGCTGAGCACCGTGCTCCACAGGCCGCGCTCGGGTAAGAGCTCCACGCCTGCGACCATGCCCTGCCGGGCGTCGACGTCACGGCCCGCGATCACGGGCGCGATGGTGACGAAGGCCTCATCGAGCAGGCCATTCTTGATCAGCTCACCGGTAAGATGCGGCCCGCCTTCGGTGAGCAGGACGTCGTAGCCTCGGGAGCGCAGCTCGGACAGTGCCGCGGTCACGTCGACCGGACCGCTTTTGCCCACCTCGATCACGTCGCATGAATCCGGGAGACCCGTCAGCGCCTTCGCTCCCGCTCCGCTAGTCACAACGGTCGCGCCGCTGACGACCGCGGGGTGTGAGATGTCGATCTCCCCGGCCACTGTGAAAAGCACGAGCCGCGGCTTCGTCTTCCGGCCCAGCTTGCTTCTCAGCTCGGCGAAACTCGCGGCCATGTCGGGAAAGATGTGCCCGGGCGTCCAGAGGTGGCCCGGAGTTGCGCGCAGAGTTCCCGCGCCGAGCAGGACCGCGTCAGCGCACGCGCGCAGCAACCCCATGAGAAATCGATCGGCCTGGTTGCGACCGCTGATCACCGACCCCCCCGACGCCTTGTCGCCCAGGGTGACGACGCCGTCGATCGACGTCACGAAGTTCGAGTAAACGACCGGGTCGGCAAATCCCAGCGAACCGTAGATCCGCTCGAGGTCCGCCGGCATCTCGTAACGAGGCAGGTCCGCCTCGTAGAGAACGTCGAACGGTTCGATCAGTGCTCCGACCGTTGGCCCGCGATCGAAAGGAACTCGGTGCGCAGCTGCGGGTCGCTCTCGTAGTTGCCACGCCAGTACGACGTCCAGGTGCGTGAGTGGCTCTCCCGGACGCCGCGCATCTGCGTGCACAGGTGCATCGCGTTGAGGTGCACGGCGACGCCGTGGGGCTCGAGCACCCGCACCAGCTCATCCGCGATCTCGACCCCGACCCGCTCCTGGACCGTGAAACGGCGCGAGAAGACACGGACCAGGCGCGTCAGCTTGGAGATGCCGATGATCTCCTCGTGCGCGATGTAGCCGATGTACGCGTGGCCGTGAAACGGCAGGGCGTGGTGCTCGCAGAGCGAGTAGAACTCGATCGGTCCCTCGATGACCTGGCTGATCGTGCAGTCAGGGCCGCCGTGGCACTCGGTGGGAAACGCGGTCAGGAGCTTGGGGTCGCCTTCATAGCCTGACGTCGCCTCGTACAGCGCGCGCAGATAGCGGCTGGGCGTTTCGCGCGTACCCGGCGTGTCGAGCTTCATGCCGAACGCCTGGAAGATCTCGGACGCATAGCCCTCGAACTTCTGCCACTGGGCCGGTGCGATCTCGCGCAGGCGGACCTGCTCCCACTGGGTGGTCTCTTCGGGGTCGAACGCTCGCGTTGCCATGCTCCTCTCCTTCACCTAGGGGATGTACGGAAACTGTACCCCGCGACGAACCGGGGCTTGAATTCGTGCGTTCCGGATTAGAGTTGTGGACTCGATGGCGGCAGCACCGTCCCTGAACCGGATTCTCTCGGTGATGATTCCGGCCTTCAACGAGGAACGAACCCTCGAGGTCATCCTGAAGCACGTCCTGGAGCGCCGGGAGGTCGGCGAGGTGGTCGCCGTCGACGATGGGTCGACCGACGGCACCTGGGCCATCCTGAGCCGCTATGCAGAACGCGATCCTCGGGTGCGTCCGTTCCGGCTGGATGCGAATCAAGGCAAAGGCGCCGCGCTGCGCCGGGCGATCACCGAGGTCCGCATGCCTTTCGCGGTGGTCCAGGACGCGGACCTCGAGTACGACCCGCGCGACTATCCCACCCTGCTGCAGCCGTTGGTCGAAGGCCGAGCCGACGTCGTCTACGGAGTGCGCGGCTTCGCCGGCCAGACCGCGTTCAGCTTCTGGTTCGTGATGGGCAACTGGGCGGTGACCTTTGCCGCCAACGTGCTGTTCGACTGCTACATCTCAGACCTGGAGACCGGGTACAAGGCGCTCCGCGCGGACCTGTGGCGTCACCTCAACCTGCAGGGCAACCGGTTCGACATCGAGCCCGACATCACGGCTCGCGTGCTCAGGCTCGGCTACCGCATCCACGAGGTTCCGATCCGGTACTACGCGCGAAGCCGCGCCGAGGGCAAGAAGCTGACCTGGATGGACGGCGTGCGAGCGGTGGGCAAATTGTTCTCGCTTCGCCTCACGCCGTACACCAGTCTGTTCGGTCGAGAGTCTGATCCGGCGTACCACCACGAGCGGCAGCGTCAGCTGTCGCTGCGCCACCCGCTGATGTAGTAGTTCAGGTGCCCGTTTGGGCGTCGATCACCACCCGATCGGGATTCTTCAGCAGGTACACCCGGTAGCAGGTGTTCCCTGACAGTCCGATTCCCCACTGCACAACGCCTTCGAAGTCCTGCACCTGGCGGGCTTCCAGGAGTTTGCTGTAGCCCGTCTTGAAATCTGTAGATCCGGTGTAGTTCGTGTGCTCGTCGGCGCCGCGGATGGTGACAAGCAGCCCGGAGTTACCGAGAAGCGTGACGGCCTCTCCTTTCGGGTCTGTGGTAAAGGTCGCGTTGGTCTGCGCCCGAACCTCGACGCTAGTCGGGGCCCCGTTGCTGAAGGTGATCGTGATGCGGTCGTACCCGGGGTGAGATCCGGTCCGGACATCGCTGACATAGGCGGACAACGGGCCGTTCTGGGTGATGGGCCCATAGGTCGTCCCACACTGGAAAGGCGCGGTGGATGCAGTCGGGGACGCCGACGGGCTTGGCGATGCACTGGGTGAAGCGCTCGGGCTCGCGACAGGGCCGCCCACGTTCGACGTCGGCCTGTGCAGCGGGTTCGCCACGAACAGCACGCCCACGATCAAGACTGCGATGACACATGCAGCGGCAGCGGCGATCCAGTAATGACTGCGTGCCGCGGGCGGCCGCGCGATTGCGGAACGGATGCGGCCGGACAGGGTCGGACTATGCTGGCCGGCCATCCCGTCGAAGGCCCGGTTCAGCTCGCGGCGGAAATTCTCGTTGCTCATTTCAGAACACCTCTTCCATGGTGAGGTCGGCTCGCAGCCGCTTCGCGGAGCGATAGATGCGCGACTTGGCGGCGGAGGGCGACACGTGAAGCGCCCTGGCGACTTCGTCGAGCGGTAGATCGAGATAGAAATGGAGCACCAGAGGCAACCGGTCATCCGGCGAAAGGCGCAGCAAGGCACGATGCAGGTCCGAGTACGACTCGGGCTGCGGTTTGTCCTGCGTATCGACGTCGGCGATCTTGATGACCGACCACCACCGCGTCCGCCGCGCCATGCGGCATTCGTTAGCGACGATGGAGAGAAACCACGGGCGTAGCGATGTGGCGTCACCCCGCAGCTGGCGGAGATTCCGCCAGGCCTTGACCGAGGCTTCCTGGACGGCGTCTTCGGCCGCCCCACGGTCGGCCAGCATGACGGCGGCCAGCCGGTACGCGGGATCGAGCAGCGGCTCGATCAGCTCGGAGAACGAATCCTGGTCACCCTGGGCCGCGCGCGTCAAGGTCTGGGCCGGTTGCTCCATCACTGCGGCAGACATCTTGCTGCTTGTGAGATGCCGGAAACCGCCTGCTGGTTGCAGGTGACGTCGGGTCCTACCCATTTATGGGGAGGTGGCGCCGGAGGCGCCGGAGGGGCTGTGGGTTAAGCCGTTAGGAGGCTCCCTGCTCCGATTCCGATGCCAGCCGCCCGAACAGGCTGCCGGCGGCCAAGCCGCCACCCACCAGGAGAATCATGCCGCCCAGGATGCCCACCGGCCCGCCGGGGCCAACTCGGCCGTAAGGAGCCTCCCCGCCGAAGTAGCCGATAAACAGCGCGACGGTCTGGAGTCCGAAGGCGAGCAGCAGACCGGCGCCCACCGCGCGAACGGTCCGGTTCTGCCAGGCGATGAGGAAGATGCCCGTGATCACCGCGCAGACCATGACGGCAATGGGTTCGAGGGCGAAGAACAGGCCTCCCGTGTAGCCGAGATTGAAGACCGAGGAAGAGGCCGGTCCGTTCGAGGTGTCGGTGTAGTAGACGAACGGCAACATGCAGCCGGCAACGATGAAGGGGATCGCGACGAGCGCTGCGATTCCGCCTACAGTGGCGAGCCACGAACGCTTCAAGATCCGAGGGGGAGGCATTGGAGAAAAGACCGAAGGTTCGGGTTGCCAGCGAGTGCCATCCCAACGCCACATACCATCGGGCGACAGCTGCCCTGTCGCCTGAGGTGGATCGATGCGCTGCATGAGCGTCCCTATCGTAGGAGTCCCCGGAAGCGCGACATCGAAGCTCAGACCCGTAACACCGCACGTTCCTTTCCCGCCGAGTTACGTTCTTGGCGCCGCGCCTCGACCGATGCAGGCGACCTTAGCGGTTCAGTTCAAAGGTGGCGGCAGGGTCGGCTGATCCCACTGAATCTTCACCAAGTAACCGCAACAAATGGCTCAAGCGCCTGGTAGGGAAGCCAATTCCTTGCGCCTCGCCAGGCCGGTAAACAGCTGGCGACAAATGGCGGACGGGGTGGGATTCGAACCCACGAGGCCCTTGCGGGCCTACGGCATTTCCAGTGCCGCGCCCTCGACCGAGCTAGGCGACCCGTCCCGCGTCCACTTTAGCCAAGAGGGGTCTGTCGCCAAGCTCAGGCGCCGCACGCCTCTCCAGGCGCATTGCTACCAAGCGCGCGGTCGACCGTGCGACCCGTTCGTTTCGCCCCATTGTGCCAACAACTTGGACTCCTCCCCACAGGTGGGGCGGAGCAACTACCTCCTCGCAGGCGGGGAAGAGGGGCGGCCGATGGCCTTTGGACCCTCGGGTCCGGCGACGATCACCGTGTCGGTCATGGCCACGAACAGCCCGTGCTCGACCACGCCTGTCACCTTCTTGAGCTCCACACCGAAATCGCCCAGGTTGGCGATCCCGCCCTCCACGGTCAGGTCCAGGATCAGGTTGCCGTTGTCCGTGATGTACGGCGTCTCCTCCCCACCTCGCACGACCAGGCTCGGCCCAAGCGCGGCCAGCCGCTCCGCTGTGGTACGCCACAGGAAGGGCAGCACCTCGACCGGAAGCACACCGACGCCCAGCCGCTGGACCAATTTCGACTCGTCGACCACGACGACGAAGCGCTTGGAGGCCCCGGCCACCAGCTTCTCCCTGAACAGCGCGCCGCCCCGGCCCTTGATCAAGTTCAGTGCCGGATCGACCTCGTCCGCGCCATCCACGGCCAGGTCGATCTGGCCCAGCAGTTCGGTGACGATCGGGATGCCCAGCCCGGCGGCCAGCTCCGCGGTCTCGCGCGACGACGGCACCCCGCGCACCTTCATCCCCTCGGCGACGAGGCGTCCCAGGCCCTCGGTGAAAAACCGCGCCGTGGTGCCGCTGCCCAGGCCGACGAGCATCCCGTCCTGGACCAGCTCGAGGGCTTTCTCAGCCGCCGCCTGCTTCAGGTCGTCAGTCAAGAGCTTCGCGTATGGCCCGGATGCCGGCGGCGACCCCGCCCTTGTAGCCGTAGACCGAATTACCGGCGACCAGTACAGACGCCCCTGCCGCCACGACCAGCGGCGCGGTCCGGGCATCGATGCCTCCGTCGACCTCGATCTCGATCTCCGCGGACATCGCGCGCAGACGTCGGATCTTCTGCGGGCTGTGCGGGATGAATTTCTGGCCGCCGAATCCGGGCTCCACCGTCATCACGTTGACCAGGTCGATGTATGGCAGGATCTCGCGCAGGTCTTCGACCGACGTCGCGGGGTTGATCGCCACGCCTGCGTTCACGCCCAGCTCCTTGATCGTCTGCACCGTTCTGTACAGAGAACTCGTAGCCTCCACCTGTACCTCGATCAAAGTTGCTCCCGCCTTTGCGAACGCCTCGAGAAACAGCTCGGGTCGCAGGACCATGAGGTGGGCTTCGATGGGCAGCGATGTTGCTTTGCGCACCGCCTGGACGATAAGCGGACCGAAGGTGAGGTTCGGCACGAAGTGGCCGTCCATGACATCGATCTGGATCCGGTCAGCGCCCGCGGCCTCCGCCTCCTTGACCTGTTCGGCGAGACGACCGACGTCAGCCGACAGGATTGACGGGACTACTTCAACACGGCTCTTCCCCATTTATGAGGAAGTACCCCGCGTAGCGGGGGGATGGGACTGACCCGCGGCGGCGCGATCGATCAGCCATCGTGCGTTGGCAATCATCCCGGATGGTCCCTCCCCACGCCTCGCCATCGCCACGGCCTGCGCCTTTCCCGCACCGGTCGCGATGATCAGGATCCGACCGGCATCGGCGATCGCATCCATGGTCAGGCTCACCCGCTCCGGCGGTGGCTTCGGCGAGTCGTGGATCCCCACAGTCAGGCCTGTCGCCTTCAGTGCCTTGTGGCCGGGAAAAAGCGACATGACGTGCCCATCCTCCCCCACTCCCAACAGCACGAAGTCGAGCGGGGCAGCGGCTGCGACCACCTCCGCGTACGCGTCCGCCCCCTCGTCGGGCCCGAGCTCGCTGGGAATCCGGTAGACAGTGGCGGGGTTGACGCGATCGAGCAGCGCTTCCTTCGCCATGCGGTAGTTGCTTTCCGGGTCCAGCGGCGGCACGCAGCGCTCGTCGCCGAACAGCACCGCCACGCGACCCCATTCGACATCCAGCTCCGAAAGCAGCTCGTAACACCGGATGGGGGATGTGCCGCCGGTCAGGACGACGTTACGGGCTCCGTCGCGCAACGCCTGGGCGATGTCCGCCGCGGCATCTTCCGCCACCTCCTCTGCGTTGGCCAGCACAGTGAACTCGGCCACCTAGAACTTGTCCACGAGCTCGGAAGCGGCGGCGAGCGAGCGGTTGTAGACCTCGTCGTGCGTCCCGGTGGACAGGAGGTCGAGGAGCAGCGCGGCCTCGTCTTCGGGCTCCATCTGCTGAACGTGACGCAGCGGTTCGCCATCACCGATCTCGATCATCGTGAGGAGCACCCGCGTCGAGTCCGGCCGCCTGCGCTCCGTGGAGAACACCCTCGGCCGCTTGGGCAGGCTCTCCCCCGGTGGGTCACCGGTCGCGGTGTGATGCAGCGAATCGAGGTTCTCGTGGAGCACGTCGCGGTGCCACTCGGCGCGGCGTTCGGCCAGCTCCAGCCCCGCGTCATCCTCACCCCCGGTCGGATGCAGGGTTCGATACGCGGGTTCAGATGGCGGCGCTTTGCGCGCAGGGTCGTGCTGCACGGACAGGCGGAACGTCGTTCCTTGCGAGGCGCCCCCGATGCGGACCGCGCTGATCTCGCCCGACGCGAGATGGTCTTTCTGCACCGGCCTGAAATCCACTTCCATGAATCGGTTGCCCGCCTCGTACTGCGCCACCACCACTCCACCCGTCCCGGCGGCCGCCCGTTTGAGCTTCCATCCCAACGCGGCGGCGATCCAGCCTGTGATCAGGGCAGCGGCGATCCGGTTGCCTCGCCCTTCCCCAACGTAATCGACGCCGACCTCGGAGATGCCATTCAAGAATCCTCGCCGGTCCATCGGGGTGAAGAACTGCGCGATGCTTTCGCGCCATGGCCGCAGCCGCGCCCACTGCACGTCGGCGAGACCCAGCCGGTGGTGCGCGACCTTGAGCAAGCCCGCCATCCGACGAAAGGAGTTATAGGGCTCCTCAAACCGCGCGGAGTCGACCACGAGCCCATCACAGACTCGCAGCGCGTCGACCAACTCCTTCTTGCCAAATGGCGGCGTGCCGAGCCACCAGAGATAAGTCGGCACCCCACTGACCAAAAGCGGATCGACGAGCTCCGCCAGGTGCTCGGCCGCCCGGCCGTGGACATGGAGGGTGATGATCTCGCACTGCCACGCGCATGCGACCTCAGAGCGCCGGACCTCGGAGGTTATCCAGGCATCCAGATGTCGCCCGCGGATGGGCGCCTCTTCGCGGATGACGATCGCCTGGGCCGGATGCTCCGTGCCGATGGTCAGGGTTGTGCGCCGCGCCAGCTTCTCGTGATGCTCGCTCGGAGCGACGCCGATCAGCGTCATGACGCAGTTGCGGGGATGAATGTGCTCATCGTCTCCGGCCTCCGCGCGGGCGAACTTGTCCCGAATCTGGGTCAGCGCCTCGAGCACGTCACGGATCGTCACGTCTTCGCCATGCCATTCCGGGCTCGCGTCAGGCTTGGTGGTCGCGGTCACGGCCGGTGCCACTCCCTGCCGTCGGCCTGGAGCAGCTGCGCCGCAGCCGGCGGACCCCACGTTCCCGCGGGGTACGTGCCGAGCGGACGCCGCCCGTTCCGCCACGACTCCTCAACCGGGTCGATGAACATCCACGCCGCCTCCACTTCGTCTGCCCGGGTGAACAGAGTCGGGTCGCCGATCATGCAGTCGAGCAGCAGCCGTTCGTAGGCCTCAGGCGCCTCCACCAGAAAGGAGGTCATGTACTGGAAGTCCATGGTGACGCTGCGAATGCGCAGCCCGGCGCTCGGCACCTTGGCGCCGAACTTCAGCGAGATGCCCTCCTCCGGCTGGATGCGCAACGTGAGCGCGTTCGGGTCGACCTCCTTCATCGCCTCGCGGCCGAACGTCAGGTGAGGCGGCCGCTTGAACTGGATGCGAATCTCAGTGATTCGCTTTGGCAGCCGCTTGCCCGCGCGGATGTAGAACGGCACGCCGGCCCAACGCCAGTTGTCGATGAACAGGCGCAGCGCGGCGAAGGTCTCCGTCTGCGAATCGGGCGCGACGTCGGGCTCTTCGCGATATCCCGGCACCTGCTCGCCGAGAACCCAGCCCTTCGCGTACTGGCCGCGGACGGTCGACTGGTCGATGTCCTCACCGATCAGTGGGCGAATGGCGCGCAAGACCTTGACCTTCTCGTCGCGAACCGCCGTGGCTTCGAAGGCTAGAGGGGGCTCCATGGCCACCAACGCGACGAGCTGCAAACCGTGGTTCTGCACGATGTCGCGTAGCGCACCCGTTCGGTCGTAATAGCTGCCGCGGTTTTCGAGCCCGATCTCCTCGGCCACCGTGATCTGGACGGAGTCGATCAGATTCGTGTTCCACACCGGCTCGAAAATGGCGTTGGCGAAACGGAAAGCAAGGATGTTCTGAACGGTCTCTTTGCCCAGGTAGTGGTCGATGCGATAGACGGAGTCCTCGGGGAAAACTTTGTGCAGCGTCTCGGTTAGAGCACGCGCGGACTTCAGGTCGAGACCAAACGGCTTTTCAATCACGATGCGGCGGAAGCCGGGGCTCGTGTTCAATCCGGCAGCCTGCAGCTGGATCGCGATGAGTTCGTAGGTCGTGGGTGGCGTGGCGCAGTAGAAGATCCGGTTGCCGGGAATGAGGCGGGTGTTGTCGAGCTCCTGCAGCTTCGCCGACAGGGTCTTGAAATCCTCGAGCTTGCTGAACTCCACCTTGACGTATGTAAGTGAGTCGAGCAAGGCGGCCAGGACGGGATCGTCGATCGGTTGGGTGCGTGAAAACTCGTGGATCTTGTCGGCCGCGTGTTTGCGGAACGCCTGGTCGGTCAGGTCGTCCCTCCCCGTTCCCACGACCGCAAAACCCGCGGGTAGGGACCGTTGCTTGGCCAGGTTGTAGAGCGCAGGCAGCAGCTTGCGACCGCTGAGGTCGCCCGTGGCGCCGAAGATGACCATGACTGCCGGGTCGGCAACGCGATAGTCGTGCAGTCCCTCTGCTAGCGGATTAGGTGCCTCCTCGACCTTCACCCTTCGTGAGACGCGTCCTTCACCACGGCGTGTCCGCCGAACTGCGCCCGCATCATCGCGAGCATCCGGTCGCCGAACGTGTTCTCCATGCGACTGCGGAACCGTGCGAAGAGCGATTCGGCGATCACCGGTGTGGGCACCGACTCATCGATCGCAGCCTCGACGGTCCAGCGACCCTCGCCCGTGTCCTCGACATAGCCTCTGATGTCGGATAGCTCAGGGTCCTGTGAGAGTCCCCTGGCAATCAGGTCGAGCAGCCATGAACGCACCACGCTGCCGGAGCGCCAGGCCTCGGCGATGGCGTGCATGTCCATGCCGGGAAACGACCTGGACATTTTCATGACCTGGAATCCTTCCGCGTAAGCCTGCATGAGTCCGTACTCCACGCCGTTGTGCACCATCTTCACGAAATGGCCTGACCCCTCAGATCCGGTGTGCACGAGGCCACCGTCATCCGGCGCCAGGTCTTTCAACAGCGGCAAGCAGCGCTGGTAGATGTCCTCCTCGGCGCCTACCATCAGGCTGTAGCCGAACTCGAGGCCCCAGATGCCGCCCGAGACGCCGGCATCCATGTAGTGCATTCCCCTGGCCTTCACTCGCGCGCAGTCGTCGAGCGCGATCTTCCAGTTGGTGTTGCCGCCGTCGATGATGATGTCGCCTGGGTCGCCTAGCTCTACGAGCTTGTTGATCGCCTGCGTCGTTGGATCGCCGGCCGGGACCATGATCCACATGACGCGCGGCCGGTCCTGGAACTTCTTGACGAACTCCTCCCAGGAGCGCGCGCCGATCGCCCCCTGGTCGGCATGGCGCTTGACCGCCTCCGCCGACAGGTCGAATGCGACCATCCGATGTCCACGCTTCAAAAGGCGCAGCACCATGTTGCCGCCCATGCGGCCCAGGCCGACCATGCCCAGCTCCATCGCTATCGGACCGCCGATTTGGCGGCTGCCGTCAGCGCGCGCCAGCCGGCCGCGGAATCGCGACCGAGGGTGACTCTCAACACCGGCAACCGTCGCGACGTCAGCGACTGGAGATCGCCCAGCGACTGCGCTTGCTTGAGGACGGAGAAGCTGTAGGGCTGGCCCGGGATCTTCACGTCCTTGCTGTCGTCCTGGACGATCTGCAGGAAGAGGCCGGTCTTCGGACCACCCTTGTGCAGCTGCCCCGTCGAGTGCAGGAACCGTGGACCGTACCCCGCGGTTGTTGCGATCTTCTTCCTGTCTCGCACCGCTGTGCGGATGGCCGCGATCGCCGCCTCCGAGCCTGGCGTGCGAGCCGTGTACGCCATAATCGCGAAGTAGGCGCCCCGCTTCGCCTTCGTGAGCAGCGACGCGATGCCCGCCTTGGCTTTCGCAGCCGCGACGGAGTCGGCCGGTGGCAGCTTCCCCGCCTGCTTGAACTGGGCCAGCACCTTCTTGGTGTTGTCCTTGGACTCCTGGACGTTCGGCTGGTCGAAGGCGTCGATGCCGAGGATCGAGCCCGCGATCGCCGTCGCGACCTCCCAGCGGAAGAACTCGCCGCCGAGGTCGAGCTTGTCGCGCATGGTGAGGGTGATCACCGGCTGACCTGCTTTCTCGAGCGCCTGCACGGCGCGATTCGGCGGGTCGGTGGCCATCCGGATGTACATGAACAGCCTGTCATCGCCGTACACGGCGGGCTTGCCGACGGGCTCGCCCTCGATGGGCACGATGCCCTTCCCTTCCTTGCCGGTGCTCTCGGCGATGAGCTGCTCCACCCAGTAACCGAACGTCGCCACCTTGGGCGATGCGATGAGGGTCACCTTGTTGCGGCCTTGAAGCGCGAGCCGCCCCATCACGGCGCCGAGCCAGACTCCCGGATTCTTGTCCACCGGAACCGAATCGGCGCACGAGTGCGCCATCTCGGTCGCCCGCTCGAGCATCTCCAAGACGTTGATGCCCATGAGCGCTCCAGGTACGAGACCGAAATAGGAGAGCGCCGAGTAACGGCCGCCGATATCGGGAGGGTTCGGAAAGATCCAGCGGAAGTCGTGCTCCTTGGCGAGCTTCTCCAGCCCCGACCCTGGGTCGGTGATCGTGGCAAACTGGCGACCTTTTCCCTTTGTCTGCGCCCAGAAATAGGCGAAGTGGGAAAGCGTTTCTGTCGTTTCGCCTGATTTCGAGGCAACGATGAACATGGTGCTGCCGATGCGGATCTTCGACCGCACCGAGAGGATCGTCGCCGGGTCGGTCGTGTCGAGGACATGCAGCCTGGGATGTCCCTTGATCGCGCCGAAGGTGTTGCGCAGCACATCCGGGCACAGGCTGGATCCGCCCATGCCCAGAAGCACGACGTCGGTGTAGGCGCGGCCGTCCTTGGCGAGGGCGGTGAGTTGGTGCGAGTGCTCGAGCATCTTTTCGGCCACGTCGAGCCAGCCGAGGCGGTCGTGGATCTCCTGCCGCTTGGCGGGATCCGAGCTCCACAAAGTCGAGTCCTTCGCCCACAGGCGGCGCGGCGCGTCATCTTTCTGCAGCTTCGCGACCTGCGCGTCGACGACGGGCTGAAGCCGGCCCAGGCTGTACCACTGCCGCGGACCCTTGCCCGCGCGAATGTCCCGAGACGCTTTGGTCAGCGTCGCCAGCAGACTCTCGAAGGATTTGGTGAAGGCGTCGACGCCCTCGACCTCGAGCTCCTGCGTTACCGCCTCCAGACTGATCCCCGCCTCGGCCAGCTGCCTGAGCTGCCGCTTCGCAAGGTCGACGTTTTCGTCAAGGCTCCGCCGCACCTCCCCGTGCTCGCGGAACGCGGCCAGCGTCTGCGGGGGGATCGTGTCGACCGTGTCCGGGCCGATGAGCTCCTCGACGTAGTAGGTGTCCGGATAACGCGGGTCCTTAGTCGACGTGCTCGCCCACAGGCAGCGCTGCGTGAGCGCGCCCGCCTTCTTCAGCTTCTCCCAGCGCGGCCCGTCGAAGAGCTCATTGAATCTCTCATACGCCATCTTCGAGTTGGCGACCGCGGCCTTGCCGTACAGGCGCTCGAGCGACTGCTTCTGTCTCGGGTCGGGGATGGCGTTGATTTTTTCCGCCAGCTGCTTGTCGACCTTCGTGTCGACGCGGCTGACGAAGAAGCTCGCGACGCTGGCGACCTTCGCCAGGTCGCCTCCGTTGCTGTGCAATTCCTCCAGACCTGACAGGTACGCGTCGACCACCTCCGCATAGCGGTCGACCGAGAAGATGAGCGTCACGTTGATGTTGTGGCCCTTTGCGATCTGATTCTGGATCGCGGGCAGGCCTTCCTTCGTGGCGGGAATCTTGACCATCACGTTCGGGCGGCGGCAGCGCTCGCGGAGATCCTCCGCCCACTTGATGGTCTGCCGAGTGTTGTTGGCGACGGTCGGCGAGACCTCGATGCTGACGAAGCCGTCCTTGCCCTTTGTCTTGTCGTAAACCGGACGGAAGGTGTCCGCGGCGGCCTGGATGTCCTCGACCATCAATTCCCAGAGCATGTCCGCGGGCCTCTTCTTTTCCCGCACGAGCTGGACCATCGCCTCGTCGTAGTCGCTCGATCCGCTGACCGCCTTCTCGAAGATGGTCGGGTTCGAGGTGACGCCGGTGAGTCCCTCGTCGCGCAGCCGCGCCAGCTCGCCAGACGTGATCAGCTGGCGGCGGATGTTGTCCAGCCACAGTGACTGGCCGATCTCGTGGATCTCTGTGATCGGGCTCGAGCGCCGCTCCGTCGCGGTGGCCGTCACTTCGACGCCACGAGCTTGGTCGCGGCCGCCACGATGTGCTTGCTCGAGATCCCGGCCGCGTTCATCAGCTCCTCGGGCCTGCCGGAGGTCGGCAGGTCCTTGACCGCGAGGTGAATCACGCGCGGAGGAGGATCAGCCGCGAGCGCCTCGAGGACGGCCGCGCCCAGGCCTCCTTGCGGGTAGTGGTCCTCGACCACGATCAGCCTGCCCTTGGTGACCTTGGCCGCCTCGCGCAGCGTCTTCACGTCGACCTGTTTGACCGAGTACAGGTCGATCACTCGCGCCGGGATCTTCTTTGCGGCCAGCGCATCCGCCGCCGCCAGGCAGTTGTGCAGCGTGACGCCGGCGCCGATCAGCGCCACCTTGTCCTTCGGGCTCTGCCGCAGCACCTTGGACCCGCCGATCTTGAACACCTCATCGGCGCCGTAGAGCGTCGGGTAGGCGCCGCGCGTGGTGCGCATGAACACGATGCCCGGCGTGTCCGCCATCATGCGTGTGAGCTTGGCCGTCTGGTTGGGATCGGACGGGTACAGCACCGTCGAGCCGTGGATCGCCCGCATGGACGCCAGGTCCTCGAGCGCCATCTGCGACGGGCCGTCCTGGCCGATCTCGACGCCGGCATGCGAGCCGACGAGGCGGATGTTTGCCTGCGAGATGCCGGCCATGCGGATGAAGTCGTAGGCCCGCGAGAAGAACGCCGCGAATGTCGAGGCGAAGGGCTTGTAGCCGCGCACACTCATGCCGACGGCGGTCGCGACGAGCTGCTGCTCCGCGATCCACATCTCGAAGAAGCGATCCGGGTGCGCTTTCGCGAACTCGTCGGCGTGCGTCGAGTTGGAGACCTCGCCGTCCATCGCGACGACCTCGGGAATCGCGGCCAGGGCCAGCAGCGCGTCACCGTATGCCTTGCGGGTGGGCACCAGGTCGTCCTTCTTATAGATCGGCAGGACCGGCTCGATCTGCGCCGAGCGCTTGGGCGCGCTGCCCCGTTCCGGCTTCTGCGGCTTGACCTTGAGGTTGCGGATCCCGCCGAGCTCCTTGATCGCCCGCTCGGCCATGTCCGGGGGCAGGGTCTTGCCGTGCCAGCCGTCCTTGTTCTCGATCTCCGAAAACCCCTTGCCCTTGATCGTCTTGGCGATGATCACGGTCGGCTTGTCGGTGTTGGAGATTGCCTCACCGTAGGCGCGGTCGATCGAGCCCACGTCGTGGCCGTCGATCACGATGGGGAAGCAGCCGAATGCCTCGACGCGCCGGCGGTAGGTGTCCAGGCTCCAGCCGTATTCGGTCTCGCCCCGCTGGCCGAGCCGGTTGATGTCCCAGATCGCGGTCAGGTTGGAGAGCTTGTAGTGCCCGGCCTTGTCGATCGCTTCCCAGATCGACCCCTCGGCGAGCTCCGAGTCGCCGCACAGGACCCAGATATGAAAAGGCAGCTTGTCGAGGTACTGGCCGGCCAGCGCGACGCCGACGCCGATCGGCAGGCCCTGACCAAGTGATCCGGTGGCCACGTCGACCCACGGGATGGCCGGCGTAGGGTGGCCCTGAAGCCGCGAGCCGAACTTGCGGAAGGTCATCATCTCGGCGTCGGTGATGGCTCCGACCGCCTTGAACATCGCGTAGCACAGGGGCGAGGCGTGGCCCTTGGAGTAGATCAGGTGGTCGTTGTTGGGGTCTTTTGGCTTGGTCCAGTCGTACTGCAGGTGGCGTGCGATCAGGACGGCGATGAGGTCTGCGGCTGACATCGACGAGGTGGGATGGCCGGACCCGGCGGCGGTGCTGCAGCGGATGGAGTCGACGCGCAGTTGCTGGCCGAGCTGGCGGGCGAACTCGAGATCGGTGGTCGCAATGGTCTCGGTGACGGCCATGTCACTCCTTGCGATAGCGCCGCGGCCGGCGGCGGGTCCAGCTGTTTGGTCTAGTTTATCGGTCTAGTAAAAGACCCCTCGGCCCGTTGGCCCATTCCGCACGTCTGACGTCAGCCGTGCGCCATCAGCCCTCGGATTGCGCATGTGTGGCGTCAGCCGTGCGGATCAAGTGAGGCCGGCCTGGATTTACGAGGCGGCCAGGCGCTCGACCTCAGTCACCATCCCGTCGAGGATCTTCAGGCCCGCGACCCAAAAGCCAGGGTCCGTGATGTCCATCCCGATCCGGCGCACAAGCTCGTCAGGCCGGGTCGATCCCCCCGCCGCAAGGAACTCCAGGTAGTCGTCGACGAATGGCCGGCCCACCTCCAGGTAGCGGTGGTAGACCGACAGCGCCAGGAGGTTGCCGAAGGCGTAGGCGTACACGTAGCCCGGCGAGTGGACGAAGTGGCTGACATAGCTCCACCAGACCTTGTGCTCGTCGGTCAGGATCAGCGCGTCGCCGAACATCGGCTGGAGCTTGTCCTGAAAGAGCTCGCCCAGCTGCTCCACCGACAGCTCGCCCTCGCTGCGACGCACGGTGTGGATCGCGTCCTCGTAGCGGTTGAAGGCGACCTGGCGGAAGACCGTGGAGAAGGCGTCCTCGCACTGGCTGCACAGCATCGCGAGCCGGATCTTTGGGTCCGTCTCCTCGGCCATGATCCGGTCGAACGTCAGCGCCTCACCGAAAACCGAAGCGGTTTCCGCCAGTGTGAGCGGCGGGTGGTAGTCGAAGATGTGCTGCTTCACGGCGAGCCGGTCGTGCAGGCCATGGCCCAGCTCGTGTGCCAGGGTCAGCGCGTCGCGCAGCTTGCCTGTGAAATTCAGCATCACGTAGGGGTGGTGATGCGGCGTCACCGGCATGCAGTACGCGCCGCCGGCCTTGCCCGGCAGTACCGGCGCGTCGATCCAGCCGTTCTTGAAGAATTCCTCGATCTGCGCTCCGGCGCGCTTTGAGAATCGCATGTAGGAGCCGAGCACCAGCTCTTTCGCGTCCTCCCACGTAAGGTGACGCGTGGTTTCGGTCACCGGGGCGTAGCGATCCCACTCGTGCAGCTCACTGACCTTGAGCAGCTTTCGCTTGACCCGGTAGTAGCGGACGCTGATGTCGTAGCGGCTGGTCACCGCGTCGACCAGGGCCTGCACCGCTTCGTCAGAGGTCTCGTTGGCCAGGTTGCGGGAGCTGAGCCAGGTTGGGAAATGCCGCAGGCGGTCGTCGATCGCTTTCTCCTGCAGGATCACGTTGAAGAGGTATCCGCGCGTGCGCACGTCGCCGCTCAGAGCCTCGGTCACGGCGGCGCTGGCCTTGCGACGGACCTCGCGGTCCGACTCCCGCAGGAGAGTCAGCGCCAGGTCCAGCGGCATCTCCTGATCATCGACACCGACACGGATCCGCGCGCACAGCTCCTCGAACAGCCGCACCCAGGATGGGTTGCCGACAGGGCTGAAGTCGGTGAGCACGCGCTCTTCCGGCTCCGACATCTGGTGCGGCCGGAACTTCCGAGCCTCGTCGACTGTGTGGCGGTAGGTTGCCGACTCAGGGTCCGCGTACAGCTGGGCGGCGTGCTCATCGCTGATCTGGGCGAGCTCGAGAGAGAAGAACACCATGTGGCTTCCGCGTTCGGCGCCCGCCTCGCGCACGCGGGCCAGAAGACGGCCCGCGTTGGGGTCCTGCGTGTCCTGGCTGTGGAGCAAGTACGCGTAGACCTCGGGCTTCGCCGAAGACTCTTCGTAATCGGCGAGCTCGCGCATCATGGCCGCGAACGCCTTCGGTTCGAGCATCGCGACCTTGCCTTTGAATTCCGTCTCAAAAGCCTCCGCACGTTCGAGCTCGCGCGCGAGTGCTGCCTCGAGCTTTGGGTCGTCGGGAGACGTGAAGAGGTCGCTGAGGTTCCAGCGGACGCTCTCGGCGCCCGTTGTTTTCAGAGTTTGGGCCATCAACCTGAGGATATCCGCTCAGCCAGCTCGCGCACCCGGCCAGCGTCTGGCCAGCGACCCGCGTACACGCCTTCGTTGATCGCTCGCGTGACCTCGGAAAGCAACAGCCCATCCCCAGCTTCGCCGGACCTCCGCATGAATGGGGAGGGGTGCATCGCATGCTGATATTCGAGCGGCGTTTCGGGCGGAGCGCGCCGCCGACCCAACCGGCGCTGGAGACGTTCGTAAAGACGGAGCAGCTCGGACTCGCCAGGCTGCGGCTTTGTCCTCGGCCTCCAGCGGCGCCGCCGCAGCCATGCGTAAGCGACGACGATCGCCAGCGCGATGCCGATCGCCAGAGGGATCGCGCCCAGCAGGCCGAGCGAACCGAGCGCAGCCGCCGGCGCACCGATCGTGAGGTGCGGAATCAGCCGCGCGAGGCCGCCCGCCGCCCAGTGACTCGGAAACTGGGTCGCGGCCAGCGGCGAGACCCCCGGCGTCGGATCGACCGGCACCCATCCATGGCTGCCGAACCAGACCTCGACCCAGGCGTGCGCGTCGCGCTCGCGGACCACCGCCTGGTTCAGGACGGGATCGTAATCACCTGTCGCATATCCGGTGGCGAGCCGTGCCGGGATGCCCAGACTGCGGAGCATCAGCGTCTCAGCTGTGGCGAACTGCTCGCAGTAGCCGGTCTTGACGTCGAGCAAAAACCAGTCCACCGGATCGCGACCGGAGGGCACGGGTGGCAGGGCGAGGGTGTACGTGTAGTTGTGCTGCAGGTAGTTCGTCACCGCCATCACAGTGTCGAACTCGTTGGTGGTGCCGTCCGCCACTCTCACCGCCAGTTGCCGTCCAGCCGCTGACAGCGTGCCGAAGTCTTGATAGGTCCCGGTGGAGCCTTCAAACACCGTCTCTTTCTCGTCGGCGCGCAGGCTCTGCGGCGAGAGGTTCGGGATGTATGAGACGACCGAATAGGTCTGCCCAGGACGAAGCTGATCGGGCGTGTGAAACGTCCCGTACGCGTCCTCCCGGAGCCCGGACACAGGCGCGTAGAGGCTCTCGATCGGATACGCCGCGTTGATCACCGCTGGCATCGGGCGTAGGACGCGGAACGTCTGGACGAAGGTGCCGCGGTTGCCCTGCGGCGCGGGGGGCAGAAGCCGCGGCGGCACGTAGGGCTCGGTCTGGCGATAGAAGTGGTTCGACGTCGTCCAGGCGCCGTTGCGGTATGTGTCGAAGACGAGGCCGCGCCAGTACGCGGGCGCGCCCGTGCGCACGTACATGACGGGCGCGTCGCCGAGGCGGCCGCGAAAGTGGAGGTCGACGCTGCTCGAGGCGCCCGTCGAGTCGCCGCTCAACTGCACGAGCGGAAGTGCCGGGCTCTCCAGGTCGCCGCGGAAGCCGGTGAAGTTCGGCAGCGATATGACGAGCGGAGAGATGGGAATGCCCGACGGCTGCGGCACCGCGGCAAACCAGCCGACGCCGGCCATCAACGCCACCACGGCCATGACTGCGATCGCGCGGACAGGTCCGCTCATCGCCGCGTTCAGCCGGCGCAGGTGCGAAGCCATCCAGAACGCGGCCAGGCAGGCCACCCAGAGCGCGACGAGCAGGCCGAACATGTAATCCCATGCGTAGATCGCGGCGAGATAGAGGATCGCGACACTGATCCACAAGCTCGAGTAGCAGTTGCGTCGAGTCTTCAGGTCGAAGCTCGTGATCGCGACGAGCAGGACCGCGAAGTTGGCCTGCGGCAGGATGCCGCCGAACAGTGCAAGCGTCGAATCGGCGATGACGTAGAACAGCGCACCGAAGATCAGCGCGGCGAGAAACGCCTGACGCCAGAAGTCGCGTCGGCGCGTTCGCTCCCGATAGCTCACCACGTGTCCTGCCGCGGCGGCGGCGACGCCGATGGCCGGGACGACGTAGTCCTGGCCGTAGAGGACGATCGCGAGCACCGCAATGGCAAAAGCGGAGAACACAAACGCGCGCGCTTCGACCGAGTGCTCGATGGGAGACCGGGGCAGCCTGAACCGTCCGATCAAAGCGGCCACGAAGTCCCCACCCTCTCGAAAGGAACATCAGTCTCCACGGCGGCGTCACCGACAATCCACGCCCTCGTAGCCATCTGGATCAAGTCCGGATCGGCCGTTACGATCACAACCTCCTCCCCATTCATGGGCAGGTGGCCTGAAAGGCCGGAGGGGCTGGGCGGATACCTCGCCAGCCACTCGAGAAGTGGCCAAAGGTCAGGTTCGGGCCGAGTCGGCTCCAGGCCCGGCGCTGAGATGACGACCCGCCCGCCATCCTTCACGCAGTCCCACGCCTCCGAGGCGGCGATCCGCGCGATCTGATCGGCGACCTCATCCGTCGGCGGCGCAGGGTCGACGACGATGTGCAGGGTCCGCACGCCGGGCGGCTCGTACTCCCGGACCACAAGCTCGCCATGCCGCGCGCTCGACCGCCAGTGAATGCGCCGTAGAGAATCGCCGGGTCGGTACTCTCGAATCCCGAAGAGCTCGTTTCCGCTGCCGGCCCGCGGCGCCGCAGTAGCGGCCTCCACCTCGCGGGCCTCCCATTTATTCGCGAACGACGTGAAGCACGGCAGCACCAGCGCAACCTCGGAGTCCGGGCACCGCCTCCGGCCAGCAAAAAAACCGAACGGATCGCTCGTTCCGATCGCCCAACCCGTGGCGCCGATCGGTCCCCGGCGCAGCTCGCGCAGCACTTTCAGCCTCCGCCAGCCGGCTCTGGGCACCAGGCCGGTTGCGAATGCGACCTGGCTACCCCCCACCTCGCCCGCGACCCACGCCGGCCCACGCGCGCTGCCGGTCGTGTCGAGCCCGACCTCGATCTCGACCCCGTCACCCTCAAAGAGGGGCACCACGACAGGCGACCGGCGCAGCACAGCCTCCGGCAGCTCCTCGGTCGGCGATTCATGGGCGGGGCGACTCGACTGGACGGCAAGATGCAGGCGCAGGCCGGCGCGGCTCCAGGCGGCGTAACCTGCCGACGCGATGACCAGGGCGAGCAGCCAAGCCGCGAGCAAGAAGAGCCACGGCACCTCGGATGTCGCGCCGTACCACTCCAGGACCAGCCAGAGCGCTATGGCTCCGCCGACGCGCCAGGTCGGTCTCAGTGTTGTCGTAGGGGCGGAATCGGCAGCGAGGTGACGACCTCGTTGAGCATCTCTGTGGCCCTCCCTCTTCCCCGCATGCCAAGCCGGTGGGCGAGAACCGGCACCGCAAGCAGCTTGATGTCGTCGGGCAGCACAAAGTCGCGGCCTTCGAACAGCGCCCATGACTGGGCGGCGCGCTGCAGGTAGACGCCGGAGCGCATGCTCGCCGGGAGCAGCACGTCGGGTCGCGCGCGCACCGCCTGCAGCAGCGCTACGAGGTAGGTGCGGATGGCGGGCGCGGCCACGACGCGGAGGCACGCATCCTGCAGCTCGATCACATCACTGATGTCGACCACCGCGGTCAGCTCCGCGATCGGATCGCCATGTTCGCGCCGGGCGAGGACCTCGAGGGCTTCGGCGTCGGTGGGTGGACCGATCTCGGCCGCAAGGACGAAGCGGTCGAGCTGTGACTCGGGCAGCGGATAGGTGCCGTGGAACTCGGTTGGATTTTGCGTGGCGACGACAAAGAACGGGCGCTCGAGAACACGCGTCGTGCCCTCGACGGTGACCTGTCGCTCCCCCATCGCCTCGAGCAATGCGGACTGCGTGCGCGGCGTGGCGCGGTTCACCTCATCGGCCAGCACGATGTTGGCGAAGATCGGTCCGGGGATGAACTCGAAGGTCAGGTCTTTCTGGTTGAACACGCTCGAGCCCGTGATGTCGGAGGGCAGCAGGTCCGGCGTGCACTGGATGCGGCGAAAGGTTCCGCCCACGGAGGTCGCGAGCGCTCGCGCGAGCATCGTCTTGCCGGTGCCGGGGAGGTCCTGGAGCAGCACGTGGCCGCCGGCGACCAACCCGGCGAGCGCGAGCCTCACGACCCGGTCCTTGCCCACGATGACGCGGTGGATGTTCTTCTCGACGCGCTCGAGCAGCTCGGCCGCGCGCCTGGGCTGGAGGGAAGGTTCCTGCGACGCCGCCACGACGCCCCAGTCTAGTGGCGGGTCTGGCCCCTCCGGCCCTTTAGGGCCACATCCCCATGAATGGGGAGGATGAACCTATCCCTTCACGTAGCTGAGCTTTTCGGCCACCTTGCCGCCGCGGACCTTGAACAGGTCGATCCCGCGCACGTGCCCGCTTCCCCAATCGAACCGCCAGCGCACCACTGCGCGATCGCCCGCCACGACCATCTCCTCCGTCTCGAAGCGAGCCTGCGGCGTTCCGCCGAAGAATTCTTCCCAGAAGCGCCGCACGTCCGCCTGTCCAACGTGGCGCTCGCCATCGGGTGGCGGGAGCGTGTTCTCGAACAGGCAGTCGTCGGTCATCAGCGCCATCACTCCGTCGACGTCGTGGCGGCCGAAAGCGTCGTTGAACGCCTCGACGACTTGCTTCGTGTTCACCGGAGGTGTCCTATCCGCACGGCTGGCGCCAGACGTGCGCTAAAACTCGCGGGAATCTGCACGGCTGACGCCAAACGTGCGCAATCGGAGTTTTGTGGTTCAGCCCTGGCCGACCATGCGCGAGATGACCTCGCCGAGGTTCGGGCCGCCCTTGCCGAAGGGCACCGAGTGCACCCGATGCGCGAACACCATCTCCGCCACGTCGGTGACGTGGCTCACACCGACCGATTCGTCGCTGTCGTACGCCGCCTTCGCTTGAGCGGCCCGGGCGCAAACGAGGTCTGAACGGTGCCCATCGACCTCCAGCGCGATTGAGATCTGCGCGATCAGGCGAAGGATCTCGCGCGGCAGCGTGACCTCGGGGAAGGTCGCGATCGCTTCCGAGATCTGCGACTTCACCGCCTGCTCCGACTCCGCGTGCTGCTGGTAGAACAGGTTGGGATCGTCCTCCCATACCGCGCGCTTCTCGACGATGGCGACCCGCTGGTCCAGGTCGCGAATCCCTTCCACGTCGACGCACAGCCCGAAACGGTCGAGCAGCTGCGGGCGCAGCTCTCCCTCCTCCGGGTTCATCGTGCCGACCAGGATGAAACGAGACGGATGCGAGAACGAGACGCCCTCGCGCTCCACGGTGTTGATCCCCATCGCGGCCGAGTCGAGCAGCACGTCGACGATGTGGTCGTCCAGCAGGTTGACCTCGTCGACGTAGAGGATGTTCCGATTGGCCTCGGCCAGCACCCCGGGCTCGAAACGTCGCGACCCCTCTTTCAGCGCGGCCTCGAGGTCGATGGTGCCGACGACGCGGTCTTCTGAGGCGTTGATCGGCAGCTCGACCACGCGCATCCGACGCGTCGCGACGGGAAGGGCGCCCGCCGCAGCCCGTTCGCGGCAATCCAGGCACCAGTCCTCGGGGTCGTCGGGGTGGCACCCGAAGTGGCAGCCCTCGACGACCTGCTGCTCCGGCAGCAACCGCGCCAGCGCGCGCACCGCCGTCGATTTCCCGGTTCCCTTCTCGCCCCGGATGAGCACGCCCCCGATCGTCGGGTTGATGGCGTTGAGCACCAGGGCGAGCTTCATCTCGTCCTGTCCGACGATCGCAGTGAACGGGTAGGAGTAGCGGTCTATCGCCATGGGCAGCTAAATGTTACGGACGCCCCGTCAGCGTCATGGGCAAACGACCTTGGCCGGGTCCAGGTTGAACGTCCACCCGTAGTAAGTCATCGCCAGCCTGTAACCGCTCGTCTCCTCCGGCTGAGTGGCGTGCTGGTGTTTGAAGTCGTCGCAGATGGCGGACTCGACCTGCCCTTCCGTCGGGTTGAGACCAATCCCCATCACGCTTGCACTGACGCTCGCGTAGAACTTCCAGGCCTGCACGTTGACGGCGCCGCTCTTGCACAGCAGCGGAGTCGCGTTGCCGTCGGCCGTCACTGTGACTTGCGCCGAGCACAGGTTGGCAACGGGCAGGTCGGGCGCCGGCGCCAGGACCTGTGTCGGTACGGGGGTCTCCTGGCCCGGTGAACCGGGCTCGGCGGTCGCGCTGGCGGTCGCGCTCGGCGTGGGCGAAGGCGACGGCGAGCTCGACGCCGTTTCGTTGGATGAGCAGGCGCTCAGGAAGGTGAGCCCCAGAACGAGCGCGGCCCTACCGACCGCGGCCGAGCTCCCGCTCCACAGCCGTCGCGATCTCATCCCGGGAAAGGTCATAGAGCCCGTAATAATGCGCGCCCATGCGGTCGGCGAGGTCCGCGCAAGCGTTGATTGCGTACGTCTGGTACATCGGGGCCACCCGCGCCAGGTGCTGCACCGACGGCAGGTGGCTGTAGTCGCGAGCCGAGTCGATGACCAGCGCGTCGATGTTCTCCGCGTCGATCAGAGCCGCGACCTTCTGCGCCTCGACCAGCGGCTCCTCCTTGAACATCGAGATATTGCCGCGGCCGTCGCTGATCAGCACGAGCAGCGGACGGATCGTCGGGTCGCGCAAGAGCTCGGTCTTGACCACCTTGTAGCCGGCCATCAGGCCGTGAGTCAGCGGCGTGGTGCCTCCCACCGACAGCCTCTCCAGCCGGCGCCGCGCCAGCGACACGCTGGAGGTCGGGCGCAGGACGACCTCCGCGGTGCGGTTTTTGAAGATAACGACGGCCACGCGGTCGCGGCGGACGTATGCGTCCTGCAGCAGCGAGAGGATCGCGCCCTTGGTCGCGGCCATGCGCTGCTCGGCGTCCATCGACGCGGATGCGTCGACCACGAACACGATCAGGTTGCCGACCTTGCGCTCGCGCACCTTCTGGCGCAGGTCCTGCCGTTCGAGCATGAGCCGCTCGCCGTGCCGGCGACCCCTTTCCTTCTGGAGCGGCGCCGCCGCCCGTACGGTGGCGTCGATTGCGAGGTCGCTGACCTTTTCCTTCGGCTCGGCGCGGACGTATCGTCCCCGCCGGTCAGGCGTTTGGCTCGCCGCGCGCTTGCCGCCCTGCTTGCGCACACGGCGCTGCCGGGGGAGATCGATCCGTTTGAGGTTGAACGTCTGGAGAGCGTCCGGCGCCGACTCGATGCCGCTCGCCCCGCCGGTGGTCACGCCGGTATCCGCGCCGGCCGACTGCTGGCCGGTGTCCGAAGCGCTTGCGCTCTGCTCGGCGGTGGCGTCGGTGGTCGCATCGCTGTCAGACGGCTGCGGCTCACCGGCTTCCGAGTCGGCCGGCTGCGATCCCTCCTGCTCCTCGCCGTGCTCCGGTGGGGTCGTCTCATCCTGGTCGCGACGCAGCGGCTGGCGCGCGCGATGCGCGAGGGCGAGCGTGGCGGCGTCGTAGATGTCCTCCCGCGACGGCGAAGCGTGGCGGCGGTAGGCCGCGAGGGCGCGAGCCGCGTGGTCGATCACCACGTCGGCGCGGTGGCCGAGCACGTCCGCCTCGACGCAGATCGAGGAGATGAGCCGCGCATGGCCGGAGGTGAGCCGGACGTCCTTCACCCGGGCGATCGCCTCCGCCAGGGCGCGCGAGAGGTTGCTGTCAGCGGCGGCAAATTCGTTGGTGAACTCATGATCGCCGCGCTTGAACGCCGCGTCGCGCTCCGCGATGAGGACGCGCTCGTCCGGGTCGCGAATGCCCTCGACGTCGACGCAAAGCCCGAACCGGTCGAGCAGCTGCGGCCGCAGCTCGCCTTCCTCCGGGTTCATCGTGCCGACGAGGATGAAGCGCGACGGATGGCTATACGAGACGCCTTCGCGCTCGATGACGTTGACGCCCATCGCCGCAGCGTCGAGCAGCACATCGACGATGTGGTCGTCGAGAAGGTTGACCTCGTCGACGTAGAGGATGTTGCGGTTGGCCTCCGCGAGCACACCCGGCTCGAAGCGCTTTGCGCCCGTGCGAAGGGCCGCCTCGATGTCGATGGTGCCCACCACCCGGTCCTCCGACGCGTTGATTGGCAGCTCGACGACCCGCATCCGCCGCTTGTGGTGCGGCAGGGTCCCCGCGGCCCTGAGCTTGGCGCGGCAATCGACGCAAAGCGCCTCCAGCTCGGCTGGATCGCAGCCGAAGTGGCAACCCTCGACGACGTCGTGCTCGGGCAGCAGCCTGGCCAGGGCGCGCACGGCGGTCGACTTGCCGGTCCCCTTCTCGCCCCGGATGAGGACGCCGGCGATCGTCGGCACGATCGCGTTCAGGATCAGGGCCAGCTTCATCGACTCCTGGCCGACGATCGCGGTGAACGGATAAGAATGACGGTCGAGCTGGACGCTCACCTAGAAGAGGATAGGAGCGAGTTCCTCCCGAATCGCATCCAGGTCCCGATCTTTTCGCGCCCAGGCCACCAGCTCCGGTTTCGCCTCGAAGCTCTGGCGGAGAAGCGGCAGCGCTTCGTCCGCCTTGCCGAGGCGGGCGTAGACGCACGCCAGGTTGTAGCGCGAGTCTGCAAGCTGCTCCGGCTTGGTGAAGAAGCTGCCTTCCAGGTCGGCCGACCACCTGGCGACCGCCATTGCCCGGTTCTCGTCGCCGACGTCCAGGCACCACGACCAGACGTGAGTCCCGGCGTGACCGACCGCGCCCGGCACCGCCTCCCACACCTGAGACTCCGGCTGCCGAGGATGCGGTTTCGCGAGGTCCTCCTCCGATGACGCCTCGACCGCCTTCCGGAGCGCCGTCCAGGACTCGGCGGCGTCCGCCTTGACGTCCGCGGCGGGGCGATCCTTGACCTCGGCGTAGATGATCGCGTTCTGCACGCCATCGTCGTCCGGGACGGGCGGCGGAAGCTCGCCACCGGTGCGCATCGCGTCCAGCGTCCGTGCGCTGCGCCAGCGCCACCAGGACAAGTGCGCAATGTGATCCTTGGCGTTCCAGCGGCCGTCCGGGTTGGCCGGCTCGTCGACGACGAATGCTTCTAGCTCCGCCTCTCGTTCGCGGCCCTCGTCGGCCGCGCGCAGTAGTTTTTCTTTCACGAGGCCTGGGTCGGAACCAACCCCTTCACCATCTCTTGCTCCTGCAGCAGCTCCTGCGTGGTCTTCTTGATTCTGTCCCACGCGTCGTCGTCGTGCTTGAGGTCGGGGACCACCTCCCACCTCTCGCCGTCCGACCGCACCGGAAATCCGAACTGCAGGCCGTCCGGCACTCCGTATTCGCCGTGGCTGACCACTGCCAGCGAGTGCCAATCGCCCCAGGGTGTCGGTGTGCGGACGCTGACCACCGAATCGATCGCCGCATTGGCCGCGGAGGCGGCCGACGAGGCCCCTCGCGCCTCGATCACCGCCGCGCCCCGCTTCTGGACCGTCTCGATGAACTTGCCCCTGAGCCAGCCGTGGTCGGTGATGACCTCAAAGACAGGAAGCCCCGCGATGCGGGCATTTCGCGCATCGGGGTACTGGGTCGTCGAGTGGTTACCCCAGATGGCAATGTTGGAGATCGCCGCAACCGGCGCCTTTGTCTTGTGCGCGAGCTGAGTCCGGGCGCGATTCTCATCGAGCCTGGTCATGGCAAACCACCGCTCGGCGGGGATTTCAGGCGCGTTCAGGCGCGCGATGTAGCAGTTCGTGTTGCACGGGTTGCCCACCACCAGGATCCGGACATCGCTCGACGCGGCCTTCTCGATCGCCTTGCCCTGCGGCCCGAAGATGCCTCCGTTGACCGACAAAAGGTCGCTTCGCTCCATGCCGGCCTTGCGCGGCACCGACCCGACCAAGATCGCCCAGTTGGCGCTTTCAAACGCCTCCTCGGCCTTGCTCGTCAGCTCCATGCCCGCCAGCATCGGAAAAGCGCAGTCGTCCAACTCCATGGCGACGCCTTCGAGTGACTTCATCGCGGGCTCGATCTCGAGCATGCGGAGGACGATCGGCTGCTCGGCGCCGAACATCTGGCCGGATGCGATGCGAAAGACCAGCGCGTAGCCGATCTGGCCCGCAGCGCCAGTGACCGCGACCTGGATGGGCACTCGCCCTCCGCTCATACGAAGGGAAATGCTATCGAGTTAGCGAGCGGAGAAAGCAATGGGGGCGACGGCGAAGATCGCAACTGTGGCGGCTGCTGAAGCGAAGAGAAGGACGATTCGTATGACGCGGCGCCCCATGCGACATGGAACGCTGGCACTGCGAAATTCGTTACCGGAACCCCTCCCCCTCCGGCTCAAACAGCTCGTCCTCGGCGAGGCGGCGGGCGAAGCAGAGGAAGCCCGTATGGGCGACCATCCGATGTGAAGGGCGCATGCTGCGTCCCCGCACCGTCCAGCCCCGCTGCAGCACCTCGTACGCCTCGAGCATCCCGAAGCCTTTGACCTCGCGCAGGCAGTCGAAAAAGCGCTGAACCTGGCTTACGTTCGGGCAGTGCGCGAAAACGATGCCTCCGGGGCGCAGCGCCTCCTTGACGGCCGGTGCCGCTTGCCACGGCTCGGCCAGATCGAGAAGCACGCGGTCGAAGTACCGCTCCTCGACGCCGAGGTACACGTCGCCGAGCTTCAGGGTCAGGTTGGGTGGGATGGAACCGGCCGTCTCGGCGATGCCCCGCTTCGCGGCCTCCAGGAACTCCTCCCGGACCTCGTAGCTCACCACGGTGCCCTTCTGTCCCACCGCCCGTAGGGCGGCCAGGGTAAGCGCGCCCGTCCCAGTTCCGGCTTCGAGGACCCGCGCCCCGGGGTAGATGTCGGCGCCGACCAAGATCGCGCCCAGGTCCTTGGGGTAGATCGGCTGCGTCTGCCTGCGCCTGCCCGTGACCTGTTCGGCGAACGTCGGCCGAACGGCCAGCAGGCGCGCACCCATCTGGGTCGTGACGACAACCCCCTCCGGCCGCCCGATCAGGTCGTCGTGCGGGATGAAGCCCGAGTGGATCGAATGGCGCTCGCCTGCTTTCAGCCGGACGCGGTGCCGCCGGCCTACTTTGTCGATCAGCACGATCAACTCCCCCTCGGCGAGCGGGGAGGGAAAACTCACTGACCCGGCTTGTGGGCTCGGATCAGGGCGTGCCAGTACGCGTGCCAGAGCTTGCCGTCCCGCCGCTCCGGGTGCAGCTGGACCCTGGCCTGGCCCTCCGCCGCCTCGATCAGCTCTGCCAGCTCGGCGGACAGCTCGGGGCCGATGCCCTGGTTGCCCATCCATTCCTCGTAGTTCCAGTCGAGCTCGCGCGCCTGGGCAACCTCGACTTCAAACCCGGCCCGCTCGAGCTTCGCCACCCACTCCTCGACCGTCAGCGACAGGATGTGCGACGGGTCGCGGCGCACCTCGACCTCGTGCAGGACGCCACGGGCCGGGAGCGGCGGAGCGCAGTCGACAAAAGCCGCATCGCGGTCGGGTTTCAGGACTCGAAACGCCTCGGCCATGAACACATCGACGTCCGCAAAGTGATGGGGAGCAGCCCGCACGGTGTAGAGGTCGAACGTGTCGTCCTGAAACGGCAGGTACTCCGCGTCGCCGATCATCCAATCGACGTTGCGGATGTTCTTCTCGGCCGATACTTTGCGCGCCTCCGCCAGCATCTCGCGGGTCAGGTCGACTCCGATGACGCGGCGAACGTGAGGAGCGAGCGCAAAGGCCGTGTTCCCGGTGCCGGTCGCCACGTCCAACACCAGGTCGCCCCTTTGCGGTTGGGCGAGGTCGACTACCTCCTGCAACCGGATCGACGATGTGTGGAAGGCCGAGCGGGAGTAGTTCGATGCGACATTGCGAAAGCTGTCCTGAACGTCCGGCATAGGCTGAGATTACGCTATGGCCGTGGCGCCGCCAGCCAGCGCAAACGAGTTGGTCGAGCGGATCCACACCACGCTTGCGGGCGCCGGCCTGCAGCCCGGAATGGTCAACCTCGCAGGCTTCAACACGGTCGTCGGCGGCAGCTCGACCTTCAAGTGGCAGTGGATGGCGACCAAGCTGCACTGGTTCGTCTACGCGACCGTCATGGCGCCGGGGACTCCGTCCGACGCGCTGGATCGGTACCTCGACGACGCGTGCCAGGACGCAATCAACCGCAAGGGCGCGATGCGCGGGGCGCAATCCGGCGTCGCTGCGGTCACGGTGGTGGCGATCGATGGCGTGGCGCCCGAGGTCGAAGCCTGGGCGACCAAACCTCACGGCCGCCGTTTTGCCGCGCTCACCTTCCCTGTCCTTGCCGAGGTCGCCGCCGCCAAGGTCGTCCGGCCCGAACGGATGATGTTGGGTGGGATCTACACCGGGTTTCTCAAGGACCTGGTCCGGCAGTACGTCGAAACCCCGATGCGCGGCTGACGGGTTCGGATGACCACCAAGGCCACCGCGCGCTGGACCGGCGAGAAGGTCCACTTCGAGATCGAGTCTGGATCCGGGCACAAAGCTGAGGTCGACGAGGAGCCTATCTTCGGCGACGACCTGGCGATGCGGCCGACCGAGATGCTGCTGGGAGCACTGGGCGGCTGCACCGGGCTCAACGCGGTTCTGCTGCTGAGGAAGTTCAAGCAGCCGCTCAAATCGCTCGAGGTCGAGGTCGAGGGCGAGCGGGATGAGGAGTGGCCGAAGGCGTTCCACAAAATCCAGATCACGTTTCACTGCACGTGGGACGGCGATACCGACAAGAAGATGGTGGAGCAGGCGATCGACATGGCCTGCAACCGCTACTGCCCGATCCACGCGACCCTGTCACACGGCGTGAAGATCGAACACCGGCGCAAAGACTCCCACTAGAAAAGACGAAGTGGAGCCCTTAGGCCGGATTTATTCCGGCCGTCTCGCATGCGCTACTTTCCAAACGCCTCCATTCGTGGCTTGTGGGGAGGGGGTTCCACGGGGGAGGCCTGCCTCCCCCGTGCCTTCTAGGCGGCTTTTCTCAAGGGCAACATAGAATTAAGCCGTTCCCGCAAGCCCCCTTGTCCTGGAGCAGGCCTTGCTCGACACCTACGTCCCGATTCTGATCTTCGTCCTCATCGTGCTGGGGTTGATCGGGGCGTTGGTGACGCTGAGCTTCGTGCTCGGCCCCGCCAAGCCGTTCAAGCGCAAGCTCGCCCCGTACGAGTCGGGCATCATCCCCGACACCCCCGCGATGCGCCGCCTGTCGGTCCGCTTCTACCTGACGGCGATGCTCTTCATCATCTTCGATGTCGAAGCGGTCTTCTTCTACCCCTGGGCGGTGCTGCTCCGCCAGCTGAAGTGGTTCGGCCTCATCGAAATGCTCGTGTTCATCGGCATCCTGCTGATCGCCCTCGCCCACATCTGGAAGAAGGGAGGTCTCGATTGGGAGTAGAAGCGCTTGCGGATGCGATGGGGCGGAACATCCTCACAACCTCGCTGGGGAAGCTGGTCGGCTGGGGGCGCGGCAACTCCGTGTGGCCTGCCCAGTTCGGCCTGGCCTGCTGCGCGATCGAGATGATCGCCACCGCAACAGCCGGCGTCGACATCGCCCGCTTCGGCTCCGAGGCCTTTCGCGCCTCACCGCGCCAGTCCGACCTGATGATCGTCTCGGGGCGCGTCTCGCAGAAGATGGCGCCCATCCTGCGCACGATCTACGACCAGATGCCCGAGCCGAAGTGGGTCATTTCGATGGGCGCGTGCGCGTCGACCGGCGGGATCTTCAACAACTACGCGCTCCTGCAGGGCGTCGACAAGATCGTGCCCGTCGACGTGTACATCCCCGGCTGCCCGCCGCGGCCCGAGGACCTCTTGAACGCGCTGATGATCCTCCAGGAGAGGATCAAGGCGCAGGGGATCTTGCCCCCGCAGTGATCCCCGAAACGCTGATGGTCGAACGAGGCGTCAGCGCCGGCGACCTATGGGTCACGGTCGAGTCGCGTAGCGTCCGCGAAGCTCTTTCCGGACTCAAGAACGACGGTTATACGCTGCTCGTTTTTCTGAGTTGCGTCGATCACCTGGTCGACTCGTCGCGCCAATGGCGCGCGCGATACGAAGTCCTCTACCAGCTCCGCAACCTCGAGACGCGCGAGCAGATCCGGGTCCGAGCCTTCATCGACGGCGACCCGCCACGCATCGACTCCGTGCACGACCTGTTTGGGCCCGCCAACTGGGAGGAACGGGAGACCTACGACATGTTCGGCATCGTGTTCAACAACCATCCGGAGCTGACACGAATCCTCATGCCGGACGACTGGGTCGGCTATCCGCTGCGCCGCGACTATCCGGTCGGCGGCGAGCCGGTCGAGTTTTCGGACGAGCACGAGATGTGGCAGACCGCGCCGGACAAGGCATGACCGACACGCTCCCGCAGGGCGTCACCGTCACCAAGACCGGCGAATCGGGCGCGTTCGGCGGCGAGCTGCTGACGATCAACTTCGGCCCGCACCACCCTTCGACGCACGGCGTGCTGCGCCTCATCGTCGACCTGGACGGCGAGCAGGTCCGCCGCCTCAAGCCGGTGATCGGCTACCTGCACACCGGCATCGAAAAGCAGATGGAAGCGCTGCGCTGGCAGCAGGGTGTGACCGTGACCGACCGCCACGACTACCTCTCGCCACCCATCAACAATCTCGCGTACGCGCTGGCGGTGGAGAAGCTGATGGGCGTGGACGTGCCCCCGCGCGCGAAGGCGCTGCGCGTGATCATGTCGGAGCTCACCCGCTTGTCTTCTCACCTTGTGTGGATGGGTACGAGCGGCCTCGAGCTCGGCGCGATGAGCATGCTGATGTACTGCTTCCGCGAGCGGGACACGATCCTGGACATGAACGAGGAGATCTCGGGTTTCCGCATGCACACGTCGTACATCCGGCCGGGCGGCGTGATGGCGGACGCAACGCCGCGTTTCCTCGAGATGCTGGACAAGTTCTGTCGCGACATGCCGGGCCACGTTGACGAGTACGAAGCTCTGCTGACGAACAACCCGATCTGGCGATCGCGCACGATCGGCATCGGCATCCTGTCGGCTGAAGACGCGAAGGTGCTCGGCGCAACCGGTCCGATGCTTCGGGGCTCGGGCGTCGCATGGGACCTGCGCAGGTCGATGCCGTATTCCGGTTACGAGAACTACGACTTCGAGATCGCGACCTCCGACATGTGCGACTGCTACGGGCGCTACCTGGTACGCATCAAAGAGATGCGCGAGGCGGTCAAGATCCTGCGCCAGGCGCTGGATCGGCTGCCGGATGGCCCGGTCAACGTGGACGACCGCAAGATGCTCCCGCCGCCGCGGGAGGAGCTGGAGACGTCGATGGAGGCGGTGATCCACCACTTCAAGCTCTTCACCGAGGGCTACTCGGTCCCGCCGGGCGACGTGTACGTCGCGGTCGAGTCGGGCCGAGGCGAGAACGGCTGCTACATCGCGAGCGATGGAACGCACAAGCCGAGGCGCGTGAAGTTTCGCTCCGCATCGTTCGTCAACCTGCAGGCGCTGGAGCGTATGGCGCTCAACCACTTTCTGGCCGACATGGTCGCCATCATCGGCACCGCCGATACCGTGCTCGGCGACTGCGACCGGTGAGCGCTCTCTCCGCTCACGTGCTCGAAGAGATCAGAGAGCTCCCGGCGAAATATCCCCAGCCGCGCTCGGCGGTGATGCCCGCGCTGGATCTGGCGCAGGAGGAGCTGGGCCACCTCACACGCGACGCGATGAGCGAGGTCGCCGTCGCGTTGCAGCTCGACCCGGGCTATGTGGAGGGGGTCGCGACTTTTTATTCGCTGTTTCAACTCGAGCCGATCGGCAAGCATCGCTTCTACGTCTGCACGAACCTCAGCTGCATGCTGCGCGGCGCGAACGAGATCGTGGACCACGTGAAGCAGGCGATCGGCGTGACACAACCGGAGCAGATTTCGGCAGACGGCCTGTTCAGCTACGAGGAGGTCGAGTGCCTTGGCGCATGCGAGTTCGCGCCGATGATGCGGCTCGACCACAGATATCACTACGACCTAACCCCGTCAAGGATTGACGAGCTGATTGCCGAGAGACGTGGCAGGGAAAAGGACGTCCTCCCCGCCAGCGGGGAGGTGGCGCGAAGCGCCGGAGGGGAGGTCCCACCACCAAAAAAGACTCGAACGCCTCGGAAGAAGAAGGCCGATGGCTGAGCTTCGCGGGTCGTACGGCGACCATCCGGATCACCTGCTCACCCGCTGGTTTGGCACACCGGACCTGCACCGGCTCGGGGTGTACGAGGCCAAAGCCGGCGGCTACGCCGCCCTGCGGAAGGCGCTGTTCGACATGAAGCCGGTGGACCTCACCAACGAAGTCAAGACCTCCGGGCTGCGCGGTCGCGGAGGCGCGGGCTTCGCCACCGGCGTCAAGTGGAGCTTCATCAACCGCGACGCTCCGGGGCCGAAATACGTCGTCGTCAACGCGGATGAATCGGAACCCGGGACTGCCAAGGACCGCTACATCCTCGAGAACTCACCGCACATGGTGGTCGAGGGCATCCTGATCGCCGCCTACGCGGTCGGGGCCAACGAGGCGTGGGTCTACATCCGCGGCGAGTACGACGAGCCGTACCGGATGCTGACGGATGCGATCGAGGAAGCCCGGGCCAAGGGCTACATCGGTCCGAAGCCGATGGGCAAGGACTACCCGCTCGACATCCGCCTGTACCGCGGTCATGGCGCCTACATCTGCGGCGAGGAGACGGCGCTTCTCGAGTCCCTCGAAGGCAAGAGAGCCCAGCCCCGCTCCCGACCCCCATTCCCCGCCGTCAAGGGCGCTTGGGGCCGGCCCACGCTGCTGAACAACGTGGAGACGCTCGCGACGGTCCCCTGGATCATCAACAACGGAGGCGCCGCCTACGCCAAGCTCGGGACCGACAAGTCGCCCGGCACCCGGCTCTTGACCGTCAGCGGCAATGTGCGCAAACCGGGTGTCTACGAGGTGGAGATAGGCCAGACGTTTCGGCACGTGATCATGGAGCTGGCCGGCGGTCCGCCCGAGGGCCGCAAGGTGAAGGTCTTCTGGCCGGGCGGGTCTTCTGCGCCCGTGCTACCCGAATCGATGCTCGACGTCACCACCGACGCGGAGGCGCTGGCCGCGGCTAAATCCATGGCCGGGTCAGGCGGCGTCATCGTGATGGACGACACGCACTGCATCGTTCGGGCCGCCCACCGCCTGCTCAAGTTCTATGCCTATGAGTCGTGCGGAAAATGCACGCCGTGTCGCGTCGGTGGTGACTGGGCGGTGCGCACGTACGAGCGCATCCTGGCCAACGAGGGGTCGCAGGTCGAGCTCGACACTCTGCAGCGCGTGTCGGACGGCCTCCAGTACGGCCGGTGCCTGTGCGGCCTGGGCGACTCCGCCGGTTGGGTGATCGACTCGACGCTCCGCCACTTCCGCGAGGAATACGAGGACCACGCCTTGAGGCACGTGTGCAACGTAGGAGCCGTTCCCGCCAGTGCCTGACATCAACCTGACAATCGACGGACACAAGATGAGCGTCCCGGCCGGCACGCTCATCGTCGAGGCAGCGAAGACCGTCGGCATCGAGATCCCCGTCTTCTGCTACCACCACAAGCTCGACCCGGTCGGCGCGTGCCGGCTGTGCCTGGTCGACTTCTCCCCGGGTCCGCCCCGGCCGCAGACAGCGTGCACAACGCCCGTGTCCGAAGGCATGGTCGTGCGGACGCAGAGCGCGATGGCGGTGGCGGCTCGGGCCGACATCCTGGAGTTCGAGCTCGCCAATCACCCGCTCGACTGCCCGGTCTGCGACAAGGGCGGCGAATGCCCCCTCCAGGACTTCACCTTCCGCCACGGCTACCCGACGAGCCGGATCGACGGCCCGCGCTTGCACTTCAAAAAGCCGATCCCTCTCTCGAACAACATCGCGCTCGACCGCGAGCGGTGCGTCCTTTGCTACCGCTGCACGCGCTACTACGACGAGATCGCCTGGGAGCAGGAGCTGACCACCGACGAGCGCGGCGTGAAGTCATTCATCACGAGCCAGTTCGACCAGCCGCTGAGGTCGATCTTCAGCGGCAACATCATCGACCTCTGCCCCGTCGGCGCCCTCACGTCGCGCGTCTGGCGTTTCGAGTCACGGCCGTGGGACATGAGCCACACCGAGACGATCTGCTCGAAGTGCTCGGTCGGGTGCAGCGTGACGCAGTGGGAGCGGCGCGGACAGCTCGTTCGGGTTACGTCGCACGAGAACGACGACATCGACGAGGGCTGGATCTGCGACCGCGGGCGCTTCGACTACACCGACGTCAACGACCCTTCGCGGCTGCGCACGCCGGCGATTCTCGGCGCCAGGTCCACCTGGGCGGACGCGATCAACGCCGTCGCGGCAGGCATCAAGGGCAAAGGCGCCAAGCTCGGCATCTCGCTCCCCCAGGACATCACGAATGAGGAGGCGTTCCTCTTCCGCCGCCTGCTCGACGGCCCGCTGAAAGGGGCCAAGGTCAAGATGCACGGCCGCACCGCCATCCCGGCGCCGGCGGGCGAAACGATGCACATCAAAGAAATAGATGACGCGCGCGTCATTGTCGTCGTCGCCTCCGACCTGGAGAACGACGTTCCCATCATCGACCTTCGGGTGAAGAAGGCGGTCAGCAAGCGCGGCGCGAAGCTGATCGTGGTCTACCCCGATGGAGTGGATTTCGACCGCAATCCGCACACGGTCCACATCAGGAATGCGAAAGGCGCGGCAGCGGCGGAGGTCCGCAAGCTCGCCTCGCATGACCAACTGAAGAATCCAGGCGGACCGGTGGCGATCCTGTTCGGCGACGGCCACGGCAGCGAGGACATAAGCGACCTGGCCGCGGCCTGCGGCGACCTTGCCGCAAAGGTCGGCGGCAAAGAAATGCCTCTTTATCGCGCGACCAACGAGCGCGGCGCGCTGGCGGCGGGAGTTGCCGGCTGGGACAAGCTCGACGGCGTGGAGGCGCTTCTGAGCTGGGGCCCGCCGCCCACGGCGGGCGTGCCCACATCGGTCAAGTTCATCGCCGCCTGGGACCACCTTCCGCGACCCGGTTACGAAAAGGCCGTCATCCTCCCCGCGGCGACCTTCGCCGAGCGGCAGGGCAGCTACACCAACGTCGAGGGCACGGTGCAGTTCCTGCGCCCTCCGATCGCCCTGCGCCCGCCGCTCATGGAGGGCTGGCAGGTGCTCTGCGAGCTCGGCACCGCGCTCGGCCTCCCGATGGACTACGCAGGCATTGTCCCGATCCAGCGCGAGATGTCGCTCCAGACGCCTGATCCCAGCCCAGAGCCGACGCCGGTGCTGATCGGACCGGCGCACCCATGAGCCAGATCTACAACGAGAAGGCGCGGGGGGGTCAGACCCCCCCCGCGGGACCCCCCCAAGAACATCAGCCTTGGTCGGCTACGGCGAAACGCAGCGGTTGCCCGGCAAAGGCGGGCAACGCGGAAGCAACAGCGTGACGCAGATCTACAACGATCCGATCGGCCATTGGGTCGTGGTCGTCGTCGCGATGGCGCTCCTACTTTTCGTGGTGCTGACCGCTACCGCCTACACGGTGTGGTTCGAGCGCGTGGCGCTCGGCCGCATCCAGCGCCGCCCTGGTCCCAACCGTGTCGGCCCGTTCGGGCTGATGCAGCTTGCAGCCGACGGGATCAAGCTCGCGTTCAAAGAGAGCTTCGTCCCTGCGAAGACGGACAAGATCATCTACGTCGTCGCCCCGACGATCGGGGTCGCGGCCGCGTTCCTGGCCTGGTCGGTGATCCCGATCGGGCTCTGGTACAACGTGCAGTACTGGATCGCCGACGTCAACGTCGGAATCCTGGTCATCTTCGCGGTCAGCTCGCTGAACGTCTACGCGATCGTCCTCGGCGGCTACGCGTCGAACAACAAGTACTCGCTGCTCGGCGGCCTGCGCTCCGCCGCGCAGCTGATCAGCTACGAGATGGCGCTCGGCCTGTCGCTCGTGCCGACGTTCATGATCGCGGGCTCGCTGCGCCTGCGCGACATCGTCGAGTACACGGTCAGCTGGGGGCCGTACCACGGTCCCATTCCGCTGGTCCTGCTGACCCCGATCGGATTTGTCATCTATCTCATCGCGGCCACGGCCGAGACAAACCGGACTCCGTTCGACCTACCCGAGGCGGAGCAGGAGCTGATCGGCGGATTTCTGACCGAGTACTCGGGCCTGAAGTTCACCATGTACTACCTCGCCGAATACCTCAACGTGATCACCGTATCCGCTTTGGCGACACTGCTCTTCTTCGGCGGCTGGTACCTCTGGATCGTCCCGCCGATCTTTGCCTTCCTCCTCAAGGTCATCCTTTTTCTGTTCCTATACATTTGGCTCCGCGGCACCTTCCCCCGCCTGCGCTACGACATGCTCATGCGCCTGGGTTGGAAGGTCCTGCTGCCGCTGGCGATGGCAAACGTGATCGTGACCGCGACCGTCCTCGTCGCGGTGCAGGGATAGCAATGACAGACGAAAAAAAGGACCTTCCAAAAAAGCCGAGCGTCGCGGGCGACGTGGGTGCGCTGCTGACGGGCCTCAAGACGACTCTGTCGGAAGCATTCCGGCCCGTGGTGACGACCATGTACCCCGAGGACAAGACCCCGCGCTCCGAGCGCTATCGGGGACGGCACTACCTCCGCCGCTACGACAACGGGCTCGAGCGCTGCATCGGATGCGAGCTGTGCGCCGCCGCCTGCCCGGTGGGCTGCATCCTCGTAATCGCGGCAGAGAACACGGACGAGAACCGGGTTTCGCCGGGCGAGCGCTACGCCAAGACCTACGAGATCAACATGCTGCGCTGCATCTTCTGCGGTTACTGCGAGGACGCGTGCCCAGTGCAGGCGATCGTGCTCGGGCCTGAGTACGAGCTCTCGGACACGAGCCGCGAGAAGTTCATCTACACCAAGGAGAAGCTGCTCGAGCCGCTGCCACCTGACGTACAGGCGCGCCTCGCCGTTAAGGAAACGAAGTAGTTGGCCATCGCCGTGTTCTTCGTCGCCGCGGCGATGGCAGTTCTCGGCGGCATCGGCGTCATCGCGTTCCACCAGCCGATCCGCTCTGTGCTGAGCCTGGTGGTGGTGATGCTCTCGCTCTCGGTGCTGTTCCTGCTGCTCAGCGCGCAGTTCATCTTCGCGGTCCAGATCATCGTGTACGCCGGCGCGGTCATGGTCCTGTTCCTGTTCGTGATCACCCTGCTGGGTCCCGCGCGCGAGCTGGCCCGCGGCCGCCTGCGATTTCAGACGTGGCTGTCGGCCCTCTTCGTGCTTGTGCTGCTCGGCCTGATGTGGGCGATGCTGCAGGGCGTCCAGTACCGGCAGCCCGACACCGGCGTGAACCTATCGTTCTTCGGCACGGTGCAGTCGATCGCGGTCGGCCTCTTCACGACCTACCTCTATCCGTTCGAGCTGACCTCGATCCTGCTGCTGGTCGCGGCGATCGGCGCGATCTACCTCAGCCGGAAGCGGATCGACGATCTATGAGCACTCTTCACATCGGCGACTCGCAGCTCGATGCGTCGTGGTTCCTGCTGCTCGGCGCGATCCTGTTCGTTCTTGGGGCGGCCGGCGTGCTGGTGCGGCGCAACCCCTTGGTGATCCTGATCTCGATCGAGCTGATGCTCAACGCGGCCAACCTCACCCTGGTGACGTTCTCGCGCCAGCTAATGAACATCGAGGGCCAGCTGTTCGCGCTGATGTCAATGACGGTAGCCGCGGCTGAGGCCGTGGTCGGCCTGGCGATCCTGGTCGACATCTTTCGCACGCGGGACGCCGAAGACATCGACGACCTCAGCGAGCTGAAGGGATGAACAACCAGACGCTGGCCCTGTTGATCCTCCTCTTCCCCGCCGCGGGCGCGCTGCTGCTCGCGGGCCGAGGATGGCGGCTGCCTCGCGCGTTCACCGTCGTCATCGGGCCCGGCGTCGTGTGGGCCTCCTTCGCCGCGACGGTTGCCCTGTTCTTGGGCAAGGCCTCCGGCGACTTCACCTACTGGACGTGGATCAAGAGCGGCTCGTTCGAGGTGCCTTTCAACCTGCTGATCGACAACCTGTCGATCTTCATGTGCCTCGTGATCACGGGCGTCGGCGGGCTGATCGTCACCTACGCGGTCGGCTACATGGAGCACGAGGACGACCCCAGCTACGCCCGCTTCTTCACCTACATGGACATCTTCGTGTTCTCAATGCTGCTGCTAGTCCTCGCGGGCAACTTCGTGTTCCTGATCGTCGGCTGGGCGATGGTGGGCCTGAGCTCGTATCTCCTGATCGGCTTCTGGTACCAGCGCCACTCGGCTGTCATCGCCGCGCGCAAGGCGTTTGTGATGAACGTGATCGGCGACGTCGGCATGATCCTGGGCACCTTCGTCCTGTTCATGAACTTCCACAGTGTCACGTACTCATCGGTCTTCGAATTGCTCACTCCTGGCTGCCCACCGCTGCGCGAGTGCCCCCAGAACCTGTTGCTTCGACACATCTCTGACAGCCCCACGCTCGAGCTAGCCGCGTTCCTTCTCCTCGCCGGCGCGGTAGCCAAGTCCGCCCAGCTGCCGCTCCACACCTGGCTGCCTGACGCGATGGAGGGCCCCACTCCGGTCAGCGCCCTCATCCACGCCGCGACCATGGTCACCGCCGGCGTCTACCTGGTCGGCCGCATGCATCCCATCTACGACATCGCGGTCTATGCACACGCCGCCGTGGCAATCGTCGGCGCCGTCACAGCCCTGTTCGCCGCCACGATCGCCATCGTCCAGGTCGACATCAAGCGTGTCCTGGCCTATTCGACGATGAGCCAGATCGGCTATATGTTCCTCGCGGTCGGCATCGGCGCCTATTCGTTCGGCTTCTTCCACCTCCTCTCGCACGCGTTCTTCAAGGCCCTGCTCTTCCTGGCCGCCGGCAACGTCATCCACGCGATGAAGGACGAGCAGGACATGCGCAAGTACGGCGGTCTGTGGGGCCAGATGCGGCCGACGTCGATCGCGTTCCTGGTCGGCTCCCTTTCGCTCGTTGGCGTGATCCCGTTCGTCGGCTTCTTCTCCAAGGAGCAGATCCTGGGTGCGGCCTTCTCCAAGCCTGACGACGCGGCGGTGCAGCTGCTGTGGTTCATCGGCTTCATCACGGCGCTGATCACCGGCTTTTACACCGGCCGCATGTGGTGGCTGTCGTTCTGGGGCAAACCATCGCCGCAGCGCCCGGTGGAGCACCCCCACGCCCCGCCCCTGGTCATGATGGTCCCGGTCGCCATCCTGGCCGTGCTGGCGACGGTCGGCGGCTTCATCCAGACCCGCGCCCTCGGCATCGGACCCTCCGCGGTGTCGGATTTCCTCAGCACGGCCGTCGGCCCGGTGCGCTGGGAAGGCGGCGGGAGCGAGATCGCCGTCACGTTCCTGACGATGATCCTGGCCGCGGCGCTGTTCGCCGGCGCGATGCGGATCCGGCCGTGGAGCTCGTACGTGCCCTGGGCGCAGCGCCTGCTCGAGCGCAAGTACTACTTCGACGAGATCTACGACGCGGCCTTCGTGAGGCCGATGGACTGGGTCGCCGGCTTCGCCCAGCGCGACATCGAAACGCCGGTCATCGACGCGGCCGTTGTCGACACCGGGCTTATCGCGCGCGCCGGGGCAAGCGGCCTCAGCCTCACCCAGAGCGGTTACTTCCGCAACTACGTTCTCGTGTTCGTCGCGGGCGCAGTGGTCGCGGCGGTCATCCTCATCGTGAGGGCAGGCACATGACGCTGACCAGCATGTGGCTGATCCCTCTTGTCGGCGGTGCCCTGGTCGCGTTCCTGCCGCCGCCCCTGGCCAAATGGTTCGGCGCGCTGGTGGCGACGGTGGCTCTGGTCATCGCCGCGTTCGTCGCGTTCAGCTTCGCGCCCGGCTTTCACGGGTACCAGTTCACCGAGAAGCTCGAGTGGATCCCGCAGCTCAGCATCTTCTACCGCCTAGGCATCGACGGGATCAGCCTGTGGCTCCTCGTCCTGAACGCCTTCCTGACCCTGATCGCCATCCTGGCGACGCCGGTGACCAACCGCACCGGGGGATTCGTCGGCTTGATGCTCGCCATGTCCGCCGGGCTGGCCGGTGTGTTCATGGCGACAGACCTCGTCCTTTTCTATGTGTTCTGGGAGGCGATGCTGATCCCGGCGTACTTCCTGCTCTGGCTCTACGGCGAGGGCTCGCGGCCCGGATACGCCGCCTTGAAGTTCGTGCTCTACACCCTCGCCGGGTCGCTGCTGATGCTGGTCGGCGTGATCGGCGAGTACGTCGCGACCGGCAAGCAGACATTTGACCTGGCGCAGCTCGCCAAGCTGGCGCCGTCGCCGTCAATCCAGTTCGCGCTGTTCTTCGTCTTCGCCCTCGCGTTCGCGATCAAGACGCCGCTCTTCCCCTTCCACAGCTGGCTGCCGGACGCGTACAGCGCCGCGCCCACGCCGATGCTGATCACCTTCGCCGGCGTCATGGGCAAGGCCGGCGCGTACGGCTTCCTGCGCATCGCAGTGCCGCTGTTTCCGCAGCCGGTCGACTGGTGGGACTGGCGCTGGGTCATCCCCGTCCTCGCCGTCGCGGCGATCATCTATGGCGCGCTGATGGCGCTCGTCCAACGCGACATGAAGTTGCTCGTGTCGTACTCGAGCGTCAGCCACATGGGATTCATCGTCCTTGGAATCTTCTCGTTCAACATCCAGGGCCAGCAGGGCGCGGTCGTCCAGATGGTCAACCACGGGATCATCATCGCGGCGCTCTTCCTGATCGTCGGCTGGATCGGCGACCGCGTCGGCACGCGCGATCGCTCCGCCATGGCGGGACTTGCGCTGCGCATGCCGGTGATGGCGGGCGTCTTCGCCGTGGTGACGTTCGCCGCATTGGGGCTCCCAGGGCTCAACAGCTTCGTCGGCGAGTTCATGACGCTCCTCGGGGCCTGGCAGCGGGCGCCCCTGCTCGCCGTCTTCGCCGCGATCGGCCTGGTCCTGGCGCCGGTCTACATGCTGCGGCTCTTCCAGGGAGTTACCCAGGGCGCGCCGGCGGGACCGGTGCCCAGGTCCGACATCTATGCGGGCCAGCTGACGGTGCTGGCGCCATTGATCGTGCTCATGTTCGCGATCGGGCTCGATCCGGGCGTGCTCACGGGTTTGATGACGTCGCTCGGCCAGGTGGGGCTGTACCGGTAGATGCCTCCAGGGACAGACCTCACCTACACCTGGTCGCAAGCCCAGGCCGACCTCGGCCAGATCGCGCCCGTCGTCGCGCTGACGGGTTTCTTCCTGCTCGCGCTGGTCACGGACCTCATCATTCCGCGCCCTCGACGCGGCGGAGTCATCGCGATGTTCGCCGTCGTCGGCTTCGCCTACTCACTGGGAACTGCGCTCTATCGCTGGCGCTATGCGACCGGCGGATACGCGTATCACAAGTTCGCGACGGGCGACAACTTCGCGCTCTTCTTCGAGGTCCTCTTCGCGAGCCTCGGCATCCTTACTGTGGCGGTCTCGCACTCGTACCTGAAGCGGCGCGGATTCCTCGAATCCGAATTCCACATCCTGGTCATGGCCGCGGTGATCGGCATGATGGTCCTGGCCTCGGCCACGTCGCTGGTCACCGTCTTCCTCGGCCTGGAGCTGCTGTCGATCGCCCTGTACATCATGTGCGGCTTTGCGCGGACCGATTTCAAGTCCCAGGAGGCCGCCGCCAAGTACCTGCTGGTGGGGGGCTTCGCGAGCGCTTTCGTCCTCTACGGGATGGCCCTCGTCTACGGAGGCTCCGGAACGACCGTGATCCCGGACATCGCCCAGCGCCTGGCGACGTCGGCCGGCACCAACCCGCTCCTCCTGCTCGGCATCGTCCTCATGGGCGTCGGGTTCGCGTTCAAGGTCTCGGCGGCGCCATTCCACATGTGGACCCCAGACGTTTACCAGGGCGCGCCCATCCCGGTCACCGCGTTCATGTCGGTTGGGACAAAGGCCGCCGCCTTCGCGATGATCGTTCGCGTCTTTTCCGCCGGCTTGCCCCACCTCGCGCCCGAGTGGCAGACGCTGCTCGCGTTTGTCGCGGTGACCAGCATGGTCGTCGGCAACCTGATGGCGATCGTGCAGACGAGCCTCAAGCGCCTGCTCGCATATTCGGGCGTGGCGCAGGCGGGATACATCCTCATCGGCGTGATCGCGGGCGGGTCGAACGGCCTCGCGGCCGTGCTCTATTACCTCTTCGTCTACATGTTCATGAACTTCGGCGCGTTCGCCGTGATCACGCTCCTCGCGGGTCCAGAGGGGGACCGGGACCGGTTCGCCGACCTCGAGGGATTAGGACGCCGCAGCCCGGTGCTGGCCGTGGCGATGAGCGTCTTCATGCTTTCGCTTGCGGGGTTTCCGCCTTCGGTCGGGTTCTTCGGCAAGCTGTTCCTGTTCACCGCCGGAGTGGGCGCAGGTTACACGTGGTTGGTCGTGGTCGCGGTGCTGATGAGCGTGGTCTCTGTCTTCTACTACATCCGGGTCCTCGTTCCGGTCTGGTCGCCTTCGCCTCGGGCCGACCGTGTCCCCGCGTCGATCAGCAGCAAGTTTGCCATCGTCCTGAGTGGGGTCGCCTCGGTCTTGCTAGGGCTCTACCCGACGACGCTCCTGATTGCAGGCCAGCTAGGCGCGAACCCGATCAACCCAGCCCCATAGGGAAACGCGGCCAGCCTCCCCATTCACGGGAGGGCGGGGGGTGGAGCTAAGTCCGCAACTTGGCCAGGGCAGCCACCAGCCGGCGCTCTCGGGTCTCCGGCTTTTTCGCCTCCTCGAGGCTGCGCGCCATCTCCCTCTGGCCGGTGTAGGAGAGCTTCTCCCAGGCACTGGCAGCTCTCTTGTCTCGGGCCAGAGCCTTCGCCAGGTCATCCGGTGGTTCGATGACTCGCGGCGCGGTGTCGAGCTGGAGCTCGACCGTAATCGTGTCACCCCGCTGCAGGCTCTTGGCCTCCTGGATCGCCTTCAACACCCCCAGCACATAAGTCCCATCCCCCACCGGCATGAGCGATCCGCGGTAGGGATGGCCCGCGATCACAGACTGGACCTTCGGCCGGCCCTTCAAGCCAAGGGCCGTGTTGACTTCACGCGGGATGGCGATGAAGGTCCCTGCACCGGTCGGATCGGCTCGCAGCGTGGCCTGAAACTTCACCGCGGGCCGATTCTATGCAGGAATGGTCGAGCCGATGGCGAAAGGTCGTGGATACGGCGCCGGCTTGTAGACCACGAACGACGGGTCGAACTGGAAACCGAAGATCTTGCTGGCGCCGCCGCCCAGCCTTCCGGCCGCGCTGTTGAGCGTGACTGGCTCGAGCGCTGCATCATCCCAGCGCCCGGTGTCGAGGCGCTTGAGCAGGACCTTGAGTGCAGTGACGATCTCCGCCGGTGTGAAGGCGCAGTGGCCCGCCCTGTGCACGAAAAGCTGGCGCAGCAGATCCTGCTTGCCGGCCGCAGTGACCACCTGCGCATATGCGCTTTCGTTGGGCGCGATGACCAGGCCATCGCCCGTCGTGTGCACAGAAAGGACCGGAACGCTGAGCTGGCCGTCAAAGGTGACGTAGCGCTGGAGATACGCGGCCGCAGCGGGATCGGCTTTGATCGTCGCGCCCGCGTTGAGCGCACGTAGGTCGGCGCCGAGATCGAGGCCTGCCTGCTTGTAGAGCCCCGTCACCTCGTCGCGGTCCGGCGACGCCGCCAGCATCTGCGCGTAATCGACACCGATGTTCCAGGACGGGTTGCCGCCGGCGCGGGCCTCCAGCTCGGTGCGGTGCTGGAAGGCAAATGGGAAATCCACCCGCGACTCCCACGTCACCTGGGCCTGCGCCTGGGCGACGTAATTCGTGCTGGCGGGCTCGAGCTTGGTGGGGTCGAACCAGCCAGGCAGATCGATGAGCCCTCCGACCAATGCGAGCCGTGCCCGACCCTGCGCCGTCGAGTTCGCGGTGTTGAGGATCGATTCCGCAAGCTGCAGGTTCGCGGCGCCGTCCTTCACGTGCACCAGCTGAAGGGCGGAGCCCGGTGCGAGCAAGGTCTTGAACGCGTACGCCGAGTCGAGCTCTGAGTTCCAAGTCGCGATTCCTCCGGCGAGGACGCCGCACAGCGGCATCGCGGCCACGAAGCGTCCGGGATTCAGCTGGACCAATCCGGCTGTGATGATCCCGCCGAGTGACGCGCCCCAGGCGATGACACGCTTCGGCTTGCCGGCGTGCTGCGAGAAGTAGTCGAGCAGGTCGATCTGGTCTTTGAACGCATCCTCCAGCGCCCACCCGGTCGAGCTGTAGGCCGATCCCGCTGACGCGAAATGCTGGTTGGCCAGCCAGGCGGTCTCCTCGCCGGGCGGCGCGGCCTGCGCCTGGTTCAGCTCGCCCGGGGCGACGTAGCCGTGGCTGTAGAGGAAAAGCGTCCCGTTCCAGTCGTTCGGCACGTCGATCGAGTAGGCCGCCGCGCCGATCCAGCCCGCGAGGTGCAGCGCCCCCGTGTGGGGCTGAGAGTTGTTGGATTGAGTGCACGCGGCCGTGAACCCGACCAGGCACACCAGGGTCAGCTTGCGCATCGGAATCAGATGTTGGACCGGCCCTGCGCGCCGTCGACCGGGATGCATGCGCCGGTCAGCAGGCTAGCCTGTCGCGAGCATACAAAAGCGACAATCGCGGCCACCTCGTCCACGGTTCCAAACCGTCCCATCGGCATCTCTCGGCGAACGAACTCGGCGATGCCTTCCGGATCCGCCTGCTGCCTGCGGTGCCATCCGCCGCCTGCCCAGAGGATCGAGCCCGGGGCGATCGAGTTGACGGTCACGCCTTTCGCCGCCACGTCCTGGGCTAGCGACTTGACCATGCTGATCTCGGCGGCCTTGGCCGCGTTGTAGGCGGGGGCGCCGCCCGACTCGCGGCCGTACACGGAGGTGATGACGATCACGCGGCCCCATCCCCGCTCGACCATCCCGGGCAGCACGAGCTGAGTCATGCGGGCGCTGGCGACGACGTTGCCTTCGAACGCGGCCTCGAACTCTTTTGGACCGGTGTCTCGCCACGACGCGCCGGCCCGCGCGCCGAAGTTGTTGATCAGGATCTCGATCGGGCCGAGATTCCGGACAGTCTCCTCGACCGACTTTCTGCAGCCTACTTCGGTCGTCACGTCGGCGGCGACGCCGAATCCCTTGATCGATTCGGCCACGCGTTGAACGTCCGCGGCTGTGCGCGCCACCACCGACACGCGTACGCCTTGGCGCGCCAGCGCGTGCGCGATGCCAAGGCCTATTCCCCTCGTCGCGGCGGTGATCAGGGCGACCTTTCCCTCGATGCCGAGGTCCACCTGCCGAATGCTAGTTAGAGTCGATGGATGGCCGTGCCGCCCGAGCTCTCCGGTCACCTCAACCTCGACTCGCCTCCGGTGACGCCCCGACCTTCGGCGACGGTTCTGCTGGTGCGGGACGGCGAGCCGTGGGAGCTCCTCATGGTCCATCGGCCAGGCGGCGCTGACTTCGCCCCGGGTGCATACGTGTTCCCAGGCGGGACCGTGCACGAGGACGACCGGATGTTTGACGACGAGCAGCGCGGCGCTGCTGTGCGCGAGCTTTTCGAGGAGACTGGAATCCTGCTCGCCCGAGGAGCCGGCGATGAGGAGTGCTCGAACGTGCGCAAGCTCATCGACGGAGGGGCTTCGTTCGGACGTGCGTTGGCAGAGCTCGATTTAACTCCGGCTTTTGACGACCTGGTGATGTTTGCGCGATGGGTCACGCCCGCGCAGCTCCGCCGCCGGTTCGATGCGCGGTTCTATCTCGCCCACCTTCCGTCTGGTCAGACGGTCAGGCCGCAGGAAGGGGAGGTCACCGACTGGCTCTGGATCGCGCCGTCGCGGGCACTGACGAACGCAGCAATGACTCTTGTCTATGCGACGCGCGCCGTGCTCGAATCCGTCGCGGAGGCGTCCGATGTGTCAGCGCTCTTTGCGCGGGCTCGCGGCCTGAAAGAGGTTCCGATCGTCGAACCGCGCATCATCCAGACGGAGCGCGGCTGGGAGATCGTCCGCGACTAGCGGCTGTCCTCCCCATTCATCGGGATGTGGCGCGTAGCGGCGGAGGGGCTGGGCCGGAGGACCTTCACCGCCACATGTCGCGCCAGCGGTTGTAGTGGATGACCTCCACCCCACCCTGCCGCAGCACCTCGAGGCCCGCCGGATCCCGATAGGCCTCCCTGTAATAGACGCGCGCGACGTTGGCGTTGATCGCCATCTTGGCGCACATCATGCACGGAGAGGCGCTGACGAACATCACCTTGCCGGGCAGCTGCGCGCCGGACTTGATGAGCGCGTTCTGCTCGCTGTGCAGGCAGCCGCAAGCTCCCGGCGTCGTCGAGTCACACCGGTTGGGTAGCCCTCGCGCGTTGCCGTTGTAGCCGATGCCCAGGACCTGGGTGAGGTCGGGCGTCGTGATCACCGTGCCGACCTGGAGGCGCAGGCAGGTCGAGCGCTTGGCCAGCTCCTCGGCCATTCGCATGTAGACCTCTTCTAGGGGGATGCGGTCGGGCGCCGGTTCCGGTTCTGGCAGCGGGTGGACTTCGGCCATGGAGCTCATGTTAATGGGCTTGTTTATACCCCGATTCCGGCATAGAATGCACAATATGTCGGTGCTCGAACTGTTGTTCGCGCTGCTACTGGTATGCCTCGTGGCTGGGATGGGCTTCGTCGGGTTTCTCGCCTGGAACCTGGTGCGTCGAGCCGAGGGGCAGGCAAGGGACGTCGCCGACCTGAAGGCGCGCCTCCAGTCCGGCGGCCAGACGCAGGAGTCCCAGGCCGCCGAGCTGCGGGAGCGGCTCTCCCACACCCAGGTGGTCATCGAAGGCTTGCGATCGGCTCTGGCGGCCCGGCAGCCCATCGAGGAGGAGGCCAGGGCCAGCCTGAAGCGCCTGGAGAACGTGATCGCGGGCAGCTCGAGCCGGGGGGCGGCCGGCGAGAACATCCTCGAGGAGGCGCTCCGTCACCTCCCGCCCGAGATGCTGCAGCGCAACGTCTGGGTTGCCGGCAAGGTGGTCGAGCTTGCCCTCAGGCTGCCCGGCGGCAAGCTGCTGCCCATGGACTCGAAGTGGGTGTCGAGCCTTGCCCTCGAGCAGCTCGCCGAGCCGGGCCTCGACGCCAACCGGCGCGCCCAGCTCTGCGCCCAGGTGGAGCGCGAGGTTGAGCGGCGGGTGCGGGAGGTCAGCCAGTACCTCGACCCGGCCACCACCTCGCCGTTTGCCCTGGCCGTGATCCCGGACGCGGCCTACGACGTGTGCCGTGGAGCCATCGTCAACGCACACAAGCGGCACGTGATGGTGGTCGGCTACGCGATGGCCCTTCCCTACCTCCTCACCCTGTACCAGCTCCACATGCAGTTCTCCCGGACGGTGGATATGGAAAAGCTCCAGTCGGCACTGATCGACATCGAGCGCCAGGTCGACGTTCTCGAGGGCATTCTGGAGAACAAGGTCCAGCGCTCGCTGACGGTCCTCCAGAACGCCTACACCGAGGGCAAGCAGGCCTCCGCCAAAATCCGGGCCTCGACCCAGGCGGTGCAGATCATGGATGGGTCCGAGCCTGGGGAAACTCTTTCCACAGACTCCACAGGGACCGGCCAAATCGCCCGGGACGGCAGTACGCGGGACCTTTCCACAGAGACCCTCCGGCTGGCCCTCCTCGACCCGGTTCAGTAGGTCCGATTTTGCCCTTCTTCCCCCAGTCTATGCCCAGCCTGTGCCCAACTCGTCACCAGGGATATCCACAGGTATTCCACCAACATGTTGGGGGTCAAGGCATGTTCAAGCCAAATATCTTGTGTTTAGGTCTTGACAAGCCCAAAAGCCGGTCGTATATTCGACCTCGTTACATCGAGGCCCTGGGGCATAAGTGGCGGGCATGCTCTGGGGCCTCTTGCATCCCCAAACGAATCAACCAAAAGTCCAGGCAAACGTCGCAGCAATCCGGTTCAAATAAACCCTCTCCGGGGATGATTTAAGGAGGCGTTGTCTCACATGGCCAAGAATCTCGCCGACCTCACCGGGCCCGACGCCGGGCGCGCGCAGGGCGCACTCTCAAAAGAGAGGCACACCAACGGCAACGGGCACAGCAAGACCAAAGGTTTGCGCTTTGGCCGCTACTTCACGCCTCCGGGCAGCCATGCCTACGACCTCGTGGAGTGGGATCGCCGGACCGCGGCCATAACCGGCGAGAAGGGCCAGGTCATCTTCGAGCAGAAGGACGTGGAGGTCCCCCGTCAGTGGTCGCAGCTGGCGATCAACGTCGTGGCCCAGAAATACTTCCGGGGCAGTCCGGGCAGCCCTGAGCGGGAGACCAGCGTCCGCCAGATCATCGACCGTGTCGTCGACACCCTGGCGAAATGGGGCCGCGAGGATGGCTACTTCGCCACCGACGAAGACGTGGCGAACTGGGCCGAGGAGCTGCGCTACCTGCTGGTGACCCAGCACGCCTCCTTCAACAGCCCGGTCTGGTTCAACATCGGCGTCCCCGGCCGGCAGCAGCAGGCCTCGGCCTGCTTCATCAACGCGGTCAAGGACTCGATGGAGTCGATCCTCGACCTGGTGAAGACCGAGGGCATGCTGTTCAAGTTCGGCAGCGGAACCGGAACCAACCTGTCGGTCCTGCGCTCATCCAAGGAGCAGCTGTCCGGCGGCGGCACCGCGTCGGGTCCTGTCTCCTTCATGAGGGGCTACGACTCCTTCGCGGGCTCGATCAAGTCCGGCGGCACGACACGTAGAGCCGCAAAGATGGTCATCCTCAACGCCGACCACCCTGACGTCATGGACTTCATCCGCTGCAAGGCGGAGGAAGAGAAGAAGGCGTGGGCGCTCATCGAAGCCGGTTACAACGTCGGCTTCAACGTCGCCGGCGGCGCCTACGACTCGGTTCAGTTCCAGAACGCCAACCACTCGGTCCGCGTCAGCGACGACTTCATGCGCGCGGTGATCGACGACAAAGAGTGGAAGACCAAGGCGGTCGTCGACGGCCGGACCGTCGACACCTACAAGGCCAGGGACATGTGGCGCGAGATCGCAGACGCCGCGTGGATCTGCGGTGACCCGGGCCTTCAGTTCGACTCCACGATCCAGGACTGGAACGTGGTTCCCAACACAGGCCGGATCAACGCCACCAACCCCTGCAGCGAGTTCGTTTTTCTCGACGACACGGCCTGCAACCTGCTGTCCCTGAACCTGATGAAGTTCCAATCCGAGCGAGGGACGTTCGACGTCGAGCGTTTCGAGCACGCGGTGGACGTGTGCTTCACCGGGCAGGAGATCCTGGTCTCCAACGCCTCCTACCCCACGCCGGCCATCGCCAAGAACTCGGAAGCGCTGCGGCCGCTCGGCCTGGGCTACGCCAACATCGGCGCGCTGCTGATGTCGATGGGTCTTGCCTACGACTCTGATGAAGGCAGGCGCTTTGCCGGCGCGATCACGTCGATCATGACCGGCCGCGCGTTCGCCCAGTCGGCCCGCATGGCGCAGGTCAAGGGCCCGTTCAGCGAGTACGCCAAGAACCGCGAGCCGATGCTGCGCGTCATGGAGAAGCACCGCGCGGCGGCTAACGAGCTGACGACTTCGCCTGAAGCCGCCGAAGTGGTGAACGCAGCTCGCAAGACGTGGGACGAAGCGGTCAAGCTCGGCCGGGCCCACGGCTACCGGAACGCGCAGGCGACCGTGCTGGCGCCGACGGGCACCATCGGGTTGATGATGGACTGCGACACAACCGGCATCGAGCCCGACCTCGCGCTGGTCAAGTACAAGAAGTTGGTCGGCGGCGGACTGCTGAAGATCGTCAACACCACTGTGCCGGCCGCATTGCGCAAGCTCGGCTACGACGAGGTGAAGGTCAAGGAGATCGTCGAGTACATCGACGAGAACGACACCATCGAGGGCGCTCCCCACCTCCAGGACGAGCACCTGAAGGTGTTCGACTGCGCGTTCAAGCCCGTCAAGGGTGCACGGTCGATCGCGCCGATGGGGCACGTTCGGATGATGGCCGCGGTGCAGCCGTTCATCTCCGGCTCGATGTCCAAGACCGTCAACCTGCCCACCGACGCCACTGTCGAAGACATCGAGCAGACCTACGTGGAGTCCTGGAAGCTCGGACTCAAGTGCCTCGCGATCTACCGCGACGGATGCAAGCGCTCGCAGCCGCTTTCGACGTCGCTCGACAAGGAAAAGAAAGCTGCCGCACCGGCTGAAGTCGAGTACCGGGCGATGCGGCGCAAGCTTCCCGACGAGCGCAAGGCGGTGACTCACAAGTTCGACATCGGGGGCCACGAGGGCTACCTGACGGTTGGCCTGTACGAGGACGGCACCCCCGGCGAGCTGTTCGTGACGATGGCCAAGGAGGGCTCGACGATCTCGGGCCTGATGGACGCCTTCGCGACCCAGACCTCCTATGCCCTTCAGTTCGGCGTCCCGCTCAAGTTCATGGTCGACAAGTTCAGCCATATGCGGTTCGAGCCGTCGGGCTTCACCAAGAACAAAGAGATCCCGATCGCCAAGTCGATCGTCGACTACATCTTCCGCTGGATGGCGAGCCACTTCCTGCCGGCCGAGGACCAGGACGAGGTCGGCATCATCCGGCGCGAAGATGCGCCGGCCGCCACGCCAAAGACTGGCGAGCCCGAGTTCAAGGTCATCGCCACACCCAAGCCAATCAGCGGCAGTGGTTCGCAGAAGATCGCGTTCGTCAACACCGATGCGCCCGCCTGCCCGGACTGCGGCTCGATCACCGTGCGCTCAGGCTCGTGCTACAAGTGCCTGAACTGCGGGGCAACGACGGGCTGCAGCTGAGGTAACCATCGCCGGACGCAGGGGTCTAGACCATGAAGGAATCGGTCATTGGATAGCATCGACGAGCTACTGGCTCATTCGCAAGAACAACTGCGCGAAATCGAGGGTATTTACCAGCGATCGCTCGCGGAGAAAGACCCTGGCCAGAATCTTCGCGCTCGGATCAAGGGCTTTCTCGAGAACGAGCGATCGAGTCTGGACTATCTGGCTGTCCGGATCACGGCCGCATACGGCTCAAAGAATGCCTCCAATGTCTACTATCCATTGGCCCCGGCACCGACAGAATTTGATCGTCTAATCGACAAAAATATGCCCGGCGTTCGGCTATCAAAACCTGAAATAGGTGAGGCACTCAAGCAATACCAGCCCTACACGCGCTCGTGGCTTGGCAAGTTGAATCGACTGACGCGCGAAAACAAACACAATGACTTGTCAGCTCAGACTCGGACGTCGCGAGCTCGCCGGGAAGTTCGCGGATCCGGCGGGGTCGTAAGTTGGGATCCAAGGTCTGTGAGATTCGGCGGCAGTCGGATCGAATTCGGGCCTGGTGGCGGGATCAGTTTCGGCCCTGGCGGAGGGATAGAGTTCGGCCAAAGCGGCGTCTACATCATGGGCGAGCAAGTGGATCCTGTCACCCAACGCACACCAAGCACTATCGACGTGATCTACGTTGATTGGCTCTTCTCGGATCTCAACGTTTCTGTGCTGGGAACCCTTCGAGAGTTTGCGACCGAAGTTCCCAAAGCTATCAACGAGATTCGCCAAATCGCTCGCGTCTAGATTCTCGATTGCTCCCGGGGCGATCGTCCCTAACCCCGCTCGCGCGACGTGCACCCGTAACCGCGCCCACAATTCGGCACGTTTTGCGCAAAACGCGCCATTCAACTGTCGAATTCCGGAACTTTTGCGCAAAACGCTCCTATCCGGGTGTCGAGGTTCAGCTACTAGGCAGCCGTTTCGAAGGTGACCTCGATCAACGGGCTGTAGCGGACCATCCGGTCCAGGTCGTCGCGCTTCCAGGCTCGGGCGACGTGAGGCAGTATGGCCCGTCGCTCGGCTTCGTCGTCGATGACTCGGGCGATCCCCGGAAGGTCGGCTTTGGTCCTTCCCTTCAGGTGGAACGTGAGGTGGGGATCCGCCTCCAGGTTGAGCAGCCAGCGCCGCTTCCTCGGATACGGCGTTCCGCTGATGTAGATCCGGCCGTCGATGTTGTGAAACACGATCTCGAGCCGGCGTGGCTCGCCACTCCGGCGGCCGGTGGTAGTGATGTCGATGGTGTGCCCGCGCCCCAGTGCAGCCTGGATCGCGTCCTTTGCCATAGCCATGTCACTGGCTCCTATCGCTCAGGCGTGGCTTGTATTCCTTCGCGAAGCGCTGACAGCGATCGGCGCCGCCGGCCGGCCGAGTCGAAGTTTTCCGGAGAAAGCCAAGCCTCGAAAGCCGCGCGTCGGCTGGGCCACTCGCCATCGGTGATCGAATACCAGGCCGTGTCGCGGTTGCGTCCTTTGACCACCATGTGCTGGCGAAACACTCCCTCGAAGACGAAGCCGAAGCGCTCCGCGGCGCGGCGCGACGGCTCGTTGGCGGCGTTGCACTTCCACTCGAAACGCCGGTTGGCGAGCTGCTCGAACACGTAGCGCGCCATCAGGAAAATGGCTTCGGTGGCCTGCCGCGTGCGCTGAAGAGCGGGCGACAGCCAGATGTGCCCTATCTCGATGACGCCGTTGGCGGGGTCCATGCGCATTAGGCTCGCCAGGCCTCGGGCCGCCCGAGCCTCCTTGTCGATGATCGTGAACGTCAGTGGGTCATCGACCGGCGCCCGGCGCGCAAGCCACGCCATGAACTCCTGGCGATCGGCGAACGGACCGTACGGCAGATACTCCCACGTCGAGTCCGCATCAGCCGTTGCCTGGAACAGATCCTCCCCGTGTCGTGCCGGGTCCAGCGGCTCGAGCCGAACGGTCTGACCGTCGATCGGTTCCCGCCTTGGAGCCAGCGCCGCATGCCAATCCAGCACCTCCATCTGGTCGCCTATTCTCCCGGCAGTGGACAGCACGGCGCCGGCGATCCTCGACCTGGGGCTCCTTCTGCTGCTCGCCGCCCTGGCCGGCAAAGGCGCGCGCGCCCTCGGCCTCCCAGCCGTGATCGGCTACCTCGCGGTGGGACTCCTCGTGTCGCCCTTCACGCCCGGCTACGTCGCCAACCGCGAGCAGCTCTCGATCCTGGCCGACGTGGGCGTCGTGCTGCTCCTCTTCGAGGTGGGAATCGAGATCAATCCGCTTCGCCTTGCTCGCGAAGCCAGACGCCTTTTGGCGCTGTCGCCGCTGCAGGTCCTGATCACATGGATCGTCAGCACCGCCGGCTGCCTCGCGCTCGGACTCGTTCCCGCGGGTGCCGCGCTGATCGGGCTGTCCATCGCGATGTCGTCGAGCGTGGTCGTAGTCAACATCACCCGAAGCCGGCGGCGCACCACCGACCAGCGGACGGACGAAGTGTTGCTGGGATGGAGCGTGCTTCAGGACCTGGTCGGGGTCAGCGCCGCGCTCATCCTTGTGGTGGTCATCGGCGTGAGAGGCCGGTCCGGACTCGCCGCGGTCGCGGGCGTCCTCGCTTTCGTCGCGCTGTCCGCCGTCGCCGCGTTCTTGGTGCCCTGGCTGCTCGCCCGACTGCGCACCGAGCATGACCTTTTTCTCCTGGTCTCTGTGGCGAGCGGTTTGCTCGTGGCCGGGGTGGGCTCACGCTTTTTCGGGATTCCGCTGGCGCTGGCCGCCTTCGTCGCCGGGCTCGCGATCACCGAAAGTCCCGTCGCGGCCGAGGCGCGACAGCGCCTGCTGCCGTTTCGCGATCTTTTTGCGGTGATGTTCTTTGTCGCACTCGGCACCGTCATCGATCCCGCGCAGCTGCCGAAGGCACTCCCATGGCTGTTCGCGTTCCTCGCCATGGTCGTTCTGGGCAAGGTGCTCGTGGTCTGGGTCATGGCGAGGTTGGCCAGGTGGGCGCTCGAGCTCTCCAGCTGGCGATCGGCCTCGGCCAGGTCGGCGAGTTCAGCTACGTGCTGGGCGCGATCGCCCTCGCCGCCGCGTTGATCAGCCCGCAGGTGAGCGCCGGCCTGGTGGCGGCGGTCGTGGTGTCGATCGCGGCATCGTCGATCCTCGTCAGAGTGTCCCACCCAGCGAATACGCCCAGGCCCGCGCCGGTTCCATAACTCGGCGTATTACAGGATTCAGGAGGGGCGCATGAAGGTCGCGATCATCGGCTCGGGGAATGTAGGCAAGGCGCTCGCCGGGTCAGCTACCAAGGCGGGTCACTCGGTCACCATCGCCTCGCGCGATCCTGAAAAGGCGCAAGAGGCGGCGAAGGCGACCAACGCTCGCGCGACACCGTCGACCAAGGAAGCGGTCAAGGACGCCGAGCTGGTTGTCCTCGCCGTGCCGGCGGACAAGGTTGACGAGGTGGTCGGTGCCCTGTCAAACGATCTCGATGGCAAGGTCATCATCGACGTGACCAACCGCGTCGACATGCAAGACCCAGGTCGCGTGCTCGATGGAACGTCGACGGCGGAGCGCATCCAGAAGCGCCTTCCCAAGGCGCACGTCGTCAAAGCGTTCAACTACGCGTTCGCCTCGCGCCAGGCAGACCCCAAGGTCAACGGAACACGGCTCGACGGTTTTGTAGCGGGCGACAACGAGGAGGCGAAGCGAAAGACGCTCGACTTCGTGAAGTCGGTCGGATTCCGGCCGGTTGACGCCGGCCCCCTGGCCATGGCCAGAGCGCTCGAGAGCATGGCGCTGCTCATCATCATGCTTCAGATCAAGCACAAGTGGCCCTGGCAGAATGGGTGGAAGCTCGCGGGTCCGCCCGAGGACACGGAATGAGCACTGAGACGAAAAGCGCGAAAGGAATTGCCCCCCTGGAGAAGAGCGACCGCTCGATCGACCCGGGCGTGAACATCGGCCACGTCCATCTGAAAACGGCGGACATCGATCGCGTCCATCACTTCTATGTCGACCTCCTCGGGTTCGATGTCGTGTGGCGCCACCCGAGCGCGCTGTTCATCTCTGCGGGCGGATACCACCACCACCTAGGTTTCAACACGTGGGAATCGAAGGGCGGCAGCCCGCCACCTCCAGGCACCACGGGGCTGTATCACGTCGCAATCCGTTATCCGACACGGGCCGCGCTCGGCGATGCTTTTCGCAGGCTGGTCGCGGCCGAGTGGCCGCTCGACGGTTACAACGACCACGGCACACACGAAGCGCTCTACCTGCGCGATCCCGACGAGAACGGACTCGAGCTCGCCTGGGACCGGCCCGAGGACCAGTGGCCGCGCGACGCTGAAGGACACCTGACGTTCGGCAATCGACAGCTGGACCTGGAGGGACTTCTCGCCGAAGGAGCCGAGTAGCCGAGGAGTTTCGGCCTAGGCCACCTCGTCGACGGCCGCGCTCCACCGCTCGTCGATGCGGCGGACCTTGTAAAAAACGATGGCCCCCGCCCACGTGACGATGAAAGCTGCCACGATCACGTAACCCGCCACGCCGAGAAAGTTGAATCTCGCGACCGCGTCGAACACACCGCCGCGCAGGCCCAACACCTGGACGAGGATCTGGACCAGCTCGATCACCCCGACGAACAGGGCGACGAAGACTGAGAGCGAGGTCACCGTCAGGTTGTAGAACACCTTGCGGATCGGGCTGGCGAAAGCCCAGGAGTACGCCTTGGCCATGAACGCGCCATCCATCGTGTCCATCAGCGACATCCCGGCCGCAAAGATGAGCGGCAGCGAGATGATCGCGCCCAACGGGAGACCCTGCGCCGCCGCACCCGCCGAGACGGCGAGAAAGGCGACCTCGGATGCGGTGTCGAAGCCGAGGCCGAAGAGGAACCCGATCGGATACATCTGCCAGCTGTGCTCGATGAGGCGAAACAAACGACCGAACATGCGCGTCATGAGCCCGCCCGCGATCAGCTCGTTCTCCAGTCCCTGCCGGTCGTATTCGCCGCGCCGCATCCTTCGGTAGACGCGAACGATGTCGATCAGCACCAGCAGGTTGAGGATTCCGATCAAGACCAGGAATCCGCCAGACACCAGCGTCCCGACGGCTCCGCCGATGCTGCGCAGCTGCCCGCTGTCGGCCACGACGCCCTGGACGACCCACCTGACCGCCAGGCCCAACGCAACCGCGATCAGGAACACCACCGTGGAATGCCCGAGCGAGAAGAAAAAGCCGACGCCAAGTGGTTTCTTCCCGCTCTGCAGGAGCTTGCGGGTCGTGTTGTCGATGGCGGAGATGTGGTCGGCGTCGAAGGCGTGGCGCAAACCGAGCATGTAGGCGACGCCTCCCAGCCAGATGAATCCGGGATGGTTGGCTCCGTACATCAGCAGGAGGCCCCAACCCGCGAGATGAAGGACGCCCACCGATCCAAATAGACCGGCCAGCCGGCTGCGCTCCCCTCGGTCGAATGACTGGGTGAGGAGCGCCCTCATTGAGGCCATCGCCTGACCCTAGCGCTTATCGCGACTGAGTCGCAACTTCATATTCAACTCAACCCCGCGCACGCTGCGACCGATTCCCGTTAAGCGCGCTCCGGTAGGCTTGGCCTCGGTGGACCTCGATCACCTGCCCCCGCAGCTTCGCGTCGTCCTCCGGTCCCTGGACAGCGCGGTCAAGAGCCGGGAGCCTGCGATCCGCGGCAAGGTCGCGCGTCTCCGCGCCGCGCACCCGGCTCATACCAGCGATCAACTTGCCCGCGAGCTGATCCGTTCCACGCGCCGCCGTGTCGCCGCCACCGGCGCACTGAGCGGAGCGGCGTCCATAGCGCCCGGCCTTGGCACCGTGCTGGCCATCGGAACAATCACGAGCCAGACCCTCTACGCCCTCGAGCAGGAGGTGGAGCTCGTGCTCGGCATCGCCATGATCTTTGGGCATGAGCTCACCGGGTCTGACGACCGCGTGCTCGAGGCGCTGGTCGTGGTCGGAATCACGAGCGGCGCGATCAAGCTGCGCGAAGACGTGCTCGTCGCCGGCGGCGAGCGACTTGCGGTTGCCGCATTTCGCCAGCTGCCTGGGTTGCTCCTACGTCACGGTGGGGGGAGGTTTGCCGGCCGCATCCTTACACGCGTGGCCACGAGCGGGGCCTCGAAGGTCGCCGCGCGCGTGATCCCGCTCGGGGTCGGCATCGGTGTCGGTGCGGGGTTCGACTGGGTCGCGGTCACCGGGCTGGGCAAGGTCGCGGTGAGGTACTACGGTCCGGGCGGCCCGGGCGCGCGCCCACTGCTACTTGCTTCGGAAGATGCCTCGAACGTCGAACTGGGCCGCTGACGCGATCTGGTCGAACCCGCACTTCTTCGGCGGCTTGTCCGTGCGCCAGCGCAGGAATCCAGTCGCGTGCCGGAAGCGCTCGCCGGCCTCCAGCTTGTCGTAAGTCACCTCGCATACCAGCTCCGGGCGAACCGCCACCCACTCGGTGTCTTTGCCGCGTGACCACCTGCTGAGCCCGCCGGGCATGCGCCCAGGATTGGCGCGCCATTCCTCTTCGGGGATCTCCATCTGCAGCGGCTTTAGTTTCGCGATGAGCTCCTTGCGCTCAGCCGCGTTGAACGATGACGTGTGGCCGACGTAGTGAAGCGTCCCCTTCTTGTCGTAAAGGCCGAGCAATAGCGCGCCGAGCGTCGAACCGTCGCTCGACTTGCGCCACCCGATGACGACGCAGTCGGCCGTGCGCTGGTGCTTGATCTTCACCCACTGGCGCTTTCCCGGGACGTACGCGCCGTCCCACGATTTGGCGATCACTCCGTCGAGACCCGCGCCTTCGAACTTTTCGAACCACTCGTTTGCGGTCTTCGGGTCGCGTGTGTAGGGCGTCAGGAATATCGGCTGTTTCACACCCTTGAGCAGCTTCTCCAGGCGCGCGCGGCGCGCGCCAAGCGACAGCTTGCGCAGGTCGGCCTCACCTTCGGCCAGCACGTCAAAGGCGATGAACCACGCCGGGGTGGCCTCGCTGAGCATGCGGACGCGGGATTCCGCCGGATGCACCCGCTGCTGGAGAGCGCCGAAATCGAGCCCGTTGGCGCCGGCCACCACCAGCTCGCCGTCCAGCACCAGCTTTTTCTGCGGCAGCGCCCGAAAGGCGGGCAGGACCTCGGGAAAGTAGCGGGTCATCGGCCGGCCGCCCCGGCTCATCAAGGCGACCTCGTCTCCGTCTCGAAAAACGAGCGTTCGGAAGCCGTCCCATTTGGGCTCGTACTCCCACCCGTCGCCCTTGGGAATTCCAGCCTCCGAGATGGCCGACAGCATCGGCTCCATGTCCAGGGCGAGGGGCAGCTTCAAGCGATTTGTCCCCAGGTGTCTATATCTTGTGGATGAATCATCTCCGTGCTACCATATCGTCGGCCGTAGAAGGCCAACCTGATTCGACACCACGCCCCCACCCCAGCCTAGGGAAGCTCGCGCAAGCGGGCTTCCCCCTTTTTCACGCCACTGGTCGGCGCTACGGTTTGAGGCCCTGGAACTGGGCCAGCAGGTCGTCGACCGTGACGTTCCCGTATTCCTGGTTGAGGGCGTCCTTGGCGGTCCTCCACATGCCCCGGGCGCTCACCGGACCCTTCTCGGCGAGATCGCGCAGCCGGAGGGCGCCGTAGGACTTGATGTCGGGCACCTGGCGCAGCTGGTCGGCCATCCACTTAGCCCACTGCTTGACATTGCTGTCGGTCGGGGCGGCCTTCGCGGCAGCTGCCGCCGCCTTCGACTCGATCACGGCGCCGGCCTTCTCGGCCGCTTCCTTGACCCTTTCCGCCTCGGCGTGGGCCTTCGCCACGACGTCCTCGGCGTCAGCCTTCGCCGCCGCCGCGTGTTGTGCGGTCTGTGACTTGAGGGCTGTCAAGCCCTCGCCCGCGATCTGGCTGATCCGGCCCGTGGGAGATTCGCCGGACGCGTCCCCGTTGCCTTCTCCCGTGCGCAGCCTCTCGCCAAACCCTCGGCCCAGCGCTCCGCCGACCAGGCTCGGCACGTCGAGCCCGGTCAGACCCTTGATCGCGGTCGTCGACTCGATCATGGCGCGGGTCGCGTTGCGGACGATCTCGGAGGCCCCGTCCGCGCTCATGACGGTAAGAGAGTCGATGTGGCTCATCGGCTCCGCTGCCGCGCGGACGATGTCGGGCAGGGCGGCCAGGACCGTCTGGATGATGGCCGCTTCGTTGAACTGCTTGTAGGCGTCGGCTCGCATCGCGAGCGCCTTCGCCTCGGCCTCGCCTTTGGTCAGGACGATCTGAGCCTCCGCCCCACCTTCCAGTCGCGTCGTCTCCGCATCTGCCTCGGCGGCCGCGATGCGCGCGCGCTTGGCGCCTTCAGCGCGTGCGATCACGGCTTGCGCGTCCGCGGCGGCCGGCTTGACCGTCGTCGACAGCAGCTCCTTTTCCTTGCGCTCGGCCTCGAGCTGCGCCAGCTCGGTCTGCTTGCGCACGACCTCCTGCGTAGCCTCGGCCTGGGCCAGAGGACCCGCCTGGTCGGCGCGCGCCTGGGCGGCCTGCACCTGCGTCCGGGTTTCAGCCTCACGGAGCGAGACGTCCCTCGCCGCGTTGATCTTGATCTGCTGCGCCTGCGCTTCCCGGACGGCGGCCTCCTGGTCCGTCGAGGCCTTGGCCATGCGCGCGTCTCGCGAAACCGTTGCCACGCTCTGCTGTCCGAGGAGCTCGATGTAGTTCGACTCGTCGGAGAAGCTCTGGATCGTGAACGCGTCGATCTGCAGGCCGCTCGTGGCCAGGTCGCCTTTGGCCGCGTCCTGCACCTGCTGCAAAAGCTTCTGGCGGTCGCGGATGAGCTCTTCGATGGTCAGCGTGCCAACGATCGAACGCAGCGATCCCTCGAGCACGTTCTTCACGATCGAGTCGACCTGCTCCGGCTTGGCGTCGAGGAATCGCTCGGCGGCATTGCGCAGTGACTCGACGTCGCGGCCGATCTTGAAGGTCGCGACGCCCTGCACCTGGACCTTGATGCCCTGGCTGGTCACAGCGTCGGTGAGCTGCACGCTGATCTGCCGCGCGGTCAGCTTGAGCTTGCCGACACGGTCGAGCAACGGGCGGACGAACGTCCCGCCACCGACGACCACCTTCACGCCCTTGTCGCCCGGCGAGGCGACGACCTGGCCCCGCTCGTCCCGGACCTTGGCTCCGCGCGAGCCGGCGACGATCAGCGCCTCGTTGGCGCCTGCGACGTGGTAGCGGCTGGCGACGAATGCGATCAGGAGGAGGAGGATCACCACCGCCGTCACCACGAGGAATGGCGTTGACGTCAAGAATTCAGGCATCGGATCGTGCTCCTTCGGTGCTTACGGTTGATGCAGGCGCCACGACGAGGTTGTTGCCGGCGACCGCTACAACCTTCACCACGCGACCCGCTGGGATCTCAGTGTCCGCGGTCGCGGTCATGTTGTGCGACGCGCCGGCGAAGCTGATGAGGACGGTGCCAAAGTGGTTGGCGGGAATGCCGACGGACACGCGGCCGGTCGAGCCGACCATGTCCTCGAGGCTGAACGTGTCGGTCGACTCGGCCCGGCGCAGCGCCGTGAATGCCCCCAACACCACTCCGGCGCCGATCATGCCGGCGACAACCCCAATCAAGGTGGCGATGCCGACACCGACCCCAAAGCCATGGATCCCCAGCAGGCCGCCGACCCCGAACATCGCGACAAAGCCCAGCAGGACAGGGGTTGGCGAAACGCCGCCGAGATCCAGACCGAAGTGGATCGCGTTGAGGAAGCCTCCGAACAGGTCGTCGAAGATCAGCGTCAGCAGGAGGAGTCCGCCTCCCACGAGGAGGCAACCTCCGAAGACGAGATCAGCCGTTGTCACGCCCTTTCCACCAGCGACTGCATCTTAGGACGACGCCCGAAAGAAGGCTCTAAAGGCAGCCCAGCAGAGCCTCGACCAGGCTTCGGCTGCGGGGGTCGACGCCGCCCGACGGCAGCATCTGGTTCATCACGTACGCGAAGGCCAGGCCGCGCCCAGGGTGCCCGAATCCAACCGAGCCGCCCATCCCTTAGTGGCCGAAGGAGCCCTCGCCGGCCATCGGCCGGAAGGGGAACGAAAGCTGGAAACCGGTCCCGTACCGGGTTTCGTAACCCAGCACGAGGTCTTCGCCCTCGGACTGGGGCCGCATCGCCTTCTCCAGCGCATCCGTCTCGATCAGCCGGACGCCATCGACCTCGCCGATGCACGCCGCATACATTTTCGCGAGCGATCGCGCGTTGGTGACTCCGTTGGCGGCCGGGACCTCGGCCGCAAGAAAGCTCGGATCGTTGAAAGCGCTTCCGGGCAGCGGTGGGTTGACAAACGCGTGATGCAGCAGTGTCGTCGGGTCGAGCAGGCGCGCCGTGAAGACGTCAACCGGGCTGCCGGGAGCCGGCGGCGGCGCGGCGAGGATCGGGGTGACACGCCCGTTCTTGTCCGAAGGCAGGCCGATCCAGAGATCGAGTCCCAGCGGCTGGGCGACGCGCTCCATGACAAAGCGGCCCACGCTGACGCCAGCGACCCTGCGGATCACCTCGCCGGCGAGCCAGCCGTAGGTGCCGACGTGATAACCGTGGCCCGTGTTCGGCTCCCAGAGCGGCCGCTGGACTGCCAGGGCGTCGACCACCGGGTCCCACGCCAGGATGTCTTCGAGCCGGAGCGGCCGGTCGATGGCGGGCAGGCCGGCGCGGTGGCTGAGGAGCCATCGAACCGGCATATCCTGCTTGCCCTCGGCGCCGAACTCGGGCCAGTACTCGGTGACGGGCGCGTCGAAGTCGAGCCTGCCCTCCTGGGCGAGCATGTGAGCGGCCAGGGCAACGACGCCTTTGGTCGAGGACATCACGATCTGCAGCACCTCAACCGTGTACGTTCCGCCCCACAGGTCGACGACCCGACGTCCGCCCACGTAGACGCAGCACGCAGCGCCCACGTCGCCCCGCCGCTCGAAGTTCTCGCCGGACGCTTCCTGGACGGGTTCGAAGCCGGCCTCCACGGAGCCGTGGACGCGGGTTTCGATCACGCGACTACCGTACTACTCGCCCACCGCCTTACCGCCAGGCGCCCTGACCCGCCTGCGCACCCGTCGCTCGTCGCGCCGGATCACGCTGACCTGGATCGGCAGCACGCCCATGTTGACCAGCCCCGCCCACAACCCGCCGGCGAGGAGGCCGATCAAGGCGCCGAGCAGACCGACCAGCACGCCGACCGCGGGAATGACCAGGAACCAGCGATCGGAGAGCGATTCGAGCGAATTGATCTGATCGCCGAGGGGCAGCAGCTGCTGGGTCACGCCGAGGCTGTATCCCAGCTGGGCCTGCCAGTCCACGATCGCGCCGGCGAACCAGCTGAGCAGGGCCCCGAGCAATCCACCAACAAACAGGCCGAAAACAAAACCTGTGATCGCGCCGGCGAACATCGCGCTGCGAATCGACAGCCGGACGAGATAGTCGCTCACCATGCGGGCCGCCGCCTGACCCGAGACAAACCGAATATGGCGACGATCAATACGGCCGCTGGAAGGGCAAAGCCGTACGCGATGTAGGGCAGCAGTCTCGAGTGCCGTTCGCTGGCCGTGATCGCAACGGCAACGCCCTGCGATCGGACAGCCGGTGGCGGTGCTGAAGGCGCGACGAGGGCGAACGTGCGGCTCACCGTATCGCCGGCCGGGCGCAGAGAACCATCGGGGCGATAGAGACCGAATCGTTCGACCGTGATTCCGGGACGCTGCGTCCAGTAGTCGTCGAGCGACCACCACAGGGCGGCGCCGACGAATCCATCTTGCTGAGTGTCGAAGTTGGAGGCCAGCTGCGCGTAATAGGCGTTGAACACGCGGACCTGCTGGGCTTCGTCGCTCGCGTCGTCCGCCCAGTGACCGTATTCGACCACCATGACGGGCTTGCGCGGATAGGTCCGGTGCGCCTGCATCAGGGCCGACTGGATCGCCGCGCCGGAGAGCCGGCCGCCGTACAGCACTCCGTAGTACATGGTGTAGGCCGCCACATCGAGGTGGGCGCTGGTCGGATCGGCGGGGTCCGTGGCGCTCGCGGCCTGGCCCGTGAGACGGGTCCCGTCGATTCTCCGGTCGAGTGCGTGGAGCTTATCGAGCGCCGCGACGCGCTCGGAGTCGCCCGTGGATTCATTCGCAAATCCATGGAAGAGGACACTCGGCCGGTTAAAATCGCGGAGGTCCATCTCGGCGAGCATCTGCTGCGGGATCCCGCGATCCATCGCTATCGAGAATGTTTGCGGCGTGAAGTGATAAAGCGGAATCTCCTCCCACACGGCTATACCCAGGCGATCGGTCAGGACCGGAAGCATCTGGTTGGCCGGATGGTGGTCGACGCGCACGAGGTCCGCATGAACGCCCACAGCGCGCCGCAGAATCGACGCGATGTCCGCCGCCGACGTCAGGGGCCCACCGGCAGGCTCGCCCTTCCGCACCGGCAGCTGAGCCTCCTCATGCAGAGCCACGCCATTGAACGCGATGGGATTGCCGTTGAGAAGGATTCGCGGCGCTGTCGAGTCGACCCTCACCTGCCTCAGCCCGAAGCTCGTGTAGAGCTCGTCGACCGGCGCATCGCCGGCGAGCACGGTGACCTGCAGCACGTAAAGCGCGGGCAGGCTCGGGCTCCAGAGGTCGGCAGAGCGAATGGAGAACGGCGCCGCGACCCGAAACACGGAATCGCCGCTGACATTGCCGAGGTCCACGCGATGGTCGAGCAGCGGCCGGACGCCTGGAGGCACGAGGCTGCCGGCGTCGGGGTTCAGGCGGTTGCTCGCATTGACCTGGGTGGGCCATAGCCGCACCTCGACTGCGCCCTTGACGCTGTCGCTGCCGCGGTGCTGAAGCACGATCGACACGTCAGCGCCATCGAGGTGAGGCGTCACGTCCGCGCGCACCGCGCTCATCGAAGGCAGTGCTTCCAGCCAGACATTGCCCACCACGCCGCCGTAGTTCCACCAGTCCGCCAGGCCCCACGGAACGATGTCGTCACGCGTTCCCCACTCCGGGTTGTCGACTCGAACCACGACTGAGTTGTACGCGCCAGGGACCAGCGCCTGCGTTGCATCGAGCGCAAAAGGCGTGTCGCCGCCTTCGTGATAGCCGAGGTAGTGGTCGTTGAGCCAGACGTCGGCAACGTAACGCACGGCGCCGAACTTAAGCGTCGCATAGCGGCCGGACCAGACCGGCGCGACGTAAAAGTCAGTGCGGTAGTAACCCGACGTGGTGGTCCGGCTCGGCGGCGGGTTGAAGGTGCCGGGGACGTTGATGGTCGCCCAACCCGAGTCGTCGAATATCGGGGCGGCGCGCGACTCCAGCTCGTCTGTGATTCCCTTGAGGCTCGACTTGCGTTCTGTGAGGCTGAGGGTGGTGTTCAGCCGCTGAGCGTCGAATCGCCAGACGCCGTCGAGGTCGGTGCGAAGCCTCGGTTCCCGGTCGAAGGTCGGTACCGGCTGACCGGACTGAAACGCCACGGTGCCGCCGGGTTCGTCCTGGAACGACAGGGTTGGCGGAAGGTCGGCGCGGCCTCCGGCCGGAACGAGGCTGCATGCCGATGCGATGAGCGGCAGGGTCAGGCAGGCCGCGAGGAGGACGACCCGCCACGAGTTCGGCATCAAATTGCCTCCAAGGTACGGGGCACATTTGTTCGGCGCCCTCGGCACCTCATAAGGAAGCGCTCGGAGCGGTCGATGTAACCGAGATAGCGCGTTGCCCTCATATGGCAACAAGACGGTGGTCGCGCGACGTAACCGAGAAGAGCAACGCCCTTGACCTGGAGTCGAAGGTCTTCACGAAGGACAGCCCTCGGAGCATCGCGGAGTCCCTAAAGCGCTCGGCCGAGCAAAGCAAACGCCGCAAAAGCGACCCCTACCGCTCAGCGATGTCGATGCTGACGTTCTATATCAATCGGGCGGGAAAGAACCTGCCAAAGCAGCGGCTCGAGAAGTTGGAAGCGGCAAAGGACGAGTTGCGTGGACTGTTCGGTAAGACGGAGCGCCAGCCCTAACTTCGGCGCGATACGATCGCAGGTGGAGGTGGAGTGAGATGTTTGGCACTGTCGCGAGGTATCGTCTGAAGGCAGGACACGAGAAGCCGTTCATCGACGAGATGGGTGCGTTCGAGGGAGAGCCGCCCGCGGGCTGGCTGTATCACACCGTTTTCCGGAGCACGAAAGATCCCAACGAAATCTGGCTCAGCGTTGTATTCGAGAGCGAAGAGGCGTATCGGAAGAACGCAGACAGCCCTGGTATGGATAAGGAGTACCGGCGCATGCTCGAGCACCTGCAGAGCGAGCCGGAATGGCACGACGGGCACGTCATACACGAAGCGATGAGGCCGGCAAAGAGCTAAGGTCGCAGCCTCCACGGTCCCCAACCGGAACCACGCGCCACCAACACTTATCTCAGCTTTCGGCGTGAGGCCCAACTGGGGCCGCTAAATCGCGTTGGTCGGGCGGGCGAGATTTGAACTCGCGGTCTCCTGGTCCCAAACCGAACCGGAGGGCCTACCGAACTTGACGTGAATTCATGTCACATACGCGAATCGCGCGCAAGTCTCTTAACTCGTTTCTCGGCTCAGCCGGAATTCACTCGCGCCCGGCGCTGAGCCTCTGGCACATGCTCGGTCCTGCTCCTTTTGTCCGCGTAGATGCGCGTGCAGCAGTGGCTGCTGGTCACGGCACTGGTTTGGCGCAGGACCTCCTGGACGTGGTCGACGTCGGCGGAATCAAGTCGCCGAGTTTCTTCCCCGCGCTTCGGATTCTCATCCAGAACCGCTCGCAACGGCCATGATCGTTGACGCCGTGAGCGGCGCGGTCAGCACCCCGTGGTGGTCCGCGCCGGCCACTTCGATCAAATCGACAACGTAACCGCGGTCGATCGCGGCGGCCCGGAATTCTCGAGACACCTTGACCGGAACCTGGTCATCCGCTGTCCCATGGATCAACGTAAGCCGCAAGGGCGGCACGCCCGACGGATAGCGATCGATGAGGGCGAAGGGGTCGGCATCCGCGGCGTGCGCCGCATCGATGCCGAGTTGGACGCTCAAGGGGATGTCATCTGTCTCGGAGGCCTCGTTCAGGGCGCCGGCGATGCTTACGAATCGATCTGGACGCAGCCAACCGGCCGTCTCGTTGCATGTCCCCGCAGCCGGCTTGTATTTCTGTGGAGTCAACGTCAACACGGCACCGGCCCAGCCCCCGAGTGAATGACCCACCAGGGTCACCCGGGATTGATCAGCGCCGTACTCGGGGGCGATCTTTCGCGCGACCCCGATCGCACAGGCTACGTCCTCGACTTCGCGCGGGAAACCGGCGCCATAAGTCGGGCCCTGTCGCCACTCGATCGCCATGACCACGGCGCCCCGTTGGACGAGAACTGGTGCCAGGTCACCGAGGACCAGCGACGGCTGTTGAAGCAGCGGCTGCGGTCCACCGGGGACCAGCAGGATCAATGGCCATGGGCCGCCTTCGGCCGGCGCTCTGACGTAAATCACTAGCCGGCAGGAGCCGAAGTCTCCACAGTCGACCAAGTGCGTGTACGCGACCTTGTCCGAGGTCTTTACAACGTGCTGATTGACGTGCTCCGTCGCCGTGGAGCCGCAGGCGCAGAGCAACGCACAGATCGCCAACCCAAATGCGACTGGCGACGACCGCTTAGAGCCGGCTCGCTGCAACGACTAGACACGATAGACATTGCGCTTCACAATGGCGACGCGGCAGCCGATCAGTGCCGCAATGCCAACGCGAGGTAGAGCGTCAGTCAACGATGTTGGTCGGGCGGGCGAGATTCGAACTCGCGGTCTCCTGGTCCCAAACC